>Ga0302349_1000035_pt1 | contig 311142 bp, 277 predicted proteins | sample PhyAR1_FD_202176 | JGI IMG/M metagenome (GOLD analysis project Ga0302349, IMG submission 202176) | Leaf surface microbial communities from alfalfa plants in UC Gill Tract Community Farm, Albany, California, United States - DLSL A.R1... | ecosystem: Host-associated > Plants > Phyllosphere >... | reverse complement strand
ACTAAGACGTTGATAGGCTGGGTGTGTAAGTGCAGCGATGCATTGAGCTAACCAGTACTAATGATCCGTGAGGCTTAACCTTACAACACCAAAGGTGTTTTAGAGAGATTGTAGAGATTTTCAGCGAAGTTCCGAGATTGGTTTCGATGGCGACACGAAAGTGAAGCGGTTGGAATGAAACAGAATTTGCCTGGCGGCAATAGCGCGGTGGTCCCACCTGACCCCATGCCGAACTCAGAAGTGAAACGCCGTAGCGCCGATGGTAGTGTGGGGTCTCCCCATGCGAGAGTAGGACACTGCCAGGCATCAAATAAACGTTATCAGTATGACACCTGGTAATGCGCGAAATCACTCAGGTGGTTTTGCCAGCATCGAAAGATGCGACGTAAAAGAATCGGTGGAGCGGTAGTTCAGTTGGTTAGAATACCTGCCTGTCACGCAGGGGGTCGCGGGTTCGAGCCCCGTCCGTTCCGCCACTTAATTGATAAGCCCTGAGTCTCTGACTCAGGGCTTTTTCATTTGCTAAATTTCCCACACTTCATAAAGCAATCAAGGGGCACCGAGCTAATCCACGATGCCGGACCGCCCCCTCGCCCTTTGGGAGAGGGTTGGGGTGAGGAGATTTCCTGCCAAATCAAGGTCTATTGTTGCCAATTAATCAAAAGTCTTATGCACAATAGGGCGTTTTTGATCAACAAAACTGCTGCCATAATCCTCTCAAGCTGTTTTGATAAACAAACCGAGAGAACATAATTATGAGCATCCCTGCATTTGGCTTAGGTACTTTCCGTCTACAAGATCAAGTGGTGATCGATTCCGTGAGCACCGCTCTGGAACTGGGCTACCGTGCCATCGACACCGCACAAATCTATGAGAACGAAGCGGCCGTTGGCCAAGCTATCGCAGCCAGCGGCGTGAAACGTGAAGAGCTATTTATCACCACCAAAATCTGGATCGCCAACCTGGGCAAAGACCAACTGATCCCAAGCCTGCAAGAAAGCCTGAAAAAGCTGCAAACCTCCTATGTGGATCTGACCCTGATCCATTGGCCGTCACCGAACGATGAAGTCTCGGTTGCCGAGTCGATGGCGGAGTTGGTGAAGGCTAAGGAACTCGGACTGACGCGCCAGATTGGTATTTCCAACTTCACCGTTGAACTGATGCAGCGCGCTATTGATGCAGTGGGTGCTGATGCGATTGCCACCAACCAAATCGAACTCTCACCGTATCTGCAAAACCGTCAGGTGGTTGAATTTGCGCAACAGCATGGCATTGCCATCACCTCTTATATGACGTTGGCTTATGGCAAGGCGTTGCAGGATGAAGTCATCAACAATATCGCCAAACGCCGTGATGTGACTGCGGCTCAGGTGATCCTGGCTTGGGCTATGCAACTGGGTTATGCGGTGATCCCGTCCTCGACCAAGCGTGAAAACCTGGCGAGCAATCTGTTGGCCCAGCAACTGACGCTGTCTGAAGATGAAATGGCTGAGATTGCTGCATTAGAATGCAATGGCCGTCTGGTTAGCCCGGAAGGTCTGGCACCAAACTGGGATTGATAGGTTGGCCGTCTGTGGTTTTGAGGCCACAGGCGGCTTAGCTTGTTTTAACGAGCGATCTTTTGGTGTAAGGCGATAATCTCACGGCCCATTTCCATCAGCATAATCGCGTTCATCAGATGGTCCTGTGCATGGACCATCACCAGATGAACCGGGATTTTACCGCTGCCTTCGTCCATTTCGATCAGTTTGGTCTGCACGTGATGAGCGCCAGAGAGTGCCTCCTGCGCTTGTTGCATATACTGTTCGGCCTGCACGAAGTCTTCTTCTTCGCGCGCACAGCGCATGGCTTGAAACACCAGACTGCGGGCGTAACCCGCATTGGCAATCAGCTCCATCACTTCGTTTTCCAAATCCATTTCAGGCTTCCTCAATCAGTGCCAGAGCTTGATCCAATACCTTGTCACCCTTCATGGTGCCGTAGGCCATCATATCGATGCAGGCGACTTTTTTATGGTGCTCGTGGGCTATCTTCTCGCATTCTGCCAGCTTATAGCGGATCTGCGGCCCCAGCAGCGCGACGTCAAATTCGGTTACTGCCGTTTTGTATTCACGGATCGACTTGGCACAGATCTCGGCGTCAATACCGCGAGCAATGGCTGCTTCCTGCATCTTTTTCACCAGCAGACTGGTGGACATACCCAAGTCACACACTAACAGGATCTTTTTCATGTTATTTCTCCAGGCGTTCCAGCAGGTGCTGGATTAAAAGTGGGATCGGTCGGCCAGAGGCCACGCTACGGCCATTTTCGCGCCACAGCGCGGTGCCGCTGATATCAAGGTGTGCCCAGGGAATATCCTCCCGGCTGAAGCGACTTAGGAAGTAGGCGGCAGAGGTACTGATCGCCGCATTGTTGGTCGGCGTGTTGCACAGATCGGCAATATGGCTCTCGACCTGTTTGCTGAAGCGCTCATCCAACGGCAACGACCATAAAGGATCGCCACTGTGCAAGCCTGCCTGAGTAAGATCGTGACGCAGTTTCTCATCCTCGGTCATCAGCCCGCTAAGATCGTAACCCAAGGCTTTGACCACCGCGCCGGTGAGCGTAGCCAGATCGATCACGTATTCTGGCGACTGCTGATTACTGGTCAACCTGCTGGCGTAGGCGATACCATCGGCCAGTACCAGCCGCCCCTCGGCATCGGTGTTATTGATTTCCACGGTTAAGCCGCTGTAGCTGGTTGCGACATCGCCTGGGCGCATCGCTGCCGGGCCAATCATATTTTCGGCCAGCGCCAGTACGCCTACCAGACGGACCGGCAGCTTGAGTTCTGCCACGGCCAGCATCAGGCCAAAGACGTTAGCTGCGCCACACATGTCATATTTCATGGTGTACATGCCATCGCCGCCCTTTAGCCACAGGCCGCCGGTATCGAAGGTGATACCTTTGCCCACGTAGGCGCTGAAGGGGCCGGTATCGCTACCCTGGTAACGTATCACCACCAAACGTGGAGGATTATCGGCACCTTTACCTACCGCCTGTAGCAGACCAAGACCTTGCTCAGCGATCTGCTGTTTATCCAACACTTCGCAACTCAGGCTGGGATAGGAGGCAATCTGGCGGGCGATCTCGCTGGCGAAAAATGCCGGGGTACAACGATCGCTTGGCATGTCGGCAATGCGTCGTGCTGCCTTCATCCCCATGGCGGTGGCAGCCGCTTGAGACAGCCTCTGCTCGAGAGTGGCTCGTTGCTCCGGCTGGCAATAGAACACCAACTCCTGGATACGCGGTACAGGCGCCGTTGCTGCCTTTTTCAGACCGAGATCGCTCAGTTGGTAATCCAGGTTGAACAGGAAATGCAGCAGAGGGTTCAGTGCCGGCAGGCTGCGGTGATCAAACACCGTGCAGTCGACGATCAACTGCGTACTAGAGCCGCTGCGTAGTAGAGGACGCAGTGCGGTGACCAGCTTGCTGGTTTGCCCATCGAGCCAGAACGTTTTTGGCAACAGCGTGACGCGGCCTACCGGAGCACAGCCATAGGCGCAGTCGGCGGTTTGCTGCTGGGCTGTGGCCTGCAGTTCCTGTAACAGGGCTGCATTGCAGGGTAATTGCAATGGGCTGCCGGGATAGCTAATCACATGGTTGTTAACTTCCCATGCGGGGATTTCACTCAGTAACCGATAATTAATCAAAATGGATCTCCTCAATCGGCGCGCGAATGCGCTCGGCATAGTCGGTTAGCCATTGCTCGCTGGCTGGAGTGTAGTGGGTATGCTCGGCACGGCGTTCTGCCAGATACACCGTCGGTGGCTGGATGGCGCTGGCGACCACAAACGAGAAGGTTTTGATATTGGTTGAGATGCCGAACTCTCCCTGCCGATTCATGCAGACTACGGAGAGATCGCCCACCCGGCCAAAGCGGGCTATCAGCCGGTCTTCCAGCTCGAAGACGACCGAATCGGCCGCCTGTTGTGGCGTCATACCTTGCTGCATACGGCGCACGATCTCATAGCTGGTGCAGCCCTTCATCAGGTCTTCGCCCACTCCGGTGGCAGTTGCGGCACCGATCTGGCTGTCACAGTAGAAACCGGAGCCAATCACCGGTGAATCACCCAGTCGGCCACGGCGTTTCATAAACAACCCGCTGGTAGACGTGGCCACGCTCATTGAACCATGTAGATCGAGGCCGATAATGCCGACGGTATCGTGACCATCGTAGGGGCTAAGGCCCTTATCGATGGTTTCGCGGCAGCGTTTACGATAGTGCTGGGTTGCACGCTCGGTGAGCATGGTCTTGTCGGCAAAACCCTGGCTAAGGGCCCACTCACGTGCGCCAGCCCCCACCAGGACGCTGTTGAAGCGTTCGCGGCTCAGCGCCTGGGCAACCTTCACCGGGTTGGCGATATCCACCAGGTTACCAACGGCACCAAAGGCCAGCGTATCGCCATCCATAAAGGCCGCATCCAGTTCTACCTCACCATTTTCGGTAGGCAGGCCGCCGAAACCGACAGATTTATAAAACGGAAAATCCTCCACTTCCGCCACCGCGCTAACCACGCTTTGTGCGGCGCTTGCCCCGGCTTTCAGCGCTTCACTGGCCTGGGTGACGCCTTCCAGGGCCATACGCCAGGTTGCAATCATTCCCCACATATCAAACTCCTGATGTTTCGGCTGCGCGATACTGTTTGTCCAGAATGCGCAGGAAAGGCAGATAAAGCATGGCGCCGATCAGCAGGTTAACGATCTGCATCAGGCTGCCACTCAAATGGCCGGTCACGATAAAGCCACTGATCACCGGTGGCAGCGTCCAGGGGATAAATACCCCGGTAGTGACGGCGACGGCCCCCACCTTCATCGCCACGTATTGCACGGTAACCAACACCACCGGCACCAGGTTGAAAGGGATCAACATGATGGGGTTCATGATCACCGGCAGGCCAAACAGGATCGGTTCATTAATGTTGAAGATTGAGGCCGCCGCCCCCATGCGACCTACTTCGCGGATGCTGTTGCTACGGGCAAAGAACAGAATGGCGATCACCAACGACAGGGTGGCACCAGCACCCCCCATCCAGATCATATCGAAGAACTGTTCGGTAACGATGTGCGGTGGCGTAACCCCGGCCTGGATAGCGGCGATGTTGTCGGTCTGGTTTTCCATCCACAGTGGACGAATGATGCCGTTGACCATCGAACCGGAGTTGATCCCCACTGACCATAGGATGGTGATACTCAATACCGTCAGCAGCGCGCCGATATAGGAAGTGCCAAAGTGACGTACCGGCGTAGCGACCACGTTATAAATAAACTGATGAATGGTTTGGTAGCTGGTGTGTTCGAACAGAATACGGATCGCCAGCACCAGGATAATCACGAACAGAGCAGGCAGCAGAGCGGCGAAGGATTCCTGTACCGCAGGTGGCACGCCTTCGGGCATTTTGATAATCAGTTTGCGGCGCTTGAGGTAGCAGAACAGTTCGGTCCACAGCAGTGAGCCGATCATCGCCACAAACAGCCCCTTGCTGCCGATCCACTCGGTCGGGATCACATTGATATTGCCCAAGGCTTCTACCTTGATAAACGGCGTGAGGATCAGGAAACACACCAGCGACAGAATACCGCTGGAGACGCGGTCCTCGTCATAATGTTCCGCCAGGCGGTAAGCGGTAAGGAAGCTGACAAACAGCGACATGGTGGAGAACACCGCGTTGAACGGGATCTCGATGATATTGCTCCAGCTGGCGCCAAACAGGCCTGCCATAAACTGCTGGTAACCCTGATTGGGGAACGACGAAATCACCAGCAGGATAGAGCCGACGATAATGAACGGCATAAAGGAAACATAGGCACCGCGGATGGCACACAAATGCCGCTGCTGTGCGGCCTTGGCCGCCAGAGGCATCAGCTTGGCTTCAAGAAATCCCAGAACGTTGTTCATGCTAAACCCCGTAGGTATGCTTATTGGAGAAAAACAGGTAAGGGTGGCGAGTTATTGGCTGGGATTATCAGTGAATGAATTTTAAAGAAAGGTGAATCAGTTCACAGTGTGAGGTGAATTTATAAAATATCTCACAAGATTAGTTATGATAGGACATCAATTTTAGTGTGGAGTCCACGATGGAAATCAAGCTGCATGCCAATGCGACCACCACCCCACGAGTGCGGCGTTATATCCAGCAATCGGATAAAAGTGACCGCGTTTTGGCGCAGGAGCTGGGCATCTCCGTGGCGACAGTACGCCGTTGGCGGCAGCGCCAGGATGTCGCCGATCGCCATACGGTGCCCAAAACTACCCGCAAACTGCTGACGGACGAGCAGAGTTTGCTTATCAACTGGCTGAGACAAAAATTACAGTTGCCGTTGGATGAGCTGCTGGTGGTGGTGAATCAGGGGATGCAACAGCCGATCTCCCGTGCGGGTTTGGATCGCTATCTACGCGGCGTGGGCCAGCGCGGTGAGGAACAGAGCAGAGTGCTACGTGGTAAAAAGGCGGTGAAGGCTGGTGAACTGCCGATAACTCTCGCCCTTTTTTATCAACGAATTAGCCTATCGGCCGAGGATGGCGGCGAACAGCACCTCTTGTGGGCCGAAGAGAAGGTCAGCGGCTGGCTGAGTGCACGAGCCTTCGCGGGCGCTTCGCCGATGCTGGTGGTCAACTGGCTGAAGGAACTGTTACCGCACTGCCCAGGCGATATACAATCTATTGAGACTGAAAATAAAAAGCTGTTCGGCAATAGCGAGTCTCAGACCCATCCCCTACAGCTATGGTGTCGGGAGCAGGGGATTACGCTGCAACAACCCGCGCTACCGCAAATGGAAATTGTGCTGCGGCTTGAAAGCCAACTGGCGCAGTTGCTACCGGCGGCGGAGAACTCATCACTAGATAACCTGTTGCAGGCGCTCTGTGCCAGCTATAACCAACGCTGGCCACAGAAGAAGCTGGGTGGCCTGACGCCCACCGCATTCTGGTTACAGCATCGACCAGGTTAGCGGGGTGTCAGGCTTTCACTAAGAAAGTCGATAAAGCTGCGTAGGCGGTTGCTTACGGCACTGTCGCTGTAATAAACCGCATTCACCGGTACGGCAACCGGCAGCGTCTCCTCGACCAGGATCTGCACTAAGTCCCCACGCTGAATATCCTCATCGATCATAAAGTTAGACAGGCAGGCGATGCCGTTGCCATGCAGGCAAAGGTGGCGCTGTGTTTCTCCGCTGTTGGTAGTCAGCCCCGGTGTAATCTCCAACTGTCGGCCATCGGCGCAGGCTAATGGCCAGCGGTTCAGGTTGGGCAGATCGTTGAAGCCGATGCAGCAGTGTTGCGCCAGCTCCTCCACGCTTTGCGGGGTACCGAACTGTTGCAGATAGGCCGGTGACGTCACAATTTTTCGATAGCTGGTCATCAGTTTGCGCGCCTTCAAACTTGAGTCTGTGAGTTCCCCTACGCGGATGGCAATGTCGACCTTGCGCTCAATCAGGTTGATAAAGGTTTCTGAAGAGACCAGAGAGAGCGACATTTCCGGGTAGCGGGCACGAAACTCGCCAACCAATGGGGTCAGCACGTGCAACACGACCGGCGTTGCGGCATCCACGCGCAACAGGCCCTGGGGCCGCTGGCGGCTCTCCATCAGCGCATTTTCCGCCGCGGCCATATCGCTCAGGACTTTCTGCACCTGGCGGAAATAGTTTTCTCCCTCCTGCGTCAGGCTGATCTGGCGGGTGGTGCGATTGAGCAGCGTGACCCCCAGCTTACTTTCCAGCTTTTTAACCGTACGGCTGACCACCGAGTTCGCCTGTTCCAAGTGCTCCGCCGCGCGGCTGAAGCTACCGCATTCCACCACGGTGACAAAGGTGATCAGTTCATCCGAATTTGCCTTCATTGTTGCTCCGTCAGCAAAATTTATTTGAAATTTTGAGCATTTTTATCATTTAAGCACAGGCAGATAATCACCGCTATCAACCCGAACGCTATTTTGGAGTTAGCAATGCCTCTCGCTTTACTTGCCTTGACCATCAGTGCCTATGCCATCGGCACCACGGAGTTTGTGATTGTCGGATTGATCCCGACCATCGCCGAGCAGTTGAACGTCACTGTACCCTCCGCAGGGCTGCTGGTGACCCTTTACGCCATTGGGGTGGCGATCGGCGCGCCGGTACTGACCGCTTTAACCGGCCGAGTGCCACGCAAGATGCTGCTGGTGGGCCTGATGGTGCTGTTCACCCTTGGCAACCTGCTGGCCTGGCAGTCACCGAGCTATGAGTCACTGGTGGTTGCTCGTTTACTGACTGGCCTGGCGCACGGGGTGTTTTTCTCGGTGGGTTCAACCATTGCGACCAGCCTGGTAGCCAAAGAGAAGGCGGCAACGGCCATCGCCATCATGTTTGGTGGCTTGACCGTCGCGCTGGTGACCGGCGTGCCGTTAGGCACCTTTATCGGCCAGCACTTCGGCTGGCGTGAGACCTTCCTGGCGGTGTCGTTGATTGGCATGGTGGCGATTATTGCCAGCCTGATCCTGATCCCGAATAACATCAAGAACCAGGCCAGTGCCAGCATCCGCGATCAGCTGCAAGTGCTAACTCACCCGCGCCTGCTGCTGATTTACGCCGTTACCGCACTGGGCTACGGCGGGGTATTTACGACCTTCACCTTCCTGGCGCCGATGATGCAGGAGCTGGCTGGTTTTTCGGCTCCGGCCGTCAGTTGGATTTTGCTGGCCTATGGCATAGCGGTAGCCATCGGTAACATTTGGGGCGGCAAGCTGGCCGACCGTCATGGCGCGGTACGGGCATTGAGCTTTATCTTTGCCGCGTTAGCCGCCTTGCTGTTGGTGTTTCAGTTTACAGCAAGCCATAGCATCGCCGCGTTGCTGACGGTGGTGGTGATGGGGGTATTTGCCTTTGGCAATGTCCCGGGCTTGCAGGTTTATGTGGTGCAGAAGGCCGAGCAGTACACACCGAACGCGGTGGACGTTGCTTCTGGCCTGAATATCGCGGCTTTTAACGTGGGGATCGCACTGGGCTCGGTGATTGGCGGACAGACCGTGGCCTCACTAGGGTTGGCGCAAACGCCTTGGATCGGGGCGCTGATTGTGGTGGGGGCATTGTTACTGATTGGTCTCAGTGGCCGCTTGGATAAACAATACCCACGGCAGTTCGCCTGATCCCATCTTGCACTCTTCTTGGCCCGCTTTGGTGGGCCTTTTCGCATTCAGCGCGAACCTTTACAGACACATACACGGCATTGATTGAAATCGGCCCGCCTTGCCCCTATAACTGGATCTCTAAAAGCCATGTTGGCAGAGCCGCTCAGGCGTATACTCAATTTAGTCTTGGTAGCCATGTTGCTATCAACGTGATCTTCATCCGAACGGGAAATAGGCGAATAACGTGCCGAAACGAACTTATGCAATGAGGTATGTTGCGGGCCAGCCAGTTGAACGGATTTTCCCTGGTGCCATCAATCAGCCGCTACCGCCCGGGGCCGCCTTACCTACGTCTGGCGCGCTGCGAGTGATGGTATGGAATATTTTCAAACAGCAGCGTGCCGATTGGCTTTCGGTATTGAAAGACTTCGGTAAAGATGCGCAGCTGGTGCTATTGCAGGAGGCGCAGACCACGCCGGAATTGGTCAGCTTTGCCACTTCTAACTATCTGGCTGCCGATCAGGTGCCCGCCTTTGTGTTGCCGCAACACCCTTCTGGTGTGATGACTCTTGCGGCAGCACATCCGGTGTATTGCTGCCCGTTGCGCGAACGGGAGCCGCTGCTGCGTTTGGCCAAGTCGGCGTTGATCACCGTCTACCCTTTATTAGATGGTCAGCTGTTGATGGTCGTGAATATCCACGCGGTGAACTTTAGCCTGGGAGTGGATGTTTACAGCAAACAGCTTGGCCCGATTGGTGAGCAGATCGCCCTCCATCGGGGGCCGGTGATCATGGCGGGGGATTTTAACGCCTGGAGCCGCAAGCGCATCAACGCGCTGTATCAATTTGCCAGCGATATGGCGTTGCACGAGGTCAACTTCGCCGACGATCATCGCCGTAAAGCCTTTGGCCGCCCGTTGGATTTTATCTTTTACCGCAACCTGGGCGTTACAGAGGCCTCGGTGCTGGTGACTCAGGCCTCAGACCATAATCCGCTGCTGGTGGAGTTCCATTCGCAAACCGATAAACCGGTCTGGTAGCGAAATTTGGCCAATAAAAAAGCATCCCGAGGGATGCTTTTTTTGTGGCGAAAACTTAGGTTTCCGGCGACGATTTGTTGCTGACAAACAGCGTCAGCTTCACACCGGGTTGCAAACTGCTGGCTTTGCCGATCGTTGAGTTCCAACGCATCACATCGTTAATTTCGACGCCGTGACGACGTGCAATGCTGGATAGCGAATCACCTTTACGCACTTGGTAGGTGATACTGCTGTTATCTCTGGCATTGCTGGCTACTTGCAGGGTTTGCCCAACTTTCAGCGTGCTCTTGCCACGCAAATTGTTCCAACTCTGCAAATCGCTGGTCTTAACGTTCAGCCGTTTGGCGATGGTGGATAACGTATCGCCGGAGCGAACCTTATACGCACTTCCGCCTGACAGGCCGCTGTTCTTCGCCAACTGGGTGGTTGGTAATGTTGCAGCTATCTGTCCGTCGGCCAACGAGTCTTTCAACTGTGCGGCATTCTTTTTGGGAACCATGATGTAATGGGGCCCATTAGGTGCCGTAACGCCTTTCTTGTAGCCAGGGTTATAAGCCTTCATCTTGGTGAGAGAAAGCCCAGACATCTCTGCCGCCTGAGTCAGCTGGATCTGCTGCCCGACATCAATACGCGCCAGTGCACGGGTTTCGTCAGTTTTTGGCAACTTGACGCCGTACTTTTTGCTGTGCTTGATGATATCGCTCAGCGCCAGCATTTTCGGGACATAGATTGACGTTTCACGCGGAAGCGACAATGCCCAGAACTCGGTGGACTTACCCTGACGTTTATTCGCCTTAACCGCTTGCATGACTCGGCCTTCACCGCTGTTATACGCGGCGATGGTCAATAACCAGTCACCGTCAAACATGCGGTTCAAACGCTCCATCATGTTAAGCGCAGCAGTCGTCGAGGCCACAACATCACGGCGCCCGTCATACCACTGATTGTTTTTCAAACCATAATTGCGACCCGTTTGCGGCACGATCTGCCATAGCCCTGCGGCATTGGCACTTGACGTGGCGTGAGGGTCAAAAGCGCTCTCCACTATGGGTAGCAGTACCAGTTCCATCGGCATATTGCGTTTCTTAATCTGCCCGACTATCCAGTACATGTACGGCTCTGCCCGTAGTGTTACATCGTGGAGATAGCTCTTACTTTTTAAATATTTTCTTTTTTGTTCACGGATCCGGTCGTTTTCCGGAACCTCCATCTTCAGCTCGTCGCTAATGAAGTTCCACAGGTTCTGCTGAGCGGCGCTATTGTTACTGTCTAGCCACCGTGCCGAACTCGCTGTGTACTCTCCTGCTTCACTTTCTTGACCTGCCGAAGACAGACTCTGTGCATGTTGCTTTGGTGCCGGTACATCCTGCCAGGATGACTGGCAACCAACCAACAAGACCGAGGCGAGAAGTATCGCTTTAGCCTTCATGTGTGTGTCAATATAGTTGCTTAAAAGACGAGCAAGGATACTTTGCTTAGCCAAAAAACACAACTAAAAGCTTAGAAGGCATCCTTGCGCAGGCGTAATTCGGAAAAAACCGAATGAAGCTGGCTCGGTGGGGAGTTAAAGCCTATTTCTTTTTGTAAATCAGTGTCATGGCAGCGTAAAAATAGATTAATTTTACGCTCTAATTGCAACGTTGTGGGCAGGCTAGGTACTCCTTTTGCCCTTGATTGCTCAATTTGTTGCTGATATGTTTCAATTTGGCGGTCTTGCGGCAAAATTGTCCTGGCAAACTTAAGGTTTGAGAGCGTGTACTCGTGTGCGCAACAAATTAGGGTTTCGTCGGGAAGTTGCGCGAGCCGTTGAAATGAGTGGTACATTTGCTCTGCAGTCCCTTCAAAAAGCCGTCCGCAGCCTGCAGAAAAAAGCGTATCTCCACAGAAAAGATAAGGTGCACTGTAGAATGCCACGTGACCCAGGGTATGCCCTGGAACCGCGATGGTGGTGTAGCTACGCCCGCCAATTTCCAGGATATCGCCATCCTGAACCAACCGATTTGCTCCCTTCTTAGCGGTTTCCTGAGGGCCATACACCGGCAGATCCGGATATTGCGCAACGATTTCCGCAACGCCGCCGACGTGGTCGTGATGGTGGTGGGTCAATAATATGGCATCGGGGGTCAGTTGCCGCTGGGACAACGCCGCCAATACCGGACCAGCTTCGCCGGGATCGACGATCACACAGCGCCCTTGCTGGTTAGCCAATAACCAAATGTAATTGTCCTGAAAAGCGGGAATGCTGATAAGATTCATGGAACACCTCTCGTTGGCAACGGCTTGAAAGAAGATACTAAACCATGAAACCAGCCCAGACTCTACAAAAGCTCACTAGCCCCTACTCCTGGGCCGGGTTGCCGTGGGGCGAATACTATCGTGAGGCGTTAGAGCAGCAGTTGCAGCCCTGGTGGCCCAAGATGTTTGGTTTCCATCTGTTGAAGATCGGTAATCTCAGCACTGAGTTGGCTAGCGAAAAGTGCGCTATCTCGCATCAGGTTAACGTGGGATTGGCCGGGGATAACTTGCATGTGCAGGCCGATCCTTATCAGTTGCCCTTTGCGGCCAAGTCCGTCGATGCCTGTCTATTGGCCCATACGCTCTCTTATGCTGATGACCCACACCGTTTGCTGCGTGAGGTCGATCGCGTCATGATTGACGATGGCTGGCTGGTGATCAGCAGTTTCAACCCTTTTAGCCTGCTAGGCCTGGGGAAGCTGATCCCCCGGTTGCGCAAACGCCAGCCTTACGTCAGCCGGATGTTTACCCAGATGCGTCTGCTGGATTGGCTCAGTCTGCTCAATTATGAGGTGTTGGATCAGACGCGCTTCCACGTATTGCCTTGGCAGCGCAAAGGAGGGACTTTCTTGAGTACGCATTTACCGGCGCTTGGCTGTATGAGCGTGATTGTAGCCCGCAAGCGAACCTTGCCGCTGACGCCAACGCCGATGAAAGTGGGGGCGAGAAAACACTCTCTCAGCCGCGCAGTGGGCGCGACCAAGAGTTATCGCAAACTGCCTTAAGCTTCGGGTTTGTAGCCAACGTCGTCCTGCGTCGGGCTGCCAGCTGCATCGCGTGCCAGCACGTCGCAACGTTCGTTTTCCGGGTGCCCGGCATGGCCTTTGACCCATTCCCAACGGATGGTGTGGCGGGCAATCGCCAGATCCAGGCGCTGCCATAGATCGACGTTCTTCACCGGCTTTTTGTCGGCAGTTTTCCAGCCGCGCTTTTTCCAGTTGTGGATCCAACTGGTGATCCCCTGGCGTACGTATTGGCTATCGGTGCTCAGCACCACTTCGCAGGGGGTGGTCAAGGCTTCGAGTGCCACAATGGCGGCCATCAGCTCCATGCGGTTATTGGTCGTCAGGTAATAACCCGCGCTGAACAGTTTCTCGTGCTGTTTATAACGCAAAATTGCGCCGTAACCGCCGGGGCCTGGATTACCAAGGCAAGAGCCGTCGGTGAAAATTTCTACCTGTTTAAGCATCTCTGGTAGACTCTTCCTATCAGTTTTATAAAAACCAAGTCTGACATAAACCAGCGCCATGAGCACAGCATTATGATCTCTACACCAACCAGACAGATCGTTCTCGATACCGAAACCACCGGTATGAACAAGCTAGGGGTTCACTACGAAGGTCACCGTATCATTGAGATCGGGGCCGTTGAGGTGATCAACCGCCGCCTGACCGGGCGCCACTTCCACGTTTACGTCAAGCCGGATCGGCTGGTGGATCCCGAAGCCTACGGCGTACACGGTATCAGCGATGAGTTCCTGGCGGATAAGCCTACTTTCGATCAGATCGCCGCTGAATTTATCGACTTTATCCGTGGTGGCGAATTAGTCATTCATAACGCAGCGTTCGATATCGGCTTTATGGATCACGAGTTCCGCATGTTGCAGCGAGATATCCCGAAGACGGATACCTTCTGCACCATCACCGACAGCCTGTTGATGGCGCGCCGCCTGTTCCCAGGCAAGCGTAACAACCTCGATGCGCTGTGCAACCGCTATGAGATAGACAACACCAAGCGAACGCTGCACGGCGCTTTGCTCGATGCCGAGATCCTGGCGGAAGTCTATCTGGCGATGACCGGTGGCCAGACCTCGATGGCTTTCCAGATGGAAGGGGACACCCAGCAGACGGATTCAGCCCAGGATATCCAACGCATCCAACGCCCGGCTACGGCGATGAAAGTGATCTATGCCAGTGATGCAGAATTGCAGGCTCACGAATCACGTCTGGATCTGGTGCAAAAAAAGGGCGGTAGCTGTCTGTGGCGTGGTGGCGCAGCAGCCGAATAACGGCTTCGCAGGATAGAAATAACGCTTAGAGCCGATCCCGATAGGATTTTATTCCATATAATAAGTCCACAGGCAAAGAGCAGCATTCTCAGATAGTTTTGGGCTTTTTCTTCCTGCGAACGATTAAACGACGATACCTATTCAGCCAACTATACGTACGTTCTACTACCCTACATCTTGCTCTCTTGACTGCGTCTTTTTTCACCGCATCTGATTCCGATTTCCTGCTTTCAATATGAGGTGATTAACGTCGCCTTCTTAACTCTTTTTCTAACCATTCACCTATGTAACGGTTATCAAAACATAGATTTAATCGAGTACTGGGTTCCCCTGTTTGTCGGGGCATACCACTGACAACCTGTTCGCAATATAAAGAAAATGGCATTCACGGTAGCCCGATTATCGACCTGATAACGATACCGACCCAAGGAGTGATGAGTTAGATTAATGTGGAGTAATGACTCCATTTTATCTTAATGACGCTTTCACTCCGCTACCCGAATTATTCTTACATCAGCATCCCCCACGCGCGAAGAGGCAATCTGTGCTGAGCGGTCACTCAATAATGTGACTGATGCCGAGGCATTCCCGGATATCTATCGGCAAATTAGGATAGCTTCAGCAGATGGCGCTTTTACGCAAAGCAGTGCCATGACGAGCGGTGGTGTTAGGAAATCAAGGCGCTGCTCAAGCCACGAACCCGCGCAGTATACTGGCTAGTAGAGTATATCGAACGAAATCAGGTAGTAACCAGGTAATGGTTCAAGGGAAGCGATCTGTGCCTTAAAAAATGACGAGTGAAGATATACTGTACTATACATGAGTTTACTGATATTTCATTTAAATTACATTTGTTCGACAAAGCCGTTTTGAAAATGTTTAAATTAATGATGTTAACGTTACCTTACTTGTTATTTAAGCTATTGGTGTTAACGTCATTATCGGCATAAGAGCAACAATGATTCATTTTATTTAAAAGCGAAAGTAGATGTGTTCAACGTATTTATATCTTCGTGATTCTTCCGAGTTGAGGCTTAGGGAGAAGTTTTTTATTTGAGTCAATGGCAAAAAGCGCATGTAGGATTGGTGATGAATAAGTGAGTTAACTGGCATCGAAGGTGAGATGAGTCAGTTTTTTTACCTATCAATTAATCCAAATTGATTACCAATGCCTATTGGTTGTCATTGATGATATCTGGGGGGTTTTTGTTACACTTTTAAAGTGCGTGAGAAAAATCTCATTATTTTATTTTAAATTATTAAAGTGAGTTAGGTGCTATGCAGTACTTTGATATGCGATATTAGAAATATCTTAGTGATGACGAAGGAGAGATAAGTTTGACAAATAGATGCTATCCTTTCTGAATTAAATTAAGTGAGGTGAATTATAGTGATGGTTTTTTTTAACCGCCTTGCTATTTTTTCAAATGGTTGATAGAAATGTCTACCTGGCAGTCGGTAAATGCTTGAAAATGGATTGAATGTATGCGGGCGTGTGGAAATATATTGTTTTCTTTTTATTGTGATAATCTATTTTTCAAAAAGGGATTATTTGAATTATTAGATGGCGTTTATTACGAGTCAAAATCTAATTGTGAAAACAAAAAAGATCCCCAGCATAAAGTTGGGGGTAATGATTACTATTTGATTGATATTGTTGTGTTATCTTCGAAAAGTATTTATGAAAATTTACCAAAAAGGGATAAAGTATTCGGTGATGATGGCAATGGTGTAATTGTTTTTTGCTCAGAAAAAATGAAGCATGTCATCAAAGGTTTAAGTGGTTATGAGAACGCATTCTTCTTTACAGAGGATTTGAGTTTGTTAGCGGTGAAAAGTGCATTCAGAGATATCATGTTCGGTGGGAGTGATAACCGTAAGCGAATCTTTGAAAGAATAACTGTTGATAGACTGACTAATAGAGAAAAGTTGGTGTCAGAACTTATAAAAAAAGGAAAGAGCCAACAACAAATAAGCAAAATCACTGGCGTCAATGTCAAGACGGTTAGCTCGCACTTGCGTTCTGCCATGATTAAGTATCATGTAAACAATGTATTGGAGTATATAGTGAAACTTTCACATGACAAAGATATGTAATCTAGCTAGTTACAACCCAACATCATGCTTTCTATGCTTTTAAAATTACTTACCATGTGATTGCTTAGTAGTTGTTAATTGTATTTAAAATAACCCCTAATATATTTCTGTGAGAGGCAAGAGAAATATTAATCCAGTTACTGGCATTCTATTTTTATGGGGGGGTATATGTTGATGTAATTATATCCATAAAAAACAACCAGATAGGGGGCGATGCTTTAAGAAGGATCACTACTATAGAGCTTGTTTTACAATTCTTTAGTTAAAGAATGGTGATATTTTATTCTAAAGATATCCATGTTTTCTGTGAACTTCATAGTGATATCATCCACGTAATGTGGAGACAGCACTAAGCAAGGTTCCGGTTTTCAAACTTTTTCGGGCTAAGTCCAACACAGACACTGTGGTGATGCCAGAGATTGTAATCGCACTCGATATAATTAAACCCCCCGTTTCCATTATTCCCCGGCTGGCAACGTGCTCGCCGTGGGTACATTCCATCTTTAGCAAGTGGAAGAAATTTTCCCCTCCGGTATTGTTTTAACAACAGTCTTTTGCGCTCGTACTGCCATGCAGATTATGCCGTTTCAGTAAGTCCAGGTAATCTGCTGAACAGTACTGGCCGCCTCTGCAGTATGAACGACGACATCGACCAGCCGATGGCTATCCGCGAACAGGTCAATGATCTCCGCCAGGTAAAGCTAGCCTCAACAGTGCAAGGGTAGGTGATGTTCAGATCCTGATTGTGACCAAAAGGTCGATTTATTCAACAAAGCCCGTGCCAACCATCTAAGCAAACGATCTGTGTGCAAAGCCAAGGGTGTAAAAGCAACAGAATTTTTACAATGTCGAGCATGCAGCACTTGTCTTTTTACAAAACTTTAAAATAAATTTTTGGCTGGAAAAATGGGAGATGTCTCAATTTTGTAAATCGTGGGTCAATAGAATTATCCTAGTTTATTATTTAAATATCACGAGTGCGGGCGTATTTCAGATGCATTAACTTGGTATATTCTTAAAAGTGCCGACTCTTCTAGGTGTTATTAAATAAGATTATCCTGAGGTGCTTTTTTATGTGCATTGAAAATCACAGCTGACACCCTGTTGCCATTGATTTTTGCGTCAGATATGATTATCTCATTCCTGTGGGATGTTATTTATGTAATGAGTACGTATTTCGAAGCTTGAGTCTAGAAGCGAGATTAGTTACAGCCGGAGAGTAGAGGGACGTATCTTTCTTTTGATGGATATGTCTTAACATATTGAATGTTAATTTGGATGTGAGGGGGTAATAGTCCTGGATATTTAGTAGGATAATCAATGACATCTTGGATGAGAGTAGTCATTAACTATCTTAAAAAGATAGGTCAGATGGTAATATCTATTATATAAGGATTGTATATGAAACTTAACAAGAAAAAAGCTGTGTTCGCTATTTTAGCATCACTTGTTATTTCTAATTTTGCATACGCAGAAGATGAAGTCGTGCCCGCGCCACTAGCACCGGTGACAGTTAACGGCGGTAAAGTAACCTTTAATGGTGAAGTAACATCAGGTGCCTGTGCTGTATCAGGAACAGATACTGATAAAATTGTTACTTTAGATACCGTTCGAGCCGCTTCTTTTACGGCTGCAGATCAAGCAGGCAATGCTAAGAAAGCTTTTGAACTAAATCTGGTAGATTGCGATGCGTCTATTCGTAAAACAGTGCAGGTTACATTCAGTGGTCAAGCTATCGACGGGCATCCTAACCTACTGGAAAATACTGCAGGTGCAGGGTCTGCAAAGAATGTGGGTCTTCAGCTGTTTGGGCCAGATGGTGCGGTATTGAATCTTGGTGAGTTAAGCTCAAAAGTGAATTTAAGCGAAGCAACAACGATTCCACTTTCTGTTGATTATATGTCGACAGCAGCGTCAGTGACAGCTGGTAAAGTTCAGTCCGTAGCTAACTTCCAGTTAACCTATAACTAAGACATTTCACTATAAAAATGATTGGCTGGGGAAAACAGCCAATCATTTGTTATTGGAAAGGAATTATTAATGGTCAAAAAAACTATTTTTGTTTTAATCTCTGCTTTTTGCTGCCAGCAAGCTTATGCTGGCGGTGTTTCACTGGGTGCAACACGCCTAGTTTATCCTGCATCAAAGGAGCAGGTGACGTTAAAGATATATAACACGGATGAAAAAGGAAATTATCTTGTCCAGTCTTGGATATCAGACGAAAATAATAATAAAAGTAAAGAATTTATTATTACACCGCCACTTTTTGTTATTAAATCAGGAAGTGATAATTTATTGAAGGTTGTTTTCTCTGGTGATAAAGATAGCTTGCCAAAAGATAGAGAAAAATTGCTTTTTTTGAACGCTAAGGTGATCCCATCGCTATCCGAACAGGAGCAGAAAATTGACAATGCGTTGTTAATATCGACAACCACTAAAATAAAAGTATTTGTCAGGCCTGACTCAATAAAAGAGGACCCATTTGAGTCTTACAAGCTGCTAAAGTGTAGTTATGATGCTGGTAAAATAAAAGTTACAAATCCTTCGCCATTTTATATGAATTTGGTGTCTCTTTCTGTCAATAGGAAAGAAATATCGGGTGCGGAAACAATATCACCAATGTCATCGGTATATTTAGATGGAGGTTCGAAAGGAAGCTTCTTATCTTTTGATTTTATTAATGACTATGGTGTGCAAGTAAAAAACAGACAGTGTCATTTATAATCAGTGTTTGGAGTTTTTATGCGAGCAGTTAAAGGATTTTGCTTGTTTTTTTTATGCTTTAATATTAAAAACGCATTCGCAGAAGATTATTTTAATCCGAAGTTTTTAGGAAGTGATGTTGCCTCGCTTGAGGACTTATCATACTTGAATTCTGGAAGTAAATTGTCACCCGGTGACTACTACTTATATCTTTATTCAGGTGAAGATTTTCTTAAAAATGTTAAAGTGAAATTCGCAACTGTGAAGGGAACGGTCCGCCCCTGCTTTACTAAACCAATCATTGACGCTATACCATTTAATGAAGAAGCAAAAAAACACTTTCAGCCGCTGTTCATAGAGGAAAATGATTGTATTGATATCGCAAAGTATATTAAGGATTTTGACTACGATGTCGACCTCACGAAATTAATCCTTCGTGTCTCAATTCCTCAAATCTATTTATATTCAACCCAGTCAACTATGGCGCCAGAAAATGAGTGGAACGATGGCATTGTTGCTTTTTTGATGAATTATAATTTTAACGGGTCGTACTCCAAAAATAAAAATAACAGTAATTACTCGTCAAATTACCTTAATCTGAACAACAGAGTTAACGTTGGCTCGTGGAGGTTTAATGCTAACGCCTATTTTAATGAAAGTAAAGCAGGCTCTAATAGTACTCATGAGATTGATACCAATGGCATTTATCTTTCGAGAAAAATAAATTCTTTAAAAAGTGAGTTGCTGATAGGGCAAAGCAGCATTGGTTCTAGTTTATTTGATGTGAACGCCTATATTGGCATGACCCTAGCTACTTCAAATGAAATGCTTCCGGACAGTGACAGGGGATATAGTCCGTCGATCAGAGGAATTGTGGAGTCTCGATCCAAACTTACGGTAAAGCAAAATAATAATATTATTTACCAAATGTACGTTAATCCAGGCCCTTATAATATTGACAACCTTAATTCGGTCGGTACCAGTGGTGACTACGAGGTTGAGTTAACCTCGGCAGATGGCGTGGTGCAAAAATATTCGGTACCCTACTCTTCACTACCTAACCTACTCCGGCTAGGGAAATACAATTATGCCGTAACATTAGGCAAACTAGATTTGAACTCTGTAGATGATATTAATTTTTTTCAGAGCACCATAGGCGTTGGTATTCCATTCGAGTCGACGTTATTTTTTGGTTCGCAAATCTCCGCAAATTACACTTCTGTGGGTATTGGCGCGGGTAAAGATTTCGGCGATTTTGGCGCACTCTCCGTAGATGCTCTTCATGCTGTTTCTAAAATTGACAATGATAAACTTTCAGGTGAGTCTTATCGTGTACTCTATTCGAAATCATTTAATGAAACTGGAACGAATCTTCAGTTGACAGGATACCGCTATTCAACTTCTAACTACTATTCATTGAGTGAAGCTTCACACAGAAATGATATGTCTGATACCGGCTTCGATAATTATTATTTTGGTCGCAGAAAAGATAGCTTTCAGCTTAACGTATCACAGAGTTTAAATGGTTATGGCCAGTTCTATGTGTGGGGGAACTTTAACTCATATTGGGGAAGTGACACCAAAAGCAAAAACATCCAGCTTGGCTGGAATAAAAACTTCCCGCAAATAAATAATGTGGTTCTTTCCGCCAGTTACAGTAAAAAAACGTATGGCAACATCAATGATGATGTTTTTTATTTGTCCTTTAGCATGCCGTTAACAAATAGAACAAGCAAAAATACAATGTACGTTTCAAACAGTACAACATACAGTAAATCTGACTACAATAATGCAACTAGTCTGTATGGTAATATTTTGGATAATAGGCTTGATTATAACATTTATCAAACGGCCAATAAAAAGTCATCTTATAATAATACAAGTATGAATGTGAACTACAAGGCTAATTCGGCTACTTTGCATGCAGGTTCCTCGTATTCAGAACAATCAAAGCAAATCGATTATGGTGCGAGTGGTGGTGTCTTACTTCATAAAGATGGCATCGTTTTGACTCGAGAAGCTACGGACACCGCGATCCTGGTTGAAGCTAAAGGAGCTGAAGGTGCCAGGGTAAGCCGGGCTGGCGAAAATATTACTATTAATAAAGGCGGTTATGCGTTGATTCCTTACGCTACTCCTTATCACTATAATGATATTGAGTTAGATCCATCTACTTTTTCTAATAGTTATGATGTGGATGATAAAATATCAAAAGTGGCTCCAACCAGAGGAGCTATCAGTAAAGTTACTTTTGATGTAAAAAGAGGTTATAGCTTCCTTGTTTCTGTTAGGTATAAGAATAAGCCTATTAAGTTTGGTACGCTAGTTAAAAATGATGAATATAATAATGTTGCCATAGCAGATGATGACGGTACCGTGTATTTAACCGGCGTGAAAAAAAATTCATCCTACACTGTAGCATGGGACGAGAAAAATACATGTCGTTTTGTTATCAATTATGAAAACGAATCCTGGTTAAAGACTGTAAATAAAAAGCAAGTCGATTGTTTGTAAACCCACTGCAGAGGAAAAAATGAAAAAAATATACCAAATATTTATCTTTTTTTTTAGTCAGTTATGCTCTGCAGCGTATGCTGAAGATGTTACTGTGCAAATAAATGGGGCTATTTTAGCACAGAGTTGCAATGTAAAAAGCAGTGACCTGACTAAAAATGTCATATTTGATGATATCAACCCTCAAGAGTTAGCCTCATTAGGCTCTACAACGGCATCGACAAAAGTGTCGATCGGTCTGGAGAACTGTACAGGTAATATCACCAATATGTCTTATATGTTTTCCGGCAGTGGAGATGACAGCAATCCCAGTCTGCTAAAGGTCATTGGTAAACCCGGCACGTCATCTGAAGGTGTTGCGACCGGATTAGCGATTGAAATTCTGGATATGAATAAAAAATCCGTGCCGTTGAATCAAAAGCAAGCTTTTGGCCAGCAAGTGACGACATCAACCTATAATTTCAACTTCTATCTGAGATATAAATCCACCAGTCCGACGATAGGGGCAGGAGATGCGTCATCTTTACTTTATCTGGATCTTTATTATGAATAGAATATTTCTACGTATCATATTATTAATGTTGAGTTTTATATCTGCTCACTCCTTTGCCGATCAAGTGGAAATTACTATCACGGCAAAAGTAATAGCTAAAACCTGCACTATTTCATCAGGGTCATCAGATTTTCTGGTGACCCTTGCTCCGGGAAACTTCCGCGACGCTGCGATTGGGGTGCCATTTTCTGATTCCTCTTTCAAAATTGATCTGGAAGATTGCTCCTCAAATATAAATACGGCACACGTTACATTTAGCGCAGAAAGCGATCCGTTCATGCCTAATTTGTTAAAAATAGCCAGTGATGCGGATTCAGACGCTACCGGGGTGGCCATTGGGCTCTACGATAGAAACAAAAAAAATATTGATATCAGAAGTAATTCCACTGATTTTATTATTAATCATGCAAGTGCGATAAATTCTTTGCATTTTTCGGCAGCCTATCTAAAAACCAACGATAAGGTCTTGCCAGGAAAGGTGAAAAGCTTCGCCTATTTTGAGATCTCTTATGATTAAGTTTTTATTGTGTTTGTTTGTATTTATTATTATTCCTTGTTCTTGTCTGGCCGGTGTTTCGGTGGTGGGTACGCGCTTCTTTATTGATGATGCAACCAAGGCATTGAATGTTAAGCTTTTAAATGATAATGCGAGTGACTATCTGGTTAAGACCAAGGTCAGCAACGATGGGTTTATTATATCACCGCCGTTGTTCATTTTGCCTAAAAATAAAAGTAATATAATTACTATTATTCCTGATGAAAAAATTAAGGGTGATAAAGATGGGGTTTATTCCTTAATTATCACTACGATACCAAAATCAGAGGTAAATCCCAATGATAATGTAGTGTCTCTTGCTATTAGATCACATTTCAACCTCATCTATAAGCATGGAGCGCCAACGGAAAAGGATTATAACGAAATGACATTGACACGTTCTCAAGTTGGAAAATGGTCATTAGTTAATCCAACTAATTTCGCGTTCATGATATTATTATCAAACAGGTTTTCTCATCATTCTGGCGGTGCGAAACTGTTAGGGCCTGGCCAAAGTATTTCTGTTGATGAACATTGCTCAAAAGACTCTTGTTCGCTGTGGTTGTATATCCTTGATGATGAAAGTCATATTGTTAAAAAATTAAATCTAATGCATGATTAAGAGGTTTTTATGAAGTTCATTATGCCATCTTGTATTCTACTATTGACTTTTAATCTTGGGTTGTCCACCGCGTGGGCTATTCCTGATACTCAAAAGGTACACGCTTTTGGTTCTACTAATGTCAGAATATCTGGGCCTGCAGATAATCTGAATAATTCGTTTGGTAAAATCATTGCAAACAGTGGTAGTCGTCAGCAAGTGATATGTAACAATCGTAATATATCTTATGATCTGGCAAAAATAGAATATACTCCACTTGCAACCTGGACAGGTAATTCGTACCAATCTTCTTCGGCAGCTAAAAAGGTATACTTATACGAAAGTGGAGTTCAAGCATTGAATTATGCTCCAAGTATACGTGGGGATTCATTTAATTCCGGTATCACCGGAAACGGAGTGTTTAACCCGGCACCACCGGAACCTATGGTTGTATGGACAGGAAATATGGAAAATTCGTATAGAGTATCACCAGGATTTTGGGCTTTTACTCTGATGTATGTGTATAGAGGAGCTGAAAGGTTGGAAAATGCTACAATAGTACCAAGTCAACCTCTGTTCAGATTTACCTGTTACGATAAAAACAATGTGGCACAGGAAACGACTACTATCGTAGCTGGCGACCTTTACGTTTATGTTGATGTAGCGACCTGTACGCCTGGCGCTAAAGCAGCAACGGTCATTATGGATGGCATTCCTGTGGCAAATATTGAAAATGCTGCTTCTTCCTCTTTGATCGGCACTAAACAGCAGACTTTTTCGCTTAAGTGCGATCCGAATATTAAGGTCTCTTACTCAGTGGTTGATATGAACGATCGGACAAATAATACCAACACATCGACCCTGACGTCAGACTCTACGGCGGCAGGCGTTGGCTATGCAATAACGTCACCTAGCGGAACGAGACTGCAATTTGGACCTGATGGTTCAGCTGTAGGTATCCCTGGTCAGATCAAGTATTTTCTTGGTAACTCAGGAACCGCTGCAGCAAACAATCCTATGTCATTTCAGTTAGGGTTTAGCTATGTACGTAAACCGGAAGAAACGATAAAGACGGGTACTGCTAAATCGTTGATAGGTATAACCTATTCATACCAGTAGAAGAACGATACATACTCTAACTGTATTACAAATTATCTTAATGCGTTGTACGTGGTTTTAACAGTCAACGCATTATCGACTTGAAGACTATGCCTCCCCAAGGGGGGATGGGTCAGATGAACGGGGGCAATTGCTCCATTTTTGCCCATAAGGCATCAGAAACTAGCCCACTATCTTTCATATTTTCTGTGGGTATCCATTTCAACGGTATCAACTTGACTTATAGACCCCCACTATTGGGGAGGTTCTTTACCTGCATAATCAACGCGTGTTCGTTGAAAAACTGTGCAAACGACTCTTTTTATAAGAAAAGACGTTGACGGAATGGCGAGGCAACCGTAATATTCGGCTCGTTCCCCCGCAAGAGGGAACGTTGCGGAGCGGTAGTTCAGTTGGTTAGAATACCTGCCTGTCACGCAGGGGGTCGCGGGTTCGAGCCCCGTCCGTTCCGCCAACATTCAGAAGCCCTGAGTTAGCAATAACTCAGGGCTTCGTCTTTTCTATCGTGCCGTATTCACACCTTCCTCCCCCCGTTGGCTTTTGCTGAAAATACCGCAAAGATATTTCATTCTTTATTGATAATGATTACTATTTCCATTAATGGATGGGCTACTCATCCTGTCAGATTGAGCAAACACTTCTTTTTATTTTCAGTGCTGAGCATGTCGTGAGCTACACATCGTTCTCTGGGATGAAGCAGGGCGTTCACCGGGTGGTGAATAAAACGTCGCTGTTTCACAACACTGAAAAACTGAAAAGGGATGGGACATGTTGGAAACTGTTCAGTCAGTCCGTTGGTTGCCGCTGACACCGGCACAGTTTGATTTTTGGGAGGAGTTTAGCTTTCACCCGCATCAGCCCGTCTCTACCGTCGCCCACCGCATTACGCTACGCGGCGAGATTGATGAACCGGGGCTGTTGGCTGCGTTGGAGCAGGTTGTTGCTGAAACCGATGTTTTTACCATCCAGTTTCAACTGCCTGACAATGACGATCTACCGCTACAGCGCTGCAATCCCCAACTGCGTCCTCGGGTACGCCTGATTGAGTTACAACAGACCGACGTTGCCGAGTCGATGATGCAGGTCGACATCGAGCGTCAGCTCAATTTACTGAGTCAGCCGCTGGCGGTCGTCTGGTTGATCCGCTTTTCGCCTACGCATTACACCGTTTATATCCGGGCACATCACATTATTATTGATGGTTTCGGCATGGCGCTGATCGAACATCGTCTCGCTGAGCTTTATCGTGCCCGTCTGCAAAAAACCACCGCTAGCCAACCTTTCCACGCGTTTTATGATTTTCTTGCTGAAGAGCAGCACTACGCCAGTAGCGAAAAATCGCGGCAGGACGCCGAGTATTGGCGCCGGTATGTTACCGATGCGCCTTCGCTCCCGGTTCTGCAGAAGGGAGGAGAGGACTACGGTGCGGAGTGTCTACACAGCGAAGCGGTACTACCTGAACACTTTAGCCAGCAGTTGAGCGCCTTTTCCGAGCGCTGCGGTACAGGCTGGCCGGATTTGCTACTGGCACTTTCTGCTGCCTGGCTGACGTTTCGGCTTTATGGGGAGAATAAGGCTGAGGTACAGCCAATCTGGGTGCCCGTCATGAATCGCCGTGGCATGGTGGCCGCCAGCGTCCCGGCGTTGGCGGTGAATATTCTGCCGCTGTTTGTTCAGGTCGAACCACAGGAGAAGGTGGTGGACTACGTCAAACGCACCGCGAAAACGTTGCGCGACCTGCGTGCTCACGGGCGTTATCGCATTGAGACCTTGGCCGCCGATCAAGGATTGGGAAAAGGAACGCGTTACTTTTTCTCACCGTTGATCAACGTACTTCCCTTCGATCCTCCGCTGTTTGCAGGCTGTGAAGCAGAGCGCGATGTTATGGCGAGCGGTCCAGGGGATGGTTTTAACATTACCTGGCGTGGCCGAACGGATGCTAGCGAACTGCATATCGATATCGACGCCGATCCTGCGATGTATGCTTCCCTGAACGTCGAGGAGATGTTCACACATCTGCACAGCTTCCTGAGTAGGGCGATGATGCCCGAAGCGGGGCAGCAGCCGGTTTACCAACTGCTGAACCAGTAAGATCTTCCGCCAACGGGCTGGCTCGCTGGCGGAGATTGGCTTTTTATTGCAGCAGAGAGCAAACCTCTTCGGCGTTTTTGCACTTAATCAAGGCCGCTGCTGGCAATGAAACGCCAAGTTCCACGTTGATCCTCTCCCTCAGCGCTGACATATGGCTGAGTTTCAGCCCCATGGCAAGAAACGGGGTCTGCGGATGCCATTCAGGCCGCAGCGGCTGACCCATCACGGCACAATAGATTGCCAGCACCGTTTGCTGGGGTGTCGCCGGGGCGGCGAGCGTTGCCGAATGAGATTGCTCCAGTTCGCTACGCAGCGCATGGCGATCGACTTTGCCATTTGCCGAGAGGGGAAAGCGGGTTTGCACAATGAAGCGGCCAGGGATGTGAGTACAGGGCAAATAGCGCTGCGCGAAGATGCGTAGCTCCAACATGTTCGGCGGGACTTTATTAGCTACCAGATAGACCGCACCCAGCGATTTTTCTGGCGTATCGTCCACCGCGTAATCGAGCACCACAATATCCTCGATGGCTGGATGCTGGCGCAACGCCTCCTCGATTTCCGGCAGTGAAACCCGTACGCCGCGAATTTTAACGTAGCCATTAATGCGGTTGGCAAACATGATGGCGCCGTCAGGCCGGTAATAGCCAATGTCCCCGGTACGGAACGTTCGCTCGCTAATGCCATCTGGAGTCAGCACGTCAACAAAGTCGTGCTGCACCAACGCCCCATTTTCCAGATAGCCACAGGCCAGATTGGCCCCTGCAGTGTGGATGCGTCCAGCGACGCCGCAAGGGCAATGTTCACCGCTGTCATGACAGATAAAATACTGAGTACCCGCCAGCGGCTTACCATAGGGAATTTGCTCCGTATCGCTAGCGGTGATCTCGTGCCAGATGCTCCAGATCGTCGTTTCCGTCGGGCCGCCGAGTGAAATCAGCCGCAAATGGGGATGCCTAGAACGCAGTAACCGGATGGTGGCGGGCTTAATGTAATCGCCGCCCTGGGCTACTAGCCGCAGGGAGGAGAGTTGGTCTGGCGTTGCGCAGTCCAGCAGCATTTCCAGGATCGCTGGCACAGAGCACCACAGTGTGATCCGGTGTTGTGCCACCAGGCGGCCCCAACTGATGGCGTCTTTTTCCTCATGCCTGGCTGGCAGCACCAGCGTTGCGCCCACGCTGAGTGAGGCAAAAACATCAAACACTGACATATCGTGGTGCAGCGGCGTCACCGAGATAAAGACATCTCGTTCGGTGATCTGCCAGTGAGCGAGGGTTTGCCCAAGCACGTTGGCCGTTGCCCGGTTATTCAGCACGACGCATTTCGGTTTGCCCGTGGTGCCGGAGGTATAGAGATAATAGGCGGGTTGGGTGCTGTCGCTTTGAGCGTCAAACCGAGGTGGGTGGACGTTGGCGGATTTGAGCGCATCAGGCGTGACTGAGCCTGGGATTGCGGCGTCTTCATCGCATATCACCAGCTTGGGTTGGCAATTTTCCAGTAAATACGCCGTTCGTTCTGTAGGAGAATTAATATCTATCGGCACCCGGATAATCTCTAACAGGGAGCAGGCTAGCGAGATAGCGATATGCTCCAGGCTGCGTGGAAGATAAATTGCTACCACGCTCCCCGGCCCCAGCTGGCGTGCGAGCAGTCCGTTGGCCATGCTGGCGACGAGCTCACCTAGCGCCTGCCAGCGTAATTGTTGTTCACCGCAGATCACGGCCACCCCATCACGAGTATTGGAAAACAGATTTTTTGCGATGCGGCCCAGAAAATCGTTGCTCACGGCGGCGCTGGCGGGAGTGTTAGCCTGGTAATGCGGATAATTCATCGTTTCGCGGACGGGGATATCCAGCGAACCTTGAGAGACTATATGCAGCATGCGCTGGTGGATTGCATTCAGCATGGCGCTGACCTGTTCGGGCGCGAGAGCCTGCTCAACATAGTCGGCAATCATCAGTAAATTGCGCTGTTCATCGTACATTAGGCGAATATCCAGCGCGACCTGCGGCGTTTGGGTCAGACCGCTTTCGGCACGGATTGGCGCGTTGGCCGGTAGCGTTTCCCAGCTCAGGCAGTTGGTCAGGATCACCGGCAGCGCGGGGGCACGCGCGGTTCGTGGTGACAGTTGGCGAGCCAGATCCACACCTGACCAGGCAAGGTTTTGCAATCCGCCAAGAATGTCTTCCTGCAGACGTTGGGCACTGTCGACTAACGGCTGGTGATGACGGACGTAGTGAATGGCAATAAACGTCGAACGATTGGTGGGTTGCCCCTCTTTGGCTGGGAAGGCAACGGGAATGCCTACCGTGAGCGCTTCATCCTCCGACCAGAGCGCCAACGTGTCGAGCACGATAGCCGACAGAGTGGTGTTGGCAAACAGTCCCTGAGATGTACCAAGGCGGGTGAGTTGCTTCAGATGGCTGGCATCCAGAATTTGTTGTTCACGCCGCCAGCGGGGATGCACGATCTCGCCCAAAGGTTGCTGCCAGGGAAGCCGGGAAGGGGTAACCACCTGCGCCAGCTTGTCTTGCCACCAGTTTTTTGCCCGTTCCCGCTCTTTTTCATCTGCTTCGTTCGGCGCAGCGTCATGTTCAAGTGCTGCAAGCGGCTGTTCATCAAATAGCCGGGCGATGATATGCGAGATCCCTTGGCCGTCGAGGATCAGAGCATCAAAGCTGGTGAAAATCTGGTACTCCGTTGCGCCAGGCAAGGTAATCAAAATGATCCGCCAGGGGGGCGACGACGGATCGTGGCGGATCTGTTGGTAATGCTGCCGCAGCTGCTGCACTTTTTTAGCCGCGTCTGCTTCACTGGCATCGCGCAGGTCGATCTCTTCCAGCTGAGGTTCCAGCTCAGGCAGAATGTGCTGCTGTTGTGTTTCCTCCTCGATCCAGGTGCGTAACGCGGCGAAGTGATTAACCAACTCTGCCAGCCGACGGCGGAAGTGCGCAGGATCGATGAGCCCCCTAAAGGTCCTGAAATCGTGCATGGCAACGCCACCGAGCGGCCATTGCTCGCTGCTTCCCAGCAGATAAGCCTGCTGGAGAGCCGTTAATGGTTTCCCCATTCGCTCCTCCTTTTGCCGTAATGCCGCTGGTGGTGCCAACCAGCCCGAAACGCTGTCATCAATGTGTTGCGGAGCCGCGGCCAGGCGTTCGACGAGCGTGTGAAAACGCGTAAAGAGTTGATGCAGTTGGCCGGGGGGAAACGCATCTTCACGCACATCCCAGTTGATCAGAATTTCATCGCCAATCCAGGCTACCTGCGCGTCCAGTGCGACCTGCGGCCCCTGAGAGATGACCCACGCCAGTTCACCCAATTGCCCGCCGACCCGCTCGGAGAACAGTACGCCACCGGAGATACCGAACCCGGCGGTAAAGACGATGGGGGAGTACTGCAGCTGGCCCTTCAGGCGCGAAAGGTCGCGCATCACGCTCACCCCGGAATAGCCGCCGTGGCCAAGGATTTCGTGCAACTGCGTCATGGTGCGTTGGCAATAATGCAGCAGCGTTTCATCGGGGCGCAGTTCGGCGCTGAACAACAACAGATCGGAAAAATCACCGACGATGACGTCACCGCCCGCAATATTGGGAGCGCGGAAAAAGGTCGGTACGTTGATACGCAACGCGGGCTGCCTGAAACCTTCCATCATTGTCAGGCTGAACAAAGCAAGGAAAAGCGAGCTTAACGTCAGATGGTGATGACGCGCGCAGCGCTGCAAGGCATGGCTGATTTGGGGATTAAGCTGGATTGCCATTCTGCGGGTTTGACACTGCCTGTCCGTATAGGGAATGGCGGGAGCAGGGGGAATATCCGCTAAACGTTGCCGCCACCAGGCGCGGTCTCGTTCTCTGGCGCTAAGCAGCAGCGGATCGTGGGTACGCTGCGCCAGATAGCTAAACCAGGCGACCTCTATTACTGGGGTGCACTGCGGCGGTGGTTGTTGGTAGAAGCGGGCGAGATCTTCCACCACGATACGAAAGGAGAGGGCATCCGCGGCGATCATATCCAGATCGATATGCAGCCGGCTGGCCTGCCCTGGCAATATCGTCAGGCTGATTTCGCAAGGGTAGCCTTGATCGCGCAGCAACTGCTGGTTCTCCATGCGCCGCCGCTTGCCAGCCAGTAATCGTTGTACTTCGTCTGGTGGGTAATGACAAAAATCATCGATACCCAGTGGTGGGTGACTGGCAACTACATGCTGTAGCCCCTCTGCGGTGACATGAAGACGCAGCATTGGGTGCGTGCGATAGAGTGCGTCCACAGCCTGCCGAAAGCGGGGGATATCGGTGATGGTGCCATCGAATTCTGCGTACAAATGCGCGGCAACGCCGCCTAATGCCTGCGCAGAGTGCCTGCCTACCCATGAAGCTGCCTGCATTGGAGTCAATGATTTCATCGCATATCGTTCCTGATTGGCCAACGGAAGCCGCCTAAATATATAACAGAGCTTAATGCGAATGAAAATTATTCTTTTTTATGTTGTTGGCGATACATTGAGCAGGGTAAGGTTATGCGAGACACATAAGTTCACTCCGTGGCCACTGAGATGGTACCTCGGGGTTATGCACAGGGAGCAAGCAGAAGATGAGGTTGTTACCGGGTAAACGTCGTCATCCCGCATTGGGGTTTTTATTATTACTGACCTTGCTGATGGGCAGCGGCCATGGCTTTGCGCAAGGTTGGCCCAGGGCGTTTCACAACGCGGATGGCTCCGTCACTCAGATCCCGGCCCCTCCGGGCCGTATTCTCTCTACCTCCGTCAGCGTCACCGGAACGCTACTGGCGATCGATGCTCCGGTTGTCGCCAGCGCGACGGCGGTAAACGGCCAGTTCTTTGGGCAATGGATCAAGGTGGCCGAGCAGCGCCACATCGCTAAAGCCTGGCCCGCGGGCAGTGTCGATCTCGAACTGGCCTATGCCACGGCTCCCGATTTGATCGTCGTTTCAAGCAATGGCGCAGACTCATCGCGCGCCTATTTGGCTGAGCTACGGGCTATTGCACCGGTCATTATCGTGAATTATGGCAACCAGACCTGGCAAGCTCTGGCCCGTGAGCTGGGAGCCGCACTGGGGCTTGAGGCGCAGGTTGAACGGCGGATCGGCGGTTTTGACGCGCTGCTGACCAACGCCCGCCAGCAAATCCATCTGCCTGACGGACAAGCCAATATTATCAATTTTAACGGCCCGGGAACGGTCAATCCCGTGGCGACACCGGCCAGTGTGCACGCCCGTTTACTTGAGTCGTTAGGGTTTTCGATCGAAGCGCCAAACCCGGCCTGGCAGAGCAATCTCACCCGCTCCGGTGACTTTATCTGGGCTGAATATGAGAATCTGACGCAGTTAACGGCGGGCACCACGTTTCTGTTGAGCGCAGGCGACGTCAGGATTAACGAGTTTCTGCATGACCCGCTGCTTCAGCGCTTGCCTTCGGTACAACAACACCGGGTTTACAGCCTCGGCGCACATGCATTCCGGGTGGATTACTACAGCGCCAGTGAGATGGTGGCAGACATTGTCCGCCATTTTACCGGTAGCCCAACGCAGGAGCGGTGAAATGTGTGCTTGGCGACAGACTGGCCTGGTCTCTGGGCTGGTTTTACTGCTGGTTCTCAGTTGCTTTAGCCTCTATTTCGGTGCTCGCCCCATTCCGCCTGCGGTGATTTGGCAGGCGATCACGCAGTTTGATCCGCACAATAGTGAGCATTTACTGGTCTGCTATCTACGGCTGCCGCGCACCTTATTGGCGGTGGTGGTTGGAGCGGCACTTGGCGCGGCTGGCGTCATCATGCAGACGCTCACCCGTAATCCTCTGGCAGATCCCGGCTTGCTCGGTGTGAATGCCGGTGCCACATTGGCGATCGTCCTGTCGATCGCGCTGTTTGATGTGACGAATGTCTTTAGCACTATGTGGTTTGGCGTGGCCGGTGCGGCGATAGTCAGCGTTGCGGTATTGCTGGTTGGCGGCATTGATGGCAATAACCCGGTAAGGATTGTGCTGGCCGGGGCCGCGTTGACCATTGTGCTGCTTAGCCTGACTCAGCTCGTCATCATCAACAGTGAACCAGAAGCGTTCGATCGCTTCCGGCACTGGGTGATTGGATCGTTACAGGGAAGAGGGTTCGAGGTACTGCTCCCGGTTGCCATGCTGGTGGGCGTGGGGCTGTTGCTGGCGCTGGCCAGCAGCAAAATGCTGGATATTGCGGCACTCGGCTCGGATGCCGGCCAGGCGCTCGGCGTTAATCCGCGCTGGCTGGTGGTCATGTCCGCGCTGATTATCGTGATACTGGCGGGGGCAGCCACGGCGGCGGCTGGGCCAATCGTTTTTGTTGGCCTGACCGCACCGCATTTTGCCCGTGCCGTTGCCGGATTACAGCATCGAGCGCTATTGCCCTGGGCCATGCTGTTTTCCGCCATGCTGGTGCTGTTGGCCGATATTCTGGGGCGCATCGTTGGCTATCCCGGTGAAGTCAGCGTTGGCGTCATGGTGGCGCTGATCGGTGGCCCCTGCTTCGTGCTGCTGGTGAAGCGTTGGCAGGGGGAACGGGTATGAGCGTCAACCGGGCGGTGCTGGTATGTCTGGCTTTGGCCTCTTTGCTGCTGGTTGCTGCCGCTTTCGCTCTGACGGTGGGGCGCTTTACGTTGCCGGTATCGAGCGTGCTGCAAGCCATCGCAGGGGAAGGAAATCCCATGGCGCAGCAAATTGTCAGGGCGATCCGCCTGCCGCGCGTATTGACGGCGGTTTTAGTAGGGTGCGCCTTGGGCATCTCCGGGGCGATTTTTCAGTCCGTATCGCGCAATGCGCTCGGATCGCCAGACGTCATTGGCTTCACCACCGGTGCGGCAACCGGTGCGATTGTGCAGATTGTCCTGTTCAACGGTAACACCGTGGCGATCGTGCTGTCGGCCATGGGCGGGGGGTTGGCGACGTCGTTGCTGGTCTACTGGCTAGCCCATCATCACGGCGTGGTGAAGGGATACCGCCTGATCTTGATGGGCATTGGTGTCGGTGCGGTCCTCAGTGCCCTCAATGGTTTGCTGCTGGTTAAAGGCGATATTGATAACGCCGTGATGGCCACTTTATGGCTGGCGGGAACCACACAGGGGCGAAACTGGCTGCACGTTATCCCGGTGGCCGCCAGCATCGCGTTGTTATTGCCGGTGGTGCTGATATGTGCCAGAGGGTTGAACATCATGACCATGGGGGATGAGGTAGCCCACCAGTTGGGTGTCCGTGTCGATCTCACCCGCAAGATTATGACGTTTTGCGGCGTGATTTTGGCTGCGGTGGCAACCAGCGCGGCGGGGCCGATTGCCTTTATCGCGCTTATGGCACCACAGCTGGCAATACGCCTGACAAGCAATTCAAACCTGCCGGTGGTCAGTGCGGGTCTGGTGGGCGGCTGCCTGTTGTTAGGGGCCGATATGGTCGCCCAGATACAGCCATCAGGGCTGATGATGCCGGTAGGATTAATGACGGGGATGATAGGTGGCGGGTACTTGCTGGCTCTGTTACTGCGTGGTGGCTGTCGCTAAGGCTAAGGGAGGGGGGTCGCAAATATGATCAAATTGATTTGCATTCAAGATTGTAAATGATTATCGTTTGTGATTATTGACTTACTTGTCTCTTGGTCGATGTACCTCGGGAAACTCTAAATAATAGCTGTGCCTAATTTTGGGTGTTGCGGTAATAAACGCAGTTATTAAGTGGATGACTAATAATAAGGTCGTAAAGACCAGTTACTAAGCAGTGTGTTCTTTGTCGCTCAGTTGAAAAACTAAAAATTTAGTGTGCATTTGGCAAAGGAGAGATCAATGAGCGAATTAAAGGGTGATAAAAAACGCCCGGTTTCATTATGTACCAGGCACCAGCGTATTTCTGAAAAATATCATATGCCCTCCGTTATACTGGGGTTATGTGTTTTCGCCGCAGCGGATGCCATTGCTGCCGATGATGCCCCAATACGTAATGAGAATAACGAGCCTGATACCATTATTGTTACCGGGGAGAAAGTAAGACGTACTATTTACGATACCGGATCCAGTATTGAGGTGTTTGACGATGCGCGCATCGATTCACTGCCCGGTGCAACGCAGGTATCCGATTTATTAAAAATGACGGCCAACGTCCTGGATACGGGCATTGGTAACGATATTCCAACCATTCGCGGCATTGATGGATCAGGGCCCGCCACGGGTGCCAACGCCTTCCTCAGCGGTACCCGGCCACGCATGAACCTCTCGCTTGATGGGCGTTCTTTAACCTACAACGAACTGGCCGTCGGGCCGCAATCCCTGTGGGATATGCAACGGGTCGAAGTCTACCGAGGGCCGCAAAACTACATTCAGGGGCGTAATGCGATTGCCGGTGCGGTGGTTATGAGCAGCAAGGACCCGACGTTTGACTGGACTTCGGCGGTCAGGGCCGGGGGCGGAAATCAGGATTCTACCCAGGCTTCTGCCATGTTATCGGGGCCGATTGTTGAGGACCAATTGGCATTTCGCCTGAGTGCCGACCGCCAGCGGCGGGAGAGTTTTGTCGATCTGATCTCCTACGAGCCGGTGGGTAACCCGCGTGAAATCGAAGTGACCAACATCCGTGGGAAGCTGTTGTTTAACCCGGCCGGGCTACGCGATCTCACCACTAAACTTTCGATAAATCATTATGAAAGCCAGGCTCCGCAGAATGAAGCACTAAGCCCGGCCAACCACGCCAGCTCCCGTTTTGACCGGCGTCGCCCAGTCGTTGAGACCCAATCCACCAGTGGCATTTGGGATATTGCCTGGGAACCGTCGGAGCAGTTAAGCGTCCAGAACAAGTTTATTTATACCGATTTTAGTAACCATCGCCGTACCGCAGAAGCGCTGCCGTGGGCCGACATTGAAGGGAAAGAGTTCCAAATGGAGCCGCTGGTGCTTTTCGGCACACCAAACGATCGCTGGCGTGGCCTGGCTGGTGCGCGTTACTTCCATGCGTCGCAGGATGAGTTCGTGAACCTGTTCCCTGGCGGTAGCCCGTTCAAGGATAAAACAGATACCTACGCTGCTTTTGGCGAATTGACCTGGGCCGTGTTGCCACATATCGATATTACCGCCGCCAGCCGGGTGGAAAGAGAGCACCGTCAACGTAAGGGCGGCAAGGCGCGCAAGGTCGATTTTGATCAAACCTGGGATGTGTTCCTGCCCAAGCTGGATGTCGCGTGGAAGCCTTCATCGCGGCAAACCTTTGGTGCCAAGGTGGCTCGCGGCTACAACGGCGGTGGCGCTGGGATGACGTTTTCCGCCCCTTTGATCAACTATACCTACGATCCTGAATATGTCTGGAACTATGAGCTGTATAGCCGCCATGGCATTGAAGATCTTAATCTCGAGGTGATCACCAACCTGTTTTATAACGACTATAAAGACATGCAACTGCCGTATTATCTGGATTCCAATATGAACTCAATGATGATCCGCAATGCAGATAAGGTCGAAACCTATGGCGCTGAACTTGGGGCTATCTGGAAACCGACGGGGAATTTTGAGCTGAATAGCTCAGTAGGGTTATTAAAAACCAAAATCAAGAAATTCTCCGACAGCAGAATTGATGGCCATGAATTACCACGCGCTCCGGCAGTCACCGCCAATATGGGGGCGAAATATAATCTTATGCCAGGGTTGGAGTTAAGCGGTAATGTGACGCTTTCCGATACCTATTATTCCCAGTACGACAACGATCAACGCGGGAAAATCCCTTCCAGAGTGATTGCCAATATGCAGTTGGCTTACACCTTCAAGCAGGGGCGCGTCAGCGTGTTTGCACAAAACCTGTTTGATTCTGATAAACGCGTCATGGTGATGAATAACGACGTTTCTACCGCGGTTATTCAGCGGCCACGCCTGGTGGGTGCCGTCGTCCAACTGGATTTCTAAGGCCATCTATCGCCAATGAAAGGCGCAGCAGGTTTTTGCCTGGGAGGGAAATGTGAACACTAGTTTTAGCGAGTTCAGCGGTGAAGAAGAAGCCGCCAGCGAGTTTGAGCAGCAGGCCTGGTTCGAACATCAGCAACAGCTACATGGGGAAGGCCAACAGATGTTGGCCTGGCAGTTAACCGGTGCCGTGGATTATGGCCGCTTGGTCAACGTACTGGAACAAGCCCAACGGCAGTGGCCAGGTATGAACGCCCGTTACGTTTATGGTGAGCGCGGGCTGATGCGCAGTGACAATTCATGTTCACCGCCTGCGGTGACCATCCAGACGATCCGCCATCCCCAAGAAGCTATTGACGCCCTGTTAAGCGCCAAAGCTATACCTTTTGACCTGGAGCAGTCTCCGCCGCTGCGCTTTATGCTGTTTTCCGGTGACAGAGACGGCATTCTGGGGATGGTGGTGCATCGTATTCTGTCAGCATCGCTGGATTGGCGAGATATACCGCACAAGGTCAGCGCACTGTATCAGCAGCAAGTTCCTCCGCACTCCTCTGAGCCATTCATTATGGAGCTCTTGCCGCAGCCGGATTGTGCCGCTCGGCAGAGCTCGGTTGAGGTCTTTGCGCAGGCAGTGGCTTCCCCTGTCACACCGGGATCTGATGCGGCGATACGGCAACATATCCTGCAAGCCTTCCGCGAGGCGCTCGCCGTGCCCACGATGGGGGAACATGACGATTTCTTCGATTTCGGCGGGCACTCGCTGATTGCCACACGCATTATTGGCCGCTTGAAGAGCCAGCAGCATCTTGAGATCAATATCAACGATCTCTTCAGCTATCCCAGTGCGGCTCAACTGGCGCGCTATGCCTACATCGCTAATAACGTGGCCGCTTCGCCGGGTAAGCAAGCGGAGAGTTTGGCATCGCTAAGCCCGCAGGCTCCTTTATCGCTGGCGCAACGGTCATTGTGGAAAATCTATCAGGCGCTAGGCTGCGGCGAAGCCTTCAATATTCCCTTTGCGCTGCGCTTTCTCGACCCGATTGATGAAGGGCTGTTCTTCCAGGCTTTCCAGGATATTTTGCTGCGTCATCCGGCTCTGCGCACCCTGTTTGTCGACATTTCCGGCGAGGTTTTTCAGCAGATCGTTCCGCCGGAGATGCTCTCTCAGTACGAATGGTTCTGGCATTCGCAGTCTCAGGATATGCCCCTGGATCAGGCGCTACAGCGCGCAGCCAGCCACCACTTTGAGCTCGATGATGAGTTACCGGTACGCATCACCTTCCTACGGGATGAGCAAAATGGCCAACAGGTGGTTTCGCTACTGTTCCACCATATTGTGCTGGACGAGTGGTCGGTGAATATCCTGATGGATGAATTGGCCCAGGCGATGGCAAGCCGTTCCGCCGGATCGGCACCGGAGTGGCAGCAGACACCCCCGCCGTTCCACGCGTTCGCAATCCAACAGCAACAGGCCGGGGTTAACGATCGACATCTGCGGTTCTGGCTGGAACGTTTGCACCCAGCACCGTCTTCGGCGTCGATTTTCGCCAGCGAAGTGCAACAGGCCGATGCGGCTTCTCACTCTGGCAACTGGGTTGAGTTCAAGCTGGAGCAGGCTGTTTCCACTGGGCTTTACCGCCTGGCGAAACAGCAGGGCGCCTCACTGTTTAACGTGGTATACAGCGGAATTGCTGCGGCGCTCCATCTGCTGGGTGGTGCGAAAGATCTGGTCATTGGCACCTCGGCCTCTGGGCGTAACGACGCGCAATTTTTCGATACCATCGGTTACTTCACCACCGTTGTCGCCCATCGGATCGGTTTTACTGATGACACCACGCTGAACGCGCTGATCGATGACGTGAAACGGCAGATAAATGATTCACTGCCTTTTAGCGACATCCCGATCGATCTGGTCGAAGAGGGGCTGTTTGGCGATCGCGCGTCACACGACAGCCATATGTTTGAGGTCTTCATTCAGCTTCATGCCAAAAATAAGCTTAACGGGGCGTTTAGCTTGGCCGATGGTCAGCAGATCCGCTTTCGCCAGATCGATCCCGAGAAAACGGAATCGGTGCTGGGGTTGCAGTTTGAGGTGATGGAAGAGCAAATCGACGGTGAGCCTTCGGTGCGCGTCATGCTGAGCTATCGCACCGATCGCTATTCATGCGAGCAGGTACAGCAGATCGTCCAAACAACACGTCAGGTGTTTGCCGTTATGGCCGATTCCGTTGGTCAACCGGCGCTACGGCTTGATGCATTACGCCATAAAAGGAGTGTGTTATGAAGCAGGAGCCGTTGACCGATATTCAGCGCATCTATCCGGCCAAAACCTTGGTAGAGCTGGTTTACAGCGCCTCACAGCAGGCGCTGTTTGTCAGCTCTCCCGATTGGGAGGATGAGGGGCAATCCCGTGTACTGCGGATAAATCCGCAAACCCTGGCCGTTGAGGAGGAGATATCGTTACAGGTCAAAGGGTTTGGCGTGGCGCTGGACGATCACCGTGGGCATCTTTATCTCTCACAGGGGTTTAACGGCACCGTCGCCGTAGTGGATATTGCCGCCAATCGGCCGATCGCCACCATTGCGCTGATGCAGGAGATTGCTTTCAAGCAACTGTACCAACGGGAGGGGATTGTCGGCGAGCGTCAGGCTTTTTTATTACGGGAATTGGAGCGCTTTGGCGTGAGCGAAGGCTTCCCATGGAAGCTGCGGGAGCTGGTTTTCGATCCCCGTAGTGAGCGTCTGTTCTTGCCGGGGCTGGGGCTGGGTATCGATAGCGTGCTGTTTGTGGTGGATACCCGCAAGCGTCAGCTAGAGAAGATTATTCACGGTTTCGGTTATAACGTGGTGGGGATCACGCTGGATGAAGCGGGGCGCCGCGTCTTCGTATCTAACATGCAGGGCCAGCTGTTTGTGGTGGATCCAGACAGCTTGGCGGTTGTTTCCCAATGGGAGATCGAAGTCGATCAGCTGCTTAATATGGTCTATGACCCACAGCAAAACCGGATCTTCGGTGTCGATCAGGGCATTGACCGCAGTGATTGGCGTAACAATCATCTGGAACGTGAATATGTTGCCCGTAGCGCGGGCCATCAGGTCTTCGCTCTGAACGCCGACAATGGCGACGTTATCGCACGTATGGCAACGGATGAAGTACCGATCGGCCTGGCATGGGATGGCGAGCGGCAAAGGCTTTACGTCGCCAATCGCAAAGGAATTCGCGTGGATATTGGCGTGGGCACACTAACTGTATTTGATACTGCCCGCTATTGCCTGCTGCAGACCATACCTATGGCTCCGCATCCCAACAGCCTGGCGTTTGGTAAGGATAAGCAGTGCCTGTTTATCACCGTTAAAAATGATGAAACCATGATTAAGGCCGGGCTGCCGGAATGCGTTGCCCGTATGCAATTGCGGTAGTGGCCGCAGGTGAAGGAATAAGGGAGGTGAAGTCAATTGCCAAGTCTTAAGCTGCATGGATTCAATAATCTGACCAAGAGTCTGAGTTTTTGTATCTACGATATTTGTTACGCCGAGACGGTAGCTGAGCGCGACGGCTATATCGCCTATATAGACGAGCAATATAATGCCGACCGTCTGACCGAGATCCTGGTTGAAACCTGTTCGCTGATTGGGGCCAACGTGCTGAGCGTTGCCCGCCAGGACTATGAGCCGCAAGGTGCCAGCGTGACTATTCTCGCCAGTGAGGAGCCGATAAGCCCAAATGGCGTCAAACCTCTCCAGCCAGAGTCCGTCGTGGCGCATTTGGACAAAAGCCATATCTGCGTTCATACCTACCCGGAAAGTCACCCTGGGTGTGGGGTTTGCACCTTTCGTGCCGATATCGACGTCTCGACCTGCGGGGTGATTTCACCGCTGAAAGCCCTCAACTACCTGATCCAGCAGTTGGAGTCAGATATTGTGACGGTCGATTATCTGATCAGAGGTTTTACCCGGGATGTGCATGGGGTGAAGCATTACATCGATCATGAGATCAATTCGATCCAAAACTTCATTTCGCCAGAGATAAAATCGCTATACCAGATGGTGGATGTAAACGTTTATCAGGAAAATATCTTCCATACCAAGATGTTGCTAAAAGCGTTCGATTTGCATGATTACCTCTTCAGCACCAGGCTGCACACCCTCAGCGAGGCCCGACAACTGGAGATCAGCAAGCTGTTGTGTAAAGAGATGCAGGAGATTTACTCTGGACGAAATATGCCGTAGGTGGGGTGATGCCTGCTACCGGATAAGCGCAGGCATCAATTTGCTCGGTGCACTGAAGAGATCAGTCATAGCTGATATTAAACAGTACCGCACTCTTCACTTTTCCGGGGGTTGCGCGCCCGGTGGCATAATACTCATAGCCGATATCACACTGGCTCCGGTTATCGACAATAACGGCACAGCCAACGCGCGGGCCGGTGCGTAAATCCAGCGGCTTGTCATTCATCAGAAGCCGGATTTCGACGTTTTCGGCCTCTCCGCTCAGCGTATTGACCAGGTTGCCGGTATCCGCACTGACCGTCGGCCCATTTCCCAGCGTAATATAGGGCGTGTAACCGTTGGTACAATGTACCCCGCCGATATAGATACTGCCTAGCGAACGGCCATGAGTCATACCGGCTGCGCGTAGGCTCCCCACAGAGACCTGCGGCATCATCCAGTCGTAGTCCTTGTGTTCTTGCCCCTCGACGCTGTCAAAATAACAGGTCGCGAGCTTAATGGAGCCAGTGACGTTCAGTATGCCAGTCGAGGCGGCTGCAACGCTGTTGCCGCAGCAAATCAGCACCAGCAGAGACAGTATTCTCTGCGTATTCGTTATCTTCATTCTCCACTCCCGGTTATTGGTAAGTGATCATAAACTCTATTTGGGCATCAGCCCTGCCCGCCCGGATAGGGGTTGAGGTTTGAACATAAGTCGCCTTGACGCCCAGGCTGTAATCGCTGCCGCGGTCTTCAAGGAAGGTAATGTAATTTGCCAGATTGATGCTCTGGTTGAATTTGGCCCATTGGTAGTTGCCGTTTTCCTGCCTGAAGCTCAGTTGGACACCTACCCCCGAGGCTGCGTCACCGGCGGTGGTATTCAGTTTCGAGATCCCGCGTTCGGCATCAATAAATCCGTTGCGCGGTGTCAGCTTGAGGCTGATAACGTTGGGCTTGAACACGCCGTAAGAGGTTGAACCGTAGAAGGCAGGGCAACCCGACAGAACAATCTGGGTCTCGGCGCTGCCTGCCGTGCTGCCGATACCGTTGAACTCATCAGGATAGTGCTCCCCGAGCGGCAGGTAATAATTGTTTCCAACGTTACAGGTCGCCGGGATCGCCGTCAGGTTGCCCACTATCCTCGCTTGTTGATAGACAAAACTTTCACCATTGCCGTCGAATGAGGTTTTGAACCTGGGGAGATCGCTACTGCTAATAGTTCCGCTGCCGATGTTGGCGGCGATTTTAATCATTGCAATATTAAAACTGACTGCGGCATCGTCCTGACCGGTAAAGTTGAAAACGCTTTCGCTGCTGGGTGAAAAGAAGGCAGTAAGCCTACCTGGGAGCTGTAGATGGGAGCCGCTGTTACCATCGGGGGTACCTTGCCACAGGGCTACCCCGACGCCAGAAATATTGGTATTGAATACGGTGGGAAACGTCGCGTCACGGTAACTGGATTGGCCATGGGGGGCGCTGATTACGGTGTTAACCAGATCATAAACCCCCGCACGGCACAGCAGACTGGCACCGTTGCCATTGGTCTGGATACGTTGGGAATAGATGACACTGCCGATGGGAAGGTCCTCTCCCACGGTAACATAGCCGCCGATGGTCAATCGGGTATCAAGCGGAGCTTTGACTGCGGAGGAGCTATCCCAATCACAACCCGCACTTGCTGCGAGCGCATTCTGCGCATACAGGCCGCCGCAGAGCATCAGTGATATCGCCGTTGCTGAGGCGAATAGTCTTTTCATGTCGTTTCTCATTGAGTGTGGGCACTTCGTCATTGGCAGACTCCTTGAATCAACTGTCTGCTGTCTACAGAGGTGCCTGGCTGCAGCGAATAATGGATGCTGCAATGCTCTGTCTGGCTATCCCCCCATCTCACCTGCAACACGCCTTTCAGGTCGAGATCGCGCGCCACCACCAGGCTGGCCTGGCCGACAACCCCCACGGCGTTGTTCTGTGCATCATAGACGTTGGCAGCGAAGGGCAGTGGGCTACCGTCCGGTCGCTTGGCTCTGATGTAGGTCACCTTGCCGCGTTTGGTTTCATAATCAAGCAGGACCAATGCACCGGCGCGGGGGGCGGTGGTATTGCGGGTAGACAGCAACTCCACGTCCTGTGAACTGCCCTTGGGATCGATATCGACTTGATTGAGATAGTAGGGCCGCAGGTAAGGGACGATGGCATAGCCAAAACGGTCGATCTGAACGCCGGGAGCGCCGGTGACGAGAGCGCCTTCAGCACCAGGTGCCCGTACCAGACCGCCTGTTTCGCCAAGTGATTGCCCTAAAGTGATGCCGCCACGGTGGGCTACCAGAGCACCATCCATGCTTGCTGAAACCTGCCGGTTTCCCTGCCCATAGCTATAGTTTGCGCCCATATGGGCAAGGGATGAGCGGTAGCCAACGCCACCGTTGAAAAAGTTGCTATTGCCTTCAGTATTACGGCTGGTGCTGACGACATAGTTAAACTGATTCTGTTCACCCGCATTGCCCGACAGGCCAATCAGGCCAGTGCTCCCCTTGTCGTCGGTAGTGCCGGTAGCATTGAGCGTTGGCGCATGGAGGTTCGAGCCTAGCGGTAACGAGAGCGTCAACGCGTATTGGGTTTCCCGCTGATCCGCCGTTGTCTCTTCTGTATTTCCTGTGAGTTGCCCGCTTAGCGTTCGGTTGACCGAAAGGGTATAGCTGAGATTGCGCCAGAAGTTGCTATAGCCTAGCTGCAGGCTCTGTTGTGAACTGCTCTGGTTCCAGTAAGAGGTATGATTGCCGGTGGCATACAGGCTTCCCCAGCCTTCTCCCAGTTGCTGGTTGACCGAAAGCGTAAACAGGTTGCGTTGACGGCCATAGGCATCGATATTTCCATTACGCAGTGCCAGATCGCGCAGCTGTACAGCGTCATTTAAGCTCAGGAAACCGTCGGTAGAGTAACGATAAGCGGCTACTGAGAAGCTGGTTTGTGTTTCTGGATACATCTGGCTGAAGCCGATACGATAGCTTTGCCCTGAACGCGGGTGCTGGCCGGGCAACCGGGTTTTCGCTTGCGTGACATCCAATGAAAGTGCGCCGATAAACGTGTTCATAGCGCCACCCAATAAGGCCGAAAGGTACCCTTTGCTGGCGGTGGCGCCGGTGTAGCCGGTAATGAAATTACTCAGGCCCAACTGGTAGGTCAGGCTGCCAAATTCAGGCTTGTTTGCCAACCCATCACTATTCACTTTACCCGCAGCCACTTCGTAGCGGCTAATCCCTGGCCGCAACATTTGAGTCACTGAAGCATAAGGAACCGTGAAGGTTCTGACTTGGCCATTGGCCTCTTCTACTTGTACGGTCAATTCCCCTCCATAGCTGGTGGGGTAGAGATCGTTAATCTCGAAAGGCCCCGGAGATACCGTCGTGGTATAGAGCGTGTAACCATTTTGAGTAATGATCACTCTGGCGTTGGTATTGGCTATGCCACGAACTACGGGGGCGTAGCCACGTAGAGCGTCAGGTAGCATGCGGTCATCAGAATAAAGTCTGACCCCTCGGAAACGTATGCCGTCAAACAGTTCGCCACTGGTAAAGGCGTCACCCAGGATCAATTGAGATTGCAGCGCGGTAACATCGCGGCTGATATAGGAAGATGTGCTTTTGTAATCCCCGCCGCTCTCTCCCGAGGACCAATTGATGCTGCCGTTATTTCGCACGCGCCAAGGGCCGAAATTCAGACCGTTACGCAGCCCTAGATAGCCGTAAGTGTTGCTGTTTTCCCGCTGTCTTGACTGATAAACGTTGGCGTTGTAGTTCACTATCAAGGCGGTTAAGCCATCCTCCCACAGCTCGGGATTGACATAGCCACGCGGTGTCCTGTTGAGCAGCAACTGCGGTATCGTCAACGTCAGCTTTTGCTCGCCGACATCAAAACTGACGGTCGCCCCGGGCAGGAGTTCACTGAGTGAACCGCAATAGCCCTCTTGCACTAATGGCGCCAATTGCACGGCAGGGATCTGAGCCAACAGTTTCTCTGCGCTCAAATTGAGCAACGGAAAGAAACTGCCCGGATAGCAGGAAAGGGTTTGCAGGTTATTGCCCGGCTGGGCCTTAAACTGGATTTTTTCATTGCCGATCCGCTGGCCGTTAAGCTCGATCGCCACGGTGTAGATACCAGGAACAACGACGTTACTGCGGCTGAATTGGGCCGGATCGAATGTTCCGACCTTACCGCCAGGGAAAAAACTGGGGTCGAATGTCACTTCTTCCGGCGTGTCTGCCGCATAGCTGGAAGTGGCTGAAACCATGGCACATGAAAGAAACCACTTCAGCACGGTTTTTATTGTCGGTTTACACCTAGTCATAGCATCCTTGATGACTCAGATAAGCCAATACTTCTGAAAAAGGGTTATGTCAGCGGCCTAACGGATATATTTTTTCAATAAAAGCCCCATAGTCATTAATCGCCTTGGTGATTACGCTATTTGGTGGCGCCGCAATAACCTTGTTATCGCGTTTTAGTTGAAAGGTTTGCTCAGAGAAGGGGGCGATCATGCCGCCATCTGTGCCGGCTACCGAGGCGATGCCATAACCAGATAACTGCACGGAGGCATAGCTGATATGGTATGGCGTGGGGTTTTTAGCGAGCAGTTTTTCCCCTTGCCGTTGCCAGCTCACCTTATCCAGGGTTTCCAGTGACAGCCCTGGCAACGTGGAAGGGCGATAAAATACCTTCAGGCGGTTGCGATAGGCGATGGAGAGGTAATTCTGATCCCCTTTCGACTGGGGAGGGACTTCAAGCACGTTGATCCAATATAGCGTCTCGCGGTCGGTGGCGTGGCTTACCAACGGCGTTGAGGTAATACGCAAGGTTTGCGCCTTGGCGGGTTCAACTCGTGAAACCGGTGGCATGATCATAAAAGGAACATCGCTGTCTTCAGGAGCTGAATTCGCATCGCCGGCATCTATCCAAGATTGAACCAATAGCGGGAAACGGCTTTTATTTTCCAGTTTCAACGTGACTTCTTTGGCATCACTTGGGTAGATCACGCGCGTACCCGATATGACGATACCGGCATGTAAAGAGGTGGAAAAAAATCCGCTCAACAGCAGCGATAGCAGTAGCCAATATTTTTTAATCAAGCGCATAACAATCTCGTCAGTAAAGACGTGGCAAATATGGCCCTGTGGTAACAGGGCCATAACCTATTCAATCAGGTTTTATTGATAAACGATGCTGTATTTAACCGTAGAGGCAACTTGGCCCGGGCCCGCAGCGCCACCAACAGCAACATACTGGCCAAAGTAGGTATATTCGGCAGTTTGATTGGCGATGGTTTTTGGCGCATGGTTGTTATTGCCGGAAACCAGGTTGATCGGGCTGTTGGTTTCGCCATTCAGGATTTGTACCTGAACATTTGTCGCAGGATTGGTGGCTGAAGTATTTTTCAACCAACCAGTCGCATTATCGATAGCCGGGCTAGTTGGTTCAAAATACACTGAAGCAATCTTACCGTTGGTGCAGTTTAAATCAGTAGGGCCACCCAGTTTGATGGTAAATGGTGCAGGCTTGGCCGTGGCACCGGCAAAGCTTAACTCACTGGCGCTGACCGTCTCTAAAGGCACGTTCAGATCAACAGCACCATTTGGCGTCTGATCGTTGATCAGGCAAGTTGCGTCAGTGACTTCGCCGGTGAAATTGATATTACCACCCGCTACGGTGATAGCGGCGGAAGCCGGAAGCGCAGCGAAGCCGCCGATAGCCAGTGAGAGAGCCATTACTAGTGTGGTTTTTTTCATTGCATATGATCCTTGTTAATTATCCTTAAAATACTCTGAGCGTTACATGGAGTAACATCAGAGCCGTCATTTCACTATGGCAGTGAAAATACTGTTCCCTTTTATGGCGGTGATAAACAATTAAATCATATTTTTTTTATATATAGTGGAGTCACATAGGCTCCACGTAAGGTATATCCTTTTCCTCGCGAACTTTTAATAAAGTCATCGGAGATACCAATTTTACTTAGCCTTGCTTTAAGTTCGGAAATAACTTGGGTCAATCTTGTGGTTGAGGAGGATAGGTTATGATTCTCCCAAACCTGTACCAGTAACTCCTGGTTGGAAACATAGCCACAGCTGGCGTGTGCCAATAGATAAGTCAACAACCGCAACATCGTTTCACGCAGTCTTAGATAGTTGGTAAATCGTTCCTCACCCTGATGGGGGTACTCTATCGTATTATAGAGTTTGATTACCGAACCCGATTTGATATCTACCTGATACTCATCATTGATAATATAGCCAAAAAGCAATAATCCACTCTCACTCGTCTTGGTGATGGGGGCTGCTACATATTTAATTTGAATCGTATCATCCATTATCAACTCCGCCGCATCCGCTGCTAAAACTGTCTGGCTCTGACTTCATCAATTGGAACTGTCATTCCCACACATCGGCTTTATATATTATTGCCTGAAGAGTTAATGTCAATTCATAAAGATAAAAAAATAAGCGAAATAAAAAGAGTTTAAATCTTGTTATTGGCTTTATTTTGATATTATCGTTTGTTTTTGTAGGTTATTTTGATTGATTTTGATATTTAATATCATTACTGTAGGGAATTTAATGCATAAGCATATTATGCTGTTTTGGCAGCGTTATCGCCTTTGATTTTTGTTTTTTCTTTTAAAAATAGCGTGAGTGAAGTTAAGGTCGAAATAGTCTGCGATTTGACGTCTTTTGTATTCGGAGGAATCTTAATGACTTTTTATCTTATATTTTATTTTTGCCATTCGCAAGTAGGATAAATCGCAATAATAACAGGTGTGTATAGATATTAAACATATCTATGTTTTTTTATTTATGATTTTGGTGTTGGTGGGACTCGCATCCCTTGTGCGGATGAAAAGCAGGCCGAATAGAGGAATTCGGCCTGGTGATATCGGAGCGGTCTTAGAACAGCACTGAGTAGTTCAAACCAAAGGTACGGCCACGGCCTTTATAGCTGTACAACTCCGGCGCGCCGTAGGTTGGGCTATACAGGATTGGCGCCCGTTGGCCCCACACGGTGGTGTAGTCTTTGTCCAACAGGTTCTCTACGCTGAAACTGACCTTGCCCACCGGCAGGGCATAGCTGCTGAGGACATCAATGGTGTTATAGCCGTCGAGCTTGCGGCCCTGACTGTCGGAAACGTCGAAGGTTTGCTGCGACTGCACACGCACCGTCCAGTCACCCGGTGCCCAGTTAACGTAGGCGGTGGCTTTCGACGGGCTGGCGGTGTCGACGGTCAACTTTTCCCATTTGCCATCGGTCTTGGTTTCCGACTTGATCAGGTTGAAGGTGGCACCGGTGCTCCATTCGCTGTCGTCGAAGAAGTAGTCCACCGCGCCTTCCATCCCGTAAATCCGACGCTTATCAGTGTTCATGCTGATGGTCATATCGGTCTTGTTGATGGTGATGGTCTTGTCTGACAGGGAATAGTAGGCCGCAAGCTGGGTACGCAGGTTGTCGCCATTGTAGCGCCAGCCCAGCTCGTAGGAGTCAACCTTGATGCCGTCCAGCTTGGAGTCATTGACGTTGACGCTTTTTTGCAGCTGATAGTGACCGTTCACCAGCTTATAGGTGCCGGAGCCGTAATATTTGGCCAGATCCGGGATCTCAAACCCTTGTGAGAAGTTGAACCAGGTCTGTTGGCGTTCTGTCAGATGGGCCAGCAAACCTGCGTTGAACAGCGCGTTGTTGTAGTCGGTTTTACCACCCGGCACGGCATCGGCTGAGGTCGCCAGACCGTTGGCGATCCCTTGTTGCTGTGCGTAGCCAACGAAATCATCCACCTTGTTCTCGGTGTACTGGTAGCGCACGCCGCCGCTCAGGGTAAACATCGGATCGATGTCGTAGCTGGCTTGCATGAACGGTGCCAGGTTGGTGGTGGTATAGCTCGGATAGCGGCCGACGTTGTAGGCATTTTGCAGCGTCATCCCGCCAGACTGCTGGGCCAGTGCCAGATTGAAGAACTGCTGGTTGGCATTGAAGCTTTCATGATCGGCATCGAAGCCGTAGGTCAGCGTCAGGCTGTCGATCGGTTTGCTGTTCAGGGTCAGCTTACCGCCGTAGAAATCGGTTTTCTGTTGTGAGGCGCCGATGCTGGTTACCTTGCCGCCGCTCAGGGTTGGGAACGGATAGAAGGTCAGCGATTCATCACGATAATAAACCTGTGCCACCAGATCCTGGCCCCAGAAATCGGTGTTGGAGTATTGCAGGTTGATCAGATGGCGTTCGGTGCCTGGAATGCGATCCGAATCCAGATTACCGCTGTTGTAGGCCTGCCCGTTACCGGTCACCGCCGAGAAGTTTTGCCCCAGATACAGGCCGTGCTTACCGTCTGACTCGCTGTTGAAATATTGCGTGGTCAGTTGCAGCTGCTGGTGATCGTCGATATTGATGGTGCCGGTGCCCATCAGGTCGATACGATCGGAATATTGCAGGCCGGTTTGGGTGTTGTCGATCAGCACCTCGTCGCCTTTGCCGTCATACCAGCCGCCGTAACGCTGATAGGAAACCGACAGGCGCCCAGAGGCTTTATCGGTGCCGCCGCTGACTGCTGCCGACACGTTTTCGTCGTGATCGCTGCTGCTGTTAAAGCCGGTTTTACCGCCAAGCTGCAGCTCAACCTGTTTTTCTTCCTGGCCCTTCTTGGTCACAATGTTGACCAGGCCACCGGTGCTGCCGCCGCCGTACAGCGAGGTAGCCCCGGAAATCACCTCAATATGGGCGATGTTGAACGGATCGATCGAATCTAGCTGGCGGCTGTCGCTGCGCGATGAGTTCAAGCGCACGCCGTCGATCATCACCATCATTGAGCGGCCACGCAGGTTCATGCCGTAGTTGGTACGGCCCTGGCTGCTGACGTCCATGCCCGGGATCAGCTGCGACAGCACATCCTTGATCTCTTTACCGCCCTGCACCTGCTGCTCAATTTCCTGGCCTTCGATCACCCAGGTGGTCTGGGCCATTTCCGCTACGCTGCGGTGAGAGCGACTGGCGGAAACCACCAGTTGGTCATCATTTTTTTGTTCTTCTGCCCAGGCCGTTGGTGCGAGCATTGCCAACAGGCAAGGGTTTAGTACCCAGAGGTGTCTGCGTTTCATTATTGTTCAAACGTTTCCATGGTTAGTTAAAGTTAAAGATGGCGTCGTGTGCAGCTTGGGCGGTTACCGCTGCCTGCTGGCTACGCCATTGGATCACCGCCGGGGTGGACGTTAAGTCGAACTGGTCGCGTCCTAATGCCCGGTTGAGAATACGGGCCGAACGCCAGGCCATCAGGCTGAGCTGGGGTTCGGCAATGCCATGACTGTGCATGCCGGCATTGACGGCAAACAGACAGTTTTCGCTCGGACCCTGCCATTCCAGGGTGAAGTCTGGAGTGATGCGATACTCATCGTTCGCCGTGGTCAGCAGGCGATTGGCCAACGGTGCGAGAAACGCCGGGCGGTCTTGCTGATAGCCGGTGGCGAAGATCACCACGTCGCAGTCGAAGGTTTCCTTGCCCTGATCGAGGTGGTGATGGGTGACCAACTGATAGCCATTGCCGGATGCGTGCATCGCGGCCAATGAACGGCTAGGCAGCAGGTGTGCCCAAGGCTTTTCGCGTAATACTTCAAAGCGGTGATACATCGCCTGGTAAATCGCCAGCAGCGATCCGCTGGTGATGCCGTCCGACGTCATTTTCTGTTCGGTCAGCATGCGCTGTTTGGCGCTGTCGCTCAGAGTGTAGAAGCTTTCTACGTATTCCGGCGTGAAGTACTCATTGGCGAAGGCGGCTTCGTCCAGCGCGTTGTAATTGTTGCGGCGCGAGATCCAGTTCAACTGCTTGGGCTGGCCCCACTCGGCGCGGAAAATATTCAAAAACAGATCGGCACCGCTTTGACCGCCGCCGATTACGGTGACGCGCTTGCCGGTAAGGTCCGGGTTACGCAGGCTCATTTCGCTGGCATGGAAGCAGCGATCGTTTTGTTCGCTGACGCAGTCCGGCAGCTTGGGGCGTTTGCCTATCCCTAAGCAGATATGGCGCGCACGGTAGACATCACGCTGGGTGGTGACAACAAATTGGCGTTGCTGGTCGTCAAAATCCACGCTGCGGATGTCTTGGCTGAACTCAAGCGTATCCAGCCCGTTAGCCGCCCAGTCGAGATAGTCGGCGAACTCTTCGCGGGAGACCGTGCGCTGCTCGGTGGTCAGGAAGCGGTAGAACTTCTTCCTTTTCACCAGGTAGTTGAGAAAGCTGTACGGGTTGGTCGGCGAAACCGCGCTGACCAGATCCTTGAGGAAACTGGTCTGCATATGGCAGTCCGGCACCATCATGCCCGGGTGCCAGGAGAAGTGCGGTTTGCGTTCGAAAAACTTGCTGTTAAAGCCGGTAACCTCACTGCCAAGTGCGGCAATGCTCAGATTGAATGGGCCGACGCCGATGCCGATGAAATCCAGAGGCTGATTCATTGGGCAAACTCCTTGGAGACCAAATAAAGAGGGTTATCCAGATCTTGCAGGTAGTTCGGCAACATACGGCTGCCGCCATCCTGCTCTGAATAGGTGAGTTTCACCGGGTTGAGTACCACGCGAATAATCTGTGGCTTGAAAAGGTCGAACAGGGCAAAGCGGTCGGCCAACTGCGGATGCTGCGCCATATAGCGCTCCAGCACCTGTGCCAGCACTTGATAGAAACGCGGTTCGCTTATGCCGCAGCCGCTCATCAGCGGCGAAATGAAACGCAGCACGGTGACGAAGTGCCCGGTTTGCAGATCATGGATCAGATAGTCGGCAGGCAGGCGCACCGTTACGTCTTTTACCACCTGCGGCAGTGAAGCGGCCTGTGGGAAGTCCTGATCCACCAGGCGCATATCGCCCTGGAAATCTTTTAGCAACACCCGCTGCGGCACATGGTCTTTCATCACCAATGTGATGTTCTGGCCGTGAGCGATCAGCGCTACTCCGTAGCAGCACATCAGGTGGTACATCGGCAGCACCACCGCCTGGAACATCTGCGCCAGCCACGCCTCTGCGCTCAGGCCGGAACGGGCGATGTAGGCGGCGATCAGCGGTTCACCCTGATTGTCGGTTTCCATCAGCGTCGCCATCAGGATCGCCTGCTCGTCGGGTTGCAGATAACAGGACGGGTTTTCACGCCAGATCACCCCGAGCATTTCCTGATAACGGTAGGGAGCCTTGGGCAGCGCGCCGTAGGTTGGGTGGGCCAGATAGCCCGCCGCCGGTTCACCCAGGATCTGGGCGCCGCTGGCCTGCAAAGTGCTGTCGCTGGCGAAAATCTGCTGTAACCAGCGTGAAGCCGCAGGCCCGGCGCTGATGTACTTGCCCGGAATGCCGCGATAGCAGGAGGTGTTGTAAATGGTCAGCGGCAGCTTGATATCGAAGGGCACCCGGCGGCTGGTATTGGTCAACGTGCGCAGGGACTGCTGAGCCAGATAGCGATCGCCAAACTCGCCCAGCTCGACCAGTTCACCGCTGGCCAGTTGTGGCAGGAAATGCAGCGCAATTTTTTGCTGCCATTGCCATGGGTGCAGCGGCACCGGTAGCCAGTCGTTGTCCAACTTCAGGTCGTGCCAACGGCGGTCAAAGCGTTGGCGTTCCCCGCTGTCCATCGCGCTGTTGAGCAAGTTTTCTAGCGGGAAGTCTTCGTCAATGCACCAGACAAAGCTGCTGCGTTTGGCGGCCACCCAGTGTAGTTGGAACTGACCCTGATATTCTGGCGCATACTGTTGCAGCGCCGTCAGCCCCCAGCCACGGCGCCCCTTGTTGAAGACGAACTTCGGGTGACCTGCCAGCAGGCATTGCAGCGCGTCGGCATCCATCGCAATCAGATCGTTGGCGCTCATCCCGTGGCGAGCGGTGAGTAACTGCATGTCACCGCGTAAGGTGGCGTACAGATCTTCCAAATGTTCGGCGATCTGTGCGTCGTCCATCTTCAGCACCTGCGCCAGCTGCCGCAGCGTTTGATCGGCGGCCAGCGGCAGGCGATCGCAGCTCAGGCTGTTGGCGTCGATGTGCAACCAACCCCAGATCCCGCGTTTGGCGTTAAAGCTGTAAGTCGCGTCACCCAGGGCTATTTGCCATTGGCCGCCGTGTTCCTCGGCCTGCAAGGTGCGCTCGTACTCCAGTTCCGCCAGGATTTTGGCGGTCATCTGCAGGTTAACGCGTTGCCAATCAGCGTAATCGTGGCGGCTCATACCTGTCCCTCGCGGAAGAAGTCATCACGCTGGTTCATGATCAGCCGTGAGCGTTTATGGGGGAAATCAAACTCTTTCAGCGTTTGGTAGCCAGCGGTGGGGAGATGGCGGAACAGCCGCTGATTATCTGCACGCGGCTCGGCCACGACGCGAGTGGTGCGGGGTTCATCCAGGTATAAATAGTGGGTCAGGCCACGTAGCCAACTGCGGATGTACTGCGCACCACGCCAGTCCTCTTCGCCGACCAGCATGTGCAGGCCACGATCGAACGGCTGCCAGCGATAGTGGCGGCCAATGCGATCTTCGGGTGCCCAGTAAACTTCGAAATAGCCAAACGGCTGGTCGTCAAAGCAGCCCAGCAGTGGGTAGCAATAGCTGGAATCAAGCTGGCGCTGTAAATAGGCGGCTTGCACTTCGAGCGGCCCGCTCATTTCCCAGAAGGCGTCAACGCGGGGGGAATTCATCCAACGGGTGAACTGCTCGGCGTCGCGCTCGACTTCAGGTAAACGGAAACTCAAGCTACGTTTGATTTGCGGATCGTAGCGGCGATACACCTCACCGCAGGGCCGGGCAGGGCGCTGCGGGAACCACAGCTCGCGCTCGGCATCGTATTGCATTTGGCCGCCAGCGGTATGGCGTTCGGCAATCAGCCACAGCGGCAGTTGGTAGAAGGTTTCACGGGCCAGGTAATCACCGCTGGCTTGGGCGAACAGTGCCAGAGCCTGTGGCTCCTCACGCCATTCGGCATAGGGCAGGGCAATGCCGCTCAGCTGTGGAGCTGCGATCAGCAACTGATCCAACGCCTGGATCAACCAGCCTGCCGGCAGTGAGCCTGGATAATGCAACGCGGCACTGCCGTCCAATCCCAGGCTAAGGGACAGGTTTTTCCCCAGCAGTTCGCAACGGAATCCGCTGGTGGCGTGAACAATCTTGGCAACGGGCATCATTGAGCGGCCTCCACGCGCAGCGGATTGGTGAAATCAAAGTAGATCACCGCCGGATCGACAATGGTGTTCTCATTGTGATCGTGCAGATAGCAGAAGAAGTTGCCCTTGCAGTTCCAATATTGGCTGTCGAGCACATAGTCCAGGCAACGGGTATTTTTCGCGGTGTTACGCAGCGTGGTTAATGCATCCCGTACTCGTCTCATCAGGCTCTCTTCACTGTCGAACCCTGCTGCCGCCATTGCGGCGGTCACGGCCAACGTAGAATTCACCAGCAAGTAGTAGGGGAAGTAGCGCAACAGCTGCTGCTCGCTAAAGCGATTCTCCGCTTCGGCTTCGCCGATTTCATCCAACCAAGGCGTGGCATCGCGGGTAAAGCCGCTGCCCTGGCAATCGCGGTACAGCATGCCCACCGGCAAGTCCTGCTGCATTTCCACCAGAATGTTTTGTTGATGGGCCAGCAGCACCAGGCCGTAGTCGGCTTCGGCGCTGAACAGGGGTAGCAGCACCTGCTGGCAGTAAGCGTCCAGCCAGCAATGGGCTGCTTGTTGCAACGGCAAGTTCAGGCGGGTAGCCAGGCGACGCACTGCCGCGGCTAACAGGCTATCACCACCGTCTGGCGCGGCCTGTGTCAGGGTAACCAACACGTTGGTTTGGTTCTGCGCCTGACCGAACAACAGGTTATCGCGCAGCGCCATCAGGCTTTCTTCCTGGATTGTGCCGTCTGCGGAACGTAACCCGGCCCAACCATCTTCCTGCATCACGCGCATCGTTGGGTAACGAGCTTGCAGTTCCTGCCAGCGGGAGGTCTGTGCCAGTCGAGCCAGACGCATACCGCGCTTCACTTCTTTGACCGACAGGGTACGCACCGAGTTGGTTAGCCGTACGCTGAGGGAGAACTTGATCATGTCGCGACTGCCCGCGTGATACAGCGAACGTGAAGAGCTGGTTGGCAGCCAACGTTCACCGGCCTCACCCAGATCGCACAGCTTGTGCTGCTCGACCAATTCGCGGCACCAGCTTTGTGCCAGCAGATAATCGGCCTGCCATGGATGCATCGGCAGCAGCCAGATGTCATCGGTAAAATGGCCTAGCAGCTGCGGCGCGCTTTCTGCGGTAAAGCGTTGCAGGCGCTGCTGTAACGTCAGGTCCAGGCTGTCGCCACACAGGTTGAGCTTATCTACTGCAAACCAGCGCAGGGGGAAGCTGCCAGCAAAATCTGGCAGGTAGCGCTGTGCCTGCTGCTGATCGAAGGGCTCATGGGATTTCGGAGCCGGGTGGAAGGCATGGCCAGCTAATAACCCTTGTTCCGCCTGGGCAAAATTCAGCGGCTGGTCACGTAGCTTTGGCCAGTCCAGCCGGATGGCGATCGCCTGTTGGGTATTGTCATGACTTTCCAGCACTCGCTGGCGAAAGCGTGCCAAAACCTCCTCACTCAGTTGGCCTTTTATCGCCGGTTTGGCCAGCAACAACGTAACCAACCGCTCAAAACTCAGCGCTTCACCGTTGCCATTCAGGCAGGCGGGGAACTGATATTGATGATGTTGGGTTGGCGAGATATGCCGTAATGGAATGCGAATGAACTGGCTATCCGAAAGTGGGAGATGTAGCTGAGGTTGTTGGCTATGGGTTGCCGGCACGATGTGCCAGTCCCGGGTTTCACGCATTAACGCGTTGAGGAAACATTGCGCAGCCACATCGGTTGCTGCGCTTGCTAACTGGATGGTCATGACCCTTGTCACTCTGGAGCGATTGAGAATGATTCTTATATCAATAGTTCTTATTATTATCAATCACTGCATGATACAATTTTTTGATTAATTACACACAAAAACATCATTTTTTTAACGGTTATTTTACTTAATGCGCTTATTTTCCGGTTCAAAAATCGTTGCAATTGGTAATGATTCTCCTTCAAACTGGCCGCTGGCGTTTTGTGCCGGGCTATTGGGCATTGGGCAAAATGGTTTGCTGGTCGCATTACCCGTGTTGGTCAGCCTGACCCAGCTCTCGCTGTCGGTGTGGGCAGGGTTGCTAACGCTGGGATCGATGCTGTTTCTGGTCGGCTCTCCCTGGTGGGGGCGGCAGGCAGAAATTCGCGGCTGTAAATACGTGGTGGTTATGGCCCTGGCGGGTTACCTGCTCAGCTTTGCGTTATTGGCCTTGGCCGTGTGGGGGCTGGCTGCTGGCTGGCTGCCTGAAATGGCTGGGTTGGGTGGCTTGATCGTGGCGCGCATTATCTACGGCTTGACAGTATCGGGCATGGTGCCAGCCAGCCAGACTTGGGCGCTGCAACGCGCTGGGTATGAACAACGTATGGCGGCGTTGGCCACTATCAGTTCCGGCCTCAGTTGTGGCCGGTTGCTTGGTCCGCTGTGTGCGGCTCTGGCGCTGTCTCTGCACCCGATGGCTCCGCTGTGGTTGATGGCGATTGCGCCGCTGATCGCGTTACTGGTGATCTGTCGCCAGCATAACGACCCGCCACTGCCTGCGGTGGCGCATCAGCAAAACCGCCTGCGGCTGACGATGATGCCCTATTTATTGTGTGCGTTGCTGCTGGCGGGCTGTGTCAGCCTGATGCAGTTGGGCTTGGCTCCACATTTGCAGCAACTGTTTAGCCATTCGGCGACGACCGTTAGCCACCATGTGGCGGTATTGCTCAGTGTGGCAGCGGGTTGCACGCTGTTGGCACAGTTTTTGGTGGTGCGACCGCAGCGTCTTACTCCGCCGCAGCTACTGATGGTTGCCGCTTGGTTGATGATCGCTGGCCTGGGGCTGATGTGTACCGCTCCGCTGGCGCTGTTTTATCTTGGCTGTGCGCTGGCTTCGTTTGGGGCCGCGATGGCGACGCCGGGCTATCAACTGATGCTGAACGATAGGTTATCTACCGGCAAAGGGGCGGGAGCTATCGCCACCAGCCATACGCTGGGCTACGGCGCGAGCGCGCTAATGGTTCCGGTGGTGAGTAAATTTTACGGTGAGTCGCAGTTGGTTGCGGCGGCACTGGTAGCCGCCGTCCTGTTGGGCGGCATTAGCAGCTGGCTCTGGTGCCAGCATCGAATGGCAGACATTGCGCGGGAGAGTCAGTGATATGTCCGCAAGCTATCGCATCTTTGATCTTACCTTGAAGCACAAGGAAAATGTTTCCCCCTCGCTGCTGCGCTGCGTGTTTACCGGCCCAGAGGTACAGCGCATGAAGCTGGAAGCCCCGGATCAACGGATCAAGCTGTTGTTCCCGGTAGCGGAAGGGCAGAGCCCGGAGTTGGCGAATAGCGACGATTGGTACCGTAACTACATGGCGATACCGAAAGAGCAACGGCCCGTGATGCGTACCTACACGTTGCGGGCACTGCGCGCTGCTGAGAATGAAATGGATGTGGAGTTTGTGCTCCATGGCATTAATGGCCCGGCTTCTGCCTGGGCAACGCATGCTGTTGCGGGAGATAAACTCCAGGCTGTAGCGCCGAATGCCGATTTTGCAGAGGACAGCGGCGGCTATGAGTGGGCCCCTCCGGCGCAAACCCGGCAGGCATTGTTGATCGCCGATGAAACGGCACTGCCAGCGGCGATGGGTATCCTCGAGCAGTTGGCGCAGCAGGTTAACCCGCCGAGTGTGCAGGCTTTCTTCGAAGTGCCGGTAGCGGGGGACTGCCTCGATATGGCGCACTTTCCGTTTGCCGAGGTTTACTGGTTGCCACGTGACGTTGGGCATCAGCAACTGCATGGCACGCTGCTGGTGGAGGCGGTGCGTCAGCGAGTTAACATCCCTGCCTCGGCACAGGCTGAAGCGCAGTCTCTGGCTGAAAATAGTCTCGGCGGGGATTTGCTGTGGGAGCGTGCTGAAGGGGCTAAGACCTTTTACGCCTGGGTGGCGGCGGAGTCTTCGGTGGTTAAAACGTTGCGCCGTTACCTGATTGGCGAACGCGATCTGGACCGTTCCACGGTGAACTTTATGGCGTACTGGTGTTAAGTTTCTGAGCTTACTAAATTGCTGTGTCTAATAGCGCTACAGGTGGAAGTCATGCAGATCACCGACACGCCGTGAACCCGTCCCTGGGGGCTCGAATCGCGCATCCATGCGCTCAACGGTCGGTTAACCTGCATGACTCCCACCTGCTTCAGGCTTAATGTGTCGCGGTTTAAACACCGTTATCTTATAGCCTATGCCATCAAAGCGGGATCTCTGTGTCCTCACCATTCTCCAATTTAGCCAGCCAGTAATCAGCTTCTTCAATTGTCAGAAAGTTACCTTCGGTTTGGTAGGTTTCCCATGCTTGTAACAGATCCAAATGCAAGCGTTGTCTGGGGTCATCATCAACTTTGATCGGGGTTATCATCGCCATAAGTCGTCCTAAGTCGTGAGAGGCAAATTCATTCCCTACAATAAATCGCTCAAACACTTGTTGTCTAGTTTTTGAGCATGCATGGTCGTTCAAATTTCAACGCTGGCAGCCGCTTTGGCTGCTGTGTTATGTTCCGCTGAAACAAAAGTTACAGCGGGAGTAGCGATGAAACAGATTGATGAGCGCCTGCGCAGCGAATACCCGCAATTGGCCCCTCAAGAGCAGCGGGTGGCCGACTTTATCTTCGATCACTTTGACGACCTGATTAGCTATAACAGCACCGAGTTGGCGCGCCTGAGTGGGGTGTCCAAGGCCACGGTCAGCCGTTTGTTCAAACGCCTGGGCTATGCCAGCTATCGCGCAATGCGTGACGAGTTGCGCACCCTACGCCAAAGCGGTATGCCACTGACCGACAGCCGTGACGCGGTACAGGGCAATACCTTGCTGGCTCGCCATTACCAGCAGGAAATGGCCAATCTGACCCACTGGGTGCAACAAATTGATGCGGCACAGTTTGGCGCGGTGATCGCGGCCATGGGGCAATCCCGGCGGCTGCTGCTGTTGGGGATGCGCAACAGCTATCCCGTCGCGATGCATTTGCGCCAGCAACTGATGCAGGTACGTGAGCAGGTTTTGTTAATACCGCAGCCGGGCCAAACCTTGGCCGAAGATCTGGTGGATCTGGGGCCACAGGACATGGTGGTGGTAGTGGCATTTCGCCGCCGTCCACGTCTGGTGCGAGAGATATTGCAACAGTTGCAGATCAAGCAGGTGCCAACGTTATTGATCTGCGAACCGCAGGCCCAGGCGCTGATCCCGTTGGCTAGCTGGCATTTGATGACGCCGCTCGATAGCGTCTCGGCGTTTGACAGCTACTCCAGCGCCATGAGCCTGGCGAGCCTGCTGAGCAATGCGTTGCTGCATGACAGGTTGTCGCAAGGGCGGCAGCGTATTCATCAGGTCGCCAATCTGTTCAGCGATCTGGAGGAGTTGGAGCAGCGCTGAAGCATGGGTTATCTGAGCGGGCGCAGTATACGGCGCCCCTACATGATTCTTTAGCAGCTGCATGCTGCGCCCGTTGTGATCCATTAGTTGCAGATTAATAATTTTAGAATCTTTTGTTTCATCCTTTCTCGCTTGGCGATAATCTAGCAATAACAAAAAACCGGCCGGTCGCTGACGTAGCAATCTCCAGGCTAAGTTATTAAGTTGACAAGGAATGAACATGCTAGCTATCAACCAATTCGATCAAATCAATCCTCCGCACCGCCTACTGATGGGCCCTGGGCCGATCAATGCCGATCCGCGCGTGCTGCGTGCCATGTCCAGCCAGTTGATTGGCCAATACGATCCGGCCATGACCGGCTATATGAATCAGGTGATGGAGCTGTATCGCGCCCTGTTCCGCACGCAGAACCGCTGGACAATGCTGATAGACGGGACTTCTCGTGCTGGTATCGAGGCAATGCTGGTCTCTGCCATTCGGCCTGGCGATAAAGTGCTGGTGCCGGTATTTGGCCGTTTTGGCCATCTGTTGTGTGAAATCGCCCGCCGCTGCCGTGCCGAAGTGCACACCATCGAAGCACCTTGGGGGGAGGTATTCAGTGCCGATCGGATCGAGGATGCGATCAAGAAAGTACGGCCACGCCTATTGCTGACGGTGCAAGGAGATACCTCCACCACCATGCTGCAACCGCTGGCGGAATTAGGGGACATCTGCCGCCGTCACGGCGTCCTGTTCTATACCGATGCTACGGCCTCGTTCGCGGGTAACGAGTTGGAAACCGATGCCTGGGGTTTGGATGCGGTATCCGCAGGGCTGCAAAAATGTCTCGGTGGTCCTTCCGGCAGTTCTCCAATCACCCTTAGCCCGCAGTTTGAAGAGATCGTACGCCGCCGTAAGTGCGTTGAAGAGGGGATCCGTACCGTCGATCACGCAGACGGTGACGACGAGATGATCTACTCCAACTATTTCGATCTCGGCATGATCATGGATTACTGGGGGCCGGAGCGCCTGAACCACCATACGGAAGCCACCAGCATGCTGTTTGCCGCGCGTGAATGCGCCCGGGTGATCCTGGAGGAAGGGCTGGATAAGGCTATTGCCCGCCATAAATTGAACGGCGCGGCGATGTTGGCCGGGATCCAGGGAATGGGGCTGGAGGTCTTTGGTGATATTGCCAACAAGATGAACAACGTGCTGGGCGTGGTGATCCCGCGGGGCATCCATGGCGAGCAGGTACGCCAGATGATGCTCAATGACTTCGCCATCGAAATCGGCACCTCGTTTGGCCCGTTGCAGGGCAAGATCTGGCGCATTGGCACCATGGGATATAACGCGCGCAAAGACTGCGTGCTGCAAACGTTGGCCGCGCTGGAAGCGGTACTCAACCGTCTCGGTTTTGTTAGCCCGCATGGGGAAGCTATGCAGGCAGCATGGAACGTTTACGACGCCGAGCAGAACTGATGGCAATGCTGCCGACCCCTCTGGAAGCGGAACGAGCCGCGGCCAGAGTGATGGCTCGCTGTGACGAACTGGCGGCCATCAGCAGCACGCCAGGCCAACTGACGCGGGTTTATCTCTCCCCAGAACATTTACGCGCCAACCGGCTGGTAGGGAATTGGATGCGCGAGCTGGGGATGGCGGTCTGGCAAGACGGCGTGGGCAATATCTGCGGGCGTTATGAAGGGCTGCAACCGGCCGCACCGGCGCTACTGCTTGGCTCTCATCTGGATACGGTGCGCAACGCGGGGCGCTACGATGGCATGCTGGGGGTCTTGACCGCGCTCGAGATTGTCGCCTTGTTACATAGCCGCAATCGGCGTTTGCCGCAGGCGATCGAGGTGATCGGTTTTGCCGACGAGGAGGGCACGCGTTTTGGCATTACCTTGCTCGGCAGTAAAGGGATCACCGGGCAGTGGGCAGAGGATTGGCTGGCATGTACCGATGCTGAGGGCATCAGCGTGGCTGAGGCTATGCGTGACGTGGGCCTTGATCCTGCGGCGGTGAGTTCTGCCGAGCGTGCACAAGACTCGATCTGCGCCTATCTTGAACTGCATATTGAACAGGGGCCTTGTCTGGAAGCTGCTGGTCTGGCTCTGGGAGTGGTCACGGCGATTAACGGTGCCCGCCGCCTCAATTGCACCTTTACCGGACATGCTGGTCATGCAGGGACCGTGCCGATGGGGCAGCGCCGGGATGCGCTGGCTGCGGCCGCTGAATGGATGGTCACGGTTGAGCGGCTCACCATGGAATACGATCCTCATGTGGTCGCCACGGTCGGTCAGATCGAAAGCTTACCGGGGGCTGTTAATGTGATCCCTGGGCAGGTCAGGTTATCCCTCGACGTTCGTGGCCCGCAGGATGAATTGCTAGACGCGTTACTGGCCGAATTACTGGCACAGGCGCAGAGCATTGGCACGCGTCGCGGAGTTGGCTTCGACAGCGAGGAGTTCTACCGCATACCGGCCACCGCTTGTGACCCTCAGTGGCAGCAGCGCTGGCATGACGCGGTAATGCAGGTGCAAGATAATTGCCTAATGCTGGCTAGTGGCGCGGGGCATGATGCCATTGCTATCGCTGCCCGTTGGCCGGTGGGGATGCTGTTTGTCCGTTGCGAGGGCGGTATCAGTCATCATCCCGATGAGGCCGTCACAGCAGGCGACGTAGCGCTAGCGATCCAGGCTTACTGCCGGGTCTTGGATATAACTGACCCCTTGTATATTTAAAGCGCCTTTAAACATACAAGGGTATCGACTCAATCGCGCAGCTGGAAGCCATCTGCATCACGCCAGGCCGGGAACGCGGCGCGGTAGGTTTGTAGCGTTTCCAGCGAAAGCTCGGCATCCAGCCTCGCCGCCTGGCCCGCTTCTGCGCTGGCCAACCGTTCCCCCTGCGGGCTGATAATCAGGCTGTCACCGCTGTAATTCAGGCCGTTGCCGTCCTCGCCCACGCGGTTGCACCCCGCCACGTAAATCTGGTTTTCGATCGCCCGTGCCGCCAGCAGCGTTTGCCAATGCATGCTGCGCGCAGCTGGCCAGTTGGCCACATACAGGGCCAGATCGTAATCCTGCTGATAGCGTGACCACACCGGGAAGCGCAGGTCATAACAGATCTGCGGCAGGATACGCCAGCCGCGCCATTCGAAAATGGTGCGCTGTTTCCCAGCCTGATAGTGCTGGTGTTCACCGGCCATGCGGAACAGATGGCGTTTATCATAGCCATGCACCTTGCCGCCTGGTTCCACCAGCAGGAAACGGTTAACCGCCCCTTCGGCAGTTTTCAACGCTACGCTGCCACCCACCAAGGCGTTGGTTTTCACCGCCCAGGTATGTAACCAGTCAATCACCTGTTGTTCTGGCAACGCGCTTTCCCCGGCATCCATAGCAAAGCCGGTAGTAAACATTTCCGGCAGTACAATCAGATCGCGGCCGGTAATCGAGGGCAACAAGGCATCGAACTGGCGCAGGTTGGCCTCACCTTGGCGCCAGACCAGCGGTTGCTGCAACAGGGTAATTTTTAGAGTCGACATAGGCGCTCCGCAGCGGCATCCAGCGTGGCATCTTGCTTTGCAAAGCACAGCCGGATCAGTTTATGAGGGAAAGGATCGGCACAGAAAACGGACAGCGGGATCGCCGCCACGCCTGCGTGCTCGGTCAGCCAATGGCAGAAGGTGACGTCATCCAGATCGGAAATGGCGCTGTAATCGGCCAGTAAGAAGTAAGTGCCTTCACAGGGCAGAATTTCCAGCCTGCTGTTAGCTAGCGCCTGCACAAATCGATCGCGTTTGGCTCGGTAGAACGCGGGTAGCTGCTGCCAGTGTTCTGGCTCATTGCGTAGCATATCGGCCAAGGCCAGCTGGGCTGGGGTGTTGACCGAGAACGTCAGATACTGGTGAACCTTGCGCACCTCGGCGCTTAACGCTGCCGGGGCCACGCAATAACCCACTTTCCAGCCGGTCATATGGAAGGTTTTGCCAAACGAGGAAACGGCTATCGCTCGCTGACGCAGTTGCGGATGGGCCAACACGCTGGCGTGCCCCCCTTTGGCAAAGCAGATATGCTCGTAAACCTCATCGCTCAGGATATAGATTTCCCGATCGGCGATGGTGGCCCATAGCTGCTGCATATCCTCTGCCGACCATGCCGTGGCGGAGGGGTTCTGCGGAGTGTTGAGGATGACCAGCCGCGTGCGCGGTGAAAGCTGTTCGGCAAACCGTTGCCAATCCACCTTGAAGGCGGGTGGTTGCAGGGAAATGCGCTTCAGAACGCCGCCGGAAAGCTGTACCGCCGGGGCATAGCTGTCGTAGCTTGGGTCGAAGCAAATCACTTCATCGCCGGAGCGAACCAGGGCGCTGATCGCAGCGAACAACGCTTCGGTGGCACCCGCAGTGACGGTCACTTCACTATTGGCATCGGGTTGCCAGCCGTAGAGCTGAGCGGTTTTTTCCGCAATGGCCTCACGCAGCGGCGCTGCGCCAGTCATCGGTGCGTATTGGTTTGCCCCCTGGCTGACGTGCCAGCTCAGGCGCTGTTTTAAATACTCCGGGCCATCAAAATCCGGGAAGCCCTGCGACAGGTTGATCGCCTGATGCTGCTGCGCCAGAGCGCTCATCTGGGTAAAAATGGTGGTGCCGAGGTCGGGTAACTTGCTGGCTGGGACAGGTGCGGTACTCATATCCGGCTATTTCTCCTGGCGCGTATGTTGCGAATAATATAGCACGATGTTAATGTTTAGCAATCAAGACGTTTAGACGTCCGTAGCCATCAGGAAACAAGACGGAATGACAGTAAACCCGCAATTATCTGCCCTATTGGCCGCCTGCCACTGGATCGGTGAGAAAGGCTGGTGCCCGGCAACCGGCGGCAATATGTCGCTGCGCCTTGATACCCAACATTGCCTGGTGACCGAGTCCGGCAAAGACAAGGGCAGCCTGAGCGAACAGGATTTATTGCTGGTGGAAACGGCAAACAATCATGTACCCAGCGGCCGTACGCCTTCGGCGGAAACCGGCCTGCACACGTTGATCTACCGCCTCTATCCCACCGTCGGTGCCATCCTGCATACCCATTCGGTCAACGCCACCGTGCTTTCCCGCGTGGAGAAAAGTGAAGTGCTGGTGCTGCAAGGGTATGAAATGCAGAAATCCCTCAGCGGGCAGAAGAGCCATCTCGACAGCGTCAGCATCCCTATCTTTGATAACGACCAGGATATTCCGGCGCTGGCTGCGCGTGTTGCCGCATATGCCGAGGTAACGCCCTTGCAGTACGGTTTTCTGGTGCGCGGCCACGGCTTGTATTGCTGGGGCAAACAGGTGGAGGAAGCGCGCCGCCATCTTGAAGGGCTGGAATTCCTGTTCCAGTGCGAACTGCAACGCCGTTTACTGGAGGCCAAATGATCCACGCCATCGTCACCGATATTGAAGGCACCACCAGCGATATCCGTTTTGTGCATCAGGTGCTGTTCCCCTATGCCCGTGAGCGGCTGGGGGAGTTTATCCGCAACCATGCCAACGACGCCGAAGTTGCGGCTCCGCTGGCGGTATTGCGTGCAGAGATTGCGCAGCCGGACGCCGATAATGAGCTGCTTATTACCACCCTTTATCGCTTTATGGACGAAGATCGCAAATCGACCGCGTTGAAAGCCGTGCAGGGCATTATCTGGCGCAGCGGCTACCTGAACGGCGATTTTCAGGGGCATCTCTATCCGGAGGTGGCCGAACAGCTGGCCGCTTGGCAGCAGCAAGGATTGAAACTGTTCGTCTATTCCTCCGGCTCGGTTGAAGCGCAAAAGCTGCTGTTTGGTTACAGCGATGCGGGAGATCTGCAACCGCTGTTCAGTGGTTACTTTGATACGCACGTAGGGGCCAAGCGTGAAAGCCAGTCGTATCAGAATATCGCTAAGGCTATTGGCCTGGAGCCAACTGAACTGTTGTTCCTGTCCGATATCCATCAGGAACTGGACGCGGCGCGGCTGGCGGGTTGGCACACTTGCCAACTGATCCGTGACGCTGCCGATCCACAAAGCCAGCACCGGCAGGTTAACCGTTTTGATTACATCGAATTAGGGGAGTTTGTCTAATGAGTGGATTGACCATTTTTAGCGATAAAGAGCCGCAGCAGCCGTTATGGCAGAGCCAGGATGCGCAGGCTATCCAGCAGCAGTTGGCGCAGATTGGCGTACGTTTTGAGCGTTGGCAGGCCGATCGCGAGTTGGGCGAGAGCCCACAGCCAGAAGCGGTGATTGCCGCCTATCAGCATGAGATCGACCGGCTGGTGGCGGAAAAGGGCTACCAAAGCTGGGATGTGATCAGCATGCGTCCGGACAACGCCCAGCGTGAAGTGCTGCGGGAGAAATTCCTGGCCGAGCATACTCATGGCGAGGATGAGGTGCGCTTCTTTGTCGAAGGGGCGGGGCTGTTTTGCCTGCATCTGGAAGGCAAAATCTTCCAAATCCTGTGCGAGAAAAACGACCTGATCTCGGTGCCAGCCAATACTCGCCACTGGTTTGATATGGGTTCGGCCCCCAACTTTACCGCCATCCGCGTATTTGATAATCCGGAAGGTTGGGTGGCCCATTTCACCGGCGACCAGATTGCCGGGGCATATCCAAAGCTAGATTGAATCCCCTCACCCTAACCCTCTCCCAAAAGGAGAGGGGACCGATCGAGCTCGCTGATTTTTCTGCATTCAACCGCCATCCTCGTTGTTCTTGCTGCCAACTTCCCGAAGTTGCACGATCCAACCACGCGCTCCGGGCAGCTCCCTCTCCCTGTGGGAGAGGGTTGGGGTGAGGGGCAAAAAGTTATGCCAATGCGCGTTGGAAAATGCCGTCGGCAACCTGCTCTGGCGTAATGACACCGCTATCCAACACCCAGCCGCTGATTAATGCTGCTGGAGTGACATCGAATGCCGGGTTGTAGGTTGGCGCATTGAGCGGTGCCCATTGGCAGGAACCAAAGCTACCGCTGACCCCCGTCACTTCCTCTGCCGCGCGCTGTTCGATAGGAATGGCCGCGCCGTCCGGGCAATGAGGATCGTGCGTGGTGTGTGGGGCGGCCACGTAAAACGGAATACGGTGGTAATGAGCCAGTACCGCCAAGCTGTAAGTGCCGATTTTATTAGCCACGTCACCGTTGGCCGCAATGCGGTCTGCGCCTACCCAGACGGCATCAACCTGGCCCGTAGCCATCAGGCTGGCGGCCATGGAATCGCAGATCAAGCGGTAAGGGATGCCCAGCTCTCCCAACTCCCAGGCGGTAAGGCGGCCCCCTTGCAGCAACGGACGAGTTTCATCGACCCAAACCTGGGCGATCTTGCCTTGCTGGTGCGCTCGCAATAGAACGCCAATCGCCGTACCCACGCCTGCCGTCGCTAGTCCCCCGGTGTTGCAATGGGTGAGCAGGCGACTGCCCGGTTTCACCCACTCGGCCCCGTTATCGGCGATGCGATCGCACAGGGTCCGATCTTCCTCTACCAGGCGCAGCGCTTCCTCGGCCATCGCGCTCACCCAATCCGGCTGTGCCAAAGCCTGCTTCATACGATCCAGATTGTTCATCAGGTTCACCGCGGTCGGGCGTGAGGCGCGTAGCGTCTGTAATGCCTGCTCCAGCTCAGCCTGCGACAGACCACGTTCGGCCAACAGAGCGAGCAGCAGGCTGGCAGACAGCCCGATCAACGGTGCGCCACGCACCCGCAGGGCACGGATATGCCCAACCAACTCGTCCACGCTGTCGCAGGGCAGCCAGCATTTTTCCTGCGGCAAAGCTTGCTGGTCAAGGATCTGGAGGCGGTTGTCTTGCAGGCTCAGGCTGGTGGTGTTAAGTGCTTGCATCAGTGGTTAAATCCTTGTGTGTTTCTTATTGCATCTGTGAACCCATTCTGCCAACATGACATCCGGATGTATAGACGTCCAAACGCTTTTGCGGCTAAAAATAAAAAAATCATCGCTATGGGAAAGAACAGAGGGGTTGGGGGATGTCACAATATCGTACGTTTACTGCTGCCGATGCCGTTGAATACGCGCGTCAATATGGGCAACTGGCCGATCCACAGGCGCTGGTGAGTGCCGATGAGATCGGCGATGGCAATCTGAACCTGGTCTTTAAAATCCGTGATGCCGACGGCGTCAGCCGGGTGATCGTCAAGCAGGCACTGCCGTATGTACGTTGCGTGGGGGAATCCTGGCCGTTGACGCTGGATCGGGCGCGTATCGAAGCGGAAACGCTGCTGATCCACGGGGCGCTGTGCCCACGCCACACGGTGCAGGTACTGCATCACGATCCCGAGCTGGCGGTGATGGTGCAGGAAGATCTCTCTGACCATCACATCTGGCGCAGTGAGCTGGTGAAGGGGCGTTACTATCCGCTGGCTGCCGGGCAACTGGCGGAATATCTGGCGCAAACTCTGTTCCACACCTCTGATTTTTACCAGACCGCACAGCTGAAAAAGGCCGAAGTCAGCCGTTTCACCAACCCGGAGTTGTGCCAGATCACCGAAGATCTGTTCTTTAGCGATCCCTATCAGGATCATGAGCGTAATCAGTTTGACGAGGCGCTGTTGCCGCAGGTGTTGGCACTGCGTGATGACGCGGCGCTGAAGTTGGCGGTAGCCGGGCTGAAGCATCGCTTCCTGAGCAAGGCCGAAGCGCTGCTGCACGGTGATATTCATAGCGGTTCGATCTTTGTCGCGGAAGGTAAGCTGAAGGCGATCGACGCCGAGTTTGGCTTCTATGGGCCGATCGGCTTTGATATTGGCACTGCGCTGGGTAATCTGCTGCTGAACTATTGCGGTTTGCCTGGCTTGTTCGGCCCGCGTGATGCGGCGGCGGGGCGCGAGCAGCGATTGCAGGATGTGCGTGAACTGTGGCTGATCTTTGCCGATCGCTTTCTGGCGTTGTGCCATCAACATAGCCGTGACGCAACGCTGGCGCTGCCGGGCTATGCCGAGCAGTTCCTGCAACAGGTATGGACAGATGCGGTGGGTTACTGCGGTACGGAGCTGATACGCCGCACTATCGGGCTGGCGCACGTGGCCGATCTGGACAGCATCACCGATGCGGAAATGCGTGCCGAATGTCAGCGTAACGCCCTCAATCTGGGCCGTGCGCTGATCGTCAATGCGCCGCACATAGAACATATCGATGCCTTGCTGGCGCGTATCCGCCAACATGGCTGAGCCAATCTGAATCTGCAATGAAAAAGGGGCGATCCGTTATGGTATCGCCCCTTTGGCATTTATGGCCGGAAACCGTTATGCGGCTTCAGTCTGCTGCTGGCGTTTTTCCAGCTTTACTGGCTTTACCGGCTGCTGCGCCGCCAGCGCGTCTGGTGCAAAGTCATCAACGTTGATTGAACGCAGACGGCTCTCTTCCGCTTTCACCAGGATCTTGGCTTCGTCGGCGCTGATTTTGCCTTCATCCAGTGCACGCTGTGCCAGACGATCAAGACGGGTGAACGGCAGGTTCTTACCGGCTTGCTTGCACAGGCGCTGGTGGATAGGTTCTGCGGCAATCACGTCCAGCAACGCGGCTTCCAGCAGGCCAACCGGGTTGTGCTCGCTTGGCGTCAGGTATTGGCCACGGCCAAGGCGGCTACGGGTGGCTGAAGGCTGTTGGATAATCTTCGCCAACTGGTGGTCCAGCTTATCCGAAGGTGCGGTATGCACACGGCCGAATGGGAACACCACCAGGCGCATCACCCCGGCGATAAAGCGGTTCGGGAAGTTGCGCAGCAAGTCGTCCAGCGCTTGCTCTGCCTGGTTCAGGCTGTCTTGCACGCCCCAGTGAACCAATGGCAGATCTTCTTTCTGACGCCCTTCATCTTCAAAGCGTTTCAGCGTGGCCGAGGCCAGGTACATCTGGCTCAGCACGTCACCCAAGCGGGCAGAGATACGCTCGCGGCGCTTCAGGCTGCCGCCCAGCACGCCCATGGAAACGTCAGACAGCAACGCCAGGTTGGCGCTCAGACGGTTGAGCTGCTGATAGTAGCGGCGTGTAGCGTCTTTGGTTGGCGTGCTGCTGGTGCGGCCATTGGTCAGGCCAAGCCACAGGCTGCGCATTTTGCTGCTGCCAACGTGGCCGAGGTGGCCAAACAGCGCCTGGTCGAAGCTGTGCAGATCGTTGTTCTGCGCGGCGGCCATTTCGGTCAGCACATAAGGATGGCAGCGGATCGCCCCCTGGCCGAAGATCATCATGGTACGGGTCAGGATATTGGCACCTTCTACCGTGATGGCGATTGGCGCGCCCTGGTAGGCACGGGCCAGGAAGTTGGCTTCACCCAGCATGATGCCTTTACCGCCGGTGATATCCATCGCATCAATGATGGCCTGCTGGCCACGGTGGGTACAATGGTATTTCACGATGGCAGACAGTACCGCAGGTTTTTCGCCCTGCATCAACGCATAGGTGATCAGCGAGGCGGCGGCATCCATCACATAGGTGTTACCGGCAATACGTGCCAGCGGTTCTTCAATCCCTTCCATCTTACCGATAGAGATTTTGAACTGGCGGCGAATATGGGCGTAAGCGCCGGTCGCCAAAGCCACCGATTTCAGACTGCCAGTGGAGTTGGACGGCAGAGTGATACCACGGCCAACCGACAGGCATTCAACCAGCATCCGCCAACCCTGACCTGCCATTTTTGGCCCGCCAATGATGTAATCGATCGGAACGAACACGTCGTTGCCGCGGGTTGGACCATTCTGGAACGGCACGTTGAGCGGGAAGTGACGGTTGCCGATCTCTACCCCTGGAGTGTTGGTTGGGATCAACGCACAGGTGATGCCGGGGGATTCGTTATCGCTCAGCAGGCGGCTTGGGTCATGCAGCTTGAAGGCTAGCCCCAGTACGGTGGCAATCGGTGCCAGAGTGATATAGCGCTTGTTCCAGGTCAGGCGCATGCCCAGCACCTGTTTGCCTTGCCATTCGCCCATGCACACGGTGCCTACGTCCGGGATGGCCCCGGCGTCGGAACCTGCTTCTGGGCTGGTCAGTGCGAAGCAAGGAATTTCATCACCGCGCGCCAGGCCTGGCAGGTAGTGATCTTTCTGTTCTTCAGTGCCGTAATGTTGCAGCAGCTCGCCTGGGCCGAGGGAGTTAGGCACACCGACGGTGATCGCCAGAATACCTGAAACACCCGCCAGCTTTTGCAGGACGCGGGCCTGAGCATAAGGGGAGAATTCCAGCCCGCCGTACTCTTTCTTGATGATCATCGCAAAGAAGCGGTGTTCTTTCAGATAGGCCCACAGCTCTGGCGGCAGATCGGCCAGTTCGTGGGTGATCTCGAAGTCATTGGCCATGCGGCAGGCTTCTTCCACCGGGCCGTCGATAAAGGCTTGCTCTTCCTCTGTCAGCTTAGGCTGCGGATAGTTGTGCAGCTTGTTCCAATCCGGTTGGCCGCGGAACAGATCGCCTTCCCACCAGGTGGTCCCGGCGTCGATGGCTTCTTTTTCCGTGGTGGACATTGGCGGCATCACTTTGCGGAAGGCGCGCAGTGCAGGGGCAGAAAGCAGCGAGCGGCGCAGCGAAACGATGTTCAGCGGCAGCAGCACGATTGCCAGCGGTACCAGCATCCAGTAGGTCCAAAGGCCAATAGCGCCCATGGCCGCCGTAAAGGCCAACAGCAGCAGACTGCTGAGAGCCAGGTTCACTCGGTGATAAAACACCACACCAATGAGTGCGAGTAAAACAACGATACTAAGAACCATCATAAGAAGCTCCGAAGTAGTAAGAGGTCTGACCTGTTGTGTATATCTAATGGTTTTAGTCCATACCCATTTTTTTATCAATGTATTTACACTTTAATTACAACTTAAGTCACAAACTGACAGCATCAATTGTCAAAAAATCGCCGGGTCGCTTCACACTAGCGCTGTTTGCGTCGCAACGCTTCTAGGTTTTTCTGCAATCCGTTACACTGCGAGACGAAAGATTGACGATGCCACCGCACAACAAGAGGCGATCTCTATGTACCACGATTTAATTCGCAGTGAACTGAATGAAGCGGCTGATACTCTGGCTAAATTCCTTAGCGATGACGCCAACATTGACACCATCCAACGCGCGGCAGTACTGCTGGCGGATTCCTTTAAAGCCGGCGGGAAAGTGCTCTCCTGCGGTAACGGTGGTTCGCATTGTGATGCGATGCACTTCGCAGAAGAGTTGACTGGCCGCTACCGTGAGAATCGCCCAGGCTATCCGGCCATCGCGATTTCTGACGTTAGCCACCTGTCTTGCGTCAGCAACGATTTTGGCTATGAATACGTGTTTTCCCGCTATGTGGAATCCGTAGGCCGTGAAGGCGACGTGCTGTTGGGGATCTCCACCTCCGGCAACTCTGGCAACATCATCAAAGCGATTGAAGCCGCCCGTGCCAAGGGGATGAAAGTGATCACCCTGACCGGTAAAGACGGTGGCAAAATGGCCGGTAGCGCCGACGTGGAAATCCGTGTGCCGCACTTTGGCTACGCCGACCGTATCCAGGAAATCCATATCAAAGCGATCCACATCTTGATCATGTTGATCGAAAAAGAGATGGTTAAAGCTTAACGGCGAGATCAGCATTAAATATAGGGCGTGGCATCAAGCTGCGCCCTTATACCAATGTCAGTAGTCCTCAAGGGGTGGCAATCGATGTGTGAACTGCTCGGGATGAGCGCCAACGTACCAACCGACATCTGCTTTAGCTTTACCGGGCTGGTACAGCGCGGTGGCCGAACCGGGCCACATAAAGATGGCTGGGGCATTACCTTCTATGAAGGCAACGGTTGTCGCACATTCAAGGATCCCCAACCCAGCTTTAATTCACCTATTGCCCGTCTGGTACAGGAATACCCGATCAAGTCCTGTGCCGTGGTCTCCCACATCCGCCAGGCTAATCGCGGTGAGGTGGCGCTGGAAAATACCCATCCCTTTACCCGTGAGCTGTGGGGCCGCAACTGGACTTACGCTCACAATGGGCAACTGAAAGGCTATCGCCAACTGGCGACCGGCAATTTCCGCCCGGTAGGGCAGACCGACAGTGAATATGCCTTCTGCTGGCTGTTACATCAGTTGGCGCTGAAATACCCGCGCACTCCCAGCAACTGGCCAGCCGTGTTTCGCTATATCGCGTTATTGGCCGATCGGCTCAGAGAGAAAGGGGTGTTCAACATGCTGTTGTCAGATGGGCGCTTTGTGATGGCCTATTGCTCCACCAACCTTTACTGGATCACCCGGCGAGCACCGTTTGGCAAAGCCACCTTGCTCGATCAGGACGTAGAGATTGATTTTCAGCGGCAGACCACGCCGGATGACGTGGTCACGGTCATTGCGACCCAACCGCTGACGGGCAACGAAACCTGGCACAAGATTGCACCAGGCGAGTTTGCGTTATTTCACTACGGTGAGCGACTGGCTGCGGGCGAACGGGTTGTTGCTGGTCTCAATCGTTGAGGCGTACTGCGTTGGCTGGCCGCTGCCAATCACCGGCTGTGCCAACACATATTGGCCGTTGGTCACGCTAACCAGCGGTGGCTGACGGTTTTTGACGAAGTAGTCATAACCCGGTTTTAACTGACGCCAGAAGCTGATGTAGGTTGATGAGCGGTGGCGTTGCAGGTTCTGTTCGGTCATGCGGAACGGATAAATGCTGATGTCCACCCGGCTTTGCCCATGGGCAAACGCCGCTTCAACGTAACGATAGATATCGTCCATATAAGCGTTGGTCATCGCGTAGCAACCAATCGATTTGCATTCCCCGTGGATCATCAGATAGGCACCGGAATATCCCTGCGCTTTATCGTAATCATTAGGGAAACCGATATTGATGGCGCGATAATATTTGCTGTCTGGCTTCAGATGGCGGGTATCGACGCTATAAAAACCTTCCGGGCTTTTAAAATCCCCTTCACGGCGCTTCGGGCCAAGCCCACCGGAGAAGTTACAGATAGAGAAGCTATTCACCAGGCGGAATTCGTTGCCCATCTTGGCGTACAACTCCAGCTTGCGTTCTTCTTTGAATATCTGGATATAGACCGGTGAACCTAATAACTGCTGTGCAACCAAAGGGGCCTGGGGAGCCGGGGCTGGCTCACTGGCGCTGCACGCCGTGATCAGCGGCGTACAAAATAGCATCGCAAACAACAGCGCGATTTTGCTCATTCTTAATTATTCCTGCTTATATTTATTTGCTGGTTGAGAGAACACAGCCAGCATGCCACTGACGAGATTTCGTATTTAACCCCGTCAGATTACCAGCGTGTTGTTTTTTAGCAATATGTGAAGTGTATAAAAAAACTACAATCCTCGGTAAAAGTGAAATGAACCCACGTTTTTAACGAGTAGTGTCAAGAGATAACAGGTGTTTAATTGCATTTCCTCGACTCAGGTCACTAGATAGCACGGAAAAATTCTGTCGAAAATGTTAATATCTTGCCCATGCTGCATCGTTATTAATCGGTAATCAGTACAGGGATATTGTGTGAAATAGCAACAATTCCGCCATCGTTGATAGCAATGTTTTAACATTCTGCAGTATTGGTTTAATCATTGGCCTGGGTGTCGGCGGTCAGTGTGAATATTCAAGTTGGGCATGAGGTCATCGTGTTCATCCGGAGGGGGCTAGGGCCACCTCATCATCCTGCATGCTTTGTGCCTACCTCTGGGTTGGTTAGGCGTGTGAAAATTCAAAACATCGTATAAATCCTATGATCAAAATAAAAAAAGGGTTAGATCTGCCAATCGCTGGGGCGCCTTCGCAGGTGATCCAGGATGGCCCAGCGGTCACACAAGTGGCGCTGCTCGGCCAGGAATATGTTGGTATGCGTCCCTCCATGTTGGTACAGGTTGGCGATCGAGTTAAGAAAGGCCAGGCGCTGTTTGAAGATAAGAAGATCCCTGGGGTTTTCTTCACGGCACCGGCCAGCGGGCAGATCGCCGCTATCAATCGCGGCGAACGCCGCATGCTGCAATCGGTGGTGATTGACATCGAAAACGACGGCGAACAGCAGGTGGAACTGGCCTATTATCAGCAGGCCGATTTGCCAATGCTGGAGCGTCAACAGGTTGAAAGCGATCTGATCGCCAGCGGTTTGTGGACCGCACTGCGTACTCGCCCATTTAGCAAAACTCCCCTTCCAGGTACCTCACCGCGCGCTATTTTCGTCAGCGCTATCGATACCCAGCCGCTGGCAGCGGATCCGTTGGTGATTATCAACGAGCAATTGGCGGCATTTAATGCCGGGCTGACGGTATTGGCACGCCTGACAGACGGCAAAGTACACGTCTGCCATGCAGCGGGTACGCGGTTGGATACGGCTGCTGGGGCGCAGATTGATTACAGCGAGTTTGCTGGCCCGCACCCTGCGGGGCTGGTGGGCACGCATATTCACTTCCTGGAGCCGGTCAGCCTGAAGAAGACCGTTTGGCATATCGGTTATCAGGACGTGATCGCCATCGGCACCCTATTTACTACCGGCAAGCTGGATACCCAGCGCGTGGTCGCCCTGGCGGGGCCACAGGTGGAACAGCCCGTGCTGCTGCGTACTCGTTTAGGGGCCAGCCTGGATCAACTGACTGCGGGCCGTCTGAAGGCCGGTGAAAACCGGGTGATTTCCGGCTCGGTGCTGAGTGGCTTCCATGCCAGCGGCCCGAGTGCCTGGCTTGGCCGTTTCCACAACCAGGTTTCGGTGTTGCTGGAAGGCCGGGAGAAAGAGCTGTTCGGCTGGATTGCTCCGGCATCGGACAAGTTCTCCATCACCCGCACCACGCTGGGCCATTTCCTCAAGCACAAGCTGTTCGCTTTCTCCACCACCACCAACGGCGGTGAGCGTTCGATGGTGCCGATCGGCAATTACGAGCGGGTGATGCCGCTGGATATTCTGCCGACCCATCTGCTGCGCGATCTGCTGGCGGGCGATACGGACAGTGCCCAGGCACTGGGCTGTCTGGAGCTGGATGAAGAAGATCTGGCGTTGTGTACCTTCGTTTGCCCCGGCAAGTATGAATATGGCCCGGTGCTGCGCGAAGTGCTGACCAAGATTGAGCAGGAAGGATAACCGATGGGCCTGAAGAATTTTTTTGACAAGATTGAGCATCACTTCACGCCGGGCGGCAAGCTGGAAAAGTGGTACCCGCTGTTTGAAGCGACGGCGACGGTGTTCTACACCCCCGGCACGGTAACGCGCGGGGCTTCGCACGTACGTGATGCCATCGATCTGAAGCGCATGATGATCCTGGTGTGGCTGGCAGTATTCCCGGCCATGTTCTGGGGCATGTATAACGTGGGCCAGCAGACCATTCCTGCACTGCACCATCTGTACAGCGGCGAGCAGTTGCAACAGGTGCTGGCGGGGGACTGGCATTACTGGCTGGCACAAATGCTGGGGGCAACGCTCGGCGCCGATGCTGGCTGGATCAGCAAGATGGTGCTCGGTGCGACCTACTTCGTGCCGATCTACGCCGTGGTATTCCTGGTGGGGGGCTTCTGGGAAGTGGTGTTTGCGATGGTACGCAAACATGAGATCAACGAAGGCTTCTTCGTCACCTCCATTCTGTTCGCCCTGATTGTGCCGCCAACCCTGCCGTTATGGCAGGCCGCGCTGGGCATCAGCTTTGGTGTGGTGGTCGCCAAGGAGATCTTCGGCGGTACTGGGCGTAACTTCCTCAACCCGGCGTTGGCGGGGCGTGCCTTCCTGTTCTTTGCCTATCCGGCGCAGATTTCTGGCGATCTGGTGTGGACTGCCGCAGACGGCTTTTCCGGTGCGACACCGTTGGCACAATGGAGCGTTGGCGGAGTTCACAGCCTGACCAACGTCACCACCGGCCAGTCCATCAGTTGGATGGACGCGTTTATCGGTAACATCCCAGGTTCGATCGGGGAAGTCTCAACCCTGATGATCCTGCTGGGCGGGGCGATTATCCTGTTTGGCCGCGTCGCTTCCTGGCGCATCGTGGCTGGCGTGATGCTCGGCATGATCGCCACGGCGTATCTGTTCAATGCCATTGGCTCTACCACCAACCCGATGTTCGCCATGCCTTGGTACTGGCATCTGGTGCTGGGCGGCTTTGCCTTCGGTATGGTGTTTATGGCTACCGACCCGGTTTCCGCCTCGTTTACCAACAAAGGGAAGTGGTGGTACGGCATCCTGATCGGCGTGATGTGCGTGCTGATCCGGGTGGTCAACCCGGCCTATCCGGAAGGCATGATGCTGGCGATCCTGTTCGCCAACCTGTTCGCACCGCTGTTCGATTATCTGGTGGTGCAGGCTAACATCAAGCGGAGAAAAGCACGTGGCGAATGAATCTAAAAATGACAGCATTGGCAAAACGCTGCTGGTAGTGCTGCTGCTGTGTCTGGTGTGTTCTGTGGTGGTTGCGGGTTCTGCCGTTGGGTTGCAATCCAAACAGCAGGAACAGCGGTTGCTGGATAAGCAGCGCAACATCCTGGACGTAGCCGGTTTACTGCAACCGGGGATGACTGGCGAACAGGTGAAAGCCACCTTTAGCAAGCGCATCGAACCGCGTTTGCTGGATCTGGACAGCGGCGAGTTTGTACCTGGCGATGCGGCCGCCTTCGATCTGGCCGCTGCACTTCGCAGTGATGCCAAGAGCCGGGCGTTGACCGCCGAGGAAGATCTGGCCGGTATCCGCCGCCGTAGCAATCAGGCTGAAATCTATCTGGTGCGCAACGAAAGCGGCGCGGTGGACAAGATTGTGCTGCCGGTCTACGGCACGGGTCTATGGTCGATGATGTACGCCTTTGTCGCGCTGGATGCCGACGGCAATACGGTACGCGGGCTGAGTTTCTATCAGCATGGCGAAACCCCGGGCCTGGGCGGCGAGATCCAGAACGCCAGCTGGCGCGCGCAGTGGATCGGCAAGCAGCTGTTTGATGACAACGGCAACCCGGCTATCCGCATTGTGAAGGGCGGAGCGCGGCAAGGGGATATCCACGGTGTGGATGGCCTGTCCGGCGCAACGCTGACCGCTAACGGCGTACAGCATACGTTTAATTTCTGGTTGGGCGAGTACGGCTTTGGCCCATTCCTGCAGAAAGTCCGTGAAGGAGCGCTGAAAAATGGCTGATTCCAAAGAGGTTAAACGGGTCCTGTTGGGGCCGCTGTTTGACAATAACCCGATCGCGCTGCAGGTGCTTGGCGTCTGTTCGGCGCTGGCGGTGACCACCAAGCTGGAAACGGCGGTGGTGATGACGATTGCGGTCACCCTGGTCACCGCGTTTTCCAGCTTCTTTATTTCGCTGATCCGCCACCATATCCCCAACAGCGTGCGCATCATCGTGCAGATGACGATCATCGCCTCGCTAGTGATCGTGGTCGATCAGTTGCTGCGTGCCTATGCGTTTGAAATCTCTAAACAGCTTTCGGTGTTCGTCGGGCTGATCATCACTAACTGTATCGTGATGGGCCGCGCCGAGGCGTACGCCATGAAATCGCCGCCGATTGAGAGCTTTATGGACGGTATCGGCAACGGCCTGGGCTACGGCGTGATCCTGATCCTGGTGGGCTTCCTGCGCGAGCTGGTCGGCTCGGGCAAGCTGTTTGGCATGACGGTGCTGGAAACGGTGCAGAACGGTGGCTGGTATCAGCCTAACGGTCTGTTCCTGCTGGCGCCGAGTGCGTTCTTTATCATCGGCCTGCTGATTTGGGGGCTACGTTCCCTCAAGCCAGCGCAGATAGAAAAGGAGTAACCGCCGATGGCTCACTATATCAGCCTGTTTGTACGTGCGGTGTTCGTTGAGAACATGGCGCTGGCGTTCTTCCTGGGGATGTGTACCTTCCTGGCGGTGTCGAAGAAGGTCTCGACCTCGTTTGGCTTGGGGATTGCCGTGACGCTGGTGCTGGGTATCTCGGTACCGGTCAACAACCTGGTCTATAACCTGATCCTGCGTGACGGGGCGCTGGTGGAAGGCGTCGATCTGAGCTTCCTCAACTTCATCACCTTTATCGGCGTGATTGCGGCGCTGGTGCAGATCCTGGAGATGATCCTCGATCGCTTCTTCCCGGCGCTCTACAACGCCCTGGGGATCTTCCTGCCGTTGATCACGGTGAACTGTGCCATCTTCGGCGGCGTGTCGTTCATGGTGCAGCGTGATTACAACTTTATGGAATCCGTGGTGTATGGCTTCGGCTCCGGCACTGGCTGGATGCTGGCGATTGTTGCCATGGCGGGGATCCGTGAAAAACTGAAGTATGCCGATGTGCCAGCCGGGTTGCGTGGCCTGGGCATTACCTTTATTACCACCGGATTGATGGCATTGGGCTTTATGTCGTTCTCCGGCGTCCAGTTGTAAAGGCAGGAAGCATTTATGGAAATTATTTTAGGCGTGGTGATGTTTACCTGCATCGTGATGGTGCTGGCGTTACTGATCCTGTTTGCCAAATCCAAGTTGGTGAACACCGGTGACATCGCCGTTGAGGTTAACGGCGATCAAGACAAAAGTTTTACCGCCCCCGCGGGGGACAAGCTGCTGAATATGCTGTCCAGCCAGGGGATCTTTGTCTCCTCGGCCTGTGGCGGCGGCGGCTCCTGCGGCCAGTGCCGGGTGGTGATCAAAGAGGGCGGCGGCGATATTCTGCCAACCGAGCTTTCCCATATCAGCAAGCGTGAAGCCAAAGAGGGCTGCCGCCTGGCGTGCCAGGTGAACGTGAAGCAGAACCTGAAAATCGAGCTGCCGGAAGAGATCTTCGGCGTGAAGAAATGGGACTGCGAGGTGATCTCCAACGATAACAAAGCCACTTTTATCAAAGAGCTGAAGCTGCGCATTCCGGACGGGGAAGATGTGCCTTTCCGCGCCGGGGGCTTTATCCAGATCGAGGCGCCCGAGCATGAAGTCAGCTATGCCGATTTCGACGTGCCGCAGGAATACCGTGGCGACTGGGATAAATTCAATTTGTTCCGCTACCGTTCGGTAGTCAAAGAGCCGACGGTGCGCGCCTATTCGATGGCCAACTATCCCGATGAGAAAGGCATCATCATGCTCAACGTGCGTATCGCTACGCCACCGCCGAGCAACCCGGACGTGCCGCCGGGCATTATGTCTTCCTATATCTGGTCGCTGAAGGCGGGGGATAAGGTGACCATCTCCGGGCCGTTTGGCGAGTTCTTTGCCAAAGACACCGACGCTGAGATGATCTTTATCGGCGGCGGGGCCGGGATGGCGCCGATGCGTTCACACATCTTCGATCAGTTGAAGCGCCTGAAGTCGAAGCGCAAAATCACCTTCTGGTACGGTGCACGTTCCTTGCGTGAGATGTTCTACGAGGACGACTTCAACCACCTGCAGGAAGAGAATGAAAACTTCACCTGGCATGTGGCGCTCTCCGATCCGCAGCCAGAAGATAACTGGACGGGCTACACCGGCTTTATTCATAATGTCCTGCTGGAAAATTATCTGCGTAACCATCCAGCGCCGGAAGATTGTGAGTTCTATATGTGTGGGCCGCCGATGATGAACGCGGCGGTGATCAAGATGCTGAAAGATTTGGGCGTGGAAGATGAAAACATCATGCTCGATGACTTTGGCGGTTAAATGCGAGCAGCAGGCGGCGAAGGAATGAAGGCTTGGATGATGGTGGTGGCGCTGGCCACCGCAGTGTTACTGACCGGTTGTGAGCCGAAACAGGAAAACCTCAAGGGTAAAACCATGGGGACGTCCTACTCGATCAGCTATCTCCCTGGGGACGGAACACCTTCGCTGGCAACGCTGCAAGCGGAGATCGACAAACGGCTGGTGCAGGTCAACGATCAGATGTCGACCTATCAACCTGATTCTGAGCTGAGCCGCTTTAACGCCAGCCGGGAAGTGGACAAACCTTTCCCGGTTTCTGCTGCCACTACGGAAGTGGTGCTGGAAGCGCTGCGCATCAACCGTGTGACCGACGGCGCGCTGGACGTGACCGTCGGGCCTCTGGTGAACCTGTGGGGTTTTGGCCCGGAAGGGCGGCCGGATAAAGTGCCGAGCGCCACCGAGTTGGAACAGCGCCGTAACTGGACGGGGATCGACAAGCTGGCGGTAGAAGGCAATGCGCTGGTGAAGCGCATTCCTGAACTGTATGTTGACCTCTCTTCCATTGCCAAAGGCTACGGTGTTGATGAGATTGCCCATTACCTGCAATCGCAGCACGTCAAAAACTACATGGTGGATATTGGTGGGGAAGTTCGCACCCGTGGCCATAACGGCGAGAAGAAGCCTTGGCGCATTGCCATCGAACGGCCAACCGCCGGTGGGGAGCAGCAGGCGCTATTGGTGATCTCACCGGGTGAGATGGCGATGGCCACTTCCGGGGATTACCGAAACTACTTCGAGCAGGACGGAGTGCGCTATTCTCATACTATCGACCCGCTCACCGGTAAACCGATCCGCCACAATTTAGTGTCGATCACGGTGATCAGCCCGCTGTGTATGACGGCGGACGGGCTTTCTACCGGGTTAAACGTGATGGGGCCGGAGCGGGGTATGGCGCTGGCCAACCTGCTGGGGATCCCGGTGTTTATGATCGTGAAAACCGCCAAGGGGTTTGAGGAGCGCTATTCCGACGCGTTCAAACCCTATCTGAAGAAAGGGTAGACGTTATGTTGACGATGTTCGCTGCATCCTTTGTGCTGTTTCTGCTGGTGGTTGGCGGGATGTCGCTGGGCTATGTGTTCAAGCGCAAAACCTTGCAGGGCAGCTGTGGTGGCATTACCGCGCTGGGGATGGAGAAAGTCTGCGACTGCCCGGAGCCTTGCGATGCGCGCAAAAAGCGCATGGCCAAGGAAGCGCTGCGCCGCGAGATGTTGGAAAAACACCGAATCCTCTAGCCGCTCGGGATTTCCTACACAGGGGCGTCACTAGTCTACACTCTCCATATTGAGCTTTTAATAATTGGCTGTATACTTATACAGTGTTATTGGAGGCGCGATGCGTAAAATCATTCATGTCGATATGGACTGCTTCTTCGCAGCGGTAGAAATGCGCGACAACCCCAGCCTGCGCGATATCCCGCTGGCTATCGGTGCCAGCGCCGATCGGCGTGGTGTGATCAGCACCGCCAACTACCCGGCGCGCCGTTATGGCGTGCATAGCGCAATGCCCACCGCCACGGCGCTCAAGCTGTGCCCGCATTTGACGCTGTTACCAGGCCGCATGGCGGCCTATAAAGAAGCCTCGCTGCATATCCGTGAAATCTTTGCCCGCTATACCCCGCTGATAGAACCGCTCTCTCTGGATGAAGCCTATCTGGACGTCACCAACAGCACCCAATGCAACGGTTCCGCCACCCTGATCGCCCAACAGATCCGTCAGGAAATTGCTGCTGAATTGAACCTGACCGCCTCGGCGGGCATTGCCCCCATCAAATTCCTGGCCAAGATCGCCTCCGAGTTGAACAAGCCAAACGGCCAATACGTCATCACACCGGCCCAGGTGCCCGCTTTCTTGCAGCAGTTGCCGCTGAGTAAAATCCCCGGCGTGGGCAAGGTCACCGCCAAACGGCTGGAAGAGGTGGGGCTAATCACCTGCGCCGATGTGCAGAACTATAATCTGGCCGATTTGTTAAAGCGCTTCGGCAAATTTGGCCGGGTGCTGTGGGAACGCTGCCAGGGTATCGATGAGCGTGAGGTGTCTCCCGATCGTTTACGAAAATCGGTAGGGGTTGAGCGAACGTTGGTGGCCGATATTCATGAGTGGGAAGATTGTGAGGCGTTGATCGTTGAAAAGCTCTACCCAGAGCTTGAAATGCGGCTGCGCAAGGTCAAACCGGATCTGCATATCGCCCGCCAAGGGGTAAAGCTGAAGTTCCAGGACTTCCAGCAAACCACCCAGGAGCACGTTTGGCCGATGCTTAATATTGAGGATTTGCTCAACGTTGCCCGCCAGGCATGGCAGGAGCGGAGGGAAGGGCGTGGTGTGCGCCTGGTTGGCCTACACGTAACGTTGCTCGATCCTCAGTTGGAGCGGCAGTTGGTACTGACGTGGTGATAGTAAAATCGGGTGTGTTTAAATGCACCACCGTAGGTACAATCGTTACCGGTTCTTTGGGATTAAGACATTCAACGGGAAGAGTGAAAAATGGACGTGATTCAGCAAAAACCGGTCACAAGATGGACATGGGCCGATTTACAAAGCAGCTATCGATTTTGGGGCCTGGTTGTTTATTTCACCGCGATTGTGACTAGCCAATATCTCTTTAATGCCTATTCGGCACTTTATATCCGGCAAACCGCAGATTTACCGATCTCGATGATTGGGGTCGCTGTGGGATTACAACAGGTTGGCATGCTGTTTGGAGCCTTGTTGGCCTGGATGGCCAGCCGGATGAAAAGCTATTATTTGCTGTATCTCTTTAGCGGGCTGTATTTGTTTGGCCTGTCTTTGTTCTGCTTTTATACCAGCAATCAGTTTTTGATGATGGCGGGAGAGGTCCTGATAGGGATGGGGCTAGGGGCTATCATGCTGATCGTTCCGGCCTTTATCGCAGGGGCCGTTGGCAGCGTAGAGGCATTTGTGCTGTCATTTGGCCTGATGGTGACGCTAAAAATGGTGTTTGGCTCAGCCATCATGGCGATATCCGGATGGCTTTTTGATATGGAGCGGTTATTTTCCAGCCCTGAGTACTTCTTTACCCTGCTATCGGTCCCCGTCATTATCGGGACACTGTTCCTACTGCCGCTTAAGGCCTGTTTATTTAATGGCGAGCCGCCAGTACGGCAAGCAATACCACAGCCGATTAAATACCGCGATCCTGCCGTGACTTTCCTGCTGTTTTTGGTGCCGTTTTACAATATTTACTGGCTGGTAAAAATCCACGGGGAGATCAGAAATTACACCCAATCCGCGGCTCTGCTAACGCCCAGAGGGGCTGGATGGTCGGCTTTTGTTACCGCCTTTGTCACGCCGGCGATATTTTCCACGCTTAACGACAATCTACGCGCCATCATTGAAAGTCATGGGCAAACCGCAAGGTATAAAACTTGGCTGATTATCCTGTTTGCTTTCCTGTTACCGCCGGTTAGTGCGGCGTTGATACAGTCGCAGATGAATGAGATCAATGGCAATCTGGCTAACAGAGAAACGCAATCCTAAAACCGAAACGCAATGCTGATAAGTAGGGGCGCTGCATGCCGCGCCCCAGGATGTTAGGCCGGTAGATTTTACCAACAGTTTCAGGGCCCAGGGTTGAACTGGGCCCAACATCTTATCCGCGCTCAGGGATCGCTTTCAGCAGGGCGGTCAGCAGCGTCCAGTATTGGCCAACGCTGGCGATGTGCACTTGCTCATCCGGCGAGTGTGGCCCGGTGATGGTCGGCCCAATTGACACCATATCCATCTCTGGGTAAGGCTTCTTGAACAAACCACACTCCAGCCCGGCGTGGATCACCATGATGTTCGGCGTCTTGTTGAACAGCTTCTGGTAGGTTTCACGCACCAGTTGCATTACCGGCGAGTTAGCATCTGGCTGCCAGCCTGGGTAGCCGCCTTTCGGTGCCACTTTGGCGTTGGCCAGTTGGCCCACGGCGGTCAGCATATCCACGACATAGTCTTTACCGCTATCGATCAGGGAGCGGATCAGGCAAATGATCTCGGCTTCATGCTCGCTGGTAGTCACCACACCGACGTTCAGCGAAGTTTCTACCACGCCTTTCACTTCGTCGCTCATGCGGATCACACCGTTAGGCGTACCGTTGAGCAGTGCCACAAAGCGGCTCTGGCTGTCTGCGGTTAACGCTTGCAAAGCGGTGGTGACTGGCTCGAGCAGAACGGTAATGTTCTTCTCTTTGGCAGACAGTTCGTTTTGCAGCGTAGCCAGGAACTGCTGGCTCAGGGTTTTCAGCGCATCGGCTTTGGCGGCCGGAACGGCTACTATGGCAGAAGCTTCACGTGGGATGGCATTACGCAGCGTACCGCCGTTCAGCTCCAGCAGGCGCAGATTCAACTCTGGCGTGTGGGCAAACAGGAAACGAGCCAGCAGCTTGTTGGCGTTGCCCAGGCCGTGATGGATATCGGCACCGGAGTGGCCGCCTTTCAACCCTTTCAGGGTCAGCTTCAGCGTTTGGTAACCGGCTGGCAGTGCTTCACGTTGCAGCGGCAGGGTGGTGATGAAATCGATCCCCCCAGCGCAGCCCATGTAGATTTCGCCTTCCTCTTCGGAGTCGGTGTTGATCAGGATGTCGGCTTGTAACCAGTTTGGCTGCAGGCCAAAGGCACCGTCCATACCAGCTTCTTCCGTCATGGTCAGCAGGACTTCCAGCGGGCCATGCTCTACGCTGTCATCGGCCAGCACCGCCAGCGCAGACGCCATACCGATGCCGTTATCGGCACCCAGCGTGGTACCGCGAGCCTTGATCCATTCGCCGTCGATATAAGGCTGGATCGGGTCTTTGGTGAAATCGTGAACCGTATCGTTGTTCTTCTGTGGCACCATATCCAGGTGCGCTTGCAGCGCCACCGGCTTGCGGTTTTCCATGCCTTTGGTGGCAGGTTTACGCAGCAGAATATTGCCGACCTGGTCGCGCTCGGCATGCAGGTTCTTTTCTTTGGCCCAGTCGAGGATGTGCTGCGCCAGCGCTTCTTCATGGTAAGAAGGGTGCGGGATTGAGCAGATCTTGGCAAAAATATCCCACAGCGGCTGTGGCGAAAGTTGAGACAATTCAGACACTATAAGTCTCCTGTGACAGCATTTTCAGCAGGGAGTGAATGCTGTGCGGTTAGGGTGAGTGGCTATCTGTGCTTCAGGCACGTGAGCCTGAGAATATCATTTTATTTGCGGCTGTGCGCGCCCCGTATAACGCTGTTTATCGGCTTGGGCTCCCCGTTTTACGGGTGGTTGCGCAGATAAGCCACGCGGCTCGCCACAAAGATATTCACAGGAAAAACGCATCAACTCCTCGGTTCAACTGGTATTCGTGGCGCGCAGTCTCTATAATCTCGCGCAACCTTTTTTCCCCCTGAACTACTGAGTAAGCCACATCTATTGCTGGCTGGGACACCATTCTATGAGCGAAAAATACGTTGTTACCTGGGATATGTTGCAAATGCAAGCGCGCAAACTGGCTCACCGCCTGCTGCCTGCCGATCAATGGAAAGGCATCATTGCCGTAAGCCGTGGCGGCCTGGTGCCTGCTTCGCTGCTGGCTCGTGAGCTGAGCATCCGTTATGTGGATACCGTCTGCATCTCCAGCTATGACCATGACAACCAACGCGAAATGAAGGTGCTCAAGCGCGCCGAGGGCGATGGTGAAGGCTTTATCGTTGTTGACGATTTAGTGGATACTGGCGGCACCGCCAAAGCGATCCGCGACATGTACCCGAAAGCCCATTTCGTGACCATCTTCGCCAAGCCTGCTGGCCGCCCACTGGTTGACGATTACGTGGTTGATATCCCGCAGGACACCTGGATCGAGCAGCCTTGGGATATGGCGGTGACCTTCGTGCCACCGATCGGCGGCCGTTAATCAGCCCCTGCTTCAAACGCCCGGCAATACCGGGCGTTGTTGTTTATACGGTGGTTTCGTCAAATTCGGTAAATTCCCCGCCTTCTACCCCCAGAGTTAGGTACACTAACACCTAGATATCCCGGCTATTCAAGCCTTGATGTAAGTCTCAGGAGGCTGTTGTTACCATGGCACAGGCCAACCTTTCCGAAGTACTGTTCAAACCTTCCTTTAAACATGTCGAAACCTCGACGTTAGTCACCCGTGCCCATCATGCGGTAGGTGCTGATATGCACTCTGCGTTGGAGGGTGACACCGACGGCAACTGGTATCGCATGCTCAATCATCTGCTGTGGACCTGGCGCGGCACCGATCCGTTGGAAATCAGCGAAGTGTTGGCGCGCATTGCGGCCTCCAACGCAGAGCATAGCGACGATCATCTGCTGGATACCGTGATCGGTTACCGAAACGGCAACTGGATCTACGAGTGGGTACGCCAGGGGATGCTGTGGCAGCAGCGGGCATTGGAGCAACAAGATCCGCTGGTCGGCGGGCAGTATTGGCTGAATGCCGCCAATCTCTACAGCATTGCCGGTTACCCGCATCTGAAAGGGGATGAGCTTGCCGAACAGGCAGAGGTGCTCTCCAATCGCGCCTATGAAGAGGCCGCACTGCTGTTGCCATACCAGCTCAAAGAGCTGGAGTTTGCCATTGAGGGAGGCAGCTCCATCACCGGCTTCCTGCATATGCCAGATAACGGCCAGGCACCGTACCCAACGGTACTGATGTGCGGCAGCCTGGATACTTTGCAGACCGATTACCACCGCCTGTTCCGTGATTATCTGGCGCCGCACGGTATAGCAATGCTGACCATCGATATGCCGTCTATCGGTTCATCCTATAAGTGGAAGCTGACGCAAGACTCCAGCTTCCTGCACCAGCAGGTGTTGGCTCAACTGCCTTCCGTGCCTTGGGTTGACCATACGCGTGTCAGCGCCTTCGGCTTCCGCTTTGGTGCCAACGTGGCGGTGCGCCTGGCTTATCTGGAGTCACAGCGTTTGCGCGGTGTAGCCTGCGTAGGGCCGGTGGTGCATAGCCTGCTGTGTGAGTTGAAATGCCAGGACCACGTGCCGGATATGTATATGGACGTGCTGGCCAGCCGCATGGGCATGGCCAACGCCTCTGACAGCGTGTTGAAAACCGAGCTGAACCGCTACTCCCTGAAAACCCAGGGGCTGCTGGGCCGCCGCTGCCCAACGCCGATGCTGGCCGCCTATTGGGATGACGATCCGCTCAGCCCAAAAGAAGAGTCGCAACTGATCGCGTCTTCTTCACTGAACGGCAAACTGCTCGCCATCCCGCGTACGCCGGTTTATCAGAGTTTCCATCAATCCTTACTGCAAATTTGTGATTGGCTAAGAGATAAAATGCGCTAACTAGTTGCTAATTTTTAACAGTTTGTTAAAAAGGGTGGACTACATTGTGGAGGTTGAAAAATGACGCTACCGAGTGGCCACCCTAAAAGCCGACTAATGAAACGCTTTGCCAGCCTGGGCCCTTACCTGCGCGAAGGGCAATGTGAGAACGACCGCTTTTTCTTCGACTGCCTGGCGGTCTGCGTCAACGTCAAGCCAGCGCCGGAAAAACGTGAGTTCTGGGGCTGGTGGATTGAACTGCAGGCCGATAAATCCCGTTTCACCTATAGCTACCACTTTGGTCTGTTTGACAAGGAAGGGCATTGGAACGAGGAAAAGATTAAAGATGCTGAAGTGAAAGAGAAGCTGGAAACCACGCTGCGCGTGTTCCATCGTCGGCTGGGTGAACTGCTGACCACCATGGAACTGAAGCTGGAACCTGCTGATGATTTCAACGAGCAGCCGATAAAACTCTCCGCCTAAATCAATTCCCCCGCATATTTACGCCGAAATCGCGTTGTGCCTGTTGGCATAACGCGTCTCTCCTGTTACAACGTCATTTGCATTCCTTTTAACTCCAACGGCAGAACTATTATGAACGGCAGCCAGACATTGGTTGTGAAATTGGGCACCAGCGTGTTGACCGGCGGTTCGCTGCGTCTGAACCGTGCCCATATTGTCGAACTGGTGCGCCAATGCGCCCAGCAACATGCAGCGGGCCACCGCATCGTTATTGTGACCTCCGGGGCGATTGCTGCCGGGCGTGAACACCTGGGCTACCCCGAGCTGCCCGCCACCATCGCTTCCAAGCAGTTGCTGGCGGCGGTGGGGCAGAGCCGGCTGATCCAGCTGTGGGAACAGCTGTTCTCGATCTATGGCATTCATATCGGGCAGATGCTGCTGACCCGTGCCGATCTGGAAGACCGAGAGCGCTTCCTCAATGCGCGCGACACCATGACCGCGCTGCTGGATAACCGTATCGTTCCGGTGATTAATGAGAACGATGCGGTCGCCACCGCAGAAATCAAAGTTGGTGACAACGATAACCTGTCTGCACTGGCTGCCATTTTGGCCGGGGCCGATAAACTGCTGCTGCTGACCGATCAGCAGGGCTTATATACCGCTGACCCGCGTAATAACCCGGAAGCTGAGCTGATCCGTGAAGTGCACGGCGTTGACGATGCGCTGCGAGCCATTGCGGGCGACAGCGTTTCCGGTTTGGGTACCGGCGGAATGGGCACCAAACTACAGGCGGCCGACGTGGCCTGTCGCGCGGGCATTGATGTGATTATCGCAGCCGGTAGCAAGCCAGGCGTGGTCGCCGATGTGATTGAAGGCAACCCGGTAGGTACCCGCTTCCATGCGCTGGAAACCCCGTTGGAGAACCGCAAGCGCTGGATCTTCGGTGCACCGCCTGCGGGCGAGATCACCGTTGACGATGGGGCGGTAGAAGCGATGATGGCCCGTGGCAGTTCACTGCTGCCGAAGGGCATCCGCGATGTTAAAGGTGATTTCTCACGTGGTGAGGTGATCCGCATCCGTAATTTGGCGGGACGCGATCTGGCTCATGGCGTCAGCCGTTATAACAGCGATGCCATGCGCATGATCGCCGGGCACCACTCGCAGCAAATCAGTGAGATCCTGGGCTATGAATATGGCCCGGTGGCCGTGCATCGCGACGATATGATCGTAAGTTAAGGAGTGAACATGCTCGAGCAGATGGGGAAAGCCGCCAAACAGGCTTCCTGGCAGTTGGCGGTACTGAGCACGGCGAAAAAGAACCAGGTGTTGGCTGTGATGGCCGACATGCTGGAAGCCCGCAGCGAAGAGATTCTACAGGCGAATGAGCAGGATATGGCGCATGCGCGTGCCACCGGGATGAGTGAAGCCCTGTTGGATCGCCTGCTGCTAACTCCGGCGCGTCTGGCGGCGATCGCCAATGACGTACGCCAGGTCTGCCGCCTCAGCGATCCGGTTGGCCACGTGCTGGACGGCAATCTGCTGGACAGCGGCTTGAAGCTGGAGCGCCGCCGTGTGCCGCTCGGGGTGATTGGCGTGATCTATGAAGCGCGCCCCAACGTCACTATCGACGTCGCCAGCCTGTGCTTGAAAACCGGTAATGCGGTGATCTTGCGTGGCGGTAAAGAGACCCACCACACCAATCAGGCGACGGTGAAAGTGATCCAGCAGGCGCTGGAACAGTGCGGCCTGCCAGCGGCGGCGGTGCAGGCGATCGAAAGCCCGGATCGTGAGTTGGTGAATGAACTGCTGCGAATGGATCGCTATGTAGACATGCTGATCCCGCGCGGTGGTGCTGGGCTGCATAAGCTGTGTCGCGAACAATCGACCATTCCGGTGATCACCGGCGGTATCGGCGTGTGCCATATCTATGTAGACGACAGTGTAGACTATGACAAGGCGCTGACGGTCATCGAAAACGCCAAGATACAGCGGCCAAGCGCCTGTAACTCGGTCGAAACCCTGCTGGTTAACCGGACTATCGCTAACAGCTTCCTGCCTGCATTGAGCGCGCGTATGGCCGCCGTTGGGGTGACGTTGCACGCCAGCGATAACGCCATGCCGTTGTTGCAGGAAGGACCAGCGAAGGTGGTTGCGGTTGCTGCGGAAGATTACGATGACGAATGGCTATCGTTGGATTTGAATGTGACGCTGGTGGACGATATCGATCAGGCCATCGATCATATTCGCACCCACGGCACCAGCCATTCCGATGCCATTCTGACGCGCTCGCTGAGCAACGCCGAGTATTTTGTCCGCGCGGTGGATTCTTCTGCGGTATACGTCAATGCCAGCACCCGCTTTACCGACGGTGGCCAGTTTGGTTTGGGTGCGGAAGTCGCGGTCAGCACCCAGAAACTGCATGCTCGCGGCCCGATGGGGCTGGACGCGCTGACCACCTACAAGTGGATTGGCTACGGCGACGATTTGGTGCGTAGCTAGGTTTTCCGCTAGCCAGATTTGAACGATGTTTAAGGGCGCAGTGTGTAGATACTGCGCCCTTGTTGTTTCTGGTTATTGGCTCACTCGCGGTTTTTGATCACCGAGCCATCAAAGCAAACACCCCCCAGCCAAGGTATTCACGCGTGTACATCACGTGGCGTTTAGGCTCTGTCGTTAACTGCGTCCGGACTTCCTCCGCCATGTCATCGTCGGGGTTTGCCTCTAACCACCGGCGCATCGTCAACCACATGGCCGCGACGTACCTATCCCAACCTTCCTGGTCTGCCAACAACATTTCCACAACGTCGTAGCCGAGTGTGTCGAAGGAGGTGACAAGATCTGCCAGGGGGAGAAAATCGGCGAGGGCAGTGGCACCACACTCTTTAGCAATCTCTTCCGTCGGTGGCATCAGACGCCAGTAAGGTTCACCGATAAGGATGATCCCGCCAGTCTTGACGCTTTTGCTCAGTAGCTCAATTGTCCCGGCGACGCCTCCAGCAATCCAGGTGGCACCGACGCAGGCCGCCACGTCACATTTTTCATCGGCTACGTAACCGGCAGCGTCGTTATGGATAAAGTCGACCCGTTCGGCGACACAGAGTTCCTCTGCTCGCAGTTTGGCCTGCTGAGTAAATAACGGACTCATGTCGATACCAGTACCGATGATGTTGTAATCGCGTGCCCAGGTGCAGAGCATCTCCCCCGAACCGCTGCCGAGGTCAAGCACTCGCGCGCACGGTTCCATACGTAACACTGCGCCGAGAGTGGCGTACTTCTCGGGCGTGAACGGGTTATGAATGCGGTGAGCACTTTCGCAGATAGTGAAAATACGTGGGATATCCAATGCAGAATTCCTTTCATTGATTTGTGTCGTGTCAGAGGTTGTTGTCAGTGCTTTTTCTGCCAGCAGGGCAATCAGCTTTCCTTCGAACGTTTCGCTGGCTGGCCATGCTGTACTATCCGGCCCGGGGATCACGGTGAGGCCGCTATCACCGATCAGGCAGAGATATTCTTCATCGTGCCAGGCCGTCATTTGGTTACCAAAACGAGTGGTGTCACCATTCTCTTCGATGGCCCAGAACAACATTGAGCTGGTCTGCGCTGTTTCATCCCAGGCGTGTTCCGTCAACAGCAAGTGAGGTCTGGCGAGAAACAGCCCTTGCGGACAGCGTTGCCAGCTCGGTGCTGTCATGCCCTGACGCTTTACTTCATCAAAGGTATGTACTTCTGCCAGCAGCTTGCCTCCTGGAGCTAACCACTGTTCGCAACGGCTAAGCAAGGTGCGGGCGTCCACCGCGCTGAAGACATTCAGTTCGCCAAAGGTCATCATGATGAAATCGAACCGGTTCTCCGGGGAGTACACCCGTACATCTTGTTGCAGGTACTCAATGTCTAATCCTGCCGCCTCTGCCTGCTGACGGGCATAGGTTATAGATGCCGGAGAGAAATCCACGCCAGTACAGCGAAAGCCGCGCTCTGTAAGCATGCGGGTGTAAAAGCCGGGGCCGCAGCCGAGATCGAGAATGCGTGCACCTGCTGGGAGCTGGCTGGCGATCCATGCCACCTGCCGCTCAATGACCGGTAGCTTCCGGCTGGCCCAGTTGTGCTCCTGTGACAAGTGGTTCTCCAACATGCGCTGGCTAAACGCCGGATCGTCCCAGGGGATTTTGCTTTCATCTGGCGACAGTTTTATGGGGTGGGAGCCAGAAATAATCGTGTTGATGTCCATCACACTCTCCTTAGCGGTTGTCCAACTGGGCGCGAACGTTGTTCAGCCCGCTGGTATTGATGCGGTACGGTTGTCCATTGACGGACTTGATCAGCTTTTTGGTTTTGAGTTTTTTGAACACGGCGAGCGTGCAGTCGCTGAGCAGCAGCCCTTCACGGCTGTAGCATTCAACGGAGGTGACGCGGCCGGATGTATCGCGGACGTGCGCAATACGTCCACCTTTGGCGAGAACGTGTAAGGTACGTTGTTCCTGACGGGATAAATTCATGCTGAAAAACCTGTTAATCATCATGTGCAAAACGTGCAAACACACAGCGGTGTCCGCATTCGATTTCGGCGCATTGATAATCAGTCCGGCCTGAAAAGGTCGGGAAGCTGACTATCGGATGATTACATTCTCCAGCATCAAAGCCTCGGTATGAGTTGAAAGGGTTTTACGGCGGGAATATTAACACACATTATTTGTGTGGAAATAAGCTGACACTGAAAAGTGTGATCCTTGCTACATCAGCGTTAATGTTGTCGCGCGGGCAGTGAAGGCGATCCAGCATACTGAATCGCACAGACTCGAACGATTAGCTTAGGTCATGCAAGGCTTTATCCACCGGTGGAGTCAGCGTGATATTCAGGAAGTCCACCGATAACCCACGACGTTCAGGCGTGCAGCACATCACACCGATTTTCGCTGCGCCTTGCGGAAAGTAACATAAGCGTAGCAGCGGCCAGTGATGACCCTCCATTGAGTACTGTAATCGCAGGCTGTTGCCTTTGCGGGTCAAGCGAAGCCAGAACTCACGTGGATCCCCCGCAAAGGTGCCGGTTGCCCAGTCTGAGTTCTCCAGCGTCAGCACGCTGCCTATTGCGGGTGCGCCGTCGTTAAACTCAATACCGGCTTTAAGCCAGTGCTGGTCATCGGTCATGAACATGATCCCGGCCTGGTCATACAGCGTGGTGAAGTCCGCACAGACCTTTACCTGAAAAGTGAAGTCTTCAATGACGTCGGTGGCGAAGATGTGCCCTGAAAAACGCTCAAACCCGTACCAGGTTTTTTGCCAGAAGTCGGTTTTGTCATTTGTGACAACGCTTAACTTGCCGTTATCGCACTGCCATTGTTTGGGTTCATTAATCCAGTAAAAGGAATCAAGCATCAGGCCTCCCAGGGGCAAGAAATACACGTTTGTCTGCCGGAAATCAGTTTACGCCTTTGTCGATACAATGACTCCCCCAAAGCCCATCGTCTTTCAGCGTTATGATGCGCCAGATCAGCGTCAAAAATTGGACTATCGCTATGATTATCGCCCATTGGTTAACCGAAGCGGCTTTTTTAACCAACACATAAATTCTGAAGAAATATTGTTATATTTCAAGTGGATAATAATGAAAATTGCAAACCAAAAAATCATTGATGGGAAAAAATACCAGCTGGAATTTTATGATGGGTTTGATCTCGGTTATCTCGATGAGTCACATTGGCTTCCCTACTATCTACCGCAGTGGAGTAGCCGGGAGTTATCCTCACCCAGATTCGAGTTCTCTGAAAACGGGTTTTCACTTAATATCGAGCAAGATCAAAAACCTTGGTGTCCGGAGTTTAATGGAGAAGTGAGAGTGTCTTCTTTGCAAACCGGTGTTTACTCTGGCCCGGTGGGGTCATTACTTGGCCAGCATCGCTTTTCGCCAGACTGCCGGGTACGCCAAGCACAGGTGGCTGAGAAAAAATATCTGCCAAAGTATGGCTATTTCGAACTGCGAGCCAAATGCCCTATTGCAGCAAGCAATGTCGCGGCGCTCTGGATGATAGGTTACGAAGATCTCCCCGAACGGTCTGCGGAGATTTGCCTCTTCGAGCTTAAGGGTAAGAATATCTGTGACGGCTACTCTCTGATTGGTTATGGGGTTCATCCCTTTGGCGATACCCGCATTAGGGAAGAATTCTATGAGGAGCCTGTTGAGATTGATGTGACTCTATTCAACACTTACGCCATTGCATGGACGGAAAACAAGATTGATTTCTTTATCAATGATCGAAAAGTGAGAACCATCAGTCAATCACCTGATTATGAAATGCAGCTGATGTTAAATCTTTATGATCTTGAAAATAGCAACGCTGAAAATATGCGTTTCTTTATCGACTATGTTGCCGGGTTCCGCAGTAACGACTTTTGAAGCCAAGCACCATCGCCCTGTCCTTAGGGCGTGGTTTGCCATTGTCGACACCAGCGTTGCAACAAGGTCCGCTCTTGCTGCCCATTCAGCCACACGGGATCAATGATCAAGATAGAGATAGTGCATCCAGCTTGTCATGCGTAACAGCACCTTACGCATCACGGAAACATGGGTAAAGTGGTCGGAATACACCGCCACCTGGGCAAATATCCCATCTGGCAAGGCATCAACATCCGCATTCGGCTCTAACTCAATCACCGCCAGTACGCCATCGGAGCCCGGTATCGTGCTCAGTGATTGCAGGGTTCCCTGCGCCTGATACGTCCCGCTGGGAACGACGGGAAGTATGCTGGTCAGTCTCCCCTGAAATACTTGGCCAGGTAGCGCATTGAAGACGATCTCGGCTTGATCGCCCGATTTCAGGCGTAACAGCGAATTTTGTCTGAATTGCGCGATGATTTGCCGTTTTTGTTGTGGGATAAATACCATTACCGGGCGCAGTGGCAGTGCCGCTGCGTAAGTTCCTGGGCGGATAAGCACCTGGGTCACATAGCCATCACTGGGAGCGCGCACCACGGTCTGCTCGAGATTATATTTGGCTTCCGTTAACTGGGCTCGGAGGCTGACTATCTGCGACTGTTCTCCGTTGACGACGCTGTTTAATTGGCTTTTAATCTGTGCCTGTTCAGCCAATGAGCTTTTCACCAGCGCATCCTGTGCCAAAAAATTTTGCCTGGCGTTATCAATGTCGCTTTCGGAGAACGGGTTTACCTTTGCCCGGCTCCCTCTAAGATAGCGCTGGTAGTCTTTATATAAACGATCGCGTTCGGCAATGATCCCCGAGGTATGGGCGACGGCTTCATCTAATTGCCCCTGGAGCACCTGGATGCTATGGATTGCCGTCATTAAATCGGCCTGTAGCCTATCGACACGTGCCTGGTATCGGGTGGGTTCTATTTTAAATAGTACGTCACCTTTTTTTATAAAGGTATTCTGTTTACCAGTAACCTCACTGACAATGCCAGTCACTTGCGGTGTGATGGGAATGGAAACTACGGCCTTTTGCGCCTGAAAAGTATAGGGGTGATTATAATTCATTAATAAAATCAGAGCGCCCACTAAAACAACGCCCCCCAATGCTGCGGTAGGGACCGTCCATTTGTTTACCGGAATTTTAAATATTTTGAATATGCCATAGGCCAACGCGACATAAGTAAGAATAATGAGCAAGTCCATGGAGTTACTCCGCAGAAGGTGTTTTGGTTTCGCCGATGCTTTGTTCCAGCTCGGTTATTCTTTGCTCTAAGCGGGCAAATGAATCTTGCTGGCCTTGCATGCCCCAACCGCGCTCTGGCCGGTACAACGTGGCCCATATCCATAAAAAAGGCCATATCACATGCAGAGTAAACAAACTGACCCAACCCGCAACATGGATCGCGTCCGCATGCGGATGATTGCGTGCTTTTGCAATCAGATAAGGAATGTCATGGAGAATAATGATCCCGTAAAAAATGACGAGGAAGACAACAATGAGTACGCCTAACGCAAAGTAATTTAGGAACATGGTGGCCTCGGCTAAGCAAACGAACCCGACGGATGAGGTAAGAGCGCTATGGGTTGCGCCACCTTGTCTGTTAGGTGTGTATTAGTGGGTTATCATCGACGTAGTGGATAATAATTTATGAATAATGATATTTTTCATCTACTTTGGCAGTACAGGCCGAAAATGACATGTGGGGAGATAAAACACCAACGGCAATGCTAAAAGGATGTTTTTTCATATGTCTTCTCGGAAGAGTGGGGGCAGTTCATAAAATATAGCACCATCCAAAAAATCTGGTGGCACGAGAACGTTTTTGTTGGAGTGTTATCAACAACCTTTGTCGGTAACGGGGCTAAAATGGTAGTGTCCATGAATCAATTTCATAAGTTCGGTCCGAACTGGCAAGGTTTACGTCAACCAAGGAAATACGCATGCTGAAAGAAAACTTCAATGAGCTACAGGTTTTTCTCGTCGTGGCGAGGGAGCGAAGTTTTACCAAAGCGGCGGGTAAGCTGGGTGTTTCACAGTCTGCACTCAGCCACGCTATAAAGGCGTTGGAGGAGCGTTTAAACCTGCGTCTGCTAACTAGAACCACTCGCAGCGTTGCCCCCACGGAGGCGGGTGAGCGGATCATTGCCTGTCTCGAACCCCGTATTGCAGACCTTGAACAGGAGTTGGAAGCCCTCGTTCAACTGAATGGTTCCGCTTCCGGTAATATCCGGCTTTCGGCGGGCGAGCACGCGGTGCGCAGCCTGCTATGGCCAAAGCTAAAGCCGTTTTTAAGGCAATACCCGGAAATCAACGTTGAGCTGGTGGTGGATAACGGCTTTGTCGATATTGTCGAGGGGCGTTTCGATGCCGGAGTACGCCTTGGCGAAAGCGTCGATAAGGACATGGTTGCCGTGAAGATCGGCCCGGATATGCGCATGGTAGTGGTGGGGGCACCAGCGTATTTCGCTACAAACAGCATTCCGCAGACACCACATGAACTGCAGGATCATCGGTGCATTAATATGCGTTTACCTACCGCAGGCGGTTTGTATCACTGGGAGTTTGAGAAAGCAGGTAAGCCGCTGCGCGTCAGGGTTGAGGGGCAACTGACGCTGAACTTGTTGTCGGAAAGAATAGACGCGGTGCTGTCAGGATTTGGCCTTGCCTGCGTGCCAGAGGATATGGTCCAGGGCTTGGTCAAATCCGGAGAACTCATTCAGGTGCTGCAAGAGTGGTGCCCTTCTTTCCCGGGTTACTACCTCTATTACCCAAGTAGAAAGCAGCATCCTCCCGCGTTTGCTCTTTTGATTGATGCGTTGCGTTATGGTGATTGAATGGCCTGCGGGAAACCGCAAGCCCGAGTAAACCTTAACGACCCACGCGAGCCTGTAAGGCGGCCGGATAACGTTCACCCACGATTTTCACCTTCTCCAGCGCTTGAGTAATCTTGTGCAAATCATTCTGGGAAAGAATGAGATCGGCAGCCCCCAGATTCTCTTCCAGCCGATGCAGTTTGGTTGTTCCTGGGATGGGGACAATCCACGGTTTTTGTGCCAGCAGCCAGGCTAGAGCAATTTGCGCTGACGTCACGCCTTTCTCTGCGGCAAGTATTGCCAGCAGGCTGACCAACTGCTCATTCGCTTCCAGCGCCTCTGTGGCAAAACGCGGCACCTTGCTGCGGAAATCATCTTCACCGAAGGTCGTGCCGGTCTTGATGGCTCCGGTCAAAAAGCCTTTTCCCAATGGGCTGAATGGCACGAACCCAATACTTAACTCTTCCAGCACCGGCAGGATTTCCTGCTCAGGTTGGCGCCACCACATTGAGTATTCACTCTGTAGGGCGGTAACCGGCTGTACCGCATGAGCGCGGCGAATGGTTTGAACGCCAGCCTCTGACAGGCCGAAGTGTTTGACCTTGCCTTCAGCAATCAGATCTTTCACGGTGCCTGCAATATCTTCAATGGGCACATCGGGATCGACGCGGTGTTGATACAACAGATCGATCACGTCGGTTTTAAGCCTACGCAATGAGCCTTCCACTGCCTGGCGGATATGCTCCGGGCGACTGTTTAAAATCTGCTGTTTGTTATCATCACCAAAGGTAAAGCCAAATTTAGTGGCGATCACGACCCGATCGCGCAAGGGTTTTAAGGCTTCGCCGACCACTTCTTCATTCAGATACGGGCCATAGACTTCGGCGGTATCGAAAAAGGTCACGCCACGCTCAACGGCTGCGCGGATCAGTTCAACGGCCTGACGCGTATCCGTTGCCGGGCCATAGCCGAAGCTCAACCCCATGCAGCCCAGGCCTAGCGCTGATACTTCCAGCCCGGACTTACCGAGATAACGTGTTTGCATTCGGGAGTTCCTCCAATTTTATGTCGTTAAACGTCGAGTTTGCGGCCGGTCACAGCAACATGGATGTTATCAACCAGCCGCTGCTGCTGATGGTAGGCACTAAGGCGGATTCGCTATATATGACCGAAAGCGCGTTAAACTATGTTAGCGGGTAAAGGCAGGGAGATAATCGCGGATAATAGGATAAGCACTATGAATGGAATTCATCAATGTGGCAGTTTCGTGGCTTCAAGCCTCACTTTGTAAGGCAGGCCCAAATCCCAGCGGCTTTGCCAGTGTGCGATGAACTGCCTGGTAACGTCGGACATATGGCGCAGTACCACCACGTTTTCGCTATTTTGTGTTTCAGCTGAGGGAGCATAGTTAAACGAGCCGGTTTCCACCGTCTTGCCATCGACAATAATCGTCTTGTCGTGCTGAATTTGATAATGCCCATCGATGCGCATCTGTATGCCGTGAGTGGCCGCGTAGTTAATTGCGGCCTGGCTGGCTTTGCCCTGATTCCGGCGTTTATCGACTACCACGCGCACCTCGACTCCCCGATTGTGCGCTGCTACCAGCGCCTGGGTGATATCTGGTGCCTGGAAAGAATAACCTATCATTTGGATTGACTGATGTGCGTGGCCGATAATGTTCAGCACCAACGCCCGCGCCGAGCCTTCGGGCGAAAACCCTACCTGCACGTTAGGGGCCGCATTGACAGCGGTGGGCAAGGCGACGACAGCGATCAGCGCTAGCCGATTCATCCGGTATTTAAACAATTTTGTGCTCCACGGTGAACGCGGTAGGAATAAAAAAGCGGGCCAGGTTCGGTGAGTTTAACTTGGTCGCAGGGGGCATTTCACGATTAAACTGGTTGATCAATTGACCTCTATCAAAATAGTCAACAGTATGTCATTTGGATGATGCTCAGGCTGAAGCCAGCGTCAACTGACCTCATAAGATTTTAACTTTTTAATGGATTAACCCTGATGGATAACCTTGCTCGGCTGTTCTCCTCGCTGCAAACCCGCCTACGACCGGAAGACGTGGCTGAACTGATCCTCACGCAGTTGGGAGATTCCCTGACGCAGGTGGAAACGGCTCAGCTACGGCAGGCGGCAGCTGGGTCACTGAAATCCGGCCTGGTACAGATGACCTCGATGATGCAGGAATTTCGTCAACCGGTCGCTCCAGAGAAACAGGTGGCGAAGGCAGGGGAGTTGTTTGTTAGTGCTCCGGTGTTGGACAGCATTGATTGCAGTGATATTCAACAGATTCGCCAGTTGATTGAGCAACTGTCGGTGGAGATCCAGAAAGCCCCAGGTAGTAATAATTTTATCGCCGACCGTTTCAGTCGAGCGCAGCGGCAGCAGGCGGGTATGGATATTTCCAAACGGCGCTATAACAAGCTGTTCCGTTTTCTGCAGTGCTTTGAGAGCAAGCTGGCGACTTACCAACTGGAAACGCAAAAATACCAGGCAACTCGAATGGCCAAATCCGGGCTGGCGATGTTGATCCGTTATGAGGATTTTGCCTCCACGCCGGACGTAGCCTGCTTTATTGCCTGGCTTTCCGCTCGCATGAACCGCCGCAGCGTATTTACCAACCAGGCACAGGATCGTGCTTTTGACCAGATTGGCCAGATGCTGCTAGCTCGGGTAGAACAGGCGCCGACATCGGCGGGTTGGTACGCCATTGCCCATATCATGCCGGATCGTGACATCGTAAAGCACCTCGACGATCGGCAAAAGCTGAGCCTGTTCACTCTCTATCTGGCACAGCTCAACGAGCTGGCCGGATTGCTGCAATTGATTTGGCAACGCAATACCTTCAATCGCCAGACCATGATAGTAAAGCGTGGCGATGACTCCTCTACCTGGAATGCCTTGGCTGGAGCCTGGAACAGCGCCAGGCAAGGTTGGCTTGCCCTGGCTGTCGTATTAGGCATGGAGGAGATGGTCGAACAGATGTGCCTGGGCAAAGTGCTGCGTCTGATCGCCGGGGATGTCGCCGCCTGGCACTATCAGACGGGCGGTGGGTTGGAGCCGGATACTCAGGTGTGGGCGCATCTGCCGTTGCCCTGGGAGGTGTTTTCTGGTGCCAGCAGTTGTACCAAAGCCGATGTGCAGCGGGTCTGCGCGCAGTTTGGCGTCGATCCTTATCACAAGGGGTGGATCGGCCCACGCCGCAATCGGCAGGCGGTGGCTTTTGTGCCAACGCCGGAGCTGGTTCATGGTGTGGTGGTCGATAAGCCGGAGATCGCCCTGATACTGCGCAAGGCGGGCTATTTTTCCGGTAAAGGCGGTTAGCCCGCTTGACCGGGCTGACGGCTCGTAGATAATAGCCCTAACTCTGGTATAGCTCAGTGGTAGAGCAGTCGGCTCTCCATCCGACTGGACACAGGTTCGAGCCCTGTTGCCAGAGCCTTTCATTTCTCCTGTTGAAACCTATCAATTTTATTTGTTATTTCAGGGCTTGCGGCCACGGGGCGTGACAGCATTTTTGCTGTGCCTTTGCCCGAGGCATAAGTTTTGACTATCCTAACTGTGGTACGATTAGCGTGGTGATTCAATGCCATGTGGTTTAAATGCATGACTTCTTTTGCTAGTGATGAATGACTAGTAGAGAAATGCATTTCCGTTTGATTGACCATTGATAAATAAGGATAGTTGTATAATGAAAGTTATCCGCTCGTTGATTAAAGCCACCACCGCACTTTCCCTCCTGGCCATCAGTATCACTTCAGCCTATGCAGACGTTATCCCTCTGGCCGGAGAGGTCCAAACCGATCAGTTCGCTGCGAAAGTGGTTTCAGTCGACCAACAAAACCGTGTGGTGGTTTTGGCTGGGGCAGAAGGGCATAACGTCAGTTTTAAACTGACCGATCAGGCAAAGGATTTAACCCATTTAAAGGCGGGGGATACGATCCAAGCCACGATAGTGCGCTCGCGCATCGTTAAACTTGATACCGATCTGGATAAGGCTGCGCCGGCGATCACTAGCCTTTATGAAGAAAGCAACGCCACCAAGAACAATCCAAACCCTAACGTCAATGCCGTACATCAGGTCAATCTGACCTTGAAAATCACGCATATTGATGTGAAAAAGCACGAGATCACCTTTGAAGGGCCAGCGGGGCGTCAGAAGGTCGTTTCTGTTGAAGATCCTGCTATCCAGGCGCGCCTGAAAGATCTGAAAGTGAATCAGAGCGTCGTAGTGACCTATACTGATTTGCTTGATATACGTGCCGATCACACAAAGAAGTCAGATTGATAAAGCCTTAACCGGCTTCCTACCTTGGGGCGCAGCATACTGCGCCCACATAGATCAGCAATGAGCGACCTCTTCACCAAGACGCTGGATAATATCCTGGCGTAGCAGGAACTTTTGTATCTTGCCCGAGGCGTTACGCGGCAGGTTGTCCACCACCACCAGATGTTCCGGGTATTTGTATTTGGCGACCCGTTTGCGGCCAAAGAACGTGATGACCTCCTCCAGGGTGAGCGAACCGTAAGCGGCCTTTAGCACCACGTAGGCGCAAGATCTCTCCCCTAATCGTTCATCCGGCATGGCAACAATCGCGGCATCATGGATACGCGGATGTTGCATCAGAATATCCTCCACTTCGCGGCTGCTGATATTCTCCCCGCCGCGCACGATAATATCTTTCTTGCGGCCGGTGATTTTAATGTAGCCGTCAGCATCCATGCGGCACAGGTCACCGCTGTAGTACCAGCCATCCTCATCCAGCGCGCGGGCAGTCAGCTCGGGTTCATCCAGATACCCCATAAATACGTTGGGGCCACGTGAGGCCTCTTCGCCTTCTTCGCCATTGGGGAGTGGGTTGCGCTCTTTATCCACCACTTTGATTTCTACCCCAGGTGCGGCAAAACCGTCGGTGTTGAGCACGCGGGAAAGGGGATCGTCCAGATTGACCACCGCGTGGGGCGAACTTTCCGTTGAGCCGTAGACGCTGAGCAGTTTAATGCCCATTTGCAGGCAGTCCTGGGCAATTTTTTTTGGGATGGTGGTACCGCCACACAGGAAGAAGCGCAGCGATGAGATGTCGTGCGGCTGCTGTTGCAGGGTGCATAACAGGTCATAGACAAAAGGCGTTGCCCCGAGCACGCAAGTACAGCGTTCTTGTTGCAGCAGGGCAAGGCAATCGAGCGGATTAAAGATATCCAGCAGGACGCTGCGTGCACCAATCAGAAAGGGGGCCGTCACGCCGTGCAAGAAACCGGTCGCATGCCCCAGCGGCGCGGGCATCAGGAAGGTATCCAGCCAGGTGAGATTGAGCCGCGCGCAGTAGGCACGCTCGCTGGCCAGAATATTGTTGTGCGTCAGCATCACGCCTTTGGGTTTGCCTTCGGTGCCGGAGGTGAACAGCACGGCGGCCAGTTCATCGCCATGCACGCTGACCGGGGTGGTCAGTGGCGGAGTATCCCGCAGCAACTGGCTAAGTGCAGGTGTTGCGGTTGCGGGGGATAGCTTGTCGACGGCAACGACCTCTAGCAGATCGGGAAGCTGATCCCGCAGCGGCAGGATGAGGTCAATTGGCCGGGTGTTTCTGAACGAGGTCGGCGCGAACAGCACCTTGGCCTGGCATTTGTTCAGCACCCAGACCAGCTCGGCCTCTCGCCAGGAGGGGAGCAGGGGAACGGAAACTGCCCCCGTTTTCAGGCAGGCCAGGTAGATCACGGTAAACTCACACCAGCCGGGAAGCTGAAATGCGACGCGGTCACCCGGTTGAATACCGCAGGAGATCAGCCATGTTGCCAAACTACTTGCCGCGCGGTCGAGGGCGGCATAAGTGTAGGACGTCCCCCGATTGTCGATCACGGCAATCTTTTCCGGCATGGCCTGCAGGGTTTGATGCCAGTAATCGGCAAGCGAGGCGTCGCCCCAAAAACCCTGTTGCCGGTATTTGGCCCGGCGTTCGGGATTGAGTTTTATCGTGACACTCATTGGTTTATCTCTATTCATTATTTCTGGGGGATGTTGAACTGTTCTGGTCCGGTAAACATTGCCCCTCACCCTAACCCTCTCCCACAGGGAGAGGGGACCGATCGAGCGTGTTTGAAATTGTAGTGACTCACCTTTGATGAGTGACGAGCGGTTTGCTGAGATGGTCTCTTTACTGCCAAAAGTGCAAGGGCTATCAGCTCCCTCTCCCTACGGGAGAGGGTTGGGGTGAGGGGCTGGCACGCTCTTTCAGGCAGACGTTAACAGGCTCACCCGTAGCGAAACTCGACGCCAAACGTCCCCAAAGGATATTCCCACTGCTTAAGAATGGTGTCGCCGCACAGCACGCGGCAGGTGCCGCACTCCAGACAACCGGCAGAATCGAAATGGATATTGCCTGCGCTGTCTTGCTTATACAGCCCGGCAGGGCAGGCCAGCATCAGCTTACGGAACTCGTCCATATTGGGGTTATCCACCAGAATGATGTGCGGGTGGCCCTCATTAACATGGAACTTGTTGATGCCCAGCTTGACGTCTACGTTGACCGGATTTTCGCTGCTCATAGCGCTGTTGCCCCCTTGATGCCGTCTTTTAATAAATTCATCAGCCCAATCTGTTTCACCCTTTTCATCAGAGCCTTACGCACGGGCTGGGTAGGGCTGCCATCGATGGTGAACATATCCCCCATGATGTCCGCGACCATGCGCGGATACTGTGTAAACAGGCGCGGGTTTTCCATCAGCGCAGGGATTTTGCGGAAGTGGTGCACCTCATGCATCACACAGTTTTGCTCCAAGGCGTGCTTATATTCCCCCAGGCTGCTGGCGGAAAAGTTCTGCCGCTGCTTGGCCGCAATGGCCGTATTGGCAGCCGCCTGGGCCGATGCAATGGCCAGATCCATGCCGCGTATGGTAAAGCCCAGGTTCAGGCAGAATCCTGCCGCATCGCCGACGATCATTACGCCGCCGTCAGCCAGCGTGGGTATCATCGCCTTACCACCTTCCGGAACCAGGTGAGCACCGTACTCCAGCAGCTTTCCACCCTGGATCAGCGGGCGAATGGATGGGTGCTGCTTAAAGTCCTCCAGCATTTGGGGCACGCTTTTCCCCGCGTGGCCAATCTCTCCCAGGCCGCATACCAGCCCTAGAGAGATGGAGTCCCGGTTGGTATAGAGAAATCCGCCCCCCATCAGGCCGTTGGACGGAGAACCGGCAAACAGCCAGGCGGCGCCATCATTGCCAGAGAGGTTAAAGCGATCTTCGATCACCGAGGGGGATAAACCGATAAGCTCTTTGACGCCTACGGCATAGTGATGTGGCGAAGAAGGGGGCAACAGGTTAATCGAGCGGCCGAGCATGGAATTCACGCCGTCAGCCAGGATCACTATGTCAGCCTTCAGGATATCGTCGCCCGCCTGCACGCCGGTAACCTGATTACCTTCCCGTATCAGCGCGTCGACGCGGACGCCCGAGATAAACTGTGCTCCGGCCTGTTCGGCTTTTTCCATCAGCCAGGGATCGAAGCGGTTGCGCAGCACGGTATAAGACGCCTGAGCGGCAATGTCCGGTTTTTCGCTGTGAAAATCGAGCGTGACGGCGCTTTCCTCCGTCATGAAAGAGATCTTCTCGCGGGTGACCTTGCGCTCTACCGGCGCTTCTTCCGCGAACCCAGGCATGATGCGTTCCAGGCTATGGGCATACAGGCGGCCCCCGGTCATATTCTTACTGCCAGCGCTGTTGCCGCGTTCAATGACCAGCACATCCAGCCCGGCCTGAGCCATCACGTAGCTGGCTACGGCACCTGCGACGCCAGCACCGACCACGATGGCATCAAATTTATCATCCGACATGCTTATGCTCCCTATCCCGCCGCGGGTATGTGGCGGGATGCGTGCGGTGTATCAAAGGGTTAACGACCTAATTGGTCGATCAGGGCAGGGACCACTTTGTAAATGTCGCCCACCAGGCCGTAATCGGCATAGTTGAAGATCGGGGCGTTTTTGTCTTTATTCACCGCGACAATGATCTTGGCGCCGTTACCGCCGACCATATGCTGGATCTGCCCGGAAATGCCCAACATCAGGTAGAGATCGGATTTCAGCTGCACGCCAGATACCCCGATATAGCGCTCGCGCTCCATCCAGTTTTCGCCCTCGGCGATAGGACGAGAGCAGCCAACTTCCGCGCCCAACAAGGTTGCCAGCTCATGGACCATTTTCAGGTCGTCCTGTGCTGCCAGCCCACGTCCGACACCAACCACGCGTTTGGCCTTACTGAGATCGACGCTGCTCAGCGCTTTGGCACGGCGTTCTTTGCAGAGGATTTCCTGGCGCGGGGCAACATAGCTGAGCTGAGTGACCAGGCAGTCATGCGCCGGGTCGGCAGCGGCAGGCTCCACCACGCCGGGAGCCAAGGTGATGATGGCGGTGGTGGTATTGATTTTTTCCTTACCGAAGGCCAATCCGCCGTACATGCGGTGTTCGGCGATGAAATCAGCCCCGTCGACGTGTACGGCGGTTACATCGTTCACTACCGCTGCGTTCAGTAACACACCCAGGCGGGCGGTGAGTGCTTTACCGCGTTTGGTGGCTGCCATCAGCACCAGGGCCGGAGTCTGTTCGCCGTTGACCTCTTTCAGGATATCCGCCAGGGTCTCAGCATAATTTTCAATGCGCTGCAGTGCGGAGGTTTTCTCCAGCACGTAGATGCCGTCTGCACCCAGAGACTTGAGCCTGGCAACCTGTTCGCTGTCCTGCACGATGGCATAAACATGCTCGCCCCACTGGCGTGCGCCTGCCATCAGTTCGCCGTAGCGCTCAACGTTGTCGCTGAACACCCATACGTTTGTCAGTTTACTCATGATGATTTTCTCCAGTCGTGGGTTAGTTCAGCGCTTTTTTCAGATGGTCCGCCAGCTCGGCAATGGCTTCCGGCGAGTCATTTTCCAGAATGATGCGTTGGCGCTGTTTCTGCGGCGGTACGGTGATCTCGACCAGCTCGGCCAAAGGCGGCGTCTGGCTCCAGGCAATGTCATTGGCTTGCCACTGATTGACCGGCTTTTTCCCGGCACCGAGGATCGCCTTCATCGTCGGAATGCGGGGAACGTTAATATCTGAGGTCACGCAGATCACCGCTGGAAGTGGCAGTTCAAGCACTTCCACCTCTTCTTCTAACGTGCGCTCAACCAGCACACGGTCACCGGCAAACTGGATCTGGCTAACGGCATTAACGGTAGGGAGCTGCAAGATCTCCCCAACCAACAGGCCCACCTGCTGGGCGTATAAATCCCCGGAACCTTCACCAAACAGCATCAGGTCAAAGCCGATTTTGTCTGCGGCGGCAGCCAGCGCGTGTGCGGTATCCATCGGCAGCGCGTTTTCCAGTTGCGCATCCTGCACCAGATAAAGCTCATGAGGGCCGCGCGACAGCACGTCCTTACGCACCTTGGAGTTTTGCAGCAGCGAGCCGCCCACGCAGAGCGCGGTAATTTGATCGTTCTCGGTTGCCAACTGGGTGGCGGCCTCGATCGCATTCAAATCGAACTGGCTGATTTTGGCTTCGGCGTGATCGAAATCGAGCGTACGTTGTGCGGTAACCACAATATCTTGCTCTTCGGGGACCAGCTTAAAGCAGGTTATTATTTTCATGATATCTCCTGTGGGTCGCTCGCTGGCGGCAGAGAGCGTTCTATCAGCGGAAAGGACAAAAAGCATGACAATATATTGCGAGTGCGCAGGGGGATTTACGACTGGATAATCTGTTTTTGTTGCTAACAATCTTGCAAAAAAACGGCTAATAACGGATGGATTGCCGTGCGGGAAAGTGGTTTGCCAGTGAGCAAGGTAAGCTGGCGGCGCGATCGTAGAGATTTTATTTTCGTGCCATCTTGCATGCGGGGCAAACTATCTTGTTTTAGTCGTCTGGGCTCATATTGTATATTGTTTTCTGTCGCTCTATTTTAGCCACTGATCATTTTGCCAAAGCCAACTGTATTGTGTGGAGGTTGCCATGTTTCAGCGCTGTTTCGATAATAAAAAAGAAGCCCTTTTTGCGCAGGGGATGACGCCAAAACTCTCGCGGTTCGTCATCAGTGACGATCCCAACTGGGAGTCTGGGCATCATGTGCATAATGATGAGAGCGAGCTGATTTACGTTAAGCAGGGGGTGGCCAGGCTGGTCATCGACTCCTCTTACTATGTGGCACACGCTGGTGATATCGTGGTTATTGAGCCTGGCCGGCTGCACGCGGTGGCATCGGACAGCGCCTCCCCGGCCACCACCTATACCTGTGCTGTCTATGGTTTCAAATTTCAGGGCTGGGAAGAAAATCAGATTTTACAGCCTCACTCCTGCCCGGTAGTTTCCGTTGGGCAAGGGGGGGAGGTGATAAAAACGATCCTTCATGAACTTGGCGTCAGGTTACCCCAGCAGAAAAACGAGTTAACCTCATCGATTTATGATGCTTATGGTTATGCCCTCACCGCGCTGTTTTATGAGAACTTTAAAAACGCTTACCGTTCAGAATTGGGATACATTAAAAAAGATGTGTTGGTGAAGGATGTGCTGGTTTATTTGAATAATAATTATCGTGAAAAGATCACTCTCGAACAGCTAGCTAAAAAGTTCCGCGCCAGCGTCAGCTATATTTGCCATGAGTTTGCTCGTGAATATCATATATCACCGATTAATTACGTTATTCAACGCCGGATCACCGAGGCCAAGTTTACGCTGACTAATACCGATAACAGCCTTAATGAGATCGCTTGGCGGGTCGGGTACGAAAACGTCGACCATTTTGCCAAATTATTTATGCGCCATGTCGGATGTTCCCCAAGTGATTATCGTAAACAGTTCAATAATAACTTGGCGGAACCGGTGTGTTTACCGGGTTGAATCTGCTGGTGGCTTATTGATAACTCGCCAGGAGGTTGGCTTTGGCTACCTCCTGGCGTTTTAGTGCCTTATTTGCTCTGGTAGTCTTTCAGGATCTGGCGGCCAGCAATGTAAATCATGATTTCATCGGTGCCACCACCAATCCTTTCGCAGCGCACGTCACGCCAGAAGCGGGAAACGCGAGCCTCATCCGTATAGCCCAGCCCACCCATGATTTGGATGGCGTCATCAATCACTTCCATCGCCGTACGGGCGCAGTGGAGCTTACACAGCGCGGCGCTGGTGCGCAGTGACTGCTTCTGATCCGCCTGCCAAGCGACCTTCATCACCATATTGCGCATGTTGTCGACCTTGATCGCCATCAGCGCCAGCTTTTCCTGGATCATCTGGTTATGGCCGATCGGCTTGCCGAAGGCGATACGCTGGTTGGCGTAACGGGCGGCATCTTCAAACGCGCACTCGGCGAAGCCAGCGCTGCGTGCGGCGTTGATCAGGCGTTCCATTTCAAAGTTGTACATCACATTGAGGAAGCCCATGCCTTCTTCACCGACCATATCGCTCTCATCCACCTCAACGTTATCGAGGTAAACTTCGCAGGTGCTCAGCATGTGCCAGCCAATCTTGTGCAATGGATTGACCTTAATGCCCGGCTTATTGGATTCCATCCACCACAGGGTGAAGGCCTTTTTCGGATCTTTTGGCTCGGGGTCGCGCGCCAGTACCAGCATATACGGGTATTCTTTCGCACCGGTGATAAAGGTTTTTTGCCCGTTCAGATACACCTTGCCGTTTTTACGGGTGTAGGTGGTGGTCGCGGCGCTATTGTCCGAGCCTGCACCCGGTTCGGTCAGGGCCAGCGCATAGGCCGGATCGCCGGTGGCCAGCGTACTTTCTGCCGTCTTGCGCAGCTGTTCGGCTGAGCCGAAACGACGCATGCTGTGAATACACTGGCCGTTGGTGATCAGGAACGCCGGTGCGCCACATTTGGAGACTTCCATCAGCGCCAGCATCTGGGTGACATAGTCCGCCGGAATGCCGCCGAATTCTTCCGGCACACCTAATAGAGAAATACCGCTATCGGCGAGCGCGCGCATAAACTCGGTAGGGTAGGTTGAGGTCTGATCGCAGGTGCGGAAATACTCTTCCGAAAAGTTATTGCCGATCAGTTCCCGAATACTGGCAAGCAGCAGTTCCTGCTCTTCAGTTAAAGAAAAGTCCATAGCCTTACTCCTTTTAATATACTGCTTCAGGTAAAGTGAAACCCATGACACCGTCGATAAACAGTCTTTCGTCCATCAGTTTTAACTGCGGGGAAATAACCGGAGCGAAATCCATTTTTGCCAGAATGTCTTTTTCCAGATCGACGCCGGGGGCAATTTCAACCAGGTGCAGACCATCGGCTTTGAGCGTAAAGACGGCACGTTCGGTGATGTAGCGCACGTCTAATCCCCGCTCGAGCGCGATTTTGCCGCTAAAGGTGATCTCTGGTAATTGCTTGATGAATTTTTTGACGCGCCCTTCCTGCACAATATTCAGCTTGCCGTCGGCGACCTCGGTTTTTAAACTGCCGGCGGTCAGGGTGCCGCAGAACACAATCTTTTTCGACGTCGCGCTGATATCGATAAAGCCACCGGTTCCCATGATTTTGCCGTTGAATTTATGCACGCCGACGTTGCCCTGTTGATCCACCTCGGCAAAGCTCAGGTAACAGACATCCAGCCCACCGCCGTGGTAGAAATCGAACTGAGAGGTCATATCCAGCACGGCGCGGGTGTTGACGTTCGCACCGAAGGCCACGCCTTGAGAGGTAATGCCGCCGATGGGGCCGGTCTCGACCGTCAGCACGAAATCATCGGCACACCCCTCTTCGCGAGCGACCAGGCCGATGCCGTCGGCAATGCCCACCCCAACGTTGCCCACCGCTCCTTTACGCATCTCAAATAGTGCACGTCGCGCCACCAGTTTGCGCTGGTTAAGGGGCAGGGCGATTTGGGTGCTGTCATCGAGCACGAAATCGCCGGAAATAAAGCGGTTCACCGGGGCGCCGCCATACAGCTGCGTCTGCTGCGGATCGACCACCACGATATCAACCAGATAGCCAGGGATACGCACCGATTTAGGGTGCAGCGTCGCCTTCTTGACCATCTTTTGCACCTGCATCATCACGATGCCGCCGTTGTTGTGCACCGCCTGGGCAATCACCAGCGCGTCCAGATACATCACCTCGTCTTCGAACGAGGCATAGCCTTCGCTGTCGCAGGTGGTGGCGCGAATAAAGGCGACGTTGGGCGCAATGGCCTTGTAGTAGAGATATTCCTGGTTATCGATCTCGACCAGCTTGATGAGATCTTCTTTGGTCACCTCATTGAGTTTGCCGCCCTGCTGGCGCGGATCGACGAAGGTACCAATCCCGATTTCGCTTAAAATCCCCGGCTGGTGCGCCGCTGCGGCCCGCAGGGTCTGGGTCAACACGCCTTGGGGATAGTTGTAGGCCGCAATCTTGTTCTGCTCGGCCAGATCGGAGATGCGTGGGGATTGCCCCCAATGCCCGCACAGCGCCCACTTCACCAGCCCGACCTGTGCCAGCGGGCTGATGCCACGATCGGCCCGGTCACCTAACCCTGTCGGGCTGATTAATGACAGGTCACGCGGGGTTTGCGTGGTTTGATATTTTTCTGCCAGCGCGGTAATTAAGGTTGTGGCCTCCAGAATACCGCCACCGGCCCCTAATACGCACAAGGTGGCTTCGTCAGGAATATAATTTACCGCCTCTTGTGCCGATAATACCGGGACTCTGCCATTGATTCTTTTCGGCTTTACCAGATCCATAACTACTCCTGTTGATGACCGATGCATTTATTTTATTTTGCGGGGCAACCAAACCCACACGCAGGCGTGCGGATGCCGCAATTAAGCTGCATTAAAATTGAATGCTCTTTTTAGTGACTTGTTTTATTCGGCGGGAATACTATTATTCCCGCCGACAGTAATATCAGTGCACCACTGAATTAATGCAGTATCGTTAATATGGTGCGTAAATCCGTGACGGAGATTTGCCCAGGCGCGGAGGCTTTCTTGACGGCGCCAAAGGTAGCCGCTGAGCCAAAGGTTTCGCCCGCTAGCCGGGACACAATGCCGGTTTTGGCCATCGACATGGTGATTATCGGCCCGTGGGCATGCTTCTCGTGCATTTCCAGCGTCGCGGCCAGCAGCGTCAATACGTCACTTTTGTTTTGCGGCATCAGGGCGATCTTCGGAATATCGGCGCCCAATTCCTGCATTTTGCACAGGCGTTTGACGATTTCCTCCTGCGGCGGCGTTTTATGGAAATCATGATTCGACATGATGACTTTGACGTTCTTGGCGTGGGCATGGGCCACGGCATCTTTGACCAGATCGTCTCCGGTAAACAGCTCCAGATCGATCATATCGACCAGGCCGCTGTCCACCGCCGCCAGATTGAGCGCGATATAGGCCTGTGCGGGCAACGCCTGCTCACCGCCTTCCTGGGCGCTGCGGAAGGTGAACAGCAGCGGCTTGTCGACAATGATCTCTTTGATCTGACGTGCGGCGGCTATCACGTTGCTGAGCGTGGCGACATCCGCAAAATGATCGACGCGCCACTCCAGAATATCGAAATCGGCATGACGATAATCCTGCGCTTCAGCCACCACACTAGGGATATCTTTACCCATCAGCGAGACAATGATTTTTGGCGCACCTTCGCCGAACACAATGTTTTTTACGGTTATGGTTTTCATTTTTACCTTTTGCATGCTGTTTTGCCGCAATCAATAAGGTGGTGATTTAAGCCCATCACCACGCGCTACGGGAATGCTACGCCTCGAATCCCATTACCTGCTTAACGTATTCCAGTGGGAAATCTTTGCCAGTCCATAGCTTGAACTGTTCGGCGCCTTGCCATAACAACATGCCGTAACCGTCCACCGTTTTGCAACCTGCCTGTTGGGCCATTTGCAGCAACTTGGTCATGTGCGGGTTATACACGCACTCCGTCACCAGCAGTTCCGGGCGCAGCATGGCGATGTCGCTGACGATACTCTCGTTTTCCAGCGGCTTCATCCCGACTTTGGTGCCGTTAGTCAGGATATCCGCGCTGGCGATGGCGCTGGCAAACGCTTGCTGGTCTGCCAGATCGGTCACGGTTACCTTGCAGTCGGTGTTGTCGTTGACCCGTTTGGCGAAGGCGAGCGCCTGTTCAAAGAACTCGTCCTTACGATTAAACAGCTTGATCTCTTTGATGCCTTCAACGGCGGCCTGAGCGCCGATAGCGGTAGATGCGCCACCCGCGCCGACCAGCACCATGGTTTTGCCCTTGATATCAAAACCGGTTTCCTTGATGGCCCGAATATGCCCGGTACCGTCGGTGTTATAGCCGCGCAGATAGCCGTCGTCGTTGACGATGGTGTTGATAGCGCCGACCAGTTTGGCCGCTGGCGTCAACTCATCGACATACTGGCAGGCAAACTGCTTGTTAGGCATCGAGACGCCGGTGCCGCGCATTTTTAACGCCTTCAGCCCTTCAATCGCACTGGCGAAGGTGGTGGTGTCGACTTCGAAAGCCATATAGGTAAAAGGTAGCCCGACTTTATCCAATGCTTTATTTTGCATCTCTGGCGATAAGCTGTGTCTGATCGGATAGGCCATCAGCCCGATAAGCTCATATTTTGCGGTTACATCCATTCTAAACTCCTTGTCTAACCATGTTCGTGTGGGGCGCAAACCTGCGTAATTGCTGTTTTGGGTTATTGGAAAAAGCGCTCACCCAATCGCAGGTCACTTTGCGGGACTTTGAATACTCTGTAATAGCGAATGAAGACGATGATGGCGGTAACAAATGCCAGCAGGGCAAAGGCAATATCCAGCAGGATGATGTATTGCAAACCAATGGTGGAGAGGTAGCCGGTAATCAACGGGATCAAGAAGTTGGCTAACCCGCCCATCATCATATAAACGCTGGTGACCTTGGCTTTGCTTTTCGGGAAAAACTCCGACATGACGGAGACGCCAAGCTGCAATATCCCACCGGCGGCAGAGAAACCAATCGCAAAGGCGCCAAGGTTACAAACCAGCGGTGAGGGATACAGATAGATAATGGTTGCCGCGATCACCGAGACACCGGCGTTAAACACGTTGGCCCACACCGGGCGCACCGTGCTTTTTAACAGCAGGGCGAAGATAAACACGCACATCAGCGAGCCAAGGCTATACCAGGAGATGGTTTTCAGCGCGTCGGCCTCCGCCATACCGGCAAATGCCATGGCGTATTTAGGCATCCAGACCACGATCACGTAGAAGGTAGAGAATGCGGCTACGCCGAAGATAACGGAGGAGACGCCCTCCAACCAGGCCAGCGGCTTACTGTTCATCTGCGGCAACTCTTTGGCCACGGAGGCATCAACCAGCTGGCTGGGGAACTTGCTTTTAAGCAGCAGCAGGGTGATCAGGACGAACAGGATCCCCGGGATAACCATCGCGTAGCCGTACCAGATGTGGCTGACCAGCAGGTAGCTGACCAGCATCGGATAAAACATCTGGCCGAAAGAGACCATGGCTTTCACCAGGATCACCGCCGAGCCGGAAGTCTTGGGATAGCTCTCCATCAGGGCAGGATAGCCGCCGGTATCAAGCGCCGCATTGGCAACGCCAACGCAAACCGCCAGGCCAAAGGCGACGATCAGATTAGGGCTGGCTGGGATGCCAAAGAAGAACAGAATATACAGGGCGACGCCGATCAAAATGGCGGCGCGGCGGCCAAACTTATCCGATATCACGCCGAAGAACAGAATGCTGACTAGCCGACCCAACCCAATGCCGGATATCAGGTAGGCAATACCCGCGTTGTCGGTGCCGAACTTCTCGGCCAGTGGCGTCATGTTTTGCGCCAGCGTAATGACGCTGGCGCCGTGGAGAAAATAACTCAAATAGATACTGATGACCGCTAACAAAAATGGCGCTTTGAAGGCCTTGTTCTGGCTCATGCTGTTCTCCGCTTGTCGCTAATTTTTTACGTTTTTGGATCCAGGGGACCTGTTGTTCTGGTGGCCTTTCTTTTTAATCAATCGTTAATCATTGCGGGAAAGTTATGGGTGAAAATATCCCGATAAGTCACACTGCGGTAAATAACTTGGGTCATGGATAACTGCCAATACACCGGCAACCTGACGTGTGCTGAGTATAGGTAATGCAGTAGGTGATAAATACGTAATATGCCGTTTTAGTTTTCAACTTTATTGCAGGGAAAGATGCTGAGACGGCGTGTGATGGTGTTGCCGAATTGTGCCGGTATTTCCCCAGCTAAATTAGGTGCGAAGGGCTGTGGCCAGATGTTTCCTTTTTGGAGGCAGTGAAAGCTAATGGTTATTAACAAGCTATTTACTTTGTCTGGGGGGCAACCTCAGGCTGAATACTGTCTCATATTGCATGCGGTGATAATAATATTGTCTCTGCAGCCAGCCGGAGGAATAAAACCACATTTTCCAACTGGCTCATAATGTAGGGGCGCTGCATGCTGCGCCCGTTTATCTGCGTGTTCAGGAGGAGGTAAAAGTATGGGATCAGTTGATAACTTGGGCCATATTGAAGGGACGGTTGGCCTCTTTATGGCTACGGTAGCCAATAAACAGCGCCAGCAGAAAACCACAGGCTGCAATAGCGGTATCGAACCACATAATGTTGGCGATACTGGTTTCGGAAATCTTGGCGGTAATCAACGGAATGGTGAAGGTTGCCAGGCTGCCGGCGCTGTAATAGATGCCGGTGGCTTTGCCTTTCGCATTGGGAAGGCGGGTAGCCATCAGCGTCAGCCCCAACTGCATGACCCCGCCTGCGGCAGAGAAGCCGATAACAAAGGCGAAAACCATCACGACGTACATGTTGGGATACAGGCAAACGGTGAGTAAGGTAATGAAAGAGATAAAGGTATACAGCATCAGAAAGGTGGTTGATTTAAACCTTTTCTTTACCAGCCCGGCGGTGATGAATACGCACATCAGTGAGCCGATGGTGTAGATGCTCAGCAGCTTGATCGACATCGTATAGCTCATACCCGCCACAAACTGGCCATACTGTGCCAGCCACTGGCTGATCAGGTAAAAGGTGGCCATGGCGATATAGCCATAGAGGGTATAGCTGATCAGATCAACAATGGAACAGCGGTGATTGTCATCTGTAGCTACATCGGGCTCGGCGGCCACTCGTCGCCCCGGGTGAGCGGGGAATGGGCAGCGCAGCAGGAACAGGCCGTTGAGCAGCATAATGCCGGCGGCGATCAGGAAGGACCAGCCAAACCAGACCTCAGCCCAGACCAGCAGGCTGATGACCATCGGCAACATAAACTGGCCGCCGGAGACAAAGGCTTTGATCAAGATATTGGCAGTGCCTGGCGACTTGGGGAACGCCTCCATCAGCGTAGGGTAGGTGCCCGAGTCGAGAAAACTGTTGGCGACGCCGGCTAAAAAACCAAATACATAAGCGATAATAATGGTGTGGCTAAGCAGAATGCCGAAAAAGAAGCCCAAATAGCACACTATCCCCAGGAAAATAAAGGGTCTGCGGCCAAAACGATCGGATAACATGCCGGTGATTAATAACACACTTAGCCTGCCAATGCCCAAAGAAGAGATGACGATAGAGATGCCTGCGGCATCGGTGTGCCATTGTTCTGCCAGATAAGGCATATTCAAGCTGATTAATATCACCCCCATACCGTGCACCAGATAGTTCAGATACAGCCCCAAGGCCGTTGGTACATACTTGTTTTCCATAGGTTGTTGCTCAGAAACTCGTTCATAATAAATAATTCGTGCCGGGAAAAACGGCTGGGCACGAGATTGTTACAGGCGTTAGCCTGCTGTCAGGAGTGATAGTCAGTTAAAACTATGGGCAGGCGGTGTTGATAAGCCGTCCTTATTAAATTCCGTCCAGGTTAACGAGCGCGATTTATCCTATTAGTTTGGGTTAACATAGCCGCTCTAGATCATAAGCATAAAGTTGTGCGGCAACCGACTGATAAATTTTCCATTCCAGATAATCACCTTGGGGGTAGACAGCCAGGAAGGACGCATAATCGGGGAAGAAGCGCATGGTGTTATTCCCAATGCGATTGTTGATCTTGTCGATGATGGCGTTGATGTGGGTTTTTCTTTTTTTAATCATTTTTGTGAATGTATCAATAATAGCGTCCGGTATTTCACTTTCACCACGCTCCCATTGTTGCCATGTAGCTAAATTGTTGTCAGGTGAAATATAGGTCGCACATTCTTCGACCGTCATAAAAAAAAGCTGACGCAGTGCCTGCAGTTCTAAATGATTCATGATGACGCAGATCCACGTTAGAGAAAACCATGCAGAATAAATAGCATTATTGGGCGTTTTTCGTCTTGAACAGGCTCACACTATTTGGTGCAATATTATTTGTTGCCGGGGTGTGAATATATTGCCGCATTATGGCTTCTTAATTGGCTTAAATGTAAAGCCATATTGCCGGAGCGACACAACGTTGACCGCTTTCTGGGACAAGGGAAGAAAACATATATGAAAATTCAAATGTGTTATTGACTTGAAAGCGCCTGCGGGTATGATTTATCCACCGATCGTAGTGGAGAGACCTATGACCCTGACTTCCTTGCAGCTGTTCAAAATCCTGTCGGATGAAACCCGCCTGGGTATCGTGTTGCTGCTCAAACAGCTGGGAGAACTGTGCGTTTGCGATCTTTGCACCGGGCTGGAAGAGTCGCAACCCAAGATCTCGCGCCACTTGGCAATGCTAAGAGAGTGCGGGTTGCTGCTGGATCGTAAGCAGGGTAAGTGGGTGCATTATCGTCTTTCCCCGCATATTCCTGCCTGGGCAGCCCTGGTTGTTGAACAAGCCTGGTTGAGCCAACAGGACGAAGTCCACACTATGGCACGTAAGCTGGCAGCGGCGAATGGCTCCAGCGAGGGCAAAACCCTGTGTAGCTAAATTTTTTGCGCAAACACATATGAAAATACGTATATAAACTTGAGGTGGTAAGTATGTTATTGGCTGGGGCGATATTTATCCTGACCATTGTGCTGGTGATCTGGCAGCCGAAAGGGTTAGGGATTGGGTGGAGTGCCACACTTGGCGCGGGGCTGGCCTTGCTTACCGGAGTGGTGCAGATTGCCGATATCTCGGTGGTGTGGAATATTGTCTGGAATGCCACGGCGACCTTTATTGCCGTGATCATTATCAGCCTGTTGCTCGATGAGTCTGGCTTTTTCGAATGGGCTGCGCTGCATGTCTCCCGTTGGGGAAACGGGCAGGGGCGCCTGCTGTTCACTTACATCGTGTTACTAGGCGCAGCCGTGGCGGCTTTGTTTGCCAACGATGGAGCAGCGCTGATCCTGACCCCCATAGTGATCGCCATGCTGTTGGCGCTTGGGTTCAGCAAAGGCACCACGTTGGCGTTTGTCATGGCTGCCGGGTTTATTGCCGATACCGCCAGTCTGCCGCTGATTGTGTCCAATCTGGTCAATATCGTCTCGGCAGACTTCTTTGATCTGGGCTTCACGCAATATGCTTCGGTGATGGTGCCTGTCGATATCGCTGCGATTATCGCGACGCTGGTGATGCTGCACCTGTTCTTTCGCAAGGACATTCCGCCGACCTATGATCTTGAACGACTGAAACAACCGGCGAAAGCCATCAAAGATCCGGCCACGTTCAAAACTGGCTGGGTGGTATTAATCCTGCTGTTGGTGGGTTTCTTCGTGCTGGAGCCGCTCGGCATTCCGGTCAGCGCTATTGCTGCCGTAGGGGCGTTGATCTTGTTTGCGGTGGCCAAAAGAGGCCATGCCATCAACACCGGGAAGGTGCTGCACGGTGCGCCTTGGCAGATCGTCATTTTCTCGCTGGGGATGTATCTGGTGGTTTATGGCCTACGCAACGCCGGGCTAACGGAGTACCTCTCCGGCGTGCTGAACCTGCTGGCGGAGAATGGTTTATGGGCCGCCACGCTTGGCACCGGCTTCCTGACCGCATTCCTGTCATCCATTATGAACAATATGCCAACGGTGTTGATTGGCGCGCTGTCCATTGAGGGGAGTACTGCGTCAGGAGTGATTAAGGAGGCCATGATTTATGCCAACGTTATTGGCTGCGATCTGGGGCCCAAAATCACGCCGATTGGCAGCTTGGCAACGCTGCTCTGGCTGCATGTCTTGTCACAGAAAAACATGACGATCACCTGGGGATATTACTTCCGTACCGGAATTATCATGACCGTACCCGTGTTGTTGGTCACGCTGACGGCCTTGGCGTTACGTCTATCCATCACTTTGTAGCGAGGAACACCCATGATTACGATTTACCACAACCCGGCCTGCGGCACCTCGCGTAATACGCTGGCGCTGATTCGCAACAGCGGTACAGAGCCAACGATCGTCCATTATCTGGAGACACCACCCAGCCGCGCTGAACTGGTGAAGCTCATTGCAGACATGGGGATCAGCGTGCGGGCCTTGCTGCGCAATAACGTGGAACCCTACGAGCAGTTAGGACTGACAGCAGACGTCTTCACCGACGAGCAACTGATCGACTTTATGCTGCAACACCCGATTCTGATTAACCGGCCGATTGTGGTGACGCCGCTGGGGACCCGCCTATGCCGCCCCTCCGAAACGGTGCTTGATATCCTGCCCGATCCGCAAATAGGGGCATTGGCCAAAGAGGACGGCGAAAAGATTGTTGATGTCTCCGGCAAACGGATTAAGTAAATCGGGAGGCGCGCCAGCGCCTCTCTAATTCCCCGTTTATCACCCCGCCTTGGCCGTATTAAACGGCGGCTTGGCGAACCACACCAGCAGGGTCAGCATCAGGAATACCCCGGCAGAGAGATAGAAAATATCGTTGGCCGACATCAGCAGGCTCTGCTGGGTAATTTGATCGTTGATATAGGTCGCGGCTTGCTGCTGATTGAACCCCAGATGTTGCAGATGGTGATCCAGGTTGATCGCAGCCGGGTTGAATTGCGTCACTGACTGCGTCAACTGCGCATGGTGAAACGATTCCCGGTGGCTCCACAGGGTCATGGTGAGTGACGTGCCGATCGAGCCAGATAAAGTCCGGAAAAAGTTGCTCAGGCTGGTGGCCGCTGCGAATTTTTCTGGTGCGAGCCCTGACAATGAAATGGTGGTCAGCGGCAGGAAGAAGCAAGCCACGGCGAAACCCTGCATCAACTGCGGCAACACCACGGCAGTAAAATCAATCGCCGGATTAAACGTCATCGCACGCCAGTAGTAGCAACCGGCATACACGATAAAGCTAAAGGTCACCAATACCCGCATATCAATACGATCGCCGTAGCGGCCAATCAATGGCGCGATCAGCAGCGGCATCAGCCCGATGGGGGCATAGGCCAGCCCTGCCCACACCGAGGTGTAATCAAACACCGTCTGTAGCAGTTGCGGCATCAGCACAATGGCCCCGGCGTAAATCAGATACGCACAACTGATACACAGGATGCCGATGCTGAAGTTACGTGAACGGAACAGGCTCAGATCGATGATCGGGTTATCGTTGGTAGCTTCCCAGATAACCAGCAAAATCAGCGCGACTACGGCGATCACGGCCAACACAATCACGGTGGTAGAGTTAAACCAGTCGAGGTCTTTGCCTTTATCCAACATGATTTGCAGGCTACCCACACCGAGCACCAGTAGGCTCAGGGCGAACAGGTTGATTTTTACCGGCTCGGTGGGCGTTTCTCTTCCTTTCAGCTTCCATGCGGTAATGGCAACGACGATGATGCCGAACGGAACGTTGATTAAAAATATCCAGCCCCAGTCGTAGTTATCGCAAATATAACCGCCAATAATCGGGCCAAAGATAGGGGCGATAATCACCGTCATCGACCACAGCGCCAACGCGATATTACGCTTCTCTGGCGGGTAGTTACGCAGCAGCAGGCTTTGCGATAGTGGGATCAACGGGCCTGCGACCAATCCCTGAATGACGCGGAAAAAGATCAGCATATCGAGATTGGTGGAGAACCCGCAGCACAGCGACGCCAGTGCAAACAACGTCACCGAAGCTAAAAACAGCTTACTCTCGCCGAACCGCTGCGCCAGACGCCCGGTTATCGGGATGGAGATCGCATTGGCGACGCCAAACGAGGTGATCACCCAGGTTCCTTCGTCCGTAGAAGCACCCAGGAACCCGGAAATGGTGGGAATGGCGACGTTGGAGATGGTGGAGTCCAACATCTGCATAAAGGTCGCCATCGACAGCGACAGCGTCACCAGGATCAATGACCAGCCTTTTAACGGCAGCAGTGTGTTGTTGCTCATAAATCACATCGCATTGGCTTTGATGATGTCTTGGATTTCCCCATCGATACTGGAGGTATCGAGCACCAGCGCCTGGCTTTGGTAAGCCGGTTTCAGGCGTTGGGTGGTAGATAGGGCAGGGCCGTTGGTGTTGTTTTCGCGCAAGGTCACCGTGGTGGATAAGCCAATTCGCAGTGGGTATGCCTTGAGCTGTTCCGCATCCAGGGTAATACGCACCGGCAGGCGTTGAACCACTTTGATCCAGTTACCGGTGGCATTCTGCGCGGGCAGCACCGAGAACGCGCCGCCGGTCCCCATATTGATCCCTTCAACCACGCCGTCGAACACCACGTTGCTGCCATACAGATCGCTCACCACGCTCACCTTTTGCCCAATGCGCACGCCGCTGAGCTGGGTTTCCTTGAAGTTGGCGTCAATCCACAGCTGATCGGCCGGGACGATGGACAATAAGGCCTGGCCAGCACTGAGCGTTTCGCCCACCTGCACATTGCGTTGAGCAACATAGCCAGTCACCGGGCTGCGAATTTTGGTGCGTTGAAGCGCGAGCCAGGCTTCGCGCATTTGTTCTGCCGCCAACAGGATGGCCGGCTGCTGTTCAAGCGTGGAGTTCTGGATCAGGATACGATTGCTACGATATTGCTCGATAGCAACGTCCAGCGCTGCTTTGCTGCTGCTAACGGCATTGCGCGCATGTTGCAGGTCTTCTTTTGAAAAAGCCCCCGCACCGATCAATTGGGTACGGCGTTGATAATCGGCCTGCGCTTGCTGGTAAGCGATTTTAGCCTGGGCAATATTGGCGTTATATTGTGCGTCGTTGACATAGATCTGTTTGGTTTTTCTCACCGTTTCCGCCAGCTTATTTTTGACTTTTTTAAAGTTGAGGTTGGCATCGGTATCATCTAAATTGACCAAGACATCCCCTTGCTGGACTAAATCGGTATTGGTGTAATTCACGCTGACCACGCTGCCGTTAACCTGCGAAGAAATAGTGACCTGATTGCCCATTACATAGGCATCATCGGTGCTTTGCACATTGCGTGAATTGAAATACCACCAGGTTGCACTGGCCATGGCCGCAATAATAATCACCATTAGAAAAATGAGCAGCCACTGCTTTCTTTTTTCTAATGGTGTTTTCACCTGATTACTGTCTGACTGTGGTGGTTGTGGCATGGCAAAACCCTTGCTTGTCTGTTTTATGAGCAATAGCAAACCATTACGCTGCTGTGGGCAATAAGCTCAGCGCGTAATTTATTCATTTAATGGCTTGGTTAATCACCTTCAGCTTAAAGCGGCATAGGCCTATGGGAAGAAACGCTGAAAGTTCGTAGTGATTATAAAAGCAGGCGTTGCCGTAACACAGCAGAGACATCGGAAATCATTGCAGGCAGCGTCCTACACGTGAAGTCCATCCTGCAACTACAGGTACAGGGGAAGGGGAGTGAATATGCTTCGGCTCCGTACAGCCCCCTCTCCCTTTTGGAGAGGGTTGGGGTTAGGGGACAACAGCGAATTAGAACTATAAACAGGGTTATGCTATAAGCTCGTAGATAGCTTGAAATCCTTAAGATATTTCGTAAGCGAAGAAACATCGTTGACCAACGCTGCCCGTGTTTTTTATATGACCAGGAAACGACAATGAGTGAAACCAAGTCTTTGAGCGCCGTAATTGTTGACGACCATCCTCTGGCTCGTATGGCAATCAAGAACCTGCTGGAAAGTGAAGGCATTAGCGTGATTGGCGAGGCGGGGGACGGGGCAGAGGCGCTGCTACAGGTGGCGCAGCAGCAGCCAGACGTGGTGATTGTCGACGTCGATATTCCCATCATGAGCGGCATTGAGGTGGTTGAAAAGCTCAGAAAGCAGCAATTCAGCCAAATCATTATCGTGGTTTCCGCCAAAAACGATCTGTTCTACGGCAAGCGTAGCGCGGATGCCGGGGCCAATGCGTTTATCAGTAAAAAAGAGGGCATGACCAATATCATCGCCGCGGTGCATGCTGCCCAGAATGGCTACAGCTATTTTCCTTTCTCACTGAACGGCTTTGTCGGCAGTCTTTCTTCGGAACAGGAAATGCTGGGATCGCTCTCCAGCCAGGAGATCAAGGTGATGCGTTCTCTCCTCAGCGGGGCAGATAATATGCAGATTGCGGCGGCGATGTTTATCAGCAATAAAACGGTTAGCACCTATAAAAGCCGTTTAATGGAGAAGCTTGGCTGTAGCTCGTTAGCCGATCTATTTGCTTTCGCCAACCGTAATAAAATTGGGTGAGTGCATGCTAAAACGGGTATTGGGGTTTTGGCTGGTTTTACTGTGTCTGATGCTGCCTGCACAGGCAGTGATCAACGGGCCGATCACGTTAGCGCTGGCGAGTAACCACCTGGTCACTCCTCCGGCCGTCTACTTAGGCCACGACGACTTTATCTGGCTGGCGCAAAAGCGCAGTCTTACCGTCGCGGTGTATGGTATTGAATCCCAACCGTTGACTATGAATAGCGTCACCGGACGCTATTGGGGGATGAATGCGGATTATCTGGTGTTGCTGGGAAAGGCGCTGAATATCAATGTTAACGTCAAACTCTACGCCGATGAGCAACAGGCATTGGCGGCACTGCTTGCGGGCCGTGTCGATCTTGTTCTCACTACTCCCGGTAGGATTAGCCCGCAAAAGGCTCCCTTTATTGCCAGCTTGCCGCTGGTGCAAGGCTATCCAACCCTGGTGACGCGGCTTGCCGAGGTGATGAAGCCGTTTCACGATAATAGCGATAAGCTCAAGATAGCGATCACCCGGGATTATCCCCCAGAATCATTTATTAAACAGGCATTTCCTAACGCCAGCGTCGTTTCTTTTGCCGATGAATATCAGGCGTTGGCCTCGGTTGCCAGCCATCAGAGTGACTACTTTCTCGGCAATAACCTCACCACCAGTTTTATTATCGCGCGCGATTTCTACCAGACGTTGGGAATGGTGAAGTTCTGGCGAGCACCGCAAAGTGGCGACGTGCTTATTGCGCTCGATAGTCAGCGGCAATTGGTCAACATTGTCGACAGATTTATCAGTTCACTGACCGAACCTCAGCACAGCCAGATTGCCCAGTCCTGGATTGATATGGGTAACCTCACCTTTTTAACCAGGGACCTGGCTTTTACCCCCCAGGAAACTCGCTGGCTGGAAAAAAACCGCAAATTGCGCATAGTGATTAATCCCTATTACGCCCCGTTCAGCATGGTGGATGAAAACCAGGAAATACGCGGGATAGTTGGCGATATCCTTAACCTGATCCAGCTGCAAACCGGTTTGACCTTTGAACCGGTGATTGCCAATTCCAATGAAGAGATGGCCAGCATTATACGTAGTGGCAATTGGGATATCCTGTCCTCGGCCACGTACAGCCCAGAGCGGGAAGAACAGGCGGCCTTCACTCATCCGTTTTTGGCGACTCCTTTTGTGATCGTCACCCGCGTTGCAGTCAAGCAGACCGAAACGATGAAGCCTGGTATGAAAGTCGCTATTCCGGCCTACCATACGTTATCGGAAAAGCTAAAAGCCAAATATCCGGGTGTGCAATGGGTTGAGGTAGAGAACACCGGCGCGGCGCTGAGCATGCTGGATCGGAAGGAAATTGACGCGGTGGTGTCCACACAGCTCGCCTCGCGCTACATCATCGATCACTATTATCCCAATCGGCTGAGCTATTTCCGTATCCCCGACGAGCGCACCGCCCAGATCGCTTTTGTCATTCCACGTGGCTCGCAAGAATTACAAAGCATTCTGAATAAGGCCATCGACGATATTCCCCCCAAAGAACTGATGAATTTGGCCGGGAAGTGGGTAAAAACCCCCGAAGTGAAAATTGACACCTGGAACCTCTATAACCGGCCTTTTTACCTGGTGATCGTTCTGGCTACGCTGCTGGTTGTCAGCAGCTTGCTGTGGGGAGCCTATCTGCTGCGGGCCATCCGTAAAAGCAAAGAGGCACAGGCTGCGCTGGAGTATCAGCTCGGCTTCCGCCAGACCTTATTCAACTCGATCCCCGTACCGGTGTACGTGATCTCGTTGGAAGGCGAGCTTGAAAGCTACAACAGCGCCTTCGGGGCCTTCTTCACCCCCGAGTTACATGCCGCGATGCATCATTCATTGTTCGATCGCCGTCATCCGCTGGCAGACATTTTCGCAGCGCTTCAACCCGATATCCAGCAAGGGCTGCAAGTCAACCAGGTTATCCCTCATCAACTGGTGCTGAATAATGGCACGGAAGAGCGCCTGATCCTGCACTGGCTAACGCTGTGTCAACTGCCCGCCAACACTCCGCCAACGCTGATTTGCGGCTGGAAGGACATTACCGAATCCAGGCAACTGATGGGGGCGTTGCAGGTGGAGAAAGACAAGGCCATCGATGCCAATCGTGCCAAAAGCACTTTCCTTGCCACCATGAGCCATGAGATCCGTACGCCGGTGAGTGCGATCATGGGGTTCCTGGAGTTACTGACTACCCACAGCCAAAGTCCGGCAGCAGAGAAGGAATCTATTCAGTTGGCTTATTCCACCGCTCAGTCACTACTCGGCCTGATTGGCGATGTGCTGGATATGGAAAAAATTGAGTCTGGCAACTTTGAGCTGGCGCCAGAATGGGTGGATCTGGCCTCGTTGTTAGCTACGACGGTCAGTAGTTTTGAAGGGGGGGCCACGCTGAAAAACCTGCGGCTGTCGGTCGATTACCGCCTGGAAAAAACGCAGGCGCTGTGGCTCGATCCGCAGGCGGTGAAACAGGTGCTGGCCAATCTCCTCAGTAACGCCATCAAATTTACCGTTGAGGGTGGGATCGAAGTGATAGCGCAAACGCATGCGCAGGGCACCGATCAAACTCGCCTGACGCTGAGCGTGAAAGATAGCGGGGCGGGCATTAGCCCGCAGGAACAGCAACATCTGTTCAAGCCCTTTAGTCAGACCAAGTGGGGCAAGCAACAGACCGGATCGGGATTGGGTCTGACGATCTGCCGTGAGTTGGTTGAACGCATGGCCGGTACCATAGACATGGCCAGCCAGCCGGGCAGGGGCACCACCATGACGGTGACGCTCACCACCGCGGTTGCGGATCAGGAAAGGGTTACCGCCGTTTCATTCACACCTAAATCGCTCGTCAGTGGGCCTACAGCGCTGAGGATTGTGATTGCTGACGATCACCCCACCAACCGGCTGCTGCTGCGTCGTCAGTTGGCTACGCTTGGCTATCGGGTCGACGAGGCCATTGATGGTGTGGCAGCCCTGGCCTTGATTGAGGCCAATCCGTACGATCTGCTCATCACCGATCTCAACATGCCTAATATGGATGGCATAACGCTGACCCGTCGGGTGCGTGAATTCAATCATGACATCATTATCTGGGGGCTAACCGCCAACGCACAGGCCGAAGAGAAAGAGCGCTGCCTGGCGATGGGCATGAACCTGTGCCTGTTTAAACCGGTAGATTTACCGCAGTTGGAAGCTGCGTTGCAAAGCGTGGCAGGACCTTCGCAGGCCGATCCACTCAGCGAGTTTATCGATATGGCTACGCTGCAGGCACTCAGCTTGGGTGACAACACCCTGATGCGCCAGATGCTTGCACAGTCGCGCCTGGAAAATGACCAAGATTTGCTGGCGGCGAGAAAGGCGCTCCAATCTCAGGACTGGCTAACTCTGCAAAGCCATTTACACCGCATTAATGGTACGGCTCAGCTGCTGGGGGCCACGTCACTACATCTGCTTAGCGAAGAACTGGAAAATGCGCTGGCGACACAACAGCATGAGGCGGTGATCGAAGAGGGCATGCGCGAGCTGGAACAGTTGCTGCAGGGGCTGAATGCAGCTATTGAGGCATTTTCCCGCCCATAGGTATATTCATACCCAGTAGGGGCGCGGCTTGCTGCGCCCCTTGATATAAGCCTACAACTGTAGTCCCGCACCTACAGTAATTACCAATCCCTCTCATATCTTCGAAACGATGCCTGTTCTAATATCCTTATCAAGTTTTGCGGCGAACGTAGCGTTCAAATAATAACGCTATTTATGCTGCCTGATATCGCGAATTTAATTCTTGATTAATAGGTCTCTCTTAAAAGGTTATTATTATGAACAAGGCAAATAACACTCCAGCTTATAATGAAAATGATGATGTTTACGCGTCAGTAGATTTAGCGGGTGAATTACCTAAGTCAACCTTCCCCATTACCGAGCGTAATCCGCGTAACGTCTTTAATGCTATCCGCGATGAACTGATGTTGGACGGTAATTCCCGCCAAAACCTGGCGACGTTCTGCCAGACCTGGGTGGATGACGAAATTCGTGAACTGATGGATCTGTCTATCGACAAGAACATGATCGATAAAGATGAATATCCGCAAACTGCCGAAATTGAAGCCCGCTGCGTCAGAATGCTGGCCGACCTGTGGAATTCGCCAACGCCGGAAACCACCCTTGGCTGTTCAACCATCGGTTCCTCTGAAGCCGCCATGCTGGGTGGGCTGGCGCTGAAATGGCAGTGGCGCAAAAAGCGTGCCGAGCAGGGGTTGCCTAGCGATAAACCGAACCTGATTTGTGGCCCGGTACAGATCTGCTGGCACAAGTTTGCTCGTTACTTTGACGTAGAGCTGCGTGAAATCCCGCTGGAAGGCGATCGTCTGATCATGAACGCGGAAGAAGTGCTCAAGCGCGTTGACGAAAACACCATCGGTGTCGTGCCAACGCTGGGCGTGACGTTCACCTGCCAGTACGAGCCGGTGAAAGAGGTCAGTGATGCGCTGGATCGCCTGCAGCAGGAAACCGGCCTGGATATTCCGATGCACATCGATGGTGCCAGCGGCGCTTTCCTGGCTCCATTCTGCTCGCCAGAACTGGAGTGGGACTTCCGTCTGCCACGGGTGAAATCCATTAACTCATCCGGTCATAAATTTGGTTTGGCGCCGTTGGGTGCTGGCTGGGTGGTATGGCGTGAAGCGGCGGATTTGCCCGAAGAGCTGATTTTCAACGTCAACTATCTCGGTGGCAACATGCCAACCTTCGCGCTGAACTTCTCACGCCCCGGCGGCCAGATCGTGGCGCAGTATTACAACTTCCTGCGCCTTGGCCGCGAAGGCTACGCCAAAATCCACAGCGCTTGCTACGCCACGGCTCAGCATTTGGCGGCCGAGATTGGCAAGTTAGGGCCGTTTGAAATCCTGTTTGATGGTGACAGCGATAAAGGCATCCCGGCGCTGGCGTGGAAACTGAAAGATGGCGCGGCGATCGGTGGTTATACCCTTTACGATCTGGCGGAAAAACTGCGCGCTCGCGGTTGGCAGGTTCCGGCCTATTCGATGCCGACACACCGTGAAGATCTGGTTATTCAACGCATTCTGGTGCGCCACGGTGTGAGCTACGACCTCGGTTGCCTGCTGATCGAAGATATCAAAAGGGCGCTGGTTGAATTCGAGAATCACCCTGTCATCAACCCAGTGTCTGCGCAACAAGGCAGCGGGTTCAATCACGGCTAAGGCCAGGGCTTTATTATTTCGGGGCGGCGTTGATGCCAGCCCCGCTTTTTTCCCCACCAATATTCGCTGGGAAGAGTAACCTCTTCCTGCAGGAGAATCGTTATGGCGAGCACAGAAAAAAGCGCCGCTCCAAAACAATTAACGTTGTTAGGCTTCTTTGCTATTACCGCATCTATGGTGATGGCGGTTTATGAATATCCGACCTTTGCAACCTCGGGTTTTTCTCTGATCTTCTTCCTGCTGTTAGGCGGGTTCCTATGGTTCATTCCCGTCGGTCTATGCGCCGCTGAGATGGCGACGGTAAAAGGGTGGCAGGAAGGCGGGGTATTCACCTGGGTGTCTAAAACTCTGGGTGAAAAATGGGGCTTTGCCGCCATCTCTTTTGGCTATCTGCAAATTGCCATCGGTTTTATCCCTATGCTCTATTTTGTGCTGGGGGCGCTGTCTTATATCCTCAAATGGCCTGAACTGAACGAAGACCCGATCGTTAAAACCGTCGCGGCATTGGTTATCTTGTGGGGTCTGGCGTTCACCCAGTTCGGTGGCACCAAAAACACCGCGCGCATTGCCAAGATTGGCTTCTTTGCCGGCATCCTGTTACCGGCGGCTGTCCTGGTGGCCCTGTCCGTCAGCTATCTGCATTCTGGTGCGCCACTGGCCATCGAAATGAACGCCTCTACCTTCTTCCCAGACTTTACCCAAATGGGGACGCTGGTGGTGTTCGTGGCGTTTATCCTGAGCTATATGGGCGTTGAAGCCTCGGCGACTCACGTCAACGAGATGAAAAACCCAGGCCGGGATTACCCGCTTGCCATGCTGTTGCTGATGGTTGCGGCCATTTGTTTAAGTTCTGTCGGCGGGCTTTCTATCGCAGCGGTGATCCCACGTGGTGAAATCAACCTTTCTGCAGGGGTGATGCAAACCTTCAGTGTGTTGATCTCGCACTTCGGTCCGCAGTTTGAATGGGCTGTTCGCGTCATTGCTGCACTGCTGCTGTTGGGCGTGTTGGCAGAAATCGCTGCCTGGATTGTTGGGCCGTCTCGCGGCATGCTGGTTACCGCACAACAAGGGATCTTGCCTGCTCGCTTTGCCAAAATGAACAAGAATGGTGTGCCGGTTGCACTGGTGATTTCTCAGCTGGTGATTACCTCGATTGCGTTGATTGTCCTGACCAACACCGGGGGCGGCAATAACATGTCCTTCCTGATTGCGCTGGCGTTGACCGTGGTGATCTACCTGTGCAGTTACTTCCTGCTGTTCCTGGGCTACATCAAACTGGTACGCAAACAGCCGGAAAACGAACGTGTCTTCAATATTCCGGGGGGTAAAATGGTCAAGCTTGCCGTGGCTACTATTGGTTTGCTGACCTCTGCGGTTGCCTTTGTGGTCTCATTCTTCCCGCCTTCAGGTCTGGCCGGGGTAGAAGCCAACCATATGTACGTGACTATGCTGGTGGTATGTTTCCTGGTGGTTGTGGCTATCCCGTTCATTATCTATGCGCTGCATGATAAACGCTTGAAGGCGACCAACCTCAAGCTGGTGCCTGTAAGCACGGATTCTGCGCCAGAAGGGCACTTCTTTATCCACCCGCGTGCACGCTCCGCGCACCATATTTTTGTCGATGACAAGCAAGTGCATTAATCGTTATTCGTTCAAGCACTGAATCACCAGGCAGGTTGCGGTGGGTAATAACCCACTTCAATCTGCTTTTTGCGTTTAAGGGGGGCGTAACATGCTGCAAATTGCTTCCTGCACCTGACTCTGACTCCGTATAGGGGGGAACAGAGGGCACCAGCTAACCATTGATTATCCAGATGGGCGCAGCATGCAGCGCCCCTACGGTTTGAGTCTGACCGTTGATGTTACAGATCGCCTCCCATACTCGACTACAGCGCCGTAACGGCCCCCTCTCCCTTTGGGCGAGGGTTGGGGGGAGGGGCATTATTTTCGCCTGATTGAACGCCCAGTCATTGACCAATGACAAGGCGGCATGGGTGGCAGCCTCTTTATAATCAGGCCCGTTTGTCTTCTCACTGGTGTGGAACCATGGCTTATCAACTGAATCTTAACTGGCCCGAATTTTTAGAGAAATACTGGCAAAAACAACCTGTGGTATTAAAAAATGCCTTCCCGAACTTTGTCGATCCGATCACCCCGGACGAGTTGGCCGGTTTGGCGATGGAGGTTGAGGTAGACAGCCGTCTGGTCAGCCAAACCCATGGTCAATGGCAGGCCAGCCACGGGCCGTTCGAGCATTTTGATAACCTGGGGGAAACCGGCTGGTCGCTGCTGGCGCAGGCAGTCAACCACTGGCATGCCCCATCAGCGGAGCTGGTCACCCCGTTCCGCGTGTTACCGGACTGGCGGTTGGACGATCTGATGATCTCTTTCTCTGTTCCTGGTGGCGGCGTAGGGCCGCATATCGATCAGTACGACGTATTCATCATTCAGGGTATGGGGAGCCGCCGCTGGCGCGTGGGTGACAAACTGCCGCTGAAGCAGTTTTGCCCGCATCCGGCGCTGCTGCACGTGGAACCTTTCGAGCCGATTATCGATGAAGATCTGGCGCCGGGCGATATCTTGTATATTCCGCCGGGCTTCCCGCACGACGGCTTTACCCACCAAACCGCGCTCAACTATTCCGTTGGCTTCCGTGGCCCTAACGGCAGGGATTTAATCAGCAGCTTCGCGGACTATGCGCTGGAAAACGATCTCGGGGGCGAGCATTACAGCGATCCTGATTTAACCTGCCGGGAACATCCGGGCCGGGTTGAAGAGTATGAGCTCGATCGCCTGCGTGGGATGATGACCGAGCTGATTAATCAGCCGGAAGATTTTAAACAGTGGTTTGGCCGCTTCGTGACCACGCCACGCCACGAGTTGGATATCGCCCCAGCGCAACCACCTTACGAGCAGGATGAGGTTATCGAAGCGTTGATGGACGGTGCCGTCCTGACTCGCCTGAGTGGCTTAAGAGTGCTGGAGGTGGGTGGTAGCTTCTTTATCAACAGCGAACGCCTGGATACCGTCGAGCCTAACGCCGCCGATGCCCTATGCCGTTACACTATCGTCGGTAAACAAGAGTTAGGTGAGGCGCTGCAAAACCCGGCGTTCGTTGCCGAGTTAACCGGTCTGGTTAATCAGGGTTATTGGTTCTTCGACGAGTAAATCTAATCGCACAGCGCGGCTTCCCGGAGGCCGCCGCGCTTTGAAGATCCTATTTATGGGCAGGCAGAACGGGGCAGTTTTAATCTACCAACCCGCGCTGCTCTTCGGCCCCAGTGCACTGTCTATTTTCACCGTTATCTTTCTGGCGCTGACGCTGGTTTACCAGCAAACCGGCGATGCAGATTTTACCATCCAGATTGGCTTGATGTGGTGCTATGGGGAAGCTCTAATCCTGGTAGGGAATGCACTCCTTGGTGAAACCACATCAGACAAAAATTCTCCAGTGCAGATTATCGGAAAATGTTGGCTAGTTAATTAAAGAGAAATAGTTAATTCCCCAAGTGACTCAACCAGCTTCATATTCTCACTGTAATCGATAGGGCAAGCAATAATAGAGACTCCATTTTCACTTAGAGCCCTATTTAATGTTGGAAGTAGTTCGTCAGTGCTATTGATGTGGTAGCCATTAGCACCGAAGCTTTCAGCATACTTCACAAAGTCTGGATTGCCAAAGTCGACAGTGTCATGTGCGCCCTCTTCAATATCCATTTTCCACTTGATGAGACCATAGCTATTATCTACCCAAACCAATACAACGAGAGGAATGCTTTCGCGTACAGCAGTTTCAATTTCCTGCGAGTTCATCATAAAACTTCCATCCCCCATAACGGCCAATACTTTACGATCTGGATAAGCTAATTTTGCCGCCATTGCCCCAGGCAGGGAGAATGCCATTGTTGATAACCCATTCGAGGTAATGCAGGTCAGCGGCTCATAAGTTGGATACAAGCGGGACATCCACATTTTAACTGCACCGGTGTCAGCCAAAACAATGTCGTTATCACCCATTGCAGCGCGAATATCAGCAACTACACGTTGTGGCTTCAGCGGATAATGGCTGCTTGCACGCCCGTTATCCAGTTCCTCGTTAATAAATGTGCGGATCTGTGAGGCATTGTGCTGTGCATGTAAAGGTTCTTCCCCGAGTGCTGCACCTAGAGCTGAAAGCGCTAAATCGATGTCAGATTCAATGCTTACATCAACGTTATAACAAGAATCAATATCAGAAGCGAAGGTATTAATATGAATTATTTTTTTATCCCCACACGGATTAATACGTTGAGGTGAAAATTCCTGTAACTCGTAGCCAACAGATAAAATGACATCAGCCTTATCAAAAGTGAAGTTTTCATAGTCATGACGCATAAAGCCGATGACGCCTAGTGCATGTTCGTTTCGATCACTCAAGGTTCCTTTACCCATAAAACTTGAGGCCGTAGGGATTTTATATTTATTAACAAAATCATTGAGCGATTGGGAAGCCCCCGTTCTAGCAACCCCATGGCCAGAAAGAATAACTGGATATTTCGCATTGCGCAATATTACCGCAGCTTTCTTCACCTGTTCAGATGCTGGATAAGTTTTCCCTAGGCTGCGGGGTTTTATAACAGCATAGTGAGCGGGTATTTCAGTTGCTTCAATATCTTGTGGGATGGCAAGATAAGTTGCACCAGGTCGCTCTTCCTGCGAGAGCGTAAAAGCTTTGCGAACCATTTCAGGCACTGATTCGGGGGAGTAAATAGTATCAGCCCATTTTGTCACGGGTTTAAACATCGAGACGAGATCGACAATTTGATGTGACTCTTTGTATATTCTATTGAGACCTACTTGTGCAGATATCGCAACCAGTGGAGTAGAATCTGTCTGTGCATCTGCAACCCCGAGCAACAGATTAATTGCTCCTGGCCCTAATGTCGCGGTACAGACACCAGCTTTACCTGTTAAGCGCCCATAAATATCAGCCATAAAAGAGGCGGCCTGTTCGTGACGAACTAAGATAAACCTTATCTTTTCTGAAGCGGTGATTGCACGGACAAACTTAATATTTTCTTCGCCAGGAATACCAAAAACATATTTCACGCCTTCGGCCTCAAGACAATCTACAATAAATTCAGCGACGTTTTTTTGTTTCGTTGACATAAAATACTCCAATTTAAAGTTCACTAAAGAATACCAAGTTCTGATTTCAGTTGAGGAAATATAAAAACACACTCATAGTTACAATAGAAAATACTGTGCTGCAGAATAGTATTGATGCGATTTGTTGCTCTGCAATTTTATATTGCACTGATAAAATAACACCGATAGATGCTGTTGGAATTGCTATTGTGATTACGGATAATCCAACAGTTCTAATGTCAGCACTAAATAAATAGGCAACCCCAAAAGCGACAGAAGGCATAATAATGTTTTTTGCGATTATCGCACATGCCGTAGTAAGGTTGAAAACGACTCGGTAGGAATATAGAACAATACCTGCAGCAAAGAGTGCTGCGCCTCCTGTCGCCCCGCCTAACAACTTCAATGAAGACGAGATTTGAGCAGGGATATGTATGTTGCATAACAATAAAATGACACCCAGTATAGGCGCCCAGACGACCGGCTCCTTTAATGTGTGGATCATATTATCCTTAATTGATACTTTTTTCTCTGTGGTGCTCCCAGAGGAGAGTATAAACACTGTAATGGGAACCTGAATAAGGTTCATAATAATACTTCCCAGAGCAATTGGGATAGTGCTGACATTACCGAATAAAAATCCTAAGACTGGAATACCGACGAAAGGTATGGAAGGGCCGCTAATACATAAAGCAAGTAAGGCAGAGATCTTGCTTTCTTTGCGTAACACATAATGCGTAAACAAATATACCAGTGCGTAACCGCCGACCATAGTTATAAGTAGGATGAGCGCCATGGTTTTTTGCTGGAATAATATATCCCTTGAAAGCCCCATCATTCCTACAAACAAGGTTAAGGGTAGTGCATAAAGCATCACCATACGGCTTAAGATAGAAGCCTGTTTTGAGTCAAAGTCGTGGTGCCAGCCAGCTAAGAAGCCGAGTAATATTGTTACCACTATGGGTAACAAGGCGGCAATTATCGTTTCTATCACGTGGTTTCCTTAGTAATATTTTAACCAAATGGTTGTGTTGGTGTTGAGGGCTTAATTGTAATAGTCAAAATGCAAACTTTGCATTCAGTTTGCTATTTAAAATTGGATTTATTTCACCTCTCATAATTATCGCCATTTCAATAATAGGTGTTCGGTTATTTGTTTAATTGATTTCGATCAAGTAAACTATCGATTATTATAGTTTTCATTTGACTTTTTTTCTTTATTCGGTTGTCCGAACGACGGCTGTGCTATTATTCCGGAATTCCGTTACATGGAGACAGCTTAATTTCTTCGTTTATCTGGTTATGCCTCTAATTAGTTGAATATGATGTGGGACTTTAAGGTTCTTTCATGGCTAGCGTTAATGTTTATTGTCCACGTTGTCAGTCTGCCCAGGTTTACCGCCATGGTCAGAACCCTAAAGGCCATGACAGATTTCGCTGCCGTAACTGCCGCCGCGTGTTTCTACTCACCTACACTTATGAAGCCCGTAAGCCGGGCGTTAAAGAGCAAATCACCGAAATGGCATTTTAACGGTGCTGGCGTTCACGACACAGCCAGAACGTTGAAAATTGGCATTAACACCGTCATACGCACTTTAAAAAACTCGCGACGAAGCGAATAACGTCTTCACCTGTCGCCCATGCTGATGTGGCGCTTATCTGCGAACTCGATGAACAATGGAGTTTCGTAGGCAGTAAAGCGCGACAGCACTGGCTCTGGTATGCCTATAACACTAAAACAGGAGGTGTACTGGCCTACACTTTTGGTCTACGAACCGATGCAACTTGCCGGGAACTGCTGGCACTGCACACGCCATTTAATATCTGCATGGTCACCAGCGATGACTGGGGCAGTTATAGCCGGGAAGTGCCGAAGGATAAGCATTTGACGGGTAAAATCTTTACCCAGCGCATTGAGCGCAACAACCTGACGCTGATAACCAGAATCAAAAGGTTGGCCCGCAGAACCATTTTCTTTTCACGTTCTGTAGAGCTTCATGAAAAGGTTATCGGAGCCTTTATCGAAAAATACATGTTCTACTAATTGGAAACATTACCCGCCAGAGAATGCCGATATCTGGCACTTGCAGTTCCACTGGCAGACCTTGGAGAAGCGCTTATGGCAGCAAGTGAGCAACGGGGATTATCGACTCATCCCGATGCAGCGGATCGACACACAACAAACGTTCCTGTAGGTCTGGCGGATGAGCGCCGGGAATGCCTCCGCGTCGGTCACGTTGTTTAGGGACAAATCAGTGCAGATAGCCTTGTGAGTATCGGTGTCCACAGCCAGGTGCAGTTTTCGCCAGACGCGGCGCTTTTCCTTACCGTGCTTTTTCACCTTCCATTCGCCTTCCCCGAAGACTTTTAAGCCGGTGGAATCGATAACCAGATGGACAATCTTGCCGCGCGCGGGGTTCTTGAAAGGTATGCTCACGGACTTGGCTCGCCTGCTGACGCAGGAATAATCCGGGCAACGCAGCAGGAGGTTCATTAACGTAAAAATGGAATCAATGAATCCCTGAGCGGCACGTAGCGTGAGGCGAAAGACGCGTTTAAGCATCAGTACGGTGGATATAGCTAACGCAGAATAACGTTGCGGACGCCCTCGTGAAGAGTTTTTTGGCTCGTCGTACCAGGCATGGATGACCGACTCATCAAGCCAGAATGTCAGCGAGCCACGATTGACAAGAGCCTTGTTGTAGGCCGCCCAGTTAGTGATCTTGAACTTTTGCTTTGCCACGGGAAACCGCTCCAGGATCAGGAATGTGGTGATCTGATCCTGATTGCAGTCAGAAGTTCGATTTATTCAACAAAGCCGGAATTCAGGAGTAAGACGGTTTTTATCATGTGGCTTACTCCTGAGAATAATTTGAAAATCAGATCTTCACTTATTGACGTGTACATTTTACATGGGTCTGATTACCGCTAACTATCGATAATAAAAGTACAGTTTAAAACCACATACCAGTGCATAGCGTCTTAGCGTTTTGAAGCTGGCGTGAGTTGATTTTTTTCTAATCGGCTAATTGCTGGCGGTGTAACACCTAGCCTTTTGGCTAATTCTGCCTGGCTTAACCCCGCTTGCTTTCGCATTTTTTGAAAAATATGATCCAATTCTTCTTTTATAAGTGATTGGTTTTTATAGTTAACCATCGGATCTTCTAGTGTTTTTACCCGTGCCTTAGCTATATTTAAAAATTCCATTTAAAACCATCCTCATTCAACCTAGTTAGTGTTGTTTTATTACAACTATCAGTTTGGCACTTCTTTAATCGTAATCGTGCTGATGCTTTTAACTTCAGCAAGACGCATTAGTAATTTTAGAAGTTGTGGTGAGGTGAGTCTTAATTTATTCATGGCGTTGATTTTGTGTGCACTGATTGTTTTTATACTTATTCCTGAAATTTTACTAATGGTACTAGGTGATAGATTACGTGATAAACTATTTAATACAAACCACTCTCTTTGCGATAGGCTTTTATGAACTTCGTCCCCACCTATTTTTTCTATGACTTTAGGGCTGGCGCCTGGGCCAATAGCATTTATTGTCTTGAGGACGGATTTGTGAATAAAATCCATGCCTTCATTTTTTGATAATAAATAAAAAACATTGAGTGATAAAAAAAGTTTTAAACTTTCGATGTTATGGTTTTCAGTTAAAAAAATTATCTGGCTATAAGTTCCTCTTCTTTTTAACACCAGGAGGTGATTGATTAAATCATATACGCGCATACTGTGTGGTTGGTTTTCTTTATTTGACTTTATGCTTTCCATGCTATGAATATCCATGCTGTAACTCTTACTCTCTAAATAAGATGAGTGGAGTGGGTTTTTTTTTATCAAGTAATTCAAACCTGTTTCCGTAGGGAAATCACTAAAAAAAACAATAAGGCGTGCTCCATGATTTCTTGAATTATAATGGATTAATGAGTTACTTGCTGACATGCTATCTCCAAGGCTTGATAATGGTTTTATTTTACAATTAATTAGGTGTTAAGTTGGCTAGGCGAGATTTATTTCACAGGAATTACACTTATCATCGCAATAAGGTTTTTCGTGACCTGACTGATATTAGCCTCTCAGTTAAATCACCGTAGTGGTTAAAATTGATGGCCTGTTGTCACTTGTTGTATTATTTTCACATAGAACCCAAATGTTAAGGTTCATGCCGATTTAAAACTGGCTATGATTAAACTGTTGCGAAGTGCTGTTCCCCATTCGCATCCCGTAAATACGGTAGTTATTCATCAGCACAAATTCGCCGGTGGTCAAATCGTTGCCGCGTAATTGCTGTCGAATGCCGTTTCCGGCATCGAGATATCTATTTCTAATTTACCAGGATTAGGCGGCACTTTTGCCTCTGGAGTAATGTCTTCAAGCATCGGGCATCCAGCTTCTAGCAGGGGGGCAGTTTCAGTGTCGTCAGAAATTCCTACGTAATGCATAACTGCCCATGGTTACCCGTGGTTACCGTCATGGGATAACTGCTGGTACTATTTGTGTGCTGTCACCTACCAGGGATTTTTTAAACATGGTACTGCCTCATTGTTATCCATTGAAAAAATCCTCCTTCCAAGAGGGAATAAAGACACCGTGGCGCATTTGCCGCGACAAGGACGTATATTATGGCGTTCACATACCCTGATAAATAAGAGGATATTTACTTTTGATAAAATAAATTCCTACACGCGTAGTCTGTGATAAATAAAACATTGATGCATAACTGTTTAGTGTGCGGAGGATAACGGAAGTGTGTGCAGGCCATTACTCAAAAAAAGTGAGCGCTGCCCACGCTAAATAGCCGATCTGATTTGGGGGTATTCTTCAGCCACCGAAGCGTTTCGCGACTTTTATGGATGATGTAGTTATCAACGATCAGGGGGATGCTTTTTACCCACCAACATGTGCTCTTAAGTTTTTTCAACAAGCTGATAAATAACACCGATTTTTTGTTACTGCTGCCGACGTAACTGACTTTTCCCGTGCCACTGTGCAATGCTCCGGCAAGATAATGTTTTTCGTTCTGCCCCGGCGTAACTACTTTTTTATTGGCCACTAAGTTGCCAGTTAGCGCCAATTTGGGGGTTTAGGTGGATAGCCACTTCATCCTCGTAAAATACGGGCTGCTCAGCGCTACATTGGGCAAGATCCTCGGTGATAACGGCCTTTTCTCTTCTGTATGTGGGGCCCGAATACGAAGTGTTGGTGCCGCTCTTCGCCAGACCAAGCCAGCAGAGGGAGGCCAGCGCTGGAGGTAAGGATTTCAATCCTTCCAGACCGTAAAGCGTGAACCAATTAACCCAGCACCCCAACGATGAACGCGCGTAGCAAAGTGTTTTGGCAATATCGCTCACCGTGTCACCACGGTGAAGTATCAGAATCGTTTTGAGTCTGCGAGCATGGTTCTTATCGGCTGTTTTATAGATGGTTTTTTGTATCAGAGTCCTTTTCAGCATCTGATATTGGTGCTATGACCGGCATAACTCAGTCCGGTTGGTGGTTTGGGATATTCAGCGATTGATCAGAATGCTTAAATTGGACTGAGTTCTCTCTTTGTGATCTACTACTTGGAACCGCTATTTAATAAGAGTTTTATATAATGCTAGATGGCATGTTTTACACGATTGAGTTTAAACATCTTTATAGAAAAGCCGTCTAGTCAATCCAGGGTAACTGCGCTGAATAGTGCAACTGGTGGGATAATGCAGAGCGCTGACACGTTGTGAATTCATCCCTGTGCTCTGTGTCATCCCACCAGTCCAGACTTAGGTACAGCTATTTTTCACTCCCTGCTGAGTTAGTCCACCAACACCCGGTTATTGGTCGCGCCCCAGAGGATCGACATCTCGGTAAATAACGCCCCGCTAATGTCTTCAACTTCGGTGGCGGTGATTTCTGCATTACCCTGCTTGCCGAAGAACACCACCTCATCACCAGGAGTGACGCCTTTCACGTCGGTCACGTCCACCATCACGGTATTCATCGAGGTTTTACCCACCACCGGCACCCGCTGCCCCTGGATCAGTACATGACCGGCATTGCTGAACACACGGCGATAACCGTCGGCATAACCCACTGGGATGTTCGCCAATACTGAATCGCGTTTCAGGGTGTAGGTACGATCGTAACCGACGGTATTGCCTTTAGGGTAATGGTTGAGTGCCGCGATGGATGACTTGAAGGTCATCACGCGTTTATAGTCGTTACTGGCAATGGTATCGCCATAAAACACCCCGCCAACGCGCACCATATCAAGCCAGGACTCTGGTACGGTAAGGGTCGCAAAGGTATTGGCAACGTGTAAGGTCACGTCGCTGCGTTTGATCCCGGTAATGTCTAGCACCTGCTGGGATTGCACCTTAAAGCGGGCAAGATCCTTGCGCACCGCGGCTGCATCTTCCTCAGGATAGTGGGACATAATGCCGACCATTTTCAGATGAGGTAATGCCGAGATAGCCTTGGCTTCAGCCAATCCGGCAGCTTCGCTGACTTCCAGGCCGTTACGTGACATGCCGCCAGAGTTCAGTGCCAAATGAAAACGTAGGGTTTTGCCCTGCTGGGCGGCAATGGCATCCAGGCGCTTCGCCATTTCCAGATTACCGATCAGCTCTTCGGTGTCATAGTCGGTAGCCTGGCGCATCTCCGCCTCAGTGGCATTGCGCACGCGCATCAGGCGGCCTTTGAAGCCGAGTTCGCGCACGGTTTGCAGCTCTTGATTACTGGCCACGCCAATACACTGCACGTGATTTTTGATCATCACGGGTGCCACCAGCGAAAGGTCGTGCCCGTAGGCATCGCCTTTCAAAATGGCGCAAAGGGTAGTTTTATCGCCCAACAGTTGCTGAATCTTGTGGGTGTTATATTCCAGCGCGCTTTGTGAGATTTCCAACCGGGCATTGCTTACCACCGCCGGTGAACTTTTAACCGTAGCGGCGAGGGAATGAGTGGGGTTGGTGGCAGTAGGTTGATGGCAAGCCACCAACGTTAATAGCGGTATTAAGACTAAATGGCGTAAATGTAGCGGCATATTCCCTTCCTGGTGAAATAAAAAAGAGTTTTTATCAGCCTCAGTCAGTTTTTTTATCTGATTTGACGGCGGGTGTGGCTGAGCGATCAGCGGCATTAAATAAATGATAAAAGTGACTTTTTGTCAAATTTATTAATAATCTACAAGGGAAGAAAAGGATGCGGGTAATAAATGTAGCTATTGGGTTTTCCCCTCACCCCAACCCTCTCCCACAGGGAGAGGGAGCTGATAGTCCCAGCTCTTTTAGACGTAAATAGATAATCTCAGAAAACTCGATCGCCTCCTCATTCATGGTATGTCGCCGAATTTTTAGAACCACATCAGGGCGTAAGAAGAAAGATAAGGTATTATGCAGAGCAATCAATGAACTCGATCTGATCCCCTCTCCCACAGGGAGAGGGAGCTGATAGCCCCAGCTCTTTTAGACGTAAATAGATAATCTCAGAAAACTCGATCGCCTTCTCATCCATCGTGTGTCGCCGAATTTTCAGGACCACATCAGGGAGTAAGAAGAAGAAAGATTGGGTATTATGCAGAGCAATCAATGAACTCGATCTGATCCCCTCTCCCACAGGGAGAGGGAGCTGATAGTTCCAGCTCTTTTAGACGTAAATAGATAATCTCAGAAAACTCGATCGCCCCCTCATTCATGGTATGTCGCCGAATTTGCAGAACCACGCCAGGGAGTAAGAAGAAAGATAGGGTATTATGCAGAGCAATCAATGAACTCGATCTGATCCCCTCTCCCTTTGGGAGAGGGGTAGGGTGAGGGGCATCATTGGCGTATTGTTATGGCATCAGGCTATAACGTGGGTATACTTGCAAGCGTTATAGCCTGACAGCATTATTTCATGGAATGCAGGCCAATCACGTTGCCTTCACTATCTTTGGCGATGGAAATAAAACCATTTTCGCCGATGGCAAATTTTTCTTTCAGGATTTCACCGCCGTTTGGGACAATGCGGCTTTCTTCTACGGCGCAATCCTCACATGACAGATAAACCATGGTGCCACCTGCTCCAACTGGCACGCCAGCCATTTTAACCAGTGCGCCGCCAGACCCTTCGCCACCTTCCTGGTAAGGGAACATCTGGTATTCCATCCCCTCGGTTTCCAGTTTTTCTAACTGTGTATTGAATACTGCCTCATAGAATTTCTTTGCTCGTGGCATATCAGTAACATAAATTTCAAACCAGCTAACGATATTTTTATTCATGGTATTCTCCAGTGGTATTAATTGTTGTTCCTGGTTGGTTATGTTACGCATGCTGTTTATTTATACAGTGATGAAGATCACGTAATCAACTCATGTTTGGTCTGCTGCTGGGGCCTGACCAGGACGAACGCTATTCAACAAAGCCCAATGCGATGATAAATTATCAGCTGGGTTTATTCCTGTTACCGACATTGTAATATCTTATACCCGATATTTTTTTATTAATCATATAATGAATGTATATTTGGGGTTTTTAATTGTGGATTATTCTTGTTTTTAATCAAGACCAATCCATAACGTAGGGCAGGTAAGGCTTTAATGTTGACTGTGGATTTACTCTATTATTATAATTTATTCGCTTTAAGACGATTATATCTCGTCACACTAAAGTTATTTTCTAGTAAAATAGTGAAAGTTCATTTTGGTAATTACTATAAGGATATATTTATGAAAAAATTAAACGCATCTGAAGTTTCAAATGTTATTGGTGGTTATGTACTTGGTTGTGTTATTACCTATGAGCGTCAAATCACAGGTACCGGTACCTCTGCGGTAACCGTTTGCCGTCGCGTTGCCACCTGCCAAGGCAAGTTCGGTGATTTTTTGACTCGTGAACCAGCCGATCTGGCTCGCTGCGGTGCTTAATCGCAAGTAATCGTTAAGGTACGGCACTACGGATGGTGTCGTACCTTTCCTTTTCACCCCCTATTCTCTTCTTCTTTCTGCGATTATTTATAGCAATTATCCCCGCGACGAAAGCTATCCTTTATCTGTAGTTTGTGATCCCAGCATCAAACCCCCTGAACAATGTTGAACGTATGTTATCGGTTTGTTATGTTAATTTTCAGGCTGATGCCCACATTGCCGCAGCTATCGGGGCATGCTGCTCAGTACGATAAGCCTGTTCTCTTTTGTAACTTATGTTTCAAGGGGTTAATCATGGTGGTTGCTACCCGGCTCGCTGATGCCAGTTTTGAACAGTGGTTAGGCCAAATCAATTCTGCCTGTGGCCGGTTTTGTGCCAAAACCCTGGCACCTGGGTTTGCCGGTGCGATCCAGGAGTTCCACACCCATGCATTACGCCTGAGCGTAGTCGATGCTGCCCAGACCCGGCTTTACCGCACCCGCCGCGAAGTAGAGCAAAGTGACGGTTGCCACTTTTTTACCGTATTCCAACTGCGTGGCCAGTCGGTTATGGAGCAGGGCGATCGGCAGGCGGTGCTGTCTGCCGGGGATATCACCCTGATTGACGCCGCGCAGCCCAGCAGCTTTACCTACCAACAGGGTTCCCGCCAGTTATCACTGTTGCTGCCGCGTAGTTATCTCGAGCAGCAGCTGCGTTTTACCGATCTGCCCTGTGCGCGGCGTATTGCCGCCGATAACGCAGTGGCTAAACTCAGCCAGCAGTTAGTGTTGGGCAGTATGCAGAATACGCAGATGAGCCGCCTGGAGAGCGAAGCGGTGCTTAACGCCGTGGCCACCTTGTTACAGCCTGCCTTGATGGAGCAAGACGAGGGGCAAGATAGCCATGAGCGCATTTTTACCCGTTCGCTGGCGTTTATCGATCAGCATATTCAGTCCGAACAGCTGCGCCCAGAATGGGTTGCCAGTGAAATCGGCGTCTCCGTGCGTAGCCTGTACCGGCTATTTGCCCGCAAAGGGCTGGTGGTGGCGCAATACATCAAGAATCGTCGGCTGGATCTCTGCGCTCAGGTTTTGCGCCAAGCTAAGGAGAGGCAAAAGCTGGCCAACATTGGTTATGACTGGGGGTTTACCGATCACAGCCATTTCTCCACCGCCTTCAAGGCCCGTTTTGGCGTCTCGCCGAGCGCGTACCGCAAGCAGTATCTGTAACCCCGCCTGGATGATTTGCCAGCAGATTGTCAGGAGTGGCAAATCGGATGGCAAGCACAACAAAATATCCCCAGTGAAGAGTTGCTATGGTGAATTGGGGCCCCGTAAAACGGGCTCATCACAACAACAACGGCGGTAATGTCTCTTTGATGGGTGACGGGGGAAAGATGGTAGCTAACACAACAACAATCAAAACCAAACGTCTGCCAGCGGCGATTGCGCTGGCGTTAGGCTTGCTGATCGGCGCGGGTTGGCAGCCAGCGGCGTTGGCTCATGGCGCTGCGGCACATATGGTTCCGCTGCAAAAAACGCTGGAGGAGTTTGGTGCCAGCGTGCAGTGGGATGACTACGCCCGCATGTTCGTTATCGTGAAAGATGGTGCCTATGTGAAGGTCAAACCGGATAGCCGCGAAGCCATCGTTAACGGCAAGCCGCTGAGATTACAGGTGCCGGTGGTGTTCAAGGGTAAAACGGCCTATATGTCCGACGAGTTTATCAACGAAGTGTTCCAATCCGGTCTGGATCAGACCTTTGCGGTGGAACATCGGGCCCATCCGCTAAATCCCTTGAGTGCGGCGGAGATTAACGCGGCGGTCGCTATCATCAAGGCGGCCCCGGAGTATAAAAACAACGTGCGCTTTACCGAAATCTCGCTGCGTGAACCGGAAAAAAGCCAGGTCTGGCAGTTTGTACTAGGCGGTCGCGACGTACAGCAGCCCCGGCAGGCCGACATCACGCTGCTCGACGGGGTACACGTGATTGAAACCGTAGTCGATCTGCAACAGAAAAAGGTGCTGTCCTGGCAGCCGATCAAAGACGCTCAGGGAATGGTGCTGCTGGATGACTTCGCCAGCGTTCAGAGCATAATCAACGCCAGTAAAGAGTATGCCGAAGCCCTGAAGAAACATGGCGTTGCGGACCCGAGCAAAGTGATCACCACGCCGCTGACCGTTGGCTTTTTTGACGGCAAAGATGGCCTGCAGCAGGACCAACGCCTGCTGAAAGTGGTCAGCTATCTCGATGTTGGCGATGGCAACTATTGGGCTCATCCGATCGAAAACCTGGTGGCGGTGGTCGACCTCGAACAGAAGAAAATCATCAAAATTGAAGAGGGGCCGGTGATCCCGGTGCCGATGAAGCCAACGCCGTATGACGGACGCGATCGTAAGGCCCCGAAAATCAAACCGTTGGATATCATTGAGCCGGAAGGCAAAAACTACACCATCACCGGCAACACCATCCACTGGCAGAACTGGGATTTCCACCTGCATCTGAATTCCCGCGTCGGGCCGGTGATTTCAACCGTGACCTATAACGATAATGGCCGTAAGCGCAAGGTGATGTATGAAGGGTCGCTGGGCGGCATGATCGTGCCTTATGGCGATCCGGACGTGGGCTGGTATTTCAAAGCCTATCTGGATGCCGGGGATTACGGCATGGGCACGCTTACCTCACCGATTGCCCTTGGCAAAGATGCACCCCAAAACGCGGTGTTGCTGGATGAAACCATCGCCGATTACACCGGCAAGCCGACCGCTATTCCACGGGCCATCGCCATCTTTGAGCGTTACGCCGGGCCGGAGTACAAGCATCAGGAAATGGGGCAGCCGAATATCAGCACCGAACGCCGTGAACTGGTGGTGCGCTGGATCAGTACGGTAGGCAACTACGATTACATCTTCGACTGGGTTTTCCACCAGAACGGCACTATTGGTATCGACGCTGGGGCAACGGGTATCGAAGCGGTGAAAGGAGTGAAAGCCAGAACCATGCAGGATCCAACAGCCAAGCAGGATACGCAATATGGCACGCTGATCGATCACAATATTGTGGGCACCACCCATCAGCACATTTACAACTTCCGGCTGGATATGGATGTGGATGGCGAAAATAACAGCCTGGTAGAGTTGAACCCGGATGTGAAGCCTAACGATCGGGGCGGCCCGCGCACCAGTACCATGCAGGTCGATCAGGTGAAGGTCACCACCGAACAGCAGGCGGCACAGAAATTCGATCCTTCCACCATCCGCTTGCTGAGCAACCCGAGCCGGTTGAACAAGATGGGTAACCCGGTTTCCTATCAGTTGATCCCGTATGCTGGCGGTACGCACCCGATCGCCAAGGGGGCCAATTTTGGCAAGGACGAATGGATTTACCACCGTCTGAGCTTTATGGATCGGCAACTGTGGGTGACCCGCTATAACCCGAGTGAACGCTATCCGGAAGGCAAATACCCGAATCGCTCGATCCACGATACCGGGCTGGGCCAGTACACGGCGGACAATCAGCCGATAGACAACACCGACGACGTGGTCTGGCTCACCACCGGCACCACCCATGTGGCGCGAGCGGAAGAGTGGCCGATTATGCCAACCGAGTGGGTGCACGCCTTGCTCAAACCGTGGAACTTCTTCGATGAAACGCCAACGCTGAATCTGAACGGGCAAAAGCAGCAGTAAGCCAGATTGAAGGAGTAGAGGAACAGCGAGCTCCGGCAATCTATTGATTATCCAGACGGGCGCAGCATGCAGCACCCCTACGGTTTGGTTCTGTTGGCGTTTGTCAGCAGTATGCCAAAGAACGACTCCTGCACCTGAGCCTAACTCCGAACCAGCCCCCTCTCCCTGTGGGAGAGGGTTGGGGTGAGGGGAAGCCGCGATATCGAGTGACGGCTAATAACACAGGGGGCGAATGAGAATTCGCCCCCTGACTATTTAACGGATGCAGAACGGTTAGTAACGAATACACACCGATTTGGACTCGGTATAAGCATCCAACCAGTCCGGGCCGAAATCACGGCCGCTGCCAGACTGCTTGAAGCCGCCAAACGGCATGTTGGCGTCGATTAACGTATGAGTGTTGACCCACACCGTGCCCGCCTGAATGCGTGGCGTATAAGCCATCGCCGCTTGCAGGCTGGTGGTCCACAGGCTGGCAGTCAGGCCATAGTCGGTATCGTTGGCCTTCTGCAGCGCCTCCTCGGCATCCGCTACGCGGATCAGGTTGACGACCGGGCCAAACACTTCTTCCCGCGTCAGGTTCAGGCTGTCATCGGGATTGATCACCAGCGTTGGGGGAATATAGAAGCCTTGTAAGTCAGGCCCGGCGGCACCGGTGATCAACTCGGCGTGTTTGTTGCGGGCATCATCCAGATAGGCGGCCACCTTGTTGCGGTGCTCTTTGGACACCAGCGGGTTGATCTGGGCGTTGCCATCCATCCCCGGCCCGACAGAAAGCGATTTCACTGCCTGCTCAAAACCGGCGACCAGTCGATCGTAAATCGGTGCTTCGATATAGATACGTGAGCTGGCGGCGCAGACCTGCCCCTGGTTGAGGAAGCTGCCGGCCATCAACCCTTCGATCACCTGTTGCAGATCGGCATCTTTCAGTACGATGGCCGGGTTTTTACCGCCCAGTTCTAACGTGACGCGGGTCAACCGATCCGCCGCCGCGCGTGCGATCCCTTTCCCCACTGGCGTGGAGCCGGTAAAGCTCACTTTGGCGATCAGCGGATGTTCCGTCAGCGCCTTCCCGCAGACCGCTCCCTTGCCGGTCACCACGTTAAACACGCCCGGTGGCACACCAGCTTCGCTTGCCAGTTCCGCTATACGCAGCAGGGTAAGAGGCGTCGTTTCAGACGGTTTGATGACGATGGAACAGCCCGCAGCCAGCGCTGGCATTACCTTCCACATGCCAATCAGCAGCGGGAAGTTCCAGGGGACAATCCCGGCCACTACGCCGATTGGCTCCTTGCGGGTATAGACCTGATATTTGGCTCCCGGCGGCATCGGAATGGAGACGTCCAGGGTTTGGCCGACGATCTTGGTGGTCAGCCCAGCGGTGTAGCGCATCCAGTTCAGCGTGCAACCCACTTCAAAGGCGCGGGAGATGTTGATGGATTTCCCCTGTTCCAGGGTTTCCAACTGGGCCAGCTCCTCGGCGTGTTGCTCCACCAGATCGGCGAAGCGCAGTAAAATGCGCTCACGTTCGGCGGGTAGGCGCTGTGCCCAAACGCCAGCGCTAAAGGCCTGATGGGCCGAGGTGACCGCCAGTTCCACATCGGCGGCGTTGGCATCGGCGGTGCAGGAGATTTGTTTGCCGTCGGCTGGGTTATAGACCGCCAACCGCGATTCGGCCTGTGAGGTTTGCCATTGGCCGTTGATATACAGGCCGTGCTGACGATCGAGGAAACGGACTACGCTGTCCAGTATGGTCACATTAGGCATACGCCCTCCTAAGGGAATAAACGGATCGTTACCCTTAACAGTCTATAGCGTTATGCCCAACGCGGTTTTCATCTGCCTGACAATGGGTTTGTACTGCGTGACACTTGCTGGCTATTTACGCGCCAGCAAGGTGGCGAAACGCAGTTTGATGCGGTTGCCCTCGGCATCTACGCGGTGCAGCTCGCCGGGGTTCTCGTTATATTTGATGATGTCCCAATCCTGATAATAGTCTGCTAACTCATCCGGTTTGAAGGTGAATGAGAAGGGCACCGTGCAGGGGTAATCTGGCGTATCCATGGCCGCGACGATCAGGTTGTAGCCACCTTTAACCGTGCTGTCTTGCATATTGCGCACAATGTTTGGGATCTGCAGGCGATCCAGGAACATAAACACCACGGTAGACAGGATAAAGTCGTACTGGCCGCTAAAGCGATGAGTATTGAGATCCTGCTCGCTGGCACTGATGTGTGAAAGCTGCTCGGTGGCTATGATCTGGTTTATCGCGGCGATCGACGCAGCGTTTTTGTCCCAGGCGGTGACATCAAAACCTTTCAGGTTGAGATACAGCGAATTGCGGCCGCTGCCGCAGCCCAGATCCAGCGTCTTGCCGGGCGCGATCAGTTTGGCTGCCTCAAGGACTTCGGAATGGGTGGCCGTCAGGGAGTATTTTTGGGTGTAGTAATTATCTGGCTGGGTGGTCTGCTGATCCATCATGGTGTTCCTCTATATTTGATGTATATAAAATACATCTTTAGTGGCCTTTTGCCTAGCCGTTGAGAGGAGCACAGTATACCCGTTCAGTTTGGCCTGGCGGTATCCCTGCGCCAGGCCCTGGTTTTATCAGGCAATGCGCCTTGGATTGTGCAGCCCAAAGTTAAAGCTGTTGCAGCGGCGGCAGAACTCTTTCATCGCCGGTGGGGAATCCATCATCGGCAATTTCACCTCGATAAACGCCAACTGGTCCTGACGCGAAGCCTGCTCCAGCGCCATCTCCAGCTGTTGGCTGGTTGCTACCGCGACGCAAAACGCCTGAGTCTGCGGGCTTAGCACCGCCGGGAGTTTGGCGTAATCCCACGAGCCGATATCGTTATAAGACGACGTTTCGCCAAGGATATAGCGCTCAATGGTGTAACCGTCGTTATTGATCAGAAAGACGATCGGCTTTTGCTCATGGCGTAACAGCGTTGAGAGCTCCTGGGCGGTGAGCTGGAAGGAGCCATCACCAATAAACAGCAACTGCCGCCGTTGGGGGGCGGCCATCATCGTGCCGAGCAATGCCGGTAAGGTATAGCCGATCGACCCCCAAATCGGTTGGTTGACCACGGTAACGCCGTTTGGCATTCGCATGCCGCCGATCGCTGCACCAGAGGTGCCATTTTCAACGACCAGCACGTCATCCGCCTGAATAAAGCGCCGTATCCGCTGCCAGAAATAGTCCTGATCGAGCGGTTCGCTGCTTGGCGTCGCCAGTTTTTGCTGCGGTCCGGATAGTGGCTTCAGCGGCGGCTGGCTGGTGGCAGGAGCTTTCTCCAGTAGAGCTTGCAGCAGCTCGCTTGCCGTTACAGCAGGGTAGGAAACGTTATCCAGCTTCAGCGAAAACGGCTGAATATCCACCACCGACTGCTCTGGGATCTGCTGGCTGAAATAGCCGGTGGTGGAATCCACCAGGCGTACGCCAAAGCTGAGGATGCAATCTGACTCGGCCATCAGCTCAAACAACTCGGGGCGAGACAGATCGCCGTTGTAGCCGCCTTGCCAGCCCGGCGTGTTCTCTGAGATCGCACATTTTGCCGTGGGCATATTGGTCAATGGGATGGCGAATTTATCCGCCAGCGCTAACACCTGCGTTTGAAGTTGATATCGTTCGACCATCTGATCGATCAGGATGATTGGCCGTTTAGCACGGTTAATCCGTTCGAGCAGGGCTGCGCTGGCAAGCTGAAGATGGCTGGCATCGCTGCTTGGCAAGCGATATGGGGCGGGAATATCGGCAACCTCAATTTCCACTTCACAAATGTCTGAGGGGAGCTGCAGATAAACCGGTTTCTTACGTTGCCAGGCGCAGGCGATGACCCGCGGGATCTCCGTTGCGGCATTTTCCGGGGTGATGAGCGCCTGCGCCACGGTGAACTGCCGGAAACAGTTCATCACGTTATCAAAATTGCCGTCTGCCAGGGAGTGGTGCAGCAGCGCATTGCCCTGCATGGCGTGCAGCGGTGGCGTACCCGCAATGCAAATCACCGGGGACGATTCCGCATAGGCACCGGCAATGCCGGAAAGGGCCGCCAGATCGCCCACGCCATAGGTGGTGATCAACGCCCCGGCGCCTTTGAGGCGGGCATAGCCGTCGGCGGCGTAAGCGGCGTTCAGCTCGTTACAGTTGCCAATGAATTCGCACTCTTGGTCATGCTCGATGGTTTCCAGTAGCGCCAGGTTGTAATCGCCGGGCACGCCGTAGATGCGATCCACTTTCAGGGCGCGCAGCTGTTGCAGGATGAATGAACCTATGGTGATCCTCATTGATTGCTCCACATTCACGTCAATTTATTGTTATTTAACCGCGCGCAGCAGGGAACGGCTGGCGATGTCGCGTGGTTAATCGTTGAAAATGCGAGTCGCTTGTAGGGCGTCAGCATTAACAGTTGGTGAAAGTGGCGGCTTGTTCAAGCTGAGCGGGTTTGGGGGAAGGATTGCCTATCGTATCAAGGAGTTTACGACCCAAAAGGGGTAGCAACAGCGGTTTTCGCAGGGGGCGGTACTTTTCTTGCATTGATGGCCGCTGGAAATTGCGGCAAGGGCAGAAGCGAAAAGCCAGACGGGTACTTTCCGCCATCTTCACTTCTCTCCTGGCTGGGCGTCAATTTTTCGCTACGCCAGGAGGAAGATAATTTAAAGTGGGAGAGTGGCGCTCAGAAGAACATAATCCAGGCCGCCGAAATCGGCATCGCCAACACCAAGGCTGGCAGCATATTGGCTACCGGGAACAGCTTGATACCACAGATGCGCAAGCCGGTGGCCAACATCATTAACCCGCCAACGGCAGAGAAATCGGCCTGCATCGCCGGTGTGGTCAGCGGCAAAATGAACACGGCGCCAAACGCCAGCGCTAACTGGATGACCAACTGCGGGACGGCGATCAGAGCCACGGCCAGGCCAAGCGTGGAAGCAAAAATCAGCGCGGTGAACAGATCGAGGAAAGATTTGGCGATCAGCACGCTGGCATCCCCGGTCATCCCTTCGTGCATCGAGCCAAAGATGCCGGTGCCGCTGGCGCAGAACAGCACGATAATGGCGACATATGCCTCCAGAAACTCTTTTTGGTCCTCTCTGACAGCGCCTTTGGGAGCCATCAGATTACGGGCCCAGCCTCCGATGCGGCTGATGCCCCGTTCAATGTAGCAAAGCTCGCCAAGCAGTGCTCCCAGCACCAGTGCCAATACCATCACCGGCATATGTGCTACCTTGCCGATCAGCACTACGCCCATCCCCATAGAGGTAATACCAAAGGTCATTGGCAATGCCAGGCGCACCCGCTCCGGCAGCCTATGACCCAACATTGCCCCTGCAATACCCCCGGCCAATATTGCTGCACCATTAATAAATGGACCAATAACCATACCTATCCCTCGGCAAATAAAACCTAAGGTTCCTCCATAAGTCGTTGAGGTGCAAGCAGGATAACCGGAGTTTTCTGACAGACAACGCGTGTACAGGCGCATAACTTGGGCGCGTACGCCAATGAGCACCAAACTTAACCGTCTCTCAACGAGGGGCGATAAAAGCATCGGGCCAGCGAGATACGGCTTGCTCAGGATAGGACGATCGGTAAGAATCCCCGGCTTTATTTTTACAGGAGTTGTGAAATGGTGGTTAAAAGGATCTTGTTAGCCGGGGGGTTGGCGTTGATATTTCCTGCACTGCCTTCCTACGCCGAAGTTAGTGCGGAAAATAGCAATGTCGCGCACGCTGAAGAGCCAGGCTGGTGGGGGCGTTTTACCGGCAACGTGGCGGAAACCTGGAACAACTCGCCTAATAAGGAGCTCTATCTCCCGGCGATCACCTGGCACAACCGCTGGACCTACGACAAGGAAAAGACCGACGAGTATAACGAGCGTCCTTGGGGGGCTGGCTATGGCATCTCACGGTTTGATGCCGATGGTGATTGGCACGCGATCTACCTGATGGCGTTCAAGGACTCTTACAACAAGTGGGAGCCGATCGGTGGTTATGCCTATGAGAAGATCTGGCGGCCGATTGAAGGGGAGGATTTTCGTCTGGGGCTGGGGTTTACCGCCAGCGTGACCGCTCGTGACAACTGGAAATATATCCCGATCCCCGCGCCGCTGCCGTTGGCGTCAATCGGTTATAAGCAACTGACTTTCCAGGCCACCTATATTCCGGGTACCTACAACAACGGTAACGTATTCTTCGGCTGGTTACGCTGGCAGTTCTGATGATTTGCCGAAATTCTGAAAAATGCGCGGCAGCCCGAATAAACGGAACTTGTCGGTTGGCACGGCGTCCGAGCTAAGCGTGGTGTTAATTGCGCCGTCATTTTGCAGTTAAACAGGAGTCTTGCCGTTATGAATACCAAACATCGCTTATTGTTGGCCCTGAGCTTGACCACGGTAATGGCTACGGGCAGTGCCCAGGCCGCCGGGTTGATGGACTCCCTCAGCAGTGCCGCCACAGAACTGAGCAAATCGGGTGGCAGCACCAGCAACGGCGGCATGTCGCTGTCTTCGCTTAGCGGATTACTCAACGGCGGTGATAAAGCATTGAGCTCCTCCAGCATGACCAACGCCGCAGGGATCTTGCAGTACTGCGTGCAGAATAACGTCCTGTCGGCGAACGGCACCGAAGCGGTGAAAGACCAACTGCTGAATAAACTGGGTATCACCAGCACGGCCAATGCCAACAGTGAAGATTACCAGCAAGGTCTGGGTGGCCTGTTGAATACCGGCAAGGGCAACACGCTGGATCTCAATAGTCTGGGCACCTCGCAAATCACCGAGAAGGTGAAGCAGAAAGCCTGCGATCTGGTGCTGAAACAGGGCATGTCCTTTATTTCCTGATCCCTTTGGGGTAGCGATGCTCCTACTCAACTCACGGTGAAGATAATCTCAATGAACAAGATGCTGATACTTTCTCTTTTCGCTAGTGTGGCTTTGTTACAGGGGTGTACGGTGAAAACCAATGATGATGCGCCTGCGCCGCCAAAGGTGATTGGCATGGCAAATCCGGCAGATGTGTATTGCAGCCAGATTGGCGGCAAGCTTAACCCCAAGCAGAATGCTCAGGGGCAGTATTCCACCTGCACCTTGCCTGATGGGCAAGAGATTGAAAGTTGGGAGCTGTTCCGCCGCGACCACCCAGTGAAAAAATAACCCGCTAGGACGGCGCTAGAAATCTCTATCACTGATTGGATGATATTGTTCTGGCCCTTCCTCTGAAAAGGTTAATGGCAGCCTGCCATCGGGCCGATCTGCCACCGAGAGAGCCGTACGGAAGCTACATCCGCTGTGGATGTTTTTCACCTTCATCACATAGCGGCCGTTGGGTTCCAGCTTGATATTGAAGCTGCTGGCGGCGGGGAGGAACACCTCGGCCAGCAGTTGCTTGCTGGTGTTCTCTAGTTTGACCAACACGGCAAATTCATTGTGCTGATTATCCAGCGCCAACGTCTGCAATTTGCTGCCTGCTTGCCAATCTGGCTCATGCAGATAACCTGCCGAAGTGGGCCACGGGCTGCCCTGATTGTCGGACAGCGGCCCAACGCAGTGTTGGCGAGACTCTCGTAACGGGGCTTCCCGCTGGATCACGTAATTCTGTGGTGCGGCAAGGGTAAAACTCTCCTCCTGTACTCCTTCACTCCAGTGGCGTTTAGCCAGCAAAACCCCGGCTGCAACCAGCATAAAGAAGATTAACAGGGTCAGTCGATTGCGGAAGATCGGTGCCAATAGTCTGCCCGGCAGTTGAAACAGCCAGCTTGCAACTCTCAATAGCATTGTTTTTCCTTTATGGCCGCCTGCCTTTCAAGCCGCAACTTGCCTTTCAATAGGTGTTTAATCAGAGCGTTACGTCTGCGTTAACGTAACTTTTTCCAGTATAGCCAACATCCTGACGGCGAAAATCGCCAAAAGCGCTTTTTCTCAGATTGATGACAATGTCGTCGGGTATGGAGACGATCTGTAACACCAACGATTGGGCTAAAAACGTAGGGGCGCTGCATGCTGCGCCCGTTTTACAACACCTACGTTTTGAGCGGGTGGGGTTGTTAGCCATCTTCTTTTTAGACAAAGTATTTGTACGGTTTTATACGTTTGTGTACATTATTGTTCATTGTCACTTCGCCGGACCTTCAGAATGTCAAAACTGCTGCCCAATGAGCGCCACCAGACCATCCTTGCCACCTTGCAACAGCAGGGGCGAGTGCTGGCGATCGAAATGGCGGCGCAGCTGCATACCACTGAGGCCACCATCCGCCGCGATCTGCGCCAACTCGCGGCGCAAAACCTGTGCAAACGGATCTATGGTGGTGCGTTGCCGCTCACGCCTGCCGGTGGCTATTTGGCCGAGCGGGTTGAGATTAGCAGCGATGAAAAACATCGGCTGGCCCAGGCAGCCTTGCCTCTGATCCAGAGCGGGCAGGTGATCTTTCTCGATGCGGGTAGCACCTATCTTTACCTGGCCGATCTGCTGCCCCGCGATCGGCAACTCACCGTGGTGACCAATGCGTTGAGCGTGGCCAGTCGCCTGCTGGAACGCCCTGGGATCCGTACTATTTTGATAGGCGGTGAGGTAGATGCAGAAATTGGCGGCAGCGTCGATGCCAAGGCATTGGCCGAGATTGCCTCGTTTCGTTTCGACATCGCCTTCACCGGCGTCTGTGCATACGATCCCGACAGTGGCTTTACCGCGCTGCGCTATCAGGAGGCGCAGTTCAAGAAGCAGATGCTGGCACGCGCTGGCAACGTCGCGGTGCTGTGTACTCGTGACAAGTTCAATACCTACGCGCCTTATACGCTAATGCCCGCCAGCCAGGTCGATTATCTGGTGATTGCCCGTGGCGGCCATACGCAACTCGAACAGCAGGTCACTCTCAGCGGTGGCAACGTGCTGTATATTCCCGCAGATGATGGAGAGTGAGGATGAAAATCGCCCATGTTGCCCTATGGACACAGGATATTGAGGCTCAGGTCGGCTTCTGGCAGCGCTATTTCAATGGCGTAGCGGGGGAGGAGTATGTGAGCAAGAATCGCCCAGGCTTTATCTCGCGCTTTGTTCAACTGGCGGATGGCCCCTCGCTGGAGATCATGAGCGTTCCTGGCCTGTTGCCAGGGGGGAAAGGTGAGGAACGCGTGGGTTGGGCCCATATTGCGCTGTCGCTCGGTAGCGAGGCGTTGGTGGATGAACTGGCACAGCGGGCCAAGCAAGAGGGGATTTTGCAGGCGGCACCGCGCTGGACCGGTGATGGCTTTTATGAGGCCATCATTCGCGATCCAGACGGCAACGCGATCGAAATCACCGCCTGATCACGCTTCCTCCAGGGCGGCGAACTGCTGAGCCAGAAAATCGATCAGTAGTCGTACCGCTGGCAGCATGCCACGGCGTGAGGGATAGACAATATGGATCACGCCGCCCTGAGGTTGCCAGCCGGGCAACAGTTGCACCAGATCGCCCCGCAGGATCTCGTCGTGCATCATCATGGTCGGCAGTTGAACGATACCGGCCCCGGCAATCGCCGCGGTACGCAGCATCAGCATGTCGTCGGTGACCAGTCTGGGTTGATGCTCCCACTGGAACGTCTGCCCCTCCGGGCCGCTGAGTTGCCATTGATGCTGTGTTCTGGCCGGGCCGAGATCGAGCGTTGGGTAGTTCTGCAACCCTGCGGGTGAATCGATAGCGCCGATGGTGCGTACCAATGCCGGGCTGGCTGCGATGCACCAGCTGCGCTGAGCCAGGATTTTCAATACCAGGTCGCTGTCTTCTAACGGTGGTGGCCTGACGCGAATCGCCAGATCCAACCCTTCACCCACCACATCGACCCGGCGGTTGGTTGCCTCCAGGTGCACCGTCACCTGTGGATAATCCGCCATAAACCTGGCCACCATACTACCGATACGCGTATGCAACATCGCCACTGGGCAAGACATGCGTACCGTGCCGCAAGGCTCCGCCCGTGTCTGTTCGATCGCCTGCTGTGCCGCTTCGGCCTCAACCAGCATCGCCTTGCAGTGCACATAATAGCTTTGCCCTAAATCGGTCACCGAGAAACGCCGGGTTGAACGCTGGATCAGGCGTACGCCGAGCCGTTCTTCCAACTGCGCCACGCGGCGGCTGAGCTTCGATTTAGGAATGCCAAGTGCACGCCCTGCGGGGGCAAAACCCTGATGGTCTACTACACTGGCGAAGAAATACAGATCGTTCAGGTCTGTCTGCATCGGGGCTCTTATCGTTCTATTGATAGAACACTGAGTGTATATCTTGCCGACTACTGCTGCAAATCGCCTTGGACTAAACTTCTGTCATCAACGTTAGGCCGCGAGGCCTGCAACAGGAGTTTAAGATGAAAAAGATCCTTGGTGTTTATAACAGCCCTGAAGCTCACTGGGTCGGCAACGGTTTTCTGGTGAATTCCCTGTTCTCGTATAACGAGCTGGGTGCAGAGATGAGCCCGTTCCTGCTGCTGGATCACGCTGCGCCAACCAAATTCCGTTCGCACAGTGGCCGACGTGGCGTGGGGCAGCATCCCCATCGCGGGTTTGAAACGGTCACCATCGTCTATCAGGGCGAAGTAGAGCATCGCGATTCCACCGGCAGCGGTGGGGTGATCGGCCCTGGCGATGTGCAGTGGATGACGGCAGCGTCGGGCATCTTGCACGAAGAGTTTCATTCCAAAGACTTTTCGCAGAAAGGGGGCACCATAGAAATGGTGCAGCTGTGGGTCAACCTGCCAGCCAAAGACAAAATGGCGGCGCCGGGTTACCAGACTTTGCTCAACCAGGATATTCCTGTCGTGCCTCTGGCGGATAACGCAGGGCAGGTCAGGGTGATTGCCGGGAACTACTGCGGTCATGCTGGCCCAGCGCGTACCTTCAGCCCGATCAACGTGTGGGATATGAAGCTGAACGCCGGGCATACCACCACCTTGCAGGTGGAGGAAGGGCATACGCTGGCCGTGGTCATGCTGCATGGGGCGATTCTGGTCAACGGCGAGCAGATTGTGCGGGAAACGCAAATGGTGCTGCTGGATCGCGCTGGTGACTCCATCACCCTTGAGGCAAATGGTGACGTCAGCTTGCTGGTGCTGAGTGGTGAGCCTATCGATGAGCCTATCGTCGGTTACGGCCCCTTCGTGATGAACAGCGAGGCGGAGATCCAACAGGCTTTCCGTGATTTCAACAGCGGTCAGTTTGGCGCGATGCCGCTGACTACCGCAGGCAGCAATCAATAACCTCTGTGTCCCGGTACGGAAAACGTGCTCCGTATCGGGCGCATATTGCAAGACAACCTCTGTATCGTGGCCCTATTCGTCGGGCCGATCTTACCCTTAGGAAGGAGTTGTAACATGACAGCAAATTACAAGCGTCTCGATAAAGACCAGGCCGCCGTGCTGCTGGTGGATCATCAGGCTGGGCTGCTATCACTGGTACGCGATATCGATCCCGATCGTTTCAAGAACAACGTATTGGCTCTGGGTGACCTGGCAAAATACTTCAATCTACCGACCATCCTGACCACCAGTTTTGAAACTGGCCCCAATGGTCCTTTGGTGCCCGAGTTAAAGGCCCAGTTCCCAGATGCGCCTTATATCGCACGCCCTGGTCAGATTAACGCCTGGGACAATGAAGATTTCGTTAAGGCAGTTAAAGCCACTGGCCGCAAACAGTTGATTATTGCTGGCGTAGTAACGGAGGTCTGCGTGGCGTTCCCGGCATTGTCGGCACTGGCTGAAGGTTTTGAGGTCTTTGTGGTGACCGATGCCTCCGGTACCTTTAACGAGTTGACGCGGCAATCCGCATGGAGCCGCATGGAAGCCGAAGGGGCGCAGTTAATGACCTGGTTCGGCGTGGCTTGCGAATTGCACCGTGACTGGCGTAATGATATCGAAGGCTTGGGGACGCTGTTTGCCAACCATATTCCAGACTATCGTAACCTGATGACCAGCTACAGTGCGCTGACCTCAGGCAAGTAATCGGTGTGGCGCAGCTATCAGGCTGCGCCCTGCTCCAATAAAACGTCTCCCCCAAATCTCATCCCCCTCTCTTTGCTCAACGGGCAACGTATTGAAATTTACGCTTCTTTACTGAGAAACCGATTGAAAATTCAGCGGTATTTCCCCATATAATGGAGTGTTAATTTCACAAGGAGCGCGTATGGGAATCAGTGAAGAAGAAGCACTCCGCCGGTTGAGTCTAGAAAAAAATGCCGTCGGCAATTCGGCGAAATGGGTGGCAATTGTTTCAGCCGCTTACTTTGCTCTGATGGCGTTTTATGGTCATCCCACCGGCGTATTGGCCATGTCCGGCGCCATTTTTATCGTTTCAACCACCACCTGGTTGAAGAAACGCCAGAAAGTCAAAGCCTACCGCCAGGTTCTGGCGAAGATCGGCACAGACGAAACGGTCTGATGCCGTTTGCCAGGCGCAATAATTTTTTAGCGGGCTAGCATAACGGCATTAACATAACCAACTTCAACCCGCTGTGCTCCGCCGGGTAGAACGTTACCTGCTGAAAATGCCGCTCCCCCTGCTGTGGGTGGCTGAAGGTACGTTCACCGCCCTCACGGGCCATCACGTCCTGCTGCTTCCACCAATGATGAAAAGCTTCGCTGTTGTGGGTCATATTGCGCACAAAGGCGCGTATCTCTTCCGTTCCCTGATGATGGCTGGTTTCGGCACGAAACTCGGCCACCACTCGTCGAGCCCGATTTTCCCAGTCACTGACCAGCACCTTCGCCTGAGGGTGAAAAAACATGAAGTGCAGCAGGTTGGGGGTTTTTGCCTGCTTAAGCCAATCGCAGAACAGCTCCTCCGCCTGTGGGTTCCAGGCCATCATATTCCAGGTGAGATCCAGCAGATAACAGGGTACGGTCATTTGATGCACGCTTTGCAGCACGGCGGCATTAACCGTTTCCTGCGGCTGTTCTTTTTCAGGATCGGTGATATGTGCCAAGGTGAACAGGTAGTGCCGCTCGGCATGGCCCAGCCGTAACGCCGTGGCGATGCGTGCCAGCGTATAGGGGGAAATCGACACCTCGCGCCCCTGTTCTATCCAGGTATACCAGGTGGCACTGATGCCGCTGATTTGTGCCAGTTCTTCACGGCGCAAACCACTGGTGCGGCGGCGTGTAGCGGTGGGCAGGCCCAGCATTTCTGGCGTGATCCGCTCGCGGTGCGCTCGCAAAAAAGCACCTAGGGCTTTCTGGCTGGATATTGCGTCTGATTCCATTAGGGTGGTACCTGTTTATACTAGGATAACTGCTCATATTGTACCCGTATAGCTGCTTGATTATAGTCATTACCAGCCATCTCGGCACCGGCGTAAGCCAGATAATAATGGGAGCAGCTATGAGCATCAGCAACAGCCATAAAAATGCGGTCGACCGCCAGTTTGGCGAACAGGCCAATGCCTACCTGACCAGTGCGGTACACGCGCAAGGGAAAGACCTGCAACGCTTGGCCAAGCTGTTGGCAGGCAGTACCGATGCCCGCTTGCTCGATCTGGGGTGTGGGGCAGGACACGCCAGCTTTACCGCTGCGGCCCATGTCGGGCAGGTGGTGGCGTACGATCTGTCGGCGCAGATGCTGACGGTGGTCGGCAACGCGGCGCAGGAAAAGGGATTGGAGAATATTCAGCTGCAGCAGGGCGTAGCGGAGTCGTTACCCTTTGATGATGCCAGCTTTGACGTGGTGATCAGCCGCTACTCGGCACACCATTGGCACGATGTCGGCCGGGCACTGCGTGAAGTTAAACGGGTATTGAAGCCAGGCGGGCGAGCCATCTTTATGGATGTGGTTTCCCCGGGGCATCCGTTATTGGATATCTATCTGCAAACGGTCGAAGTGCTGCGGGATACTTCGCACGTGCGTAACTATGCACCGGGTGAGTGGCTGAGCATGTTGACCGAGTCTGGGTTATTGGTGCGGGAAGTCACGACCGATCGTTTGGATCTGGAGTTCAGCAGTTGGGTGGCGCGGATGCGTACGCCTGAGCATTTTGTCACGGCGATCCGTGCGTTACAGCAGGGGGTAGCAGAAGATGTTAGCCAACACTTTTCGATTCAGGCCGACGGCTCATTTACCAGTGATATCATGATGTTCGAAGCGGTGAAAGGTTAATATTTCAGGGCAGCCGTTGCGGGCTGCCCTGAAAATCGATGCTTACTTCTTGTCTTCCAACAGGCAACGGTAGATCAAACCACCGATAACACCGCCGATCAGCGGTACCAGCCAGAATACCCACAGCTGTTGCAACGCCCAGGTACCCTGGAAGATTGCCACGGCGGTACTACGTGCCGGGTTAACTGAGGTATTGGTAACAGGAATACTGATCAGGTGGATCAGTGTCAACGCCAGGCCGATGGCCAAAGGCGCAAAGCCTGCCGGTGCGCGTTTATCGGTCGCACCATGGATAACAATCAGGAAGAATGCGGTCAGTACCAATTCAATAACGATGGCGGCCTGCAAAGAATAGTCACCCGGTGAATGATCGCCATAGCCGTTAGAAGCAAAACCGCTGGTAGTTGCATCAAAGCCGGTTTTACCGCTGGCAACTAAATAAAGTACCGCGGCGGCAGCAATACCACCAATCACCTGGGCAACCACATAGGGAATAACATCTTTGGCAGGGAAACGGCCGCCTGCAAATAATCCCATAGTGACCGCTGGGTTAAAGTGCCCACCAGAAATATGGCCGACAGCATAGGCCATGGTTACCACGGTAAGGCCGAACGCTAAAGCAACACCAGCAAAACCAATACCTAATTGTGGAAACGCTGCGGCCAGCACTGCGCTACCACAACCACCGAACACCAACCAAAAAGTACCGAAAAATTCGGCAAAAAGTCGCTTTGACATAGACTCCATCCTGCTGGGGAAAAAACTAACGGGCGTTAGCACTAAAACTATAGAGCACCTTTTTAATATTGTAGTGGTCTAAAGCATAAATTTTCGCGCACACCTTCGATGACGGCCGGTATTAAAGCCCTATCTTTTTATTTTGTCTATGCGAAAGCGAGTATTTTAAGAATTTATCTTATTTTTTGCTGTTTTTTTATCTCGTTGATGGGTAATTTTCCTATTTTATATAGGATTAATTCCGTGTTTTATTTTTCTCGTGGGTAAATTCTTATTTTTCAATTGGTTTTTATCACTCAATAATGAAGGGCTGATTGTTTATTTCTATTTGTTATCCGCTAATGTAGACCCGGCTGTCATGAAAATGTCACTGTCGATGGTTAGGCTCTCAGGCTGTTACTTCCCCTTACAAAGAGTTAATGCTATGAGAATCAAACCGCTTGGCGTGTTGTTGGCCTCTGTATTACCGCTGTTGTCCCATGCTGCCGATATTGGCGTTGCTCGTTACAACGTCAGCTTTCCTGATGGCGATCGCGTGAGCTATTCCGGCGCTTTTGCCAGCCAGTTTCCCAATGGGCTACCGGTAGGGATTGGTTCCGGGCTGGTATTTAATGGCCAGGAAGGGGGGGATCTACTGCTGACCACCGTGACCGATCGTGGCCCGAACGCCGATGCGCCAGCAGTCGGCAAACAGGAGGCCAAGATTTTTGCCAACCCGGCTTTTGTTCCCCTATTGATGGAAATCCGTATTGGTGGCGGTAAGGCTATAGCTACCCAAGCCCGTCCTCTGCACGATGATAAAGGCCCTATAAGCGGCTTGCCGCTGCCTGGCAACCTGATTGGCTCAACGAATGAAGTGGCATTGACGGATACGCTCAAGCCGCTGCCGAGTGACAAACGCGGGTTGGATACCGAAGGGATCACGCCAGACGGCAAAGGAGGCTATTGGCTGTGTGACGAATATGGCCCCTTCCTGATCCATATCGATGGCCAGGGTAAAATTCTGGCGAAATATGGCCCAACGCCGTTAGCGGGGGAGCAGGCGGTTGCCAGCGGTCTGCCAAACATCATTAAATGGCGTCAACCGAACCGGGGTTTTGAAGGCGTAACCCGGTTGCCGGATGGGCGGATCCTGGCCGCGGTGCAGAGCACGCTGGATATCGATGGCAAGAGCAAAAACCAGGCGCAGTTTACCCGTTTGGTCAGCTTTGACCCTGCCAGTGGCAAAACGGCCATGTATGGTTATCCGATCGATATCACCCGTTACCAGAAAGCCAAAGATGCCAAGATTGGCGATATCGTGGCGGTCGATAATCAACACATCCTGCTGATTGAACAGGGCGGTGACAAAGACAAACAGATGATGAACAAGATCTATCTGGTTGATCTCAGCCAGGCCAGCGATCTGACATCGTTCGACGGCCAGGGCAAAGCGCTGGAATTTGCTGATGCCAGCGAACTGGCCAAGCGAGGGGTTAAGCTGGCCCAGAAACGTGAAGTGGTCGATCTGCGTAAACTGGGTTGGCAGCAGGAGAAGGTAGAAGGATTGGCGCTGATCGATAACCGCACACTGGCGGTAATTAACGACAACGATTTTGGTTTGCAGGCCAAGCTGGTCAACGCCGAGCCTGAAGGGAAGAAGATTGGCGACTATCAGTTGGATCAGCAAGGGAAGCTAAGTTTGGCAGCTAAACCGGTAAACACGACGATTGAATTGCGGCCATTGGCACAGCCAGAGTCCTTGAGCGAACTGTGGGTGTTAACTCTGCCAGAGCCCTTGCGCTGAACGGACGTAGCAAGTCTATAGAGAAATGTCTGCCGGATAATTGGGCCAGGTTTGGCCCAATTATCCGTTGAGCGGGGCAGGGAGAAGGAAAATTGCTTTAAAATAAACCGGGTTATCTCAGTTGACTAAATATAATTATTAATTTTTTCAAATAGAGCGTAAAATTTGCGCTATAAATAAAGTTATGCGCTATCAGGAAATACCCACTCTCACTTTCTCCTTATTTTGCTCACAATGATTGAGCTTCTTTACATTGGATGACGTCTGTTTTCAATGGTTAACGCATAATTAACCTCACTGAGAACGAGTTCAAATGAAAATAACGGAGTCAATCATGAAACTATTACCATGCATCGCAGCAGCACTGATCGCCACCGCTTCATTCTCCACCCTGGCCGCAACCATGGGCGCCAAACAGGTTGATAACACTCAAGCCAGCAGCATGCAGAGCATCGGCGTGGTGTCAGTTTCCGGTATCAGCGGCTCACCGGATGACGCTATCCATGCGTTGAAACAAAAAGCGACTGAAGGCGGCGCAACGCACTATCGAATCATTGGCCTGGATAATCCAGGGGATTCCAGCGCTTGGCGCGGTACGGCTGAAGTTTATCGTTAATTAATTCACGATAAATAGCTGAATGGCCAATTAGGCTGGCCAATATAAATTACCCTATGAATTTCAAGCTGCAGCTAGGCGACAAACTTACTCATCCCCAGGAGCTTACGTTTAGTAAGTGACTGGGGTGTGTAAGTGCAGGTAACAACGCTGCAGCTTGAAAGGCGACGGGTATAGACGGCTGCGGATAATAATCTGACCAGTAAAACTAACCTGGTTTATTGATTGATTATTATCGCAGCCTTTTGGGTTTTTATTTTATGATGCCCCTTTGCATTTGATTAACGATCACAGCCGCTTTTCCATCACCACCACTTCGTCGCCATATTGCTGGCGGCGTTCAATAGTCTGCCAGCCCCAACCGGCGTACAACGCCTCGCTGTGATCGGTGATCAGATGCAGAACGGGATGGTTGCGTTGTTGTGCCGCGCTGACGATCGCCTGCTCCAGGCGCTGGGCAATACCCTGCCGCCGATGATCCGGGTGTACAAAGACACCGGCCAACCAGGGGGAGAGATCCATGCGATGATGGTCGTCACTTGGCCACAGGCTGGCCATCCCCAGAGGGCGCTCGCCATCAATCAGCAGTAGCGTCAAGAAATCCTCGCTGGGTTTGCTGCACAAAGCAAAGCGTTGGCGGGTACGCTCCAGCGTACCGCCGCGTTGTGAGCCCCATTGGCCGAATGCCCAAGCGGCACAGACGTCGGCAAAGTGTGGGTAGTCTGTCAGCGTAACAATCTGTTGAGCCATATTTATCCCCCGGTGTTGTGATACCAATTTAGCCTGCAAGGCCGCAGCGTGGCGACTGCTTTTGGTTTTTTATCTGCTGATGTCGTTCTTGGAAAAGGAAGCCGTATCTTCGCTGTTGATTGAATATTTAAATGAGAGTAATTATCATATAGCACTTTATGGCGCTATTGGTGATTTCTGCCTGCGACAAAATCTGTTTAAATAGCCGGCCGCTAACCAGGAGCCAGACATGAGCCTGAAACTACGCTTGGCACAACCGCAGGATATCCCGCAGTTGGTCGCGGTTGAACGTTCCGCCGCTCAGCTGTTTCGCCAGCAGCCAGAGTTACAGTTTATTGCCGAAGGCGAGGTGATGAGCCCGCAGCAGCACGTCGATTTTATCGAACAGCAGCAGGAGTGGGTGATGGCTAGCCCAACTGAGCAGATCGCCGGTTTTATCGCGGTGCAGCCATTTTCGCACAGCTGGCATATCGCCGAGCTTTCGGTTGCGGCCGATTGGCAGCGGCAAGGCGTGGGCAAGCGCCTGATCGAAGAGATTGCCGGCCTCGCCTTGCACCAAGGCATCCAACGGTTAACGCTAACGACGTTCGTGCAAGTGGCATGGAATGCACCTTATTACCAGCGCCTGGGCTTTCGCACCCTTCCTGTCGCGCGGCTGGATGCGTATCTACAGCATCTTCTGGCGCAAGAGGTAGAGCACGGGTTTGCTGCCAATAGCCGCTGTGCTATGGAATTTACACTATCGTAAAGATTGAAATACAGATTCAGGGCGGTATGATGAAGTTACAACGCCAACGCTCGATCGACCTGCGGGCAGCTTCGCAGGCAATCTAATGCATTCAGTCACCGCAAAAGGGACAACCCGTAATGACACAAGCCATTTTTATGGTAGGAGCTCGTGGAGCAGGTAAAACCACGGTCGGCAGTGCATTGGCGCAGGCGCTGGGCTATCGGTTTATCGATACCGATCTGTTTATGCAGCAAACCACGCAAATGAGTGTAGCGGACATGGTTGCACAGGTGGGTTGGCAGGGATTTCGCCAGCGCGAAACCCAGACCCTGCAAGCGGTAACCCAACCGTCAACCATAGTTGCCACCGGCGGCGGGGCGATCCTGGCCGAAGAGAACCGGCGTTTTATGCGTCAGCATGGCACGGTGATCTATCTGCGTGCCCCAGCCAGCGTATTGGCGCAACGGTTGGCAGAGTTTCCGGAAGAAGGGCAGCGCCCAACGCTCACTGGTCGCCCCATTGCCGAAGAAATGCTGGAAGTATTGGCGGTACGTGAGGCTCTCTATCAGGAGGCCGCACACCATGTCATGGATGGTACCGCTAATCCCCAGCAGGTAGTCGAGCAAATCTTGGCGGTCTTGCAAGGCGAGGCGGTAAAGTAACTTTCTCTGGCCACATCTTGTGCCACGATACCACTGACCAATCCCAACCAACTCGCTATGTGCTGTAGGGGCGCCGCATGCTGCGCCCGCTTAGCCTTATGCCGCTAAGTAAAATAAAGCCCTGGCGTTATGCCAAATCGCTGACGGAAGGCGGCAATATAGGCGCTGACGTTATCATAGCCACATTCGTTGGCCACGTTAGCGACGGGCATGCCGGCTGATAGCGCCTCCAACGAACGGATCACCCTGGCTTGTTGACGCCAGCGGGAAAAACTCATACCGGTTTCCTGCATAAAGCGTCGGCTAAGGGTGCGGGGGCTTAAACCCGCCCATGCAGCCCATTCACCTTGTTGGCGATCATTGGCGGGATCGTTCAATAAGCCATAGGCAATTTTCAGCAACCGGGCATCTTGCGGCAGCGGTAGTTGCAGCGGTTCGGCCTCCTCGCTTCGCATCTCATCAAGCAGAACCTCCACCAAACGTTGTTGCGCCATGTCGAGCGGCGCAGAAAACTGTGCAATGCGTTCAAGCAGCGCCGAGCTTAAGGCGTTGGCGGCGGTCAGGCGTGGCGTTGCCGCCAGTGTGTTGCAGCAGGCCCCAGGTAAATAGAGGATCCAGCCGATCACCTTGCCGCAGGCCAGCGCCTGATGAGGGCAGTGGGGCGGAAGCCAGCCAAGGTTACCGGCGGTCATCGCCCACTGCTGCCCCGCTGTTTCCAACATCATCATCCCGTGGCTCAACAGATAAACCTGCCCCTGTTGATGCTGATGCCAAGGCGTCAGGTGTTTTTTAGCGTGCAACAAACGTTCGCTGTGCAGTTTCATCAGATTGGCCGATTAGCGTTATTGAATATCTTGATACGGTTATTATGCCATTACTGATTGCCTTTATGCTCTTCGAACGCTATTACACCGGAGAAAACAGCATGACTAACCAAACCCTTGTCCTGGCAGCTTTACAGCAAATTGTAGCCAACCCCGAACACCAGCCCGAACTGATCGCCAAGCTGTTCAGCCGCCACTATCACCAGACGGTGGATGGTCATACGCTAGATTACCCGCAGTTTATCCAGCATATGGCCTTGCTTAAACAGATCACCTGCAGCATGCAGCTTCAGATCCTCGCCATCGCCGCGGCTGGGGAAAATGTCTTCACCCATCATGTGGTGAATATTGAAAAACGTGATGGCAGCCAGAGCCAGATCAGGGTGTTGGCTCATTTCACCGTGCGTGATGGCCAGATCCAATCCTGTGTTGAATTGACGCAGTTGCTGGCCGGTGAACACCAGGACCGGGATTTGGGGTCGCGCCGATAACTGGCATTTCAGGGGGGTTGTCTATACTTAACAACAGGTCATCACATTGGAGAGCACTATGCCGAGTAAACCTCCCTACCCGAGAACGGCGCGTATCAAGGCCGTAGACAAGGGCGAAGTGGGCAAGCAGGTTCGTTGGTATGAGCTACGGGCCGATCACCCCAAACCCGATACGCTGATCAGCGAGCACGAAACCGAGCGGGAAGCGTTAGATGCCAAGCGGCGTTACGAGGACGAAAACCTGGGCGAATAGCCTATGGTGTCATAACAAGTTGCCGGTATAAACCGGCTTCATTTTTTCAACTGCGTTGTGCTATCCATGACCGGTCTTCCCCCGCATTTGGGTCCATCCTCATCATTCTGTTCGAGACTTCTCTCGCTATTGGTATCTTACGCAATCTTTTAATAGCGGCATCCGCCGCGCTGATGACTTGGTGAATATTGGTATCTTATGCTGATATTGACGCTGAAAGACGGACATATGCCAATCATCTCGGAAAATGACTTTGCGATCTGTGCAGTATTTTCAATATTAAAGCATCATTCGCTGTAATTTCGCTGTGTGATAAAAATAAACTGCTTGACGATAAGTGGTGTGGGTTTTAGGTTTCTAAATATCGATTGGGAACTGGGTTCCATATAGTGGAACAAGGCGAGCCATGACTACCTTGGAAAATGCTGCTGCGGTATTAAAACTATTTTCTCAACGGCAGATAACGCATGGCCAAGGGGGGATTTCTTTTACTGATGTCGTCGAAAGGTTGAGGTTGCCAAAAAGCACCGTTTCGCGTCTGCTACAAACGATGGAAAGCCAGGGGCTTTTAGAGCGGGATCCGCAAAGCCGTCAGTACCATATTGGCTATCTGCTGCTTGGGGTGGCCAGCCATTATCTTTCCACTCCGCTGGTGGAAAGTGCCACGGCGGCGATGATGCAGCTTAATCAGTTAACCTTCTGTACCGGCTATATATCGATGTTGGAGGGGCGGGAGAATTGGGTGATGCGTACGCTGCCTGGCCGCCATTTTTTGCAGGTGGTGACACCGGTGGGGGCCAGTTCGCCAGCGGCAGAAACCTCTGTGGGGCGCGCGATACTTGCGCGAGAAAGTGATGAGCAGGTGCGTGAGCGGTTTGCTGCTGGCTACCAGGTCGCTTCGGCAAACTCTCCAAAAACGCTGGAGGCGTTGCTGCAAAAGTTGGCAACCATCCGGCAGCAGGGCTGGTCATTGGCCCGTAACGAAACGCTGCCGGGTATCAGTTCATTGGCAACCTCGGTGATGAATAAGCACCGCAGTGAGACGGTGGGATTATGTCTTTCTTTCCCCTCACAAGCCGAGGATCAGCCTTATTCTCCCCAGGTGCTTGAGGCATTAATGACGGTTTCCCGACAACTGGCAGAAAAACTCGGTGATGACTATTGGCAAGAGATCAAATAGCTCACCGTAAACCGGCTTTATTAGCGCGCCAACACCAGGGCATGTCGCTGATTAGTTAATAGCAGAGGGAGTTATTCTGCCATTAATGTGGCCAAGGCAGGCACTAAATAATTTATTTCACCGCGTAGAGTTTAGAATAATGGAACTCTATCGGAAATCCGTGTCCGAAATATTATTTTTGCCATTTAGCAGGGATATTCACAGGGTGGATTTATGAAACCAGAGACAACGAGTAATCCATTGAAAGATATCGGTACGCTACTGGTGATGGTGCTGTTATCCATCGTCGGGGCGATAATTGGCGTACAGTTGATCACCACCTTGGGCGTGACGCCCAATACTTCGATTATCGGTGCGCTGATCGCCATGCTGCTGGCACGGATCCCGCTGCGCATGTTCCAACGCTATCGTTCGATACATACCCAGAATCTGGCCCAAACAGTAATCTCCTCAGCTACTTTCGGCGCGGCCAATAGCCTGCTGATGCCGATTGCCGTGCCTTATGTCATGGGGCAACCGCAATTGATCCTGCCGATGTTTTGCGGCGTAGCGGCGGCGATGCTGCTGGATGCTTACCTGCTGTACCGGATGTTTGACACTAAAGTGTTCCCGGCGGCAAATGCCTGGCCCCCAGGAGTCGCGGCGGCGGAGGCTATCAAGGCTGGTGACCGTGGTGGTAAACAGGCCTGGTTGCTGGTTGTCGGCGTTGTTGTGGGGATTGCAGGCTCCATGTTGAAGATCCCCATGGCGGCCTTCGGTACCGCATTTATTGGCAATATCTGGGCGCTGAGCATGTTCGGTGTTGGCCTGCTGCTGCGCGCTTATGGCCAGCCGCTGACCGGTGTCGATATCAATGCGCACTATATTCCGCACGGCGTGATGGTCGGTGCCGGGCTGGTGGCATTGATCCAGGTGGTACAGGTGATCCGCAACAAAAATCAAAGTTCGACATCGACCTATACCCAACCTGACAGCGAAGTACGCAAAGCCTTGGGTCTGGGGGCTGTCGGATATATCGTGATTGCCGGGATGCTGGCTTTGGGAGGCGGGTTATACAGCGAAATGTCGCTGACCATGCTGGTGTTGTTTGTCATCTATGCCGCGTTTGCTGCCTTTGTACATGAATTGATCGTCGGCATTGCGGCGATGCATTCCGGCTGGTTTCCGGCATTTGCGGTGGCGTTGATCACGCTGATCGTTGGGATCATGCTTGGTTTCTCTCCTCTGGCGCTGTGCATTCTCACCGGTTTTACCGCAGCGACTGGGCCGGCGTTTGCCGATATGGGGTTCGATCTGAAAGCCGGCTTTATCCTGCGGGGTCACGGTAAGGATTTACAGCAGGAGTTGCTGGGGCGACGTATTCAGCTGATTGCTGCCATGATTGCTTTTGTGATCGCCATTCCCGTGGTTTATCTCTCTTACACCAGCTATTTCCTGCAGGAGTTGATCCCACCGGTGGCCCGGGTATACGCCAAAACCATTGAGGCAGGAGCCCAGCCCGGTATTGCGTCCAGCCTGCTGATTTGGGCTATACCAGGCGCGATAGTGCAGTTTATTGGGGGGCCTAAACGCCAGCTCGGCGTGCTACTTGCGACAGGTTTGCTGATTAATAACGCCTTGGCAGGATGGGCGGTGCTCGCCGGTATCGCGCTGCGCATTCTGATCATCAAACGCTGGGGGGATAAAGGCCGCGCGCCGATGGAGATCATGGCTGCCGGGTTTATTGCCGGTGACGCGCTATACAACTTCTTCAACTCGATCTTTTCCAGCAAGGGAAAATAACGCCGTGCCTGCAACTGCGGGAGGCATAAACCTATCAGGCAACATTTGCGAGGGATTAACATGAGTTTGCAACAAACGCTGCAGGTCTTTGAGCTGATTGATAATGCCTATGTCAAAGGGCAGGACGTGGTCGATCTGTTTACCCATTACCCGTTGGTCAAGGCCAGCACTCATCGTGTCAGCGGTGAGAAGGGCACCACGGATTTTGTCCGCATCGAGATCCCTGGCAGTGCAGGCAAGCAATCCGGTGGTGATGCGCCAACGTTGGGAATTATTGGCCGCTTGGGTGGCATTGGAGCTCGCCCCACGCGCATAGGATTGGTGTCAGACGGTGATGGGGCGATTGCGGCGATCGCCAGTGCGCTAAAGCTGGCAGAAATGCAGCGCAAAGGTGACGTTCTGCCTGGTGACGTGGTGATCACTACGCATATTTGCCCGAATGCACCCACTCGCCCACACGATCCGGTCGATTTTATGGATTCACCCATCGATGACGTCACGATGAATGATAACGAAGTGGTGCCGCAAGCCGATGCCATTTTGTCGATCGATACCACCAAGGGCAATCGTATTATCAACCACAAGGGCTATGCATTGTCACCGACGGTGAAACAGGGCTACATCCTGCGGGTATCGGAAGACCTTTTGCGTATCATGGAGATGACCAGTGGCCGCCCGGCAGTGACCTTCCCAATCACCATGCAGGACATTACACCCTATGGTAATGGCGTTCATCACCTCAACAGTATCCTGCAACCCTCAACCGCTACGGCAGCGCCTGTAGTAGGTGTGGCAATTTGTACTGAGTCGGTAGTGCCGGGCTGTGGCACCGGTGCCAGCCATGAGGTGGATATCGCGCTGGCGGTGAAATTTGCCGTGGAAGTGGCCAAAGAGTTTGGGCGCGGTACCTGCAGCTTCTACGATCCTGCTGAATATGACCGTCTGCTGGCGCTTTATGGCAGTCTGAGCCATTTTCAACAGCGGAAATAACCGTGATGTTTGCCAGACTGAATGAGCAGTAGAACGCCGAACGCTGGCCGCCGAACTCATTGTTTGATCCCGCTCATGTTTTGCCGTGCGTAACGATCGCATTTCGCATCAAAAACCAGTGACAGACCCGGATTCATCCCCCAATATGGAGATCCCTCAAAGATGATTACGCAGGTGCCAGTCTATGCTGAAAGTGAACGAGTATTTTGCCGGGAAAGTGAAGTCTATCGGTTACGATAGTAGCAGCATCGGTCGTACCAGCGTCGGGGTGATGGAAGAGGGTGAGTACACCTTCGGTACCGCACAGCCGGAAGAGATGACGGTGATCACCGGGGCATTGAAAGTGCTGTTACCGGGCGCACCGGATTGGCAGGTGTTTACGCCAGGCGAGAAGTTCTTTGTGCCTGCGCAGAGTGAATTCAACGTTCAGGTTGCCGATGCGACGGCCTACCTGTGTCGTTATCTGAGTAAGTAATCAGTACAGTTTGGCCGGGGATGAAGATTTTCCCCGGCATTCCCCAGAGGGCGCAACGTGTTGCGCCCCTTCTGTTTTAGCGCTGTGCTTCGCCACCCAAGGCTTCGATGGTGTTGCTGATTAAGGCCGCCAGTTCGCTGGTCATCAGGATAAAGTCGGCATCGAAACGCTGGGCAAAATCTTCACGGTCGATATCATCGTTCTGATCGCGCAGGGTATCGGCAAACTTCAGGCGCTTGAGTGAGCCGTCGTCGGCCAGCACCAGTTGGATGCGTTCCTGCCAATCTACCGCCAGCTTGGTCACCAGCTTGCCAGCTTCGATATGCACGGCAATCTCGTCGCTGATCAGGTTCTGCTTCTTACAGCGGATCACCCCACCTTCCTCCAGAATAGCCTTCAGTTCGGCCTCATCCTGAATGATAAAGCCGGCTGGCAGTTCGCCGGAGCGGACCCATTCGGTCAGCGTCAGCTCGATCGGGCTTTCCATGGTCAAAGGTACCACCGGCAGAGAACCCAGGCTCTTACGCAGCAGCGCCAGCATATCTTCGGCGCGCTTGGCGCTGGCGGCATCGACCATAATCAGATCGTTAACGGTATCGATCCACATATAGGTCTGGTTGAAGCGGCTGAAGGCGCGTGGCAGCAGGCTGTGCAGCACTTCATCTTTCAGGGAGTCTTTCTCGGTTTTTTTCAACTTGCGGTGCTGTTCGCCTTCCAGCTTTTCGATCTTGGCCTGTAGCTCTTGTTTCAGTACCGGAGAGGGCAGGATCTTCTCTTCTTTACGGGCGCAAATCATGATCTGGCCGTTAACCGCGTGCGTCAGCGCGTCGCTGTGAGAACCCATCGGGGAAACCCAGCCGGTTTTCGCCATGTCCTGGCTGCCGCATGGGGTGAAGGCAAAGGCGCTGAGCTGTTTTTCCATTTCATCCGCAGTTAGCGCAACGTCGCGGCTCAAACGGTAAACCATCAAATTCTTAAACCACAGCATAATGTTATCCCAGGCTGGGCGTGCATTTGGCACGCAGATTCATCAAAAGCAGGGCGGCATAATAACGAATTGACGCTGAAAAATCGCCTCATTCCCGCTGATTTGCGTCCGCTGCCGCGTTTCACACAGCCAGATAGGGGAATTGCCATTGGCGTCACATTCGGTGAGCGTGGCGTGAGCCGGGCTATGCGCTACACTGGGCGGCAAGTTTGTTGGCGTGCTGAATTGGGGAGAGAAATTGTGCGTATTGGTATCGATCTGGGTGGCACTAAAATTGAAGTGATTGCATTGGCTAACGATGGGGCAGAGCTGTTCCGTCATCGCATTGCCACCCCTCGTCATGATTATCAGCTGACGCTAGAAGCTATCTGCGGGCTGGTGACGCTGGCGGAGGAAAAAACCGGCCAGCAAGGCTCGGTGGGCGTGGGGATCCCCGGGACGCTGTCGCCCTTTACCGGCCTGGTAAAAAATGCCAACTCCACCTGGCTGAATGGTCAGCCGATGGATAAAGATCTTTCTGCCATGCTGCAACGCGAAGTGCGGCTAGCCAACGATGCCAACTGCCTGGCGGTATCGGAAGCCACCGATGGAGCCGCTGCCGGGAAAAAAACCGTGTTTGCGGTGATCATTGGCACCGGTTGTGGGGCTGGAGTTGCGATAAACGGCCAGGTGCATGCCGGGGGCAACGGCATTTCCGGCGAGTGGGGCCACAATCCGTTGCCGTGGCTGGATGAAGACGAACTGCGTTTTCGCGCCGAGGTGCCCTGTTACTGTGGTAAGCCTGGCTGTATTGAAACCTTTATCTCCGGGACCGGTTTCGCTACCGATTATGCGCGGCTGAGTGGTCAGGCGCTAAAAGGCCATGAAATTATGGCGCTGGTTGCACAACAGGATGCGGTGGCAGAGTTAGCTGTTAAGCGTTACGAAATGCGGCTGGCGAAGTCTCTGGCTCACGTGATCAATCTGTTTGATCCCGATGTGATCGTCCTGGGCGGCGGCATGAGCAACGTGGAGCGGCTGTATCAAACGGTGCCGTCACTGGTGAAACCTTGGGTATTTGGCGGCGAGTGCGAAACTCCTATCCGCAAAGCAATACACGGTGATTCCAGCGGTGTGCGCGGCGCCGCCTGGCTATGGCCTCAGGTGTAACCAACCTTCGTAGGGGCGCAGCATGCTGCGCCCGTTGCGAGCCCTCGCCTCACTCCTTAGGTGTGTAATCCTTTTCGCTTTCGCTGCGTACCCGCTCGATATGGATGGTCAGAAACAGCATCTCTTCGCTGGTCAACTGATGCTGGTAGCTCTTCTCGATGTGCTGGTTGATCTTGCCGGCACAGGCGAATGACTCGCGGTATTTCTCCTTCACTACCTGATACAGCGAATCGTCCTCGCTGTTGACGTAATTCTTGCCTAACAGGCGCTGGGCAAAGAATTTCAGATGGGTGACAAAGCGATGGTAGCTGAGCGATTCCTCGTTGTAGTCAAAACGGAAATGGTATTTGACGATATTGAGGATCTCCTGCATCACACGGGTGATATGCAGGGTGTTGTGCATTTCGTCATTGAGCTGCGCGTTGACCAGGTGCAAGGCGATAAAGCCAGCCTCGTCTTCCGGCAACGTAGTTTCCAGACGCTGGGCGATGATGGTCAGCGCCTCAAGCCCGATGGCAAACTCGTTTGGATAGAGTTTCTTGATCTCCCACAGCAGTGCGTTCTTGATATCCAGCCCTTGCGCGTGGCGTTGCAGCGCAAAATGGATATGGTCGGTCAGCGTGATATAGACAATGTTATGCAGTTTCCCCGGCAGCCGCTCGCGGGCTAGGGTGATGATCTTGTCTGCGGTGGTCACACACGCCAGCGGGATCTCCGCCAGCAGTTCTTTGTAGCGTTCGCTCATTTCGCCACTGTTGAGGGTGAACACCTTTTCAATCAGGCTTTCATCCACACTTTCCCCGGCTTTCTTTTGAAAGCCAATGCCACGCCCCATAACCACCGTTTCTTCCTGATGGTCATTCAGCGTAATCACTACGTTATTATTGAGTATTTTAGCGATTTTCATGGCTATTCCCGGCCCGCTGAAAACGAAAAAACCCGACGTCCGGGAGCGATCCCGAAGGTCAGGTTTTGCCTGTATGCACAGTGACAATCCTGTAATAATTATCATGATAACCGTTGTCGGCTTTGGCTCAATGCTTTTCAGCCTGTACTGTCGCCGCGATCACACTTCTGGCCGTAGTTACCTCTTGACGTAAACCTCAGTCACGGTCATTCGATGCGAAACTGAGCATCCAGTCGGCTGACCCCCAGCCCATTGACCTTTTTCACCTTAATCTGCACCGGGATGCGCTCCTTCATTGCCTCCACGTGGCTGATCACGCCGATGGTTTTGCCGGTGGCGTTAAGGCTGTCCAAGGCGTCTAGCGCGGTGTCCAGCGTCTCGGCGTCCAGCGTGCCGAAGCCCTCGTCCAGGAACAGCGAATCGATGCTGGTCTTGTGGCTGACCAGATCGGACAAGGCCAGCGCTAACGCCAGACTCACCAGGAAGCTTTCACCGCCGGAAAGGGTGCGGGTATCGCGCAGGGCATCGGCCTGCCAGGTATCCACCACCTGTAGCTCCAGCGCATCACTGGTTTTGCGCTGCAACAGATAGCGCCCGTGCAGGCGGCCAAGCTGGTTATTGGCCAGGTACACCAGATGATCCAGGGTCAGGCCCTGAGCGAACTTGCGGAACTTGTCGCCCTCTTTGGAGCCGATAAGCTGGTTGAGCAGGCTCCAGTCGTCATACTGCTGTTGGCTTTGGGCGATCTGTTCGAACAGGGACTGTTGATTGAGGCGGCGCTCGGCATCGCTGCTCAGTTGGTTGCGCACCTCGCCCTGACGCAGCTGTAGTGTTTTCAGCCGCTCTGCCAGTTCGCTGAGCGCGGTGGTGAGTTGCTCAATATTGGCCTGGGTTTCATCCAGATCTGCAGGGCGCTCCAGACGGTGCTGCTCCAGAGCCTGTACGGCCTGCGCCAACAGCGTTGTGGCCCGCACCTGACGCTCCTGCAACTGCTCTTTGTGCTGCTGTAAGCGCTGGCGTTCGTCGTCATCCAGTAGCGCGGCGTTGAATGCGGCCTCATCGTCGAAGGTGCTGCTGGCCAAGGCCTGCTGCCACTGCTGCTCGGCCTGTTGCCCCCGTTCGGCTTGCTGTTGTTGCTGTTGCTGCAAACCGACCCATTGACCAGCCAGACGATCGCGCTGCTCCTGGGCTTTGTGCAATTGCTCCGTAGCCTGCTGCAAGGCGTTCTCTGCGGCGACTTGTGCCGTGCGCAATTGCTCGCGGGCTTCAGCCACCGTTCTCTCACCAAACAACGCGATGCGTTCGTTGCGCTGTGCCAGCAGCTGAGTTTCATTCGTCAGGCACTGCTGTTGCCAGTGTGCCAATTGGCGCTGGGTTTCCTGCTGGTTTTTCTGCAGCAGCTCAAAGCGTTCATTCAGCCGCGCCGTTTCCTGTTGCGAACTCTGCTGTTCAGTTTGCAGGGCATTCAGGGCATCCTTCGCAAGCTGTACGGCTTTGGCGAGCCGTTCATGTTGCAACAGAAGCAGCTGAGCGGCCTGCTCTTCACTATCGCAAGCCTCCAGCCAGGCGGTTAACCGGGTGCTGTCTTGCAGCGTAAAGTCGAAGGCCAAGGGGGCGCTGAGGGTCTGCCAGCTTTGTAGATGGTTTTCCTGCTGCTCAAGTTCCTGGTTCAACTGCGTTTGCAGCCGTTGCTGCTGCTCTTTCAGGCTTTCACTGCGTGCGCGCAGCTCTGTCCCTTGAGTGTGCAGTTCTTCGGTTTGGGTGCGTAACTGGGCGACGCGCTGTTCCGTTTCTGACGGTTTGACAGCCTGATATTGCTCGATCGCCGGATGGTGCGTGGAGCCGCACAGCGGGCAGGGAGCATCGGTTTGCAGCCGCGCCCGTTCGGCTTCCAGACTGACGATGCGCTTTTCCAGTTCGAGCGTCTTCTCAACGTCTGTCAGGTGCGCTTTTTGCTGTTTATACTGCTGGCGTACCGCATCGAGTTGAGTTTCTACTTCGGTCAGCTGTTTTTGTCGCGTAGTGAATTCGAGCCGCTGCTGTTCAAGGCGTTGCTGGTTCTGCTGGAACAGCAAGGCCAGTTTCGACAACTGCTGGCGAACCGGGCGCAAGCCACTCAGTTCGCCCTGGCGGTGACGCAGTTTCTCCAGCGGGGATTGCGCCTCTAACGTGGCTTGCTGCTGGAGTTGGCTATCCAACGCCGCCGTGAGTTCAAGCTGCCTGGTCTGATATTGACCTGCCAGGGTAGCCAGTTGGCCGCGTCTTTCGGTGAGTTGTTCCAGCGTGCGCCGCAGCTCTTCGCTCTGCCGCTGGCTCTCCGCAAGCTGTTTACGCGCTTCTGCCAGTTGGTTTTGCAACTGAGCAATCTGATGATCGAGCGGCAACACCTTGTCATCCATCAGCGTCTGCTGCTGTTGCTGATGTTCCGCCTGGGCTTGCCTGGCCTTTTGCGCCTGCTCCAACTGCTGTTGTAACGGGGTCAGTTCGGCCAATTGCCGCTCTTGCTGCTGAGCCAACTGTTCGATCTGTTGCTGCAATGCTAAACGATCCCGCTGACAACGATTACGCTCATTGAGCAACGGGCGCAGTTTCTCGGCAGGCTCACTGCGGGCTAACCGTTGCAACTGCGGTTCGGCCAGTTGAAACTCCTGCTGCACGCCAGCCAGTTGTTGCTGGTATTCCTGAGTCTGTTGCTGGGTGGTTTGCCAGCGTTGCAGCCAGCTCAGCTGATGTTGTTGCCGTTGTGATTGTTGGTTGAGAAGCTGCTCTTCAGTACCGAGTTCGTTGAGCTGGCTTTCCAGCGCCTGACGTTGTTCATCATTGAGCAGTTCAATCCCGCTGGCACGGTGATGCAAAGCGTCCAGATCGCTTTTCGCCTGTTTGTGCTGTTCGAATACCTGTGCCGACAGCCGCCCATAAATCTCGGTGCCGGTCAGTTCTTCCAGCAGTTCGGCACGTTCGTTGGCCTTGGCGTTCAGGAAGGCGGCAAACTGGCCCTGCGACAGCATCATCGATTTGGTGAAGCGGCCAAAATCCAGCCCGGTGATCGCGGCAATCAGCTCTTTTTTATCGGAAATTTTATCCGCCAGGATTTTGCCGTCTGCCCGCAGTGCCAGCTCCACCTTGGGAGCCTGCAGGTTGCCGTCCGGATCGTTTTTCGCCCGGCGTTGGCTCCAGAAGGCGCGATAGCCGACGCCTTTGACCTCAAACTCCACCTCGGCCAGCGATTCGGCGGTGTGGCGGGTCATTAATTCGTTCTGGCTGGCGCTGACTTCCAGGCGCGGCGTCTGGTGATAGAGAGCCAGACAGATGGCATCCAGCAGGGTGGTTTTACCCGCCCCGGTGGGGCCGGTGATGGCAAACAGGCCGTTGCTGGCGAAGGGTTCCGCCGTGAAGTCGATTTTCCACTCGCCCTGTAGCGAGTTCAGGTTTTTCAGCCTTAGGCTCAGGATCTTCATGCGGATGGCTCCTCTTGGTGATGCAAGGTTTCTACCACCTGCTGGAACATCTGCCGCATCTGCTGTTGGCGCGGTTCGGCCATCTCGGCTTCCAACGCCAACCGGCGCTCGAAGACTTCGCCCACGCTTAATTCATTCAGGGTTTCTTTATCCTGCTGGGCAAGGGTCTGGTTACGTTGCTCTTTACTGCGCCGCAGCAACACCACTTCAACCGGTAAATCTTCCGCCAACTGTTGGATGCGGCGTTGAATATCGCTGAGGTAATCTTGGGTGGCCACTTCGATATCCAACCAAACCGGAAGTTCGCCGTGATAATCGGCAAACTGCTGTAATTGAGCCTCGATTTGCTGCAAATCACCTTTGATCAGCTGCATGGGCTGGAAGGTGGGGATCTCCAATGGCGCGATCTGTTGCAGCGCACCGTCGGCAAAATCGACCATAAACACGCTTTTGGCTTTGCCTAACTCGTCAAAACTCAGTGGGATTGGCGAGCCGCTGTAGCGGATATGCTCGGACTTGGCGACGTTCTGCGCGCGATGGATATGCCCCAACGCAATGTAATCGGCAGGGGGGAACGCCTGGGCTGGAAAGGCGTCCAGCGTGCCGATATAGATATCCCGTACCGAATCCGAGGTGGTGACGCCCACGGTGGTTAAGTGGCCAGTGGCGACGATCGGCAGTGGCAAACCCAACGCATCGCGGCGCGCACAAGCTGCCTGATACAGGGTTTGGTAATGCTCAGCGATGGCTTCTTGCAGAGCCTGCTGCTTTTGGTTGCCAGACTCACCGGCGCGGCTGGTGAGCAGATCCCGTGGGCGCAGGAACGGAATGGCGCAAAGTACCGCACCAGGTTGGCCATCAAGCTGGTTGAGCACCACGATCTGCTGCTCCAGCTCGCTTTGCGCGTTGGCAATCACTGTGGTATTCAGGCAGGAAAGCAGCTCACGCGATTCGTTCAGCGTGGCCACGGAGTCATGGTTGCCGCCCAGCACCACCAGTTGGCAGCCGGTGCGTTGCAGTTCCACCACAAACCGGTTGTATAGTTCGCGGGCGTAGCTGGGTGGGGAGCCGGTATCGAATAGATCGCCTGCGACGATAAGCGCATCCACCTGATGCTGTTCCACCTGTTCGATCAGCCAACGTAAGAAGGCCTGATGCTCGGCGGCGCGGCTTTTGGTGAAAAAGTACTGGCCCAAATGCCAGTCGGAGGTATGGATCAGGCGCATAAAACTCCCAGGGCGACAACATAATGGCGACGATTATAAAGGGGGGGATCTCTCCTGTCGTGGCTCAATCAAGCAGAGAGCCGAATGATTTTTGTTTGCCGTCAGAAATAATCGCTATGCTTACTGCGATCGATCGGGCTTTTTTTTCATAAAACTGTCACAAAACTGACGCATAATGGCGACCGCAATCAACTGAGATCGCTAACACATTGGCAGGATTGACGATGGCAAGACGCATACTGGTGGTGGAAGACGAAGCGCCGATCCGTGAGATGGTGTGCTTTGTGTTGGAACAGAATGGTTACCAACCGTTGGAAGCCGAGGATTATGACAGTGCCGTTACGCGCCTGTCTGAGCCGTTCCCTGATTTGGTGTTACTGGACTGGATGTTACCGGGAGGTTCCGGCATTCAGTTTATCAAGCATATGAAGCGTGAGGCGATGACCCGGGATATCCCGGTAATGATGCTGACCGCGCGCGGTGAAGAAGAAGATCGGGTACGTGGCCTGGAAGTTGGCGCGGATGATTACATCACCAAACCTTTCTCGCCCAAGGAGCTGGTGGCACGTATCAAGGCGGTAATGCGCCGTATTTCACCAATGGCAGTAGAAGAAGTGATTGAAATGCAGGGGCTAAGCCTGGATCCTTCTTCACACCGGGTGATGGCCAATGAGCAGGCGCTGGAGATGGGGCCGACCGAGTTCAAACTGCTGCACTTCTTTATGACTCATCCGGAGCGTGTTTATAGCCGCGAACAGTTGCTTAATCACGTCTGGGGCACTAACGTTTATGTGGAAGACCGCACCGTTGATGTGCATATCCGCCGGCTGCGTAAGGCGCTGGAGACCAGTGGTCATGACAAGATGGTTCAAACCGTTCGCGGCACCGGTTATCGGTTCTCAACGCGCTACTGATCGCACAGCGCTGGAGAGGTTACCGTGCTAGAACGTTTATCGTGGAAGAGGCTGGCGCTGGAGCTGGCCCTTTTTTGCCTGCCCGCCTTATTGCTGGGGCTGATTTTCGGTTATCTGCCCTGGTTGCTGTTGGTTTCGGTGCTGGCCGCGCTGGCCTGGAACTTCTATAACCAACTCAAACTTTCCCACTGGCTGTGGGTGGATCGCAGCATGACGCCGCCGCCGGGCCGCTGGAGCTGGGAGCCGCTATTCTATGGCCTGTATCAGATGCAGCAGCGTAACCGTCGCCGCCGCCGTGAGCTGGCGTTGTTGATCAAACGCTTTCGCAGCGGGGCCGAATCCTTACCGGATGCGGTGGTGATGACCACCGTTGAGGGCAATATCTTCTGGTGTAACGGCCTGGCACAGCATCTGCTGGGCTTTCGCTGGCCGGAAGATAACGGCCAACACATTCTCAACCTGCTGCGCTATCCGGAATTCAGCCATTATCTGCAACAGCAAGAATTTACCCGGCCGCTGACGCTACAGCTGAATAACGAACACTTCGTCGAATTCCGTATCATGCCCTATTCCGAAGGCCAACTGCTGATGGTGGCCCGTGATGTGACACAGATGCGCCAACTGGAAGGGGCCAGACGCAACTTCTTCGCCAACGTCAGCCATGAGCTGCGTACGCCGCTAACGGTGCTGCAAGGCTACCTGGAGATGATGAGCGATGAAGAGCTGGATGGTTCGCTGCGTGGCAAAGCCTTGGGCACCATGCAAGAGCAGACCAAACGCATGGATGGTCTGGTAAAGCAATTGCTTACGCTCTCCAGAATCGAGGCCGCGCCAAACGTGGATATGAACGAGAAGGTCGATATTCCGTTAATGCTACGGGTATTGCAGCGTGAAGCGCAGTCGCTTAGCGGCGGTAATCATCAGATCAATTTCCGGGTGAATGAAAATCTGCAGGTGTTCGGTAACGAGGATCAACTGCGCAGCGCGGTTTCCAATCTGGTGTACAACGCCGTCAACCATACTCCGGCGGGTACCAACATCGAAGTGAGCTGGCAGCAGACGCCGCAGGGGGCCCAGTTCCAGGTCAGCGATAACGGGCCGGGCATTGGTGCCGAACATATCCCACGCTTGACCGAGCGTTTCTATCGCGTGGATAAAGCACGTTCGCGCCAGACAGGCGGCAGCGGGCTCGGCTTGGCCATCGTTAAGCATGCGCTCAGCCATCATGATTCACGATTGGAGATCCTCAGCGAGCCAGGCATCGGCACCCGTTTTATCTTTACCTTGCCTAACCGGTTGATTGTTCCCGCGGCTTTAGCAGAGAATGCGGTGAAAAATTAACAGGTCGCCCGCCATGAATCGATTTATCCAAGCTTTGCTGCTTTGCCTACTGTTGTCGGTTGGCCGCGGGGCCGTGGCTGCTCCGGACGGCATGCTTTCCGGTAACCTGTCTAGTGTAGGTTCCGACACCCTGGCCAACCTGATGGCGCTGTGGGGGCAGGATTTCAGCCGGCACTATCCCAACGTGAACCTGCAACTGCAGGCTGCCGGTTCCTCAACGGCACCCACCGCATTAGCGGCTGGTGCGGCGCAGCTTGGGCCAATGAGCCGACCAATGAAGGCGGCGGAGGTGTCGGCGTTTGAGCACCGCTATGGCTATGCGCCGCTGGCGGTACCGGTCGCGGTTGATGCGCTGGTGGTGCTGGTGCATCAGGACAATCCCCTACCTGGGTTGAATCTGCAACAGTTGGATCAAATCTTTTCCGCGACTCGTCGCTGCGGGGAAAACACGCCAATTAACCGCTGGGGAGAGCTGGGGCTGCAGGGCAGCTGGCAGCAGCGTGCCTTGCAACGCTTTGGCCGCAATTCCGCCTCGGGTACCTATGGGTATTTCAAACTGCGTGCGTTATGCGGTGGCGATTTTATGGCGCGGGTGAATGAACTGCCGGGGTCGGCCTCGGTGGTGCAGGCGGTGGCCGGATCGTTAAACGGCATTGGCTATGCCAGCATCGGCTTTCGTGCCAGCGGGGTGCGGCTATTGCCCCTGGCAGAAACGGGCGATCGTTTTATTGAACCTAGCGAAACCAACGTGCGTAACGGTAGCTATCCGTTGGCGCGCTATCTGTATATCTACATCAACAAAGCTCCCAATCAGCCGCTGGAACCCCTGACGGCGGCATTCCTTGACCGTGTACTGTCTGCTCAGGGGCAGGATCTGGTTAATCACGACGGTTATTTGCCGCTACCGCCGGATACGCTGCGCAAAACCCGCACGCTCTTGGGGCTGGATTAGTCCGGCCAACTTGAATTTCATTCAACACCCATGAAAATTTCTCCATTGCCGGGTGACCGGTGACATGAAAGGATGCACTCAAGCAGTGTAGACGTCTGAATGTCCATTTGTAACCCGACGTAATAATTCAACTTGTCAATGATTGGAACTGATGGCGGCTAGCCCTCAGTGCATCATCGGAGCAGAACATGTCCAAAGCCAGCCATGCCTTTCACGCCGACGTTGTCGGTAGCCTGTTGCGCCCTGAGGCGCTGAAAACGGCCCGTCAGCGGTTCCAGAATGGTGAGATCGACGCGGCTCAGCTGCGCGCAGTAGAAAACGAGCAAATCCGCCATATTGTCGGCAAACAGCAGGAGATCGGCCTACAGGTCGTGACCGATGGCGAGTTCCGTCGTGCCTGGTGGCACTTCGACTTCCTTGAGGGGCTTGATGGTGTAGAAGGCTATGACGTGGAGCAGGGCATTCAGTTTAACGGCGTTCAAACCAAGGCCCGCAGCATCAAGGTGACTGGCAAACTGGGCTTTAGCAACCATCCGATGCTGGAGGATTTTCGTTTCCTGAAAAGCGTAGCCGGTGATGCTGTACCGAAGATGACCATCCCGAGCCCGAGCGTGCTGCATTTCCGCGGTGGCCGTAAGGCGATCGACCCGCAGGTTTACCCGGAGCTGGATAGCTACTTTGACGATCTGGCACAAACCTACCGCGATGCGATCAAAGCCTTTTACGACGCTGGCTGCCGCTACCTGCAGCTTGACGATACCGTCTGGGCCTATCTGTGCTCCGACGATCAGAAGCGCCAGATCCGTGAGCGGGGTGAAGATCCCGAGCAATTGGCCCGTACCTACGCAGAGGTGCTGAATAAAGCCATCGCCGGGAAACCGGATGATTTGACCATTGGTCTGCACGTTTGCCGTGGTAATTTCCGTTCCACCTGGATCTCGGAAGGGGGTTATGAGCCAGTGGCGGAAATCCTGTTTGGCCAGGTCAATGTTGATGCCTTCTTCCTGGAATATGATAACGAACGATCTGGCGGTTTTGAGCCACTGCGTTTTATCAGGCCGGGCAAGCAGCAGGTGGTGCTAGGGTTGATCACCACCAAGACCGGTGAGCTGGAAGATCCGGCGGTGGTGCAACAACGCATCAAGGAAGCAACGCAGTTCGTCGATATTAAACAGCTCTGCCTGAGCACGCAGTGTGGCTTTGCCTCTACCGAAGAGGGCAACAGCCTGAGTGAGCAGCAGCAGTGGGATAAGCTACGTAGCGTGGTCAATATCGCAGCATCGGTCTGGTAAGCGCCTCTAAAATGAGCACATGACACGCGTTCAACGTCTGGTTATTGGTGTTTTCACGCATCGTGTAACCATTTGTTTCACATTTCGTGAGTGATGTGCTCAAAAATAATACAAATCATGTAGTGCATATTTATTGATAACCCCTATGTTCGACTGGATGAGAGATATTATCTGGACGATCACTCTGCTTTCCGTCCTGCGTATTGCCTTTTGGCACTATAAACGTTTAACTATCCCCCTATTGCCGGACTAAACCTCCATTTTCCCTAGCTTTCTTCGGTGCTTGCGACCAGGAATTCAGCAGGGAAAAAACGTCTAAAAATCTGCTCGTCATCATGAGTATTCGCCTTTATCAAGGTCAGACGCTGCTATTGCGTGCTGTCTGTTGCCTATGAGTATCACGATGAGAGAGCAGGCCGGCAACCGAACCGAAGTGGGGGCACTTTTGCCACCATGCTTATCGGCAATTTTTTATTTCAACAGGCAGCACAACAGATTATGAGTCATCGTTTAGCGTCAAAAGATATTCTGGCTTTGGGTTTTATGACCTTTGCCTTATTCGTCGGAGCCGGGAACATCATCTTCCCGCCGATGGTGGGTTTGCAGTCTGGCGAACACGTCTGGACTGCGGCGATTGGTTTCCTGATCACCGCTGTGGGTCTACCGGTTCTCACCGTGATTGCCCTGGCTCGCGTTGGTGGCGGCGTTGATGCATTAAGCTCACCGATTGGCCGTAGCGCCGGTCTGCTGCTGGCAACGGTGTGCTACTTGGCCGTTGGCCCGCTGTTTGCCACCCCGCGTACCGCGACCGTTTCCTTTGAAGTGGGTATTGCCCCGTTGACCGGTGACGGAGCCATGCCGCTGTTTATCTATAGCCTGGTCTATTTCGCACTGGTGATTGGTATCTCGCTCTATCCAGGCCGCTTGCTTGACACCGTGGGCCATATTCTGGCTCCGCTGAAGATTGTGGCGTTGGCCGTGCTGGGTATTGCCGCGGTGTTGTGGCCTGCTGGGACACCGATCCCGGCGGTGGATGCCTACCAAACCGTGCCGTTCTCTTCCGGTTTTGTTAATGGCTATCTGACGATGGATACGCTGGGCGCCATGGTGTTCGGTATCGTGATCGTTAACGCCGCACGTTCTCGTGGGGTGAAGGACGCTGGTCTGCTGACCCGCTATACCATTCTGGCGGGTTTGATCGCCGGTGTGGGCCTGACGCTGGTCTATCTGAGCCTGTTCAAGCTGGGCTCCGGCAGCGGTGTACTGACGCCGGATGCTACTAATGGCGCGGTAGTGCTGCACGCCTACGTGCAAAATACCTTCGGCGGCCTGGGCAGCTTCTTCCTGGCGGCGCTGATCTTCATCGCCTGTATGGTGACCGCGGTGGGCCTGACCTGTGCCTGTGCGGAGTTCTTCGAGCAGTACCTGCCTTTCTCTTACAAAACGCTGGTATTCATTCTCGGCCTGTTCTCGATGGTGGTTTCCAACCTTGGCCTGAGCCACCTGATCCAGATTTCGATCCCGGTGCTGACCGCGATCTATCCGCCTTGCATCGTGCTGGTGCTGCTGAGTTTCACCCTGCGTTGGTGGAATAGTGCATCACGTATTGTTGCGCCGGTGATGTTAGTCAGCCTGTTGTTTGGTATCCTTGATGCGGTGAAAGCGTCCAACTTCCAGCATTTGATGCCAGAATGGACCAATCACCTGCCGCTGGCGGCGCAGGGGCTGGCATGGTTGCCACCTTCGCTGCTGATGCTGGTACTGGTCGCGATTTATGATCGGGTTTTTGCACGCAGCCAAGTGACTGCTCACCCTTAAACCTACGGTCTGAATTTTAGGCCACGGACTTGTCCGTGGCTTTTTTACGTTTAAATTAAGACGGGTCATTTTCATGCAACAACAGTCACCCACCGCAGCTCCAGCCAATAAGCTCAAACGTGGCCTCAGTACGCGCCACATTCGTTTTATGGCCTTGGGTTCAGCCATTGGTACCGGTCTGTTTTACGGCTCCGCAGAGGCCATCAGAATGGCTGGCCCCAGCGTCCTGCTGGCTTACCTGATCGGCGGTATTATTGCCTTTATCATCATGCGCGCACTGGGCGAAATGTCGGTGAATAACCCGCAGGCCAGCTCGTTCTCGCGCTATGCCCAGGATTATCTCGGCCCGATGGCGGGTTACATTACCGGTTGGACCTATTGCTTTGAGATCCTGATCGTTGCCATTGCCGACGTGACGGCCTTCGGCATCTACATGGGCGTCTGGTTCCCGGAAGTGCCGCATTGGATCTGGGTGTTGAGCGTGGTGCTGATTATCGGTGCCATCAACCTGATGAGCGTGAAGGTGTTCGGTGAACTGGAGTTCTGGTTCTCGTTCTTCAAGGTGGCGACCATTATCATCATGATCGTCGCCGGTATCGGCATCATCGTCTGGGGCATCGGCAACGGGGGACAACCGACCGGGATACACAACCTGTGGGTCAACGGCGGCTTCTTCAGTAACGGTTTTATCGGCATGATCCTGTCGCTACAGCTGGTGATGTTTGCCTACGGTGGGATTGAAATCATTGGTATTACCGCCGGTGAAGCGAAAGATCCTAAAGTGTCGATCCCCAAGGCCATCAACTCGGTGCCTTGGCGTATCCTAGTGTTCTACGTCGGGACGCTGTTCGTCATCATGTCCATCTATCCGTGGAACCAGGTGGGGACCAACGGTAGCCCGTTTGTGCTGACCTTCCAGCATATGGGGATCACCATTGCTGCGGGTATCCTTAACTTCGTGGTGATCACCGCGTCACTGTCGGCGATTAACAGCGACGTGTTCGGCGTTGGCCGTATGATGCATGGCTTGGCGGAGCAGGGGCATGCCCCGCAGGTGTTCAGCAAAATATCCAAACGCGGTATTCCGTGGGTGACTGTAGTGGTGATGATGGCGGCTATGCTGATCGCTGTGTATCTCAACTACATCATGCCGGAAAGCGTGTTCCTGGTGATTGCCTCACTGGCGACCTTTGCCACCGTGTGGGTGTGGATCATGATCCTGTTCTCGCAGATCGCTTTCCGCCGTAGCTTGAGTAAAGACCAGGTCAGCAAGTTGGCGTTCCCACTGCGCGGTGGGGTATTCACCTCGGTGGTTGCCATCATCTTCCTGGTGTTTATTATCGGCCTGATCGGTTACTTCCCAACGACGCGTATTTCCCTGTATGCCGGACTGGTGTGGGTCGCGGTGCTGCTGCTGGGCTACTACATCAAGGTGAACCGCCAGAAAAAGCGAGCCGTATTGACACAGTAAGATTGCCCCTCACCCCAACCCTCTCCCACAGGGAGAGGGAGCTGTCCGGAGCACTTGGTTGGTTCGTGCTGCTTCGGAAAGTGGGGAGTAAAGGCATTACGCAGAAAAATCAGCGAGTCTTCTCATCCAAGGTGCATCACCGTATTTTCAGGCCCACTCGATCGGTCCCCTCTCCCACAGGGAGAGGGAGCTGTCCTGAGCACTTGGTTGGTTCGTGTTGCTTCGGAAAGTGGGGAGTAAAGGCATTACGCAGAAAAATCAGCGAGTCTTCTCATCCAAGGTGCATCACCGTATTTTCAGGCCCACTCGATCGGTCCCCTCTCGCTGTGGGAGAGGGTTAGGGTGAGGGACGTAATATTGAAGCCAACACTCCTCACTACCGCATTAGTGTGTTTTCCTCTTCCGTATCGCCATCACCAGCGGCTCTGGCCTCCATCACCAGGTTGCTTTCGCATAACCGTTCTTCCTTCCCTTCTCTAGAGCAGCGTGCCAGCACTTCACGAATATCCATCATACTGCTGCTCAAGGCGCTGAGTGCCGGTTGCAATGTGCGGCTCATCTGGCTTTCATCCAGCGTGGCGCTGTGCAGATAGCCAGCAAACATCAGCGTGGCCAACAGGGTGATCAGACGGTGTTTTGACGATGTTAACAAGATGCCTGCTCCGAACGATAAAATGGCGTGTGCGTATTAATAGCCATTCGGCGGCAGAAAGAAAGTCAGAGGAGATATCTGTTGGCAATCGGTTGAAGATAATTACCAACAGAAATAATTTCGTCAGGTTACGTTAGGGATTGTTGGGCGCGGGCTGCAGGTTTGCCAGCATGCTGCGCATGTCGTTGCTGCTTGGAGTCTGATGGATGCGCAGATCGAATTCACCGATCACCGCCAGCAGATGATCGAAGATATCCGATTGAATTCCTTCGTACTCTGCCCACACCGTGGTGTTGGTAAAGGCGTAAATCTCCAGCGGTAACCCTTCCGGCGTTGGGGCCAATTGGCGCACCATCAGCGTCATATTCTGGTGGATCCCCGGGTGCGAACGTAAATAAGCCACCAGATAGGCGCGCAAAGTACCAACGTTGGTCAGGCGGCGGCCGTTGAGCGGCGAGCTGAGATCCACCTCGCTCTGCTGGTTGTACTTACCCAGCTCCTGGGTTTTATCGTTCAGATAGCGTTGCAACAGGGGGTTGCGATTGAGGCGTTCTTGCTCCTCTGACGTCAGGAAGTGGACGCTGGTGGTGTCGATATTGATGCTGCGCTTGATGCGGCGGCCACCTGATTCAGACATCGAACGCCAGTTCTTGAACGAATCTGAGATCAGCGCGTAGGTGGGAATGGTGGTGACGGTGTTGTCCCAGTTTCTGACCTTGACCGTGGTCAGGCCGATATCGGTGACCGCGCCGTCGGCACCGTATTTAGGCATCTCCAGCCAATCGCCGATTTTCAACATATCGTTGGCGGAAAGCTGGATCCCGGCGACCAGGCCGAGAATGGGATCTTTAAACACCAACATCAAGACGGCCGTCATGGCACCCAAACCGCTGAGTAACAGCAGCGGTGAACGGCCCATCAGCAGTGAGATGATCATGATGCCGATGAAAATGGCGGCGACCAGTTTCACCCCCTGGAAGATGCCACGCAGCGGGAGCTGATTGGCAAGCGGGCTTTGGCGCATCAGAGTCAACAGCGTGTCGAGCAGTGAGAACAACGTCAGCAGGGAGAATAACAGGATCCACACCTGCGCCGCCGTAACGATAATTGCCTGAGTCTGGCTGCCATTATGCAGCCACAGCACCGCCTGCACGTTGATGATCACCCCTTGCAGCAGTAGGGCGGCACGCTGGAAGAGTTTATGTTGGGTGATAGCCTGCTGCCAGAGACGTTGTGAGTGCTGGCCACGGCGCTGGATAGCCGTCAGCACCACGCGGTGCAGCACCAGATGGATCACCACGGAAATCAGTGCAATCAGCCCAAGCACCATTGCCAGTGACATCATGTCGGTGAATTCCAGCCCAATACTTTCCAGCCATTGCCTTATTTGTTGTTGCATGCTCGCTCCCTCCAAAGTACTTAAAAAACATCCAATAAATCTAAAACCCGTTAGCCTAAAGGTTATCGGGCATGATATGTGTCTGTTTACCCACTTTTACATTGTAAATCAGCATCTCCACCCCTCGGCTCATCCCCGAGTTTATCACTGAGAGAGGAGGGAGAACGGTGCTCAACGTGGCATGGTGCGTGGCATTGCATTCGTCGTCGATTTGGTTTGCTACATCAGGAGAAAATTCATGCTAAATGCCTGGCATCAGCCGGTTCCACCTTTCGTGGTGAATAAGGGGCAGCGTCTGGAAATCGCTTTGTGGTTACAAAGTGATGAGTTGCCTGAACAGGTTTTTCTACGCGTCGAGCCGGACAATGAAGAGTGGTTGCTGATCATGAAGCCGAAGGCAGCAGAGGGGCTGTGGCGCTATCAGGCCAGCCTGACGCTGCACGAAGGGGAACCGGTACGGCGCTACTGTTTTAAACTGCTGTGGGCCGATCGTCAGCAGTGGTTTGGCCCGCAGGGTTGGTCGCTGACCCCGCCGGGGCAGCTGGCACAGTTTGCCGTGGATGAGCCAGATAGCAGCCCAGGTTGGGTGGCCGATCAGGTGTTTTATCAGATTTTCCCCGATCGCTTTGCCAGCAGCGGTGGGGAGCATGGCATCCAGAATGGCAGTTATCACCATCATGCTGCCGGAAGTGATGTGATACGTCGTGACTGGCAACATCCGCTTGAGGATGAGCACGCTGCTTCGACTTTCTATGGTGGCGATCTGGACGGCATCAGCGAGAAGCTGCCCTACTTGCAGCAGCTTGGCGTCACTGCCCTGTATCTGAACCCGATTTTCACCTCACCCAGCGTCCATAAGTACGATACCGAAGATTACTATCAGGTCGATCCCTACTTTGGCGGTAACGACGCCTTGCTGCGTTTGCGAGTAAGCACTCACAAGGTGGGAATGAAACTGGTGCTGGACGGCGTATTTAACCATACCGGCGACTCCCATCCGTGGTTCGATCGTTATCAACAGGCAGAGGGTGGCGCGTGCCATCATCCCGATTCGCCTTATCGCGGCTGGTTCAACTTCTATCCAGACGGTAACGTGCTGAGCTGGAAGGGCAATACCAATCTGCCCAAGCTCAACTTTGCCGAACCGCAGGTGGTCGATACCATTTATCGGGCGGACAACAGCGTGGTACGCCATTGGTTACGCCCACCGTACAGCATCGACGGCTGGCGCTTGGACGTGGTGCATATGCTGGGGGAAAACGGCGGTGCAGCGGGGAACCTGCATCACCTGGCCGGAATGTATCAGGCAATCAAGCAAGAGAACCCAGATGCCTATGTGCTGGGCGAACATTTTGGCGACGCGCGCCGCTGGCTGCATGCTGGGGTTGAAGACGCTGCCATGAACTATATGGGCTTTGCCTTGCCGGTTAGGGCGTTTCTGGCCGGTGTCGATGTGGCTTATCACCCGGTGCTGCTGGATGCGGCAGACTGTGCGAACTGGATGGACGGTTACCGGGCCGGATTGCCCCATAACCGCCAACTGATCCAGTTCAATCAGTTGGATAGCCATGACACGGCGCGTTTCTTGACCTTGCTGGATAACAATCCGCGCCGGATGCAGATGGCGGCGGTGTGGCTGCTGGCGTGGATTGGCGTACCTTGCCTGTATTACGGTGATGAGATTGGTCTGGATGGCGGCAACGATCCCTTCTGCCGCAAGACGTTCCCTTGGGACGAAAGCCAATGGGATAGGCCACTGTTGGCCTTGTTCAGCCGCCTGACGGCACTGCGTAAGCAGAGCAAGGCGCTACGCCGTGGCGGCTGCCAGGTGCTGTATGCGCAGGGGGAGACGCTGGTGTTTGTGCGTACTTACCAGCGGGAGCAGGTACTGGTGGCGTTGCAGCGCAGCGGTAGTGGAGAGGTCGAACTGCCTTATAGCCCGCTGTTGCGAGAGGGGAAATGGCAGCTTGTGGAAGGGGAAGGCGAACGGGTTGCACAGGAAGGTGGCCTGCGGTTGCAGCTAGTAGCCGAGTCGGCCAGCGTGTGGCGGTTACGTGGGTGATGCCCGGCAATGTTGCTGAAATAGGTAGGGGCGCCGCATGCTGCGCCCTTACAGTGTGAGTCGGTGACGTTTGTCTAATACCCTACAGCAGATCCTGCCGGGCGGCGTACGTCGTTGGCTCCGTACAGGTAGCCCTCACGTACGCGTCCAGAAACGGCAGAGTCGTTACCCGAGTTGGCCGGGCTGACACCCGCTGCACCCGGTAATCCCACCAGAATCAGTTCCGCTGCACCCCAAGGGGTTTGCTCAACCATCTTGTAGCCCATCTCCTTGAGGATTTTCAGCGTATCGGCAGAGACACCGCGCTGTTCGTAATAGACCTCATCCGGCAACCATTGATGATGGATCCTCGGGGCATCCACTGCTTCCTGCGGGGCCATGCCATGATCGATCACGTTCAGCGCGGTTTGCAGCGTGATGGTAATGATGCGTGAACCGCCTGGCGAGCCGAGCACCATAAAGATTTTGTTGTCTTTGGTCACCAGCGTAGGGCTCATGGAGGATAGTGGGCGCTTACCGGGGGCGATGGCGTTGGCCGTTCCCTGCACCAGGCCATAGAGGTTCTTCTCACCGACCTTGACGGTAAAATCATCCATTTCATCGTTGAGGAAGAAGCCGGTGCCCGGTGCGATCACCACGGCGCCAAAACGGCCGTTGACGGTATAGGTGGTCGACACCGCATTCCCTTCATGATCGACAATCGAATAATGGGTGGTTTCCGGTTTTTCGTGCGGCTCCATCCCCGGTTGTACATTGACAGAAGGCGTAGCCTGATTGGCGACGATTTTCTTACGGATCTCATCGGCGTAGCTTTTGCTCACCAGCCGATCGATCGGATTCTTGATAAACTCGGGGTCGCCGAGATAGGTATTGCGGTCCATATAGGCATGGCGCATCGCCTCGGTCATGGTGTGTATCGTCGCAGCCGAGTTAAAGCCCATGCTTTTCAGATCGTAGCCCTCAACGATATTGAGGATCTCGCACAGCGTGACGCCACCGGAGCTAGGTGGTGGCGCAGAGACGAATTTATAACCGCGATAGCTACAGGTGATCGGCGTAGCCTCGGTCACTTTGTAGTTGGCGAAATCGGCGGCGGTGAGGATGCCTCCCCCTTGTTTGGCGGCTGCTTCAACCGCCTGTGGGATTTTGCCCTGATAGAATGCGGAGGGACCTTCTTTGGCGATGGCTTCCAGCGTGTTAGCCAAGTCGGTTTGCACCAGGCGATCGCCCGGTTGTAGCGCAGAACCGTCTTTACGCAGGAAGATTTTGGCCGATTCCGGGTCTTGCTTGAAGCGTGCGACGGTGGTGTCGAGAATATCGGTATCGGCTCGCGTCAGGATAAAGCCCTCACGGGCCAGCCTGATGGCCGGTTCCATCACCTGCTCGCGGCTCAGCTTGCCGTACTTTTTACGCGCGGTCTCCATTCCCAGCACCGTTCCCGGCACGCCAGCGGCCAGATAACCATATAGGCTGGCGTCTTTTTTCACCTTGCCTTGCGCATCCAGATACATATCGGCACTGGCTGCCGCCGGAGCGGTTTCACGGAAGTTAATAAAGGTATCGGTGCCATCGGCCAGGTGCAGAGTCATGAAACCGCCACCGCCGATATTGCCGCAGCAGGGGTTAACCACCGCTTGGGCATAGCCGACCGCGACCGCCGCATCCACCGCGTTGCCCCCCATCTTGAGAATATCTACGCCGACCTGTGAGGCCAGATGCTGCGAGGTGACCACCATGCCATTTTGCGCTTCCACCGCTGGGTTAGAGGCTGCATACAGCTGGCTGCTGACCAGCAAGGCTGCCAAGGTCAGCGGTTGACTCCACTTTTGCAAAAACATAACGACTCCTGTGTTGATCCCTGTGTTTTTATTTGTCCCGCAGGTGCTGCAAAGCGCAGGCCAACCTATGAAGAGTAGCTATGGATAGGGAATACGACGGTAGGAGGAGTGAAAAATGTGAAGCGAAACAGGGGAATATTGCACTGAAGGGGGGCGGTCGCACCGATTTTGGGCATAAAAAAAACCGGCCAGCAGGGCTGACCGGTTCTGACACTTACAGGCTGAAATTACAGCTTGGAAGCGTTCTCAGACAGGTATTTAGCTACGCCGTCTGGAGATGCGCCCATACCTGCTTTGCCTTTTTCCCACTGAGCTGGGCACACTTCGCCGTGCTCTTCGTGGAATTGCAGCGCGTCAACGGTACGGATCATTTCGTCGATGTTACGGCCGATTGGCAGGTCGTTCACGATCTGAGAACGCACAATGCCGTTCTTGTCGATCAGGAAAGAACCACGCAGGGCAACGCCCGCTTCTGGGTGTTCGATGCCGTAAGCTTTCTGAATTTCGCGCTTAACGTCAGCAACCATTGCGTATTTCACTTCACCGATGCCGCCTTTGTCGACAGGGGTTTTACGCCATGCGTTATGGACGAATTCTGAGTCGAAGGAAACGCCTACAACTTCAACGCCGCGCTTCTGGAACTCTTCATAGCGGTGATCGAAAGCGATCAGCTCAGAAGGACATACGAAGGTGAAGTCCATCGGCCAGAAGAACAGTACGACTGGTTTGCCGTTCAGGTGCTTCTTCAGGTTGAAGTTTTCTACGATTTCGCCATTGCCTAAAACGGCTGCAGCGGTGAAGTCAGGGGCTTGACGAGTTACCAGGACCATAATTACTCCTGTAATAGTAGTTCAATGGGTTGATGTAAAAGCAGGGGCCAGTATAAGGGCCACCACTCGGTGAGGGAAGGGTGAAAGACCAATCAATGAGATAGCTTCCACCTATCAAACCGAGAGAATAAATCCAACAGTCTTTCAAAATAACCTTTTCGTACAAAAGGGCAAGGACAAAAAGCCACATTCCGTTAACTGAATGAGTAATAGGGCTTTTTATCCGGCGATCACAATGACTTGTTTCTGGCCTGTTCCATCATACGGGGATAAAACTGCCAGAACTGTGTTTCAAGCTGATGATACTGGCGTTCCACGTCGGCAAAGGAGCCAGCCAATGCGGCCAGCCGTGGGCGGCGGCTAGCCATGCCTGCCAATACATCGCCGATAAACGGCAGCTCGGCGTAACGCTCCAGCCAGCGTTCGGGCCAAAGATAGCTGTTCAGGTTCTGGAAACGCTGTGGCGTCTGCGGCAGATGCGGCACAATCACGCTGCGAGCCTGCTGGGTGAAGGAGTGCAAGCTGCAGGTTGGCTCAAGCTGTTGCCAGTGGCGAGCCAGAAAGTGATCCCAGACCACGTCGAGCGTAATGGGGGCGACGCGGCGGTATTGCGGGCTGAAATAGTCGCGGCAGGCTTTGACTTCCGGCTGGATATCGGTCAAAACATCGACGCGCCGATGCATCATGATGCCAGCCACTACCGCCGGATCGTAATCACCTGCGGGGTTGCCGCGCACGAAATCGGCGAGCAGGTTGCCAAGCAGCGAGCTTTCCGCAAGCTGGGCCAAATGGAGATGAGCGAGAAAATTCATCTGCCAACTATAACCCAAGTCATGCAATTCCTCCTTATTCCTTGCTGCTTGTCGCCCGCGGCTTTAGACTGTACCGCCTGTTTTTTCCCAATTAGCTAGCTGAAGAAGTGAATACCCATGCGCGTCGCCGATTTTTCTTTTGAGCTCCCCGAGTCTTTGATTGCCCGCTATCCACAGCCTGAGCGCAGCGGTTGCCGTTTGCTGCAGCTGGACGGGCCAAGCGGAGGCCTGACGCACGGCGTGTTCACCGATCTGCTGGATAACCTGGAGGCGGGCGATCTGCTGGTGTTCAACAATACCCGCGTGATCCCTGCGCGCCTGTTTGGCCGCAAGGTCAGCGGCGGCAAGATAGAAGTGTTGGTCGAGCGGGTGTTGGACGATCATCGGGTGCTGGCCCATGTACGTGCCTCCAAATCCCCCAAGCCGGGCACCGAACTGCTGCTTGGCGATGACGAAAGCATTGCCGCTACCATGGTCGCGCGCCATGACACGCTGTTTGAACTGCGCTTTAACGACGATCGTGACGTGTTCACCATCCTCAACGCGGTGGGCCATATGCCGCTGCCGCCGTATATCGATCGCCCGGATGAAGACGCCGACCGCGAGCTGTATCAGACCGTCTACAGCGAAAAGCCGGGTGCCGTAGCGGCCCCGACGGCGGGCCTGCATTTTGATGAGCCACTGTTGGCTGCGCTGCGCGCCAAGGGCATAGAGATGGCGTTTGTCACCTTGCACGTTGGCGCTGGCACCTTCCAGCCAGTGCGGGTAGAAACCATTGAAGAGCATGTGATGCATGCGGAATACGCCGAAGTGCCGCAGGATGTGGTGGATGCGGTATTAGCCTGTAAGGCGCGGGGCAAAAGGGTGGTTGCCGTGGGCACCACTTCGGTACGTTCGCTGGAAAGCGCGGCCAATGCCTGCCAGGATGCGCTGATTGCGCCTTTCTTCGGCGACACCAGCATCTTTATCTATCCGGGATATCACTATCAGGTGATCGATGCGCTGGTAACCAACTTCCACCTGCCGGAATCCACTCTGATCATGCTGGTTTCGGCGTTTGCTGGCTATAAAAACACCATGAACGCCTATCATCAGGCAGTGGCCGAGCAGTACCGTTTCTTCAGCTACGGCGATGCGATGTTTATCAGCCGTAATCCACTGGCGGAAAGCGAATCCGTCGGGGAATAAATTCCCGGGTTACGCACACTGCGTGGCCCTGTTTTAATCACGTCAGACTGTATCTCTGACGCTGGAGGTTTTGTGAAGTACGAATTACAGACAACCGATGGCCGTGCTCGTCGCGGCCGCCTGGTCTTTGAGCGTGGCGTAGTGGAAACCCCGGCCTTTATGCCGGTGGGCACCTATGGCACGGTCAAAGGCATGACGCCGGAAGAAGTGAAAGATACCGGTGCGCAGATCCTGTTGGGTAACACCTTCCACCTGTGGCTGCGCCCAGGGCAGGAGATCATGAAGCTGCACGGCGATCTGCATGACTTTATGCAGTGGCACGGGCCGATCCTGACTGACTCCGGTGGTTTCCAGGTGTTCAGCCTGGGGGCAATGCGCAAGATTAAAGAGGAAGGCGTTTATTTCCGTAACCCGATCAACGGCGATAAAGTGTTCCTCAGCCCGGAAAAATCGATGGAGATCCAGTACGATCTGGGGTCTGACATCGTGATGATTTTCGACGAATGTACGCCTTACCCGGCGGATTGGGACTATGCCAAGCGTTCGATGGAAATGTCTCTGCGTTGGGCGCAGCGCAGCCGCCAGCGTTTTGATGAACTGAATAACAACAATGCGTTATTCGGTATTATCCAAGGCGGTGTTTACGAAGATTTACGTGATGTATCGGTAAAAGGGCTGGTGGAGATCGGCTTTGATGGTTACGCTGTGGGCGGTTTGGCGGTAGGTGAGCCAAAAGAGGATATGCATCGCATTCTTGAACACGTTTGCCCACAGATTCCAGAAGATAAGCCACGCTATCTGATGGGAGTTGGCAAGCCGGAAGATCTGGTTGAAGGCGTGCGTCGCGGTATCGACATGTTCGACTGCGTGATGCCAACGCGTAATGCCCGTAACGGCCATTTGTTCGTGACGGACGGTGTGGTGAAAATCCGTAATGCCAAGCACAAGGATGATACTTCCACGCTGGACAGTGAGTGCGATTGCTATACTTGTCGCCATTATAGTCGTGCCTATTTGCATCATCTCGATCGCTGCAACGAGATTCTCGGTGCCCGATTGAACACCATCCATAACTTGCGCTATTACCAACGTTTGATGGCGGGTTTACGCCAGGCCATTGAAGAGGGTAAATTAGAGCTGTTTGTGGCGGATTTTTATGGTCGGATCGGCAAACCGATACCACCTTTAAACGCTTGAATTAATAATTGAAAATTTAATGAGGGAATTTTAATGAGCTTTTTCATTTCCGATGCAGTGGCAGCAGCAGGGGCTCCGTCTCAGGGTAGCCCGTACTCTTTGATCATTATGCTGGTGGTGTTTGGTCTGATCTTCTATTTCATGATCCTGCGCCCACAGCAGAAACGTGCTAAAGAGCACAAAAAACTGATGGACTCCATCGGCAAGGGTGATGAAGTGTTGACCACCGGTGGCCTGATTGGCCGTGTCACTAAAGTGGCAGATACCGGTATTATTGCCATCGCGCTGAATGACACCACGGAAGTGATGATCAAGCGTGACTTCGTGGCGGCCGTTCTGCCGAAAGGTACTATGAAGGCCCTGTAATTTTGTTTTCCCTAAGGGAACTGCCGTGCTAAACCGTTATCCTCTGTGGAAGTATCTGATGCTGATCGTAGTGATCCTCGTCGGACTGCTATATGCGCTTCCCAACATTTACGGAGAGGATCCGGCCGTACAGATCACTGGCGCGCGCGGAGTCGCCGCCAGTGAAACTACGCTGGACCAAGTCCGTACTGTATTAGAAAAAGACAATATTGCGAGCAAGTCGATTGCGCTGGAAAACGGTGCCATCCTGGCTCGCTTTAAAGATCCTGACGTTCAGCTGCGCGCCCGTGAAGTCTTGATGGCTGAGCTGGGTGACAAATATGTCGTCGCATTGAACCTCGCCCCGGCAACGCCTGCCTGGCTGGCGATGCTCAACGCCGAGCCGATGAAGCTGGGTCTGGATTTACGTGGTGGTGTGCACTTCCTGATGGAAGTCGACATGGACACCGCGCTGAGCAAGTTGCAAGAACAAACTATGGATACCCTGCGCAGCGAGCTGCGTGAAAAGGGCATTCCTTACGCTGCGATCCGCAAGTTGGACAACAACGGCGTGGAAGTTCGCTTCCGTGACAACGCCGCTCGCGACCAGGCCATCAGCTACATGACGCCACGTCAGCGCGATCTGGTGCTTTCTGCCAACGGCAGCAACACCCTGAAAGCAACGATGACCGACGCTCGCCTGAGCGAAGCACGTGAGTATGCGGTGCAGCAGAACATCACCATCCTGCGTAATCGTGTCAACCAGCTCGGCGTTGCCGAACCGTTGGTACAGCGCCAGGGTGCCGATCGTATCGTCGTTGAGTTGCCAGGTATCCAGGATACGGCGCGCGCCAAAGAAATTTTGGGTGCGACCGCTACGCTGGAATTCCGTCTGGTGAATACCAACGCGGATGCGACCGCTGCGGCCAATGGCCGTGTGCCGGGTGACTCCGAGGTGAAATACACCCGTGAAGGCCAACCGGTTGTGCTGTACAAGCGTGTGATCCTGACCGGTGACCACATTACAGACTCCACCTCCAGCACCGATGAGTACAACCAGCCGCAGGTCAATATCTCGCTGGACAGCGCTGGTGGTACTGCCATGTCCAACTTCACCAAAGACAGCATTGGCAAGCCAATGGCAACGCTGTTCGTGGAGTATAAAGACAGCGGCAAGAAAGATGCCAACGGCCGTTCCGTGCTGGTGAAGCAGGAAGAAGTGATCAACGTGGCGAACATTCAGTCACGTCTGGGTAACAGCTTCCGTATCACCGGTATCAGCAACCCGAACGAAGCACGTCAGCTGTCGCTGCTGCTGCGTGCCGGTGCGTTGATTGCGCCTATCCAGATCGTGGAAGAGCGGACCATTGGTCCAACCTTGGGGCAACAGAACATCACCCAGGGCCTGGAAGCTTGCCTGTGGGGCCTGGTGGCTTCGATCGTCTTTATGGTGGTCTGGTATCGCAAGTTTGGTCTGATCGCTTCTACCGCGCTGATGGCTAACCTGGTGCTGATCGTTGGCGTAATGTCTCTGTTACCAGGGGCGACGCTAACCATGCCGGGGATTGCCGGGATCGTGCTGACGCTGGCGGTGGCGGTTGACGCCAACGTACTGATAAACGAACGTATCAAGGAGGAACTGAAGAATGGACGATCCATTCAGCAGGCGATCCATGAGGGCTATAAAGGCGCGTTCTCCAGTATCGTTGATGCTAACGTCACGACGTTGATCACCGCGATCATTCTGTACGCAGTCGGTACCGGTTCGATCAAGGGCTTTGCAATTACCACCGCAATCGGTGTGGCGACGTCCATGTTCACCGCGATTGTCGGTACCCGTGCCATCGTCAACCTGCTTTACGGCGGCAAGCGCATTAACAAGCTGTCTATCTGAGGAGTGCGTTGTGGCACAGGATTATACTGTTGAACAACTCAACTACGGCCGTAAAGTCTATGACTTTATGCGCTGGGATTACGTGGCCTTCGGCATCTCTTTGGTGCTGTTGGTAGCGTCGATCGCCACCATGTCCGTGCGTGGGTTTAACTGGGGTCTGGATTTCACCGGTGGTACGGTGATTGAAATTACTCTGGAACAACCCGCGAATCTGGACCTGATGCGCGATACGTTGGAAAAAGCCGGGTTCCAGGACCCGATTATCCAGAACTTTGGCAGCAGCCGTGACGTGATGGTGCGTATGCCACCGGCGGTCGGTACTGCAGGCCAGGAACTGGGTAACAAAGTTATTGGCGTGATCAACGAATCGGTCGATAAGAATGCGTCCGTCAAGCGTATTGAATTCGTTGGCCCGAGCGTAGGGGCAGAACTGGCACAAACCGGCGGCATGGCGCTGCTGGTGGCGTTGATCTGTATCCTGATTTACGTGGGCTTCCGTTTTGAATGGCGTTTGGCCGCGGGGGCCGTTATCGCCCTGGCGCACGACGTGGTCATCACCATGGGTGTGCTGTCGCTGTTCCATATCGAGATTGACCTGACCATCGTGGCATCCTTGATGTCGGTGATCGGTTACTCGCTGAACGACAGTATCGTGGTATCTGACCGTATTCGTGAGAACTTCCGCAAGATCCGTCGCGGTACGCCTTATGAAATCATGAACGTCTCGCTGACGCAGACGCTGAGCCGTACCATCATGACCTCCGCCACGACGCTGATGGTGGTTCTGATGCTGTACATCTTCGGCGGCGCGATGCTGCAGGGCTTCTCACTGACCATGCTGATCGGTGTGTCTATCGGTACCATATCTTCTATCTACGTCGCCTCTGCGCTGGCGTTGAAACTGGGTATGAAACGCGAACACATGCTGCAGCAGAAAGTGGAGAAAGAGGGCGCCGATCAGCCTTCGATCCTGCCGTGATTGCCCGGTGTGCGGCTGAATAAGCCACGCACCGTCTGAACCAGATGCCGGTCAGTTTACGCTGACCGGCATTTTTTTTGCTCCTGTGCCGCCAGCAGGTTCAGCGAGCTCACCAACTCCGCCAGGCTGGTGGCCTGCATCTTCTCCATCACTTTAGAACGGTGTACCTCTACGGTGCGTACGGCGACGAAGTAACGATCGGCGATGGCCTTGTTGGTCATACCGGCGGCAACGGCGCTGGCGATATCACGCTCGCGTGAGGTCAGCGTACTGAAACGCTGCTGCAACTGGTAGCGCTCCACTTGGCGTTGAGAATGGGCGATCCCGCGTTCCAACGCGGCGATCAGCGGTGCGGTAGCAATCGGCTTTTGCAGGAAATCCAACGCCCCCAATTTCATCTCTGCTACCGCCATAGCGATATCGCCATGACCGGTTACGATCACCACCGCCAGCGTACTTTCCCGCTCGCGTAGCCGCTGATGGATTTGCTGCCCATCGATCCCTGGCATGCGAATATCCAGCATCACGACGCCGCATTGGTAAGGGTCGACTTGGTCGATAAAGTTTTGGCTGTCGTTCCAGATCTTCACCCGATAGTCCAGCCCTTCGAGTAAAAAGCGGCTGGCGTCGGTGACCGCCAGATCGTCATCAACCAGATGTATCAGCGCCATGGCGTGTTTCCTTTTTGATCCCAGGGAAGAGCAGGGTAACGCGTAGCCCCTGCCGTTGTGGCGAAATCGAATAATTTTCCAGCGTCAGTTCCCCCTGCTGGCTCCTTAGCAGCCGCTGGCAGATCACCAGCCCCAGGCCAAGTCCTTCCGATTTAGTGCTGCGAAAAGGCACGAACGGCTGTGCTAACTGTTCGGCGCTGAGGCCGCCGCCATCGTCTTCCAGTATTAGCGTCTGCCGATCGCCATCGGTTTCCAGCCGCAGGGTGATCTGTTGGGAACCGGCCTGCAGGCTGTTGTTTAACAAGTTGGTTAGCACCTGCTCCAACAGCGTGGCCTGGCTATACAACTGGCTTTTCGGGGCGATGATGATGGCCAGCCGGCACTGAGGGTAATGCTGTTCGATGCGCATCAGCTTGATGACATTTTCCACCAGGGGGCGCAGCGTTAGCCATTGTGCGCTTTCATGGTGTGGCGTTTTGCTGACCCATTGGCGCAGATTGACGATGGTTTCTGCCCCTCGCTGCGCCTGTTGGCCAATCTGTTCGAGGATCGGCAACAGCTCGTGCTGCGGATCGCTGCGCTCAAGGCGAATACGGCAACCTTCGGCGTAGTGACGAATAGCCGCCAGAGGCTGGTTAAGTTCGTGAGCGAAACCGGAAGCCATCTCACCCAGGGTGCTGAGGCGTTGCGCCCGGGCTAGCGCTGCTTCTCTGGCCCGCAGCGTCAGATGCATTTGTTCTAGCTCGCGCCCACGCAGGCGGACCAGGTGGCCGATCCACAGATGGTTAGCGCCAAGCAGTAACATGCCTCCGGCGATCGTGCCAAGCAGGAGCAGATGTTGCAATGCCCAACTGTGTATCTCTTGCCAGAGTGAACGCTGTGCAGGATGGCGATCCAGATCGCGTAGCAATTGATCTACCTGGCGGGATGAGGCGGGAGCGCCCCAGGCAGGGAGACCTGGGGTATCCACTTGCAACAGCTGGCGGGTCAGCTCATCGACCAGGGGATCGGGCACGTGGTTCAAGGCGGCAAACGACCAGTTGGGATAAAGCACGCTGCTGGTCAGGCAGGGCTGTGTGCTGGGTTTGGCCAGCAGGGCACGGTAATCATCGGCTTTGAGTAATCCCTCTTTCTCCATCTCTTCCAACAGGCAAACCGGCACTATGGCCGCATCCAGCGCCCGATCGCGCAACAGATAAAGCAGGGCGTCCACGGGATAACCGCTGAAGTGCAGTTGCAGATCTTTTTCCGGATGTATGCCGGCGGCCAGCAGCTCCTTATAGCCCAGCAGATAGCCGCCAAACGCGTCAGGGGAGACCGCGCCCACTTTTTTACCAGTGAGCTGATTAGCCTCGGTCACAGGGCTATCGCGGCGTACCAATACCACGCTGCCTATCACGTTGTTTGAGGCGTTCTGCTGATTTTGGCTGGAGCGTAAGGAGACCAACCAGCGTAACGGGTAACTATTGTCCAACTGAATATACTGCGCCGGATTGGTAAGCAGAAAATCGACCTGGCCGTTGCTGACGGCTTCCCCCATATCGGCCAGGTTCAGCGGCAACAGTTGAAAGCTTTCGTCTGGGAACTGACGATTGAGATGGTTAATTAACGGCTGCCATTGGGCCAGGGCATGTGTATCGCCGCGTAATGCCAGCACGGCGATGGTCCATTGCCCCGCCCAGGCCGGGCTTAACCAGCCGCATAGCAAGATCATCAGTACTGCTTTTTTCACATCATCTCCATTTTTATGATCTCGATCGCCAGCAAGAATTGTCCTGGATCAAGCCGCAGTAGGGAATGTGGTAAACCACAATATGGGCGGTCGTACGCCACTTTTACACTCCTTTGTATCAGCTCCCCGGTTGATACTTTTTGGGAGAAATCAATGGATAGTGGAAAACGGCAATTTTTACAACGCCTCGGTGTCCTGACTGCGGGTGCCGCGTTGGTACCGCTGGCGTACTCCGGCTGGCAGTTGCAACCCGAGCGGCGTGAAGGCGACGGCAAAAAGCGTATGGCGATGTTGATCGACCTGCGCCGCTGTATTGGCTGCCAGGCCTGCACGGTTAGCTGTGCGGTAGAGAATCAGCTGCCGCAGGGGCAGTTTCGCACCAGTGTACTGCAGTATCAGGTCGTCACGGATAGCCAGCGTATCCCCACCAACGTGCTGCTACCGCGCCTGTGCAATCATTGCGATAACCCGCCTTGCGTGCCGGTCTGCCCAGTACAGGCAACCTTCCAGCGTGAGGACGGCATTGTGGTGATCGATAACACCCGCTGTGTCGGCTGCGCCTACTGTGTGCAAGCCTGCCCCTATGAGGCGCGCTTTATCAACCATGAAACCCAAACCGCGGATAAATGCACCTTCTGCGTCCACCGCCTGGATGCCGGGCTGTTGCCTGCCTGCGTTGAATCCTGCGTCGGCGGTGCGCGTATGATCGGCGATCTTAACGATGAGCAAGGTACTTTAAGGTGCACGCTGGAACAGCATCGAGGGGAGCTAAAGGTGCTCAAACCCGAGCAGGGGACGCACCCACAGGTGTTTTATCTGGGGCTGGATGAGGCTTTTGTCAGCCATGTCCGGGGACAACCGGCGCTGTGGCAGGAGGTACACTCATGATCCGCGAAGTGATGGCTCGCCCGCAGGAGATCGCCTGGTTGCCCTGGGCGGTACAGTATTTCTTTTTCATCGGTCTGGCATGTAGCAGCATTGCCATTGCGGCCTGGTTACGCTGGCGTTCGGCGTCTGAGGCATCTCGGCTGGAGCTGGCTGCCGTTTCGCTGGCGGTGGTGAGCGGCACCGTGGCTCCGTTGGCCCTGAGTGCGGATTTACATCAGCCCGCTCGAATCTGGCACTTCTATGCCCATTTCGCACCTTGGTCGTGGATGTCTCTTGGCTCGGTGTTTTTACCACTGTTTACCTTGCTGGTCGTGGCCTATTTCATTTTGCTGCTGCGTTGCCAACTGAGGGCAAAAGCCCTGCCGTTCTGGGCACGTTGGTTACAGATTTGGCCCGCTTGGCAAGAAGAGAAATGGCTGCGTTGGGTGGCATTGGCCACGCTGCTTTCAGCAGTCAGCATTCTGCTCTATACCGGCCGGGAAGTGTCCGTGCTGCGTTCACAACCGCTGTGGTACAGCCTGTGGTTACCTTGGCTATTGCTGCTTACCGCTATGCAGGCCGTTCCGCCAATGCTGGCCTATTGGTTACGCCATGAACCGCAATGGCAATCGCGCTTGGCACGCTATCAAGGGCTCTCTCTGCTGTTGCTGTGCCTCTCCAGTCTGGGCTGGTGGTTGGACGGTAGTGACTCTGCCGCTGCGCTGCGTCAGTTACCTACTCAGGGGAGCGTTTGGTCATGGGTTGGCAGCGCATTTGCCGTCTTGATCCTGCTATTGATGGTTTCGGCTTGGCGATCGCGTCATCGGGCGCTAGGGACGGCAGGTCTGTTTGCACAGGGCGTGGCAGCGTTGCTGCTCTGTTGGGGCGTGCGCTGGATGCTGCTGATGCAAACCCAGACACTGCCCAAGTTCAATATATTGCTCAACCCCTATGTGTTACCGCTCGGCAGCGAGGGGCTATTGGCCATCCTCGGTACCTTCGGGCTGTGGCTGGCATTGATCATCGGGGTTCGTGAATTACAGCATGGGTTGATGGAGAAAAAACGCTATGGCTAAGTCAACGCGTCGTCAGTGGTTGAAAGGCGGGCTCGCTTTGGGTGGGCTGGCCGTGTTTGGTGCCAGCTACAGCGAAATGGTGCAAAAGGTGTTTACCGGCCTGCGTGACGGCAGCAGTGGAAAACTGACGCTGGACCGGATCAGCGCCAATGCGTTACCGCCAGAAGGCCGCCAACATCCCGAAGGCTGGCAGGCCAATCCGCAGCAGGCCGTTTCCATGACGCAATGTTTTGGCTGCTGGACGCTGTGCGGCCTGCGCGTGCGGGTCGATCGTGACAGCAATCAGATACTGCGCGTAGCGGGTAACCCTTATCATCCGCTATCGCACGATCACCATTTTCCCTATCGTTTGCCAGTGAGTGATGCACTCAACCGGCTAGGCGGTGATGCCGGTTTGGAACAGCGCTCAACCGCCTGTGCTCGCGGTGCTACCCTGCTGGAAGGGCTGACCAGCCCGTACCGGGTGCTGGAACCGATGAAGCGGGTAGGGCCGCGCGGTGGCGGGCAGTGGCAGCGCATCAGTTTTGAACAACTGATCAAGGAAGTGGTTGAAGGTGGCGATCTGTTTGGTGAAGGGCCAGTGGAGGGATTACGGGCCATCCGCGATCTGCAAACGCCACTCGATCCGGCACAGCCAACGCTTGGGCCGAAGGCTAACCAACTGCTGGTCACCAACGCAGGTGATGAGGGGCGGGATACCTTTATCAAACGTTTTGCACAAAACGCCTTTGGCACGCGCAACTTCGGCCATCACGGCGCTTACTGTGGTCTAGCCTACCGAGCAGGTTCCGGGGCGCTGATGGGCGATCTGGACAAAAACGCTCATGTGAAACCCGACTGGGATCATCTGCGCTTTGCACTGTTTCTGGGGACGTCACCTGCACAGTCCGGTAACCCGTTCAAACGGCAGGGGCGTCAGTTAGCCAATGCCCGCTTGCGCGATGAGTTCCGCTACGTGGTGGTGGCCCCGGCATTGCCGTTAACCACCACGCTGGCCAACGATCACAACCGCTGGGTGCCGGTATTGCCGGGGACGGACTCCGCGCTGGCGATGGGCATGATCCGCTGGATTATCGACCAGGAGCGTTATAACGCCGATTATCTGGCGTTACCTGGCGAGGCGGCCATGCAGGCGGCCGGTGAAAAAAGTTGGTCGAATGCCACCCATCTGGTGGTGATCGATGACGATCATCCCCTGTGCGGCCAGTTCCTGCGTAAGTCACATCTGGTAGGTGGGGCTGGTGGTGATGAGGAAAGCCCTGCCTTAGTGTGGGACGCACAGCGAGACGAACCACAGCCCGCCACTGAGGCCATGCGTGGGCAACTGCTGGTTGAGCAGCAGGTTCAACTGGCCGATGGCTCACAGGTGCGAGTACGATCCAGCTTCCGTTGTCTGCAACTGGCGGCGCAACGCTTTACGCTGGCCGAATACAGCGCGCAGTGTGGCGTTAGCGCTGAAACCATTGCGGCGTTGGCTAAGGAGTTTACGTCCTACCAGCGGCAGGCGGCAGTGATCTCCCATGGCGGCATGATGAGTGGCAACGGTTTCTACAGCAGTTGGGCGGTGATGATGCTCAATGCGCTGATCGGTAACCTTAATCTCAAGGGGGGCGTCTCGGTGGGCGGCGGCAAGTTCAAGGAGTTTGCCGAAGGGCCACGTTATAACCTCGCGACCTTCCCTGAAATGGTGAAGCCGAAAGGATTGGTGCTGTCGCGCAGTAAGCAGGCGTACGAAAAGTCAGACGAATATCGCCGCAAGGTAGAACAAGGCGTCAATCCTTATCCGGCGCGGGGGCCGTGGTATCCCTTTGTGGCAGGTCAGTTTACCGAGCAGTTGGCTCCGGCGTTGATGGGATACCCTTATCCGCTGAAAGCCTGGATCAATCATATGGGCAACCCGCTCTATGGTATAGCTGGGTTGCGCGACGTGGTGGAGAGCAGGCTGAAGGATCCGCAGCATCTGCCGCTGTTTATTTCCGTCGATGCCTTTATCAACGAAACCAGCGCGTTGGCGGACTATATCGTGCCGGATACGCACAACTTTGAAAGCTGGGGATTTACCTCTCCCTGGTCTGGCGTAATGGTCAAGGCGAGTACCGCCCGTTGGCCGGTGGTGCCCGCGCGCACAGCCAAGACGGCGGATGGGCAGCCGATCGCACTGGAGAGCTTTGTTATTGCGCTCTCGAAGGCCATGGGGTTGCCGGGCTTCGGCGACGGGGCGTTGCAGGATGCGCAAGGAAACCTTTGCGGGCTGCATTGTGCCGAAGATTACTACCTGCGCGCAGCGGCCAACGTGGCGTTTGCCGGTGAGCCAGTGCCTGAGGCGACGGAGAGCGAGCTACATCTGACCGGCGTCGATCGTCTGCAACCGGCGCTGAATCAGGTATTAAAACCGGATGAGCGGTTGCGGGTAGGCTATATGCTGGCGCGTGGTGGCCGTTTCGCGCCTCATGAGCAAGCATGGCAAGGGGAGGCGACCGGCCCACAGTGGAAACAGGGGCTGAATATCTGGAATGAAGAGGTGGCACGCCACCGCCATGCCATGACCGGGGAGCGTTATAGCGGCTGCCCAACCTATTATCCACCGCGTTTTGCCGACGGTTCCGACGTGGCGCAGCACTACCCGAGCGAGGCGTGGCCGTTCCGGCTGATGTCGTTCAAGTCGCACCTGATGAGCAGCTCAACTGCTCCTATCGAGCGTTTGCGGGCCGTGAAGGCGGTTAATCTGGTCGCGCTCAACCCGCTAGATGCCGAGCGCTATGGGCTACAACATGGCGACCGAGTCAGGTTGCAGACGCCGGGCGGCAGCGTGGAAGCGCAAATCAGCTTGCTCGACGGGGTCATGCCGGGCGTGATTGCCATCGAACACGGTTATGGGCATCGTGAAATGGGGGCTCGGGTTCATTCGCTGGATGGGCAGGCATTGGCAGCGGATCCACGCATTGCCGCAGGGATCAACCTCAACGATCTGGGGCTGGCCGATCCGACCCGTGAGGTTGGCAACAGTTGGCTGGACTGGGTCAGCGGGGCGGCGGTACGGCAGGGATTACCGGCGAAGCTGCAGCGCTTGGGATAGCTGAGATACTTTAAAACGGGCGCAGCATGCGGCGCCCCTTCGGTGGAATATGTGCGCTCTCAAGTAGCTGGTTTGTCAGCAATCTGATGCCCCAATCCTGACACCGGGGTGGGGCATTCAGCGTATCAACGTTGAGCTATGGGCTCTACGCTATGCACACGGATATAGCCCAGTTGCGATGGCGTTACGCCACTCAGGCGCAGTTCAAAGATTTGCTCGGTTTTTGGCAGCAGCGAACTGGCGCTCTGAATTTGTTGCGACTGCGCCTGCGCGGTCAGTGGCATACCGGTTGCGGCATCCAGCTGGCCCCACTCCAACGTAGCGGTAAAGCCTGGCAGATATTGGCCTGAGAGCGTGCGCACATACAGTATTGCCTGGCTGCCGTTGGCTTCGCTCTTCACATAGTTGAGCGACAGGCTAAGCTCACCCACGCTGCTTTGTAATTTGGCGGCATTATTGGCGGCTGGCAACAGGTAGACGCCGCTGGTTGAGCTTTGGTTAAGCCGATTTTGGCGCTCCAGGGCGGTAGCCTGCTCGGTCAACTCCCCCAGCACCTGTTTCAGCTCAACCACCTGGTTGGTGAGTTTCGGCACTTCGCGGTTCTGTGCGCAACCGGCCAGCAGGATCATGGCGGTGAGCAGACAAACCTGACGATAACGGATTGTCATAACGGCAATTTCCTCTTCAATAACACTGGCTCCCAGCTTAGCCCGATCGCTGGCCAAAGTCATGTCTACCACTAAGTATGGCTGCTTTATTGCGCAATCGTGGAAGCAATTCGCAACAAATGCCCGGCGGTCTTTGTTGTGGCGGGAGTTCGGGGTAAACTGTGCTCAACTATGTAAACGCTTATCAGGACGAGTTATGCATTGCCCTTTCTGCGCTGCCGTTGATACCAAAGTGATTGATTCCCGCCTGGTGGGTGATGGATCGCAGGTGCGCCGTCGTCGCCAATGTCTGGTCTGTAATGAACGTTTTACCACTTTTGAAGTGGCCGAGCTGGTGATGCCGCGGGTGATCAAAAGTGATGAAGTTCGCGAACCGTTCAACGAAGATAAACTGCGCCGTGGCATGCTGAAAGCGCTGGAAAAGCGCCCGGTCAGCTCCGACGACGTAGAAAACGCCATCAACCACATCAAATCCCAGCTGCGCGCCACCGGCGAGCGTGAAGTGCCCACCAAAATGGTCGGCAACCTGGTGATGGATGCGTTGAAGAAGCTGGATAAGGTCGCATATATCCGCTTCGCTTCGGTATATCGCAGTTTTGAAGACATTCGCGAATTCGGCGAAGAGATCGCCAAACTGCAGGATTAACGGGATCCGCATGCAAAACGACGAATTCTATATGGCGCGCGCCTTTGAGCTGGCGCGTTTAGGGCGTTTCACCACCACGCCGAACCCGAATGTGGGCTGTGTGATCGTGCGCGATGGCAGCATCGTGGGTGAAGGTTTCCATTTGCGGGCCGGTGAGCCTCATGCAGAAGTGCACGCTTTGCACATGGCGGGGGAAAAGGCGCGAGGGGCTACGGCCTATGTCACGCTGGAACCTTGTAGCCACCATGGTCGCACGCCACCTTGTGCAGATGCTTTGATCGCAGCGGGAGTCAGCCGCGTGGTCGCTGCCATGCAAGATCCCAACCCGCAGGTTGCCGGGCGTGGGCTATACAAGCTGCAACAGGCGGGCATTGAAGTGCGCCACGGCGTAATGCTGGCAGAGGCTGAAGCGGTCAATCTGGGGTTCCTCAAGCGTATGCGCACCGGGTTTCCCTATATGCAGCTCAAGCTGGGCGCTTCACTGGATGGCCGCACGGCGATGGCCTCTGGGGAAAGCCAGTGGATCACCTCACCGCAGGCCCGGCGGGATGTACAGGAGTTGCGGGCGGCCAGTTCGGCGATCCTCAGCACCAGCGCGACCGTGTTGGCCGACGATCCCGCTCTGACGGTACGTTGGGATGAACTGAGCAGTGAAACCCAGCAGATTTACCCGCGTGACAACCTACGTCAGCCGCTGCGGATTATTCTAGACAGTCAGAACCGGGTTACGCCGCAGCACCGGGTCGTGCAGCAACCGGGGATGACCTGGTTGGCACGTCAGCAGCCAGACGATCGGGTTTGGCCAGCAGGTGTGGAGCAATTATCTTTCCCACTGCACGGCGGCGGTATCGATCTGGTGGTAATGATGATGCAACTGGCCAAGCGCCAGGTGAACAGCATTTGGGTCGAGGCGGGCGCACAGCTTGCCGGTGCGCTGCTGCAGGCCGGGCTGGTGGATGAGCTCATTGTGTACATCGCGCCCAAATTATTGGGTGATAATGCCCGTGGGCTGTGTCAACTGCCGGGGTTGACGCAGTTGGCCGATGCGCCCGAGTTTGTCTTTAGCGAGGTACGCCAGATTGGCCCCGATCTGCGCCTGCGGTTAACCGCCAAATAGAGAATGTAACCTTTGCCTGCCGGTGCAGCCGCGTTTTACAAAAGCGCCGCGCAGGCGGGCAAAGAATATGATAGAATCCGCCCCCCTGCGGGGTATTGAACCCATTTTTAAGGAAAGCCCATGAAAGTTATCGAAGGTGTTGTTGCAACTCCAAATGCCCGTGTGGCGATCGCAATTGCACGTTTTAACAATTTCATCAACGACAGCCTGCTGCAAGGTGCCATTGATGCACTGAAGCGTATCGGCCAGGTTGCTGATGACAACATCACCGTTGTTTGGGTCCCAGGCGCTTACGAGCTGCCATTAACCGCACGCGTGCTGGCTAACACCGGTAAATATGATGCGGTGATTGCTCTGGGTACGGTGATCCGTGGGGGCACCGCGCACTTCGAATATGTGGCGGGCGAAGCCAGCTCCGGTCTGGGCCAAGTCTCTATGAATACCGAGATCCCGGTCGCCTTTGGCGTGCTGACCACCGAAAGCATCGAACAAGCGATCGAGCGTGCCGGCACCAAAGCGGGCAACAAAGGCGCAGAAGCCGCCCTGACCGCACTTGAAATGATTAATGTAATCAAAGCTATTAAAGCCTGAATTTAGTTTAAGGGGAATTCCGTGAAACCTGCTGCTCGTCGTCGCGCTCGTGAGTGCGCTGTTCAAGCGATTTACTCTTGGCAGTTGTCTAAAAATGACATTGCCGATGTTGAACACCAGTTCCTGACGGAGCAGGATGTCAAAGATGTTGACGTCGCCTATTTTCGTGAGCTGCTGTCCGGTGTGGCAGTCAACGCAGGTATGCTGGATGGCCTGATGGCCCCCTTCCTGTCGCGCCAGCTCGAAGAATTGGGCCAGGTGGAAAGAGCCGTACTGCGCATTGCGCTGTTCGAGCTGAAAATGCGTGAAGACGTCCCTTACAAAGTGGCCATCAACGAAGCGATCGAACTGGCGAAAACCTTCGGCGCGGAAGATAGCCACAAGTTTGTAAATGGCGTGCTGGATAAAGCAGCCCCCAGCATCCGTAGGAAAAAATAAAATATAAGGCCGGGAAACCGGCCTTACTTCTTTGGAAGACGAATTATGGCATGTGGCGAATTTGATCTCATTGCCCGCTATTTTGACCGGTTCAAAAGTGTGCGCCGCGACGTACAGCTCGGCATTGGCGATGACTGCGCACTGCTTACAGTGCCGGAAAAACAGCTTTTAGCCATCAGTACCGATACCCTGGTTTCGGGTATTCACTTCCTGGCGGATATCGATCCCGCCGATCTCGGCTATAAAGCCCTGGCGGTTAACCTGAGCGACCTGGCAGCAATGGGCGCCGATCCTGCGTGGCTTTCGCTGGCGTTGACGTTGCCGGAAGTGAACGAAGAGTGGCTCAAGGCGTTCAGCGATAGCCTGTTCGAACAGATGAATTACTACGGCATGCAACTGATTGGCGGCGACACCACCCGTGGCCCGCTGAGCATGACGTTGACGATCCACGGCCATATCCCGGTCGGGCGGGCGCTAACCCGCAGCGGAGCACGCATTGGCGACTGGATTTACGTGACCGGTACGCTGGGTGACAGCGCCGCCGGGCTGGCAATCCTGCAGGATCGTTTGCAAGTGAGCGATCGGGCTGCTCAAGAATATCTGTTGGCTCGCCATCTGCGCCCGCATCCTCGTGTGCTGCAAGGCCAGGCGCTGCGTGATTTGGCCAGCTCGGCGATCGATATCTCCGACGGTCTGATTTCAGATCTGAGACACGTGCTGAACGCCTCTGAGTGCGGTGCCCGTATCGAGCTGGATGAGTTGCCGCTGTCGCAGACGCTGACCAGCAATACCGATGAAGATCAGGCGTTGCGCTGGGCGCTGACCGGCGGTGAAGATTATGAACTGTGCTTCACCGTGCCAGAGATCAATCGGGGTGCGCTGGAAGTGGCATTAAGCCATTTAGGTGCGGATTACACCTGTATTGGCCAGATCGGCCCGCAGTCTGAAGGGATGAAGTTCTATCGCGATCAGCAAGAGGTTGAACTGCCTTGGAGTGGTTACGATCACTTCGGTGCCGCTCAATAGCCATTAGTATTGCGGTATGAGTCTCTTTGGTCTCATACTGAGACTGTTAGTTAGGGATGGCTCTACTCCGGCCAGAGCTATTGGCCGAAACGTAAAAACCCGACCTCACCAGTCGGGTTTTTGCATTTTGGAGTACGCCTCAGTTGCTATTCAAAGCCGACCACATGATGCGGCACATATGCCGTTTCTAGCTCTGCAATCTCTTGCGATGTTAGTTCCAGATCAACGGCGGCTAAGGCATCGACCAAGTGTTCGCTGCGTGAGGCACCAATAATCGGCGCGGTAACCACTGGTTTACTCAATAGCCATGCCAGGGCGATTTGCGCTCGCGAAACGCCGCGCTCTTCAGCAATAGTGGCTACGCGCTCGGCAATCAGGGCATCAACCCCTTCGGTAGCGTCATACAAGGTTTTGCCATATAGGTCGCTGACCAGACGCGCTGTAGTTTCGCCCCAAGGGCGTGTCAGTCTGCCACGAGCCAGCGGGCTCCAGGGAAGTACGGCAATCCCTTCGGCGGCGCATAGCGGGTGCATTTCGCGCTCTTCTTCCCGTTGGATCAGGTTGTACTGATCCTGCATGCTGACAAAGCGTGTCCAGCCGTGCAAATCGGCGGTATACAGCGCCTTGGCAAACTGCCAGGCGTACATCGAAGAGGCCCCGATATAGCGTGCCTTACCAGCTTTTACTACGTCATGCAGGGCTTCCAGCGTTTCTTCGATCGGGGTTTCATAGTCCCAACGGTGGATTTGCAGTAAATCGACGTAGTCGGTACCCAAACGCCGCAGGCTGTCGTCGATCGACTGCATGATCTTGGGGCGTGACAGGCCGCGCTCCAGGTTGCTCATGGCGTTATAGACTTTGGTGGCAATCACCACCTCGTCGCGGCGAGCAAAGTCGCGCAGTGCCCGGCCAACGATCTCCTCGCTGCTGCCATCGGAATAGTTGTTGGAGGTATCAAAGAATTTGATGCCCGCATCCAGCGCCTGCTTGATCAACGGGCGGCTGCTTTCCTCCGGCAGCGTCCAGGCGTGGTTGCCACGTGAGGGCTCGCCATAGGTCATGCAACCCAAACAGATGCGGGAAATGTTGAGATCGGTGTTACCTAGCTTTAGATATTTCATGCCTCTCTCCTGTGTACCGTTCAAAAAGTAACTGTAGCGGAAAATGATGCAGAAATGATGGGTGTGGCGTTGGAGTGTGGGATTGATAAGGGCGCCCAGTGCGGCGCCCTTAGCTAGGTTATGCCAACCAGGTTTCGATCTGGCGTTGAATACCGGCCGCATCCAGGCCCAGATCGCTGCGGATCTCTTCCTGGCCGCCCTGCGGGATAAAGTAATCCGGCAGGCCAATATTCAGTACGGGCACCACACGGCGTTTGGCCATCAGCAGTTCGTTAACCCCGCTGCCAGCGCCGCCCATAATGGCGTTTTCTTCCAGCGTCACCAACGCTTCGTGGCTGGCCGCCATTTCCAGCACCAGCTGTTCGTCCAGTGGTTTGACAAAACGCATGTCCACCAGCGTAGCGTTCATCGCTTCGGCGACCTGAGCGGCTTCCGCCAACAGGGTACCAAAGTTGAGGATGGCAATCTTTTCCCCTTCGCGGCGCACTATGCCCTTACCGAGCGGCAGTGCAGCCAGAGGTTCCAGCGGTGCACCCGTACCGTTGCCCCGTGGGTAGCGTACCGCACTTGGGCCCGTATTATGGTGATAACCGGTGTACAGCATCTGGCGGCATTCGTTTTCATCGCTCGGCGTCATGATCACCATGTTCGGGATACAGCGCAGGAACGAAATATCAAAGGCGCCCTGGTGGGTCTGGCCGTCTGCACCGACAATCCCGCCGCGATCGATGGCAAACATCACCGGCAGCTGCTGGATCGCCACGTCGTGGATCACCTGATCGTAGGCACGCTGCAGGAAGGTGGAGTAGATCGCCACCACCGGCTTGTAACCGCCGATCGCCAATCCGGCGGCGAAAGTCACCGCATGCTGCTCGGCGATCGCCACATCGAAATATTGCTGCGGATAGTCGCGAGAGAACTGCACCATGCCGGAACCTTCGCGCATGGCTGGCGTGATCGCCATCAGTTGGCTGTCTTTGGCCGCCGTTTCACACAGCCATTCACCAAAGATCTTGGAATAGGTTGGCAGGCCGCCAGCGCTTTTTGGCAGGGTGCCGCTGGCCGGATCGAATTTTGGCACCGCGTGGAAGCTGATCGGATCCTTTTCTGCCGGAGCATAGCCACGGCCTTTCTTGGTCATGATATGCAGTAACTGCGGGCCTTTCAGGTCACGCATGTTTTTTAGCGTAGCGGCCAATCCCTGCACGTCATGCCCGTCTACCGGGCCAATGTAGTTAAAGCCCAGCTCTTCAAACAGCGTGCCGGGGACTACCATGCCTTTGAGGTGTTCTTCGGTACGCTTGAGCAGTTCTTTGATCGGCGGTACGCCGGAGAGCACCTTCTTGCCGCCTTCGCGCAGCGTGGAGTAGAGCTTGCCAGACAGCAGCTGTGCCAGATGATTATTCAATGCTCCGACGTTTTCGGAGATCGACATTTCGTTGTCGTTCAGCACTACCAGCATATCCGGGGTGATATCACCCGCATGATTCATGGCTTCGAACGCCATGCCTGCGGTGATGGCACCGTCGCCAATCACGCAGACGGTGCGGCGGTTTTTACCCTCACGCGCGGCGGCCACGGCCATGCCAAGACCCGCGCTGATCGAGGTTGAAGAGTGGCCAACAGACAGCACGTCATATTCACTTTCGGCGCGCCACGGGAACGGGTGCAGGCCGTTTTTCTGGCGGATGGTCGAGATACGGTCACGCCGTCCGGTCAGGATCTTGTGTGGGTAAGCCTGATGACCAACGTCCCAAACCAGGTGATCGAAAGGGGTGTTGTAGACGTAATGCAGTGCCACCGTCAGCTCGACGGTACCCAGCCCAGACGCAAAGTGGCCACTGGAACGGCTGACGCTGTCCAGCAGGTATTGCCGCAGTTCATCACACAACTTCGGCAGGCTTTCTTTTGGCAATGAGCGGAGCTCTTCAGGATTTTCCGCTAAGGCCAAGGTCGGGTATTTGGCTATATCAAGACTCATTCAGTACTCATATCAGAGGAGTTAATTGTCGCGTTCAATAATGAAGTTGGCCAATGCACGTAATGGTGCGGTGTTATAAGATTGTGTGGCCAACGAGTCTAATGAGGCCAAGGCTTCCTGATAGAGATCCCACGCTTTTAACTTGGCGCTGTCAAGCCCAAGTAGGGCCGGGTAGGTACTCTTGCCAAGCTGTTGGTCGGAGCCTTGGCGTTTACCGATTTTTTCGGTTTCGCCCACGACGTCAAGAATATCGTCCTGCACCTGAAACGCCAGGCCGATGGCCGCCGCGTAACGGTCAAGTTCAGGGAGTGCAGCACGGCCCGGTTCACCGGCGGCCAATGCTCCCAAGCGAACCGCAGCACGGATCAGCGCGCCGGTTTTATGGCGGTGGATCTGTTCTAGTGCCTGTAGATCGATCTGCTTACCTTCGGCTTCCAGATCCAGCGACTGGCCACCGCACATACCGGCAACGCCGCTGGCTTTGGCCAGTTCGGAAATCATCGCCAGCCGATCGCGCAGTGCCACATCGGGCATGTCGGCGTCAGCCAGGATCGAGAAAGCCAGCGTTTGCAGGGCGTCACCCGCCAGAATCGCGTTAGCTTCCCCAAATTTGATATGGCAGGTTGGCTGCCCACGGCGCAGATCGTCGTCATCCATCGCTGGCAGGTCGTCATGGATCAGCGAATAGGCATGGATGCACTCCACTGCCGCCGCTGGGGCATCCAGATTCTCCAGGCTCAGGCCAAACATTTGCCCGGTGGCGTAGACCAGGAAAGGCCGTAGCCGTTTACCGCCCAGCAAGGCGCCGTGACGCATCGCCTCAACCATTTTGCCATCATTGAACGGCAGCGGAGCGATATAGCCAAGCAGTGCGCGATCGCTGCGCTGATGGAAGGCCTGTAACTGATCGTGGAACTCAGACATCGTAATTACTCAGCGTCCGGGGTAAAAGGGGTCAGTGCGGCATCGTCGTTCTGGTCGTTGAGCAGGATCTGTACGCGCTGCTCCGCCTGTTGCAGCTTTTGTTGGCCCTGACGAGCCAATTGGACGCCACGTTCAAACTCGTTGAGCGCATCTTCCAGCGGCAACTCGCCGGATTCCAAACGGGTTACGATACTCTCGAGTTCGCTCAGAGAATTCTCAAAGCTGATGCTTTGCTCTTTACTGTCTGATTGTGCAGGTTTTTTCGCCATAGTTTTCTTTTTACATCATCATGTGAACAGTGGGGCCCGAGCCTATCCTAGCGGATCTTGATTAGCAAATCATGGCACGTCTATGTGGTTTTGTGCACGGCACGCGTGCAGATAGTGATATACTTCGCGCCCAGATAAGATTGATAAAAGCTCGGCCAGCCCGCGATTTTATCAATCTTATCGCCATTGTATACCTAATAGCCTTGCAGTGGCAGCTAACCGCCGCCGCTGAACCCCATAGGGCAGAGGTATTGCCTCATTTTCATCAGACTATAAAGACCGCCATGAAGTTTATCATTAAATTGTTCCCGGAAATCACCATCAAGAGTCAATCTGTGCGCTTGCGCTTCATTAAGATCCTGACTACCAACATCCGTAACGTCCTGAAGCAGTATGATGAAACTCTGGCGGTTGTCCGTCACTGGGATTTTATCGAGGTGCGTGCCAAAAACGAAGATCAGCGCCCGGTGATTGCCGATGCCCTGACGCGTATTCCCGGCATTCACCATATCCTGGAAGTGGAAGATCGCGCCTATACCGATGTCCACCACATCTTTGAGCAGACGCTGGAAACCTACCGCGAGCAGCTGGAAGGCAAGACCTTCTGCGTGCGGGTGAAACGCCGTGGCAAGCATGAGTTCAGCTCGCAGGATGTAGAGCGCTACGTTGGTGGCGGTTTGAACCAGCATATTGAAAGCGCGCGCGTCAAACTTTCTCACCCTCAGGTCACGGTGAACCTGGAGATCGATGACGACAAGCTGATGCTGGTCAAGGCGCGCCGCGAAGGTATTGGCGGCTACCCGATCGGCACCCAGGAAGATGTGCTGTCACTGATTTCCGGCGGTTTTGACTCTGGTGTTTCCAGCTATATGCTGATGCGCCGTGGCTGTCGCGTACATTATTGCTTCTTTAATCTGGGTGGCGCGGCGCACGAAATTGGCGTCAAGCAGGTTGCCTACTATCTGTGGAACCGCTTCGGCAGCTCGCACAAGGTGCGCTTTGTGGCGATCGATTTCGAACCGGTGGTCGGTGAGATCCTGGAAAAGGTCGATGATGGCCAGATGGGCGTGGTGCTCAAACGCATGATGGTGCGTGCCGCTTCCCAGGTTGCTGAACGTTATGGCGTCCAGGCTTTGGTGACCGGCGAAGCGCTGGGCCAGGTTTCCAGTCAGACCCTGACCAACCTGCGCCTGATCGATAACGCTTCCGATACCCTGATCCTGCGCCCGCTGATCTCGCATGATAAAGAGCACATCATCAACGTGGCGCGTGAAATCGGCACCGAAGACTTCGCCAAGACCATGCCGGAGTATTGTGGTGTGATCTCAAAAAGCCCGACGGTCAAGGCAATCAAAACCAGGATTGAAGAGGAAGAAGGGCACTTTGACTTCGAAATCCTCGATCGCGTGGTGCGCGAAGCACGTAACGTCGATATCCGCACTATCGCAGAAGAAACCAGTCAGCAGGTCGCCGAAGTAGAAACCGTGGCTGAATTCAGTGCTGACGAAGTGATCCTGGATATCCGTTCGGTGGACGAGCAGGAAGAGAAGCCGCTGCAACTGGCGCAGGTGGAAGTCAAACTGCTGCCGTTCTACAAGTTAGGCACGCAGTTTGCCGATCTCGATCAGAGCAAAACCTATCTGCTGTACTGTGAGCGCGGCGTGATGAGCCGTTTGCAAGCGCTGTACCTGCTGGAGCAGGGCTACGCTAACGTTAAAGTCTACCGCCCGTAATCTGCGTTGCAGGGTAGCAATGCCGTTTCTCTGGTGTTGCTATCCTTAACCACTTCCCCTGTTTGATCCTCTTTTTTTCTCCTTCCCCTCGAATAACTTTGACATAGTGGTTTACTTTGGTTTATCTATTGTTACGTTATAACATATCTTTTTATTGATTAGGAAAGGAGCAGGTTAATGCAGTTAAAAAAGTTGGTGGCGATACTGCCTTTTTGGTTTGTCAGCTATTCACAGGCTCATTCATTATGGGTTAATGCGCTACCCGCTGCGGGCGGGCAGAGCACGATAGAGCTCGGTTATGGAGATGAGTTCCCTACCGCTGAAGCGATCCCTGAAGATCGCCTGCACATTTTTGCACCGGCACAGCTGATCGGGAAGGATGGGGATCTGATGCTGAAGCCTGGTAAAGAGAATTACCAGTTCGTGACGGAAAAACCGTTAGCCAAGGGCAGTTATGCCGCTATCGCTATCTATAAACCCACCTATTGGTCGAAAAATAAAGCGGGATGGCAACAGCAGAGCAGGACGGAAATGCCAGATGCGCTGTACTGCGAGCGGGCTTCCATGTTTGGCAAAACCATTGTGAACATCGATGGGGCGACAGAGACCGCAGTCATCAGCCAGCCGCAGGGGTTGCAGTTGGAAATTATCCCGTTAGCCAACCCGGCCACCATCAAGCCAGGGCAGCCGTTGCCAATACAGGTATTGTATGACGGGAAACCGCTAAAGAATGCCGATGTGACGGCGACGTTTGCCGGTTTTGGCGACCAACACGAGCACCACGGGCATACTCATAGTCATGCCAAAGCCTTTTTGAATCAGACCGACGGCAAGGGCAAAGTCAATGTTTACCCGCTGAAGGCGGGATATTGGGTAGTCGAAACCGAACATAAACTGCCTTATGTGGATAAGGCGAAATGTGATGAATCCGTGTTGCTTTCAACGCTGACCTTTACCATCAGCGAATAAGCCATTGGCTTGGCAGGCCAACCGGCCTGCCGATATTGCTTCAATCGCGGAAGTCGTACATGCCGGGGATCAGTACCAGCTGTGCCGCTATCTCAGCCGCTTTGGCCTTACCCAACAGCAAATCGATCAGTTTCAGGGCAAACTCCATCGAGGTTCCTGGCCCTTGACTGGTGAGCAGGTTGACGCGTGGGTCGAACACGACGCGTCTTTCCATCCACTGCCCTTCCGGGATCTGCTCTTTCAGGCCGGGGAAGCCGGTCATATTGCCGATCGGGAACAGTTGGTGATGCTGCAATACCAAGGCCGGTGCCGCACAGATGGCGGCGACTATATTGCCTTGCAGATGCATCTGGCGGACTTTTTCCACCAGTAACGGGCTATCGCGAAAACACTCTGCACCCTTGATACCGCCAGGTAAGACGATGGCGTCAAAGTGGTCGTCAACAATTGCCACTAAGGGGGCGTCTGCCAGCAGCTTCACGCCGCGTGAGCAGACGATGGTCAGGCCACCGTCACTGGCAACGCTGGCGGTCGTTACTTTGACACCGGCACGAACCAGCAGGTCGATGGTGGTTACGGCCTCGGTTTCTTCACTACCAGGTGCCAGGCAGACCAATACCGATGCGCTCATAGCTATTTTCCTTGCGTTTAATGATTTCAAACAGCCGGGTATTTTCTGGCAGGGGAATGCCGTGACTGCGTCCGCGACGCAGCAAATAACCGGTAATGTAGTCGATCTCGGTGTGCCGCTGAGAACGGATATCCTGCAGCATCGAGGAGGTGTTGTCCGCCGTTGACTGGATCACCTGCATCACATAGAACACCAGGCTTTCGCACGAGGTGTGGTGACCTTCCATCTCCATCACGCTAGCCACTTCACGGCAGATAAGCTCTATCTGCTCAGGGTAGCGTTGTAGATCGCCGTTACGGCAGTCATACAGTACGGTTAGCGGGTTGATGACGCAGTTGACCGCCAGCTTGCGCCAACTGGCCGAAGCAATATTGTTATGCCAGGCAACGTCTGGCAGGGCCTGATGCAGAATTTCTGCCAGATGGCTGAGATGGGTAGCTTGCTGGGTCGTTGGGCCGATATGGGTGGTGCCGTTGGCGACGTGCACAATAGTGTTACCATCGTGGCGTGCGGCATGGGTGGTGATGCCCTGTAGCACAGGCTGGCTATGCGGTGGCAACTCCTCTTGAGTCCCTATGCCGTTATGCAGCAGCAAAATGGCACAGCGAGGGTTTAATTTTGGCAGCAATGCCGTCACCGCGCTGGAAACCTGCCAGGCTTTCAGCGTGACCAGCAGTAACTCACTTTGCCGCAGGTGTTCGGGATCGTTGGTGGGCAAATTACGGTTAAACGATGTGCCGTCGGGTTCAATGACGTTGACCGCACAAAATGGCTGGGGCACCCGTAACCATCCTTGTACATCGTGGCCCTGCTGATAGAGTTTGGCTAGCCACAGTTGTCCGAGCGCGCCGCAACCAAGAATGGTTATTTTCATTTCATCTCCCTGGTTTTCGGAAAGACCACTGATGCATCCTTTTGATTATAGGCTTTTCTGTTGTTGAACGTCTTGTTCAGGCGTATATCTGAATTTTGCCTGAAACCGCAAAGCGGGTATCATGCACGGCAACGAAATCATACAGCACCCATTCAGGAGGAAGAGAAGTATGCCATCTTTCGACATCGTTTCCGAAATTGATATGCAGGAAGTTCGCAACGCCGTTGATAACGCTACCCGCGATCTCAGCACCCGTTGGGATTTCCGTAACGTACCGGCCAGCTTTGAGCTGAACGAGAAAGACGAAAGCATTAAGGTCGCCAGCGAGTCTGACTTCCAGGTGCAGCAACTGCTGGATATCCTGCGCGAAAAACTGATGAAACGCAGCATTGAAGGCGGCGCGCTGGAAATCCCGGAAGAGCTGACCCACAGTGGTAAAACCTACAGCGTGGATGCCAAGCTCAAGCAGGGGATCGAAAGCTCAATGGCGAAGAAGATCGTCAAGCTGATTAAAGACAGCAAGCTGAAGGTACAGGCGCAGATCCAGGGTGATGAAATCCGCGTTACCGGTAAGGCGCGCGACGATCTGCAAAGCGTGATGGCGCTGATCCGTGGTGCCGATCTGGGGCAGCCGTTCCAGTTTAAAAACTTCCGCGATTAAGTTGTGCCGGTCTGGGGGATAGCCCCTCACCCTAACCCTCTCCCACAGGGAGAGGGGACCGATCGTGCTACAACTTTACGTCTGTTCCAGTCTGCAATCCCGCGTCAAATATTCAACTGAACATGTCACAGACAGAGTGTTGTGCCTGACTATAATGCCGTACCAGCCCCTTATCCTTTTTGGGGAAGGGACCGATCGTGCTACAACTTTACGTCTGTTCCAGTCTGCAATCCCGCGTCAAATATTCAACTGAGCATGCCACAGACAGAGTGTTGTGCCTGACTATAATGCCGTACCAGCTCCCTCGCATTTTTGGGGACCGACCGTGCCAAGAATTAACTCCCGCACCTGACTTCAACACCTAATACGTCTTGTCCCCGTACGCGGTGTCACAGATTAACTCCTGTACTTAAATTCAGCTCCGTACGGCTCCCTCTCCCTGTGGGAGAGGGTTGGGGGGAGGGGGAACAACAGACGATCAAGCCAAAGTAGATGGGCATCCTTAAAGCGCTGCGATCAGGGCTTCCAACTGACCGCGATTGGTCTGTTTGGTATCTACCTTCACGTAAGCGCTGCGCTCCTCGGGAACCACAACCGCTTCCGCTACGCCCGGCTGAGCCAGCAAACGGCTTTGTAACGCCGAATCTTTTACCGCCAGTTCAGACAACGTGATACGCAGGCTGCTGACGTAAGGCGGCTCTTTCATGGTGCTGCTGACCACAAACCAGACGGCGGCAAGTACCGCACCGGCGATAAACACCAACCCTGCTCCCTGAAAACCATATAACCAGCCGCCCACGCTGCCGCCGATGGCCACGCCAATAAACTGGCTGGTGGAGTAAACCCCCATCGCTGTGCCTTTATAACCCGCAGGGGACTCTTTGCTGATTAACGAAGGTAGAATGGCCTCCATGACGTTAAACGCCATAAAGAACAGTTGCACCCCGGCAATGATGCCCCAAAGGTGCTGGCCAGAAAACCACAGCACTACCTCGGCGCAAAACAGCACTGCCACGCAACCCATAAAGACCTGCTTCATACGGCGGTATTTCTCCGCATAAATGATAAACGGCACTACGGCAATGAAGGAAACCAGCATGGTGACCAGATAGACTTTCCAGTGGTCCGCAGCGGCCAGCCCGGCTTTTTCCATCGCCAACGGTAGGGCGACGAAGCTGGACATCAGCAGGATATGCAGGCACAGGATGCCAAAGTTGAGTTTCAACAGCCGCGAATTGTTCAGCACCTTGCTGAAACTGCCCCGTACGATGCTAGATTCCCGGTTCAGCACGTGTTCGTCGGCAGAAGGGACGACCAGCAAGGTAATCGCGATACCGGCTAGTGACAGCACGGCAATCATCCAGAACAGCGCATGCAAACCGAAAGTATGGGTCACTATCGGGCCCACCACCATGGCGATAGCAAAGGTGATACCGAAGCTGATGCCGATAAACGCCATCGCCTTGGTACGGTTCTGTTCGCGGGTCAAATCCGACAGCAGCGCCATCACCGCAGCAGCTATCGCCCCGGAGCCCTGCAATGCACGGCCAAGAATGATGCCCCAAATGGAGTCGCTTAAGGCCGCGATAACGCTGCCAAGGGCGAAGATCAACAGCCCGCCGACGATCAGTGGTTTACGGCCAACGCGGTCGGAAATCAGGCCGAAGGGGATCTGAAATACTGCCTGCGCCAGGCCATAAATACCGATAGCCAGGCCGATCAGTGCCTCACTGGCACCGTGCAGCGCCATCCCATAGGTGGTCAGTACCGGTAACACCATAAACATGCCAAGCATGCGCAGAGAGAATACGGTTCCCAAGCCCCAGGTCGCGCGGCGTTCTTGGGGCGTCATAATATTGTCGTTCATGTAAACCTCAGTTAACCCGTCGCCTTTCAAGCTGACCTACATTGGCTGTGCTGTACAGGGATGTACAAATGCCGCGAGCGCAGGGATGCGCAAGAGCGGCCAACTTGAAATTCATAGGGTATCGAACCTATTCCAACAGGTTAAGCGGGGGACTTAGCCTGTTGGAATAGTCTCGGCAAAGTTGCGTCATTCTAGTGCGTAGGGCAGGGGGGGTAAATCGAATGTTGTTTAACAGATATTACAGTTGGCGTGCTTTTCTCCGAAACAAATAAAATGGGCCGCTAAGCGGCCCATTCGCAGATAACCGCTGTTTTACCAAGCGTAGGTTAACAGGGTTTCCGGTGTGGCACTGGCACTGAAATCGATCGACATCATTACGCTAAGTGAAGTAATGGCCACGATTGAGAACACAAACAGTTTGCGCGCCCAGACGCTGTCATTTTCCGCTTTGTAACCGCGTAACGCCATGCCTAGCCACCACACGCTCACCGCCGCTGCGACGATCAGGTATTTGTAGCCAGCATAACCGCCCAGGGTCAGCATCAGCGTGGCGATCATAAACGCCAGGATGTAGAGCGTGATGTGGTTTTTGGCAACGGAGATGCCTTTCACCACCGGCAGTACCGGGATATTGGCTGCCTGGTAATCTTTAAAGCGGAAGATGGCAATCGCATAGGAATGCGGCATCTGCCACAGGCTGAAGATAGCCAGCAGGATCAATGCACCAGCATCAAACTCGTTGGTGACCGCGCAGTAGCCAATCACCGGCGGCGCGGCCCCAGACAGGCTGCCGATCAGCGTGCCGTATACCGAGTGGCGTTTCATGTACAGGCTGTAAACGCCGACATAAACCACAAAGCCCATCACCGCCAGCCACATGGCCAGCGGGTTGGCCGCGATATACAGCAGTGCAAAACCAGCAATACCCAGCAAGGTAGCGTAAACCAGGCTCACACTCGGCGCGATCAGGCCTTTTACCAGCACCCGGTTCTTCGTTCTCTCCATTTTCTTGTCGATGTCGCGGTCAATGTAGTTGTTAAATACACAGCCCGAGGCAACCACCAACGAGACCCCTAACAGGGTGGCGAGAAACAGGGGATAGTCGATGCTCCCTTTGGAAGCGAGCAGGAATCCCCCGACGACAGAAATTAAATTACCGAAAATAATTCCTGGTTTAGTTACTTGCAGGTATTGCTTAATCATCACGTCCAGCTCTGCTCTTAATCGACCATCATGTTGATGTTGAGGTTGTACATAATCCAGAGTGAACCCACAACAACGATACCGATGATCATAGCGGTGAACAGCAATGCCACCAGGTTCCAGCGCTCTTCCGATGAGGTGTTCATATGCAGGAAGTAAACCAGGTGAACGATCACCTGGATAACCGCCATGCCGACCACAACCGCCAGGATGGTGGAGTGAGAGGCGCTGCCGCTCATCACCATCGCAAATGGAATTACCGTCAGGATGACCGACAGGATAAAGCCGGTCAGATATGACTTCACGCTACCGTGGCTTGCGCCGCCGTGAGAGGTATCATGGGATGAATGGCTCATTTACATTACCCCCAGCAGGTAGACAACGGTAAATACGCAGATCCAGACCACGTCCAGGAAGTGCCAGAACAGGCTCAGACACATCAGACGGGTTTTATTGGTTGGGTTCAGGCCACGCTTGCTCACCTGAATCATCATGATGATGATCCAGATCAGACCGGTGGTTACGTGCAGACCGTGAGTACCCACCAGCGCAAAGAAGCTGGAGAGGAACGCACTGCGGTCTGGGCCGTAACCTTCGGCGATCAGGTGATGGAATTCATAGATCTCCATCGCCACGAAGCCGACGCCAAACAGGAAGGTCAGGAACAGCCAGGTGTTAACGCTGCTTACCTTGCCCTTGTTCATGCCGATCATCGCCATACCGTAGGTGATGGAGCTGAACAGCAGGAGGAAAGTTTCAACCAGTACAAAATTCAGGTCGAAGATATCTTTCCCAGTGGGACCGCCAGCGGTCCCGTTCACCAGTACTGCATAGGTTGCGAACAAGCTCGCAAACAAAATACAGTCGCTCATCAGGTAAACCCAGAATCCGAAGACCTTGGTTTCTCCTGCGTCGTGGTGCCCATGCTCGGCATGGGCTGCGCTATGGTTGGTCAGAGTATCAGTTGACATGTTTCACGCCTGCTTTGCTGATTTGTTCATAGTGTTGGTTTTCAATGCGCTCGATCTCATCAACCGGCACATAGTAATCAACATCTTCATCGAAGCTCTTGACGATCCAGGTCACGATCATGCCGACGAAGCCAGCAATCGCCATCCACCAGATATCCCAGATCATCGCGAAACCAAATACCAGGCTGAAGCCAGCAATAATCACACCGGCACCGGTATTCTTCGGCATATGAATCGGCTCGTACTTCGCGGGTTTCTTATAGGCTTCGCCTTTTTCTTTCATGTCCCAGAACGCATCACGATCGTGAATTTCTGGCACTACGGCGAAGTTATAGAACGGAGGTGGTGAAGAAGTTGACCACTCCAGCGTACGTGCACCCCATGGGTCACCGGTCAGATCGCGGTTTTGCTCGCGGTCGCGGATACTGACGTAAACCTGGATCACTTGGCACAGGATACCGCAGGCAATCAGCGCTGCACCGCCAGCCGCAACCAGCAGCAGAGGGTGGAACTCAGGATTGATATTCTGGCTGATACGGCGGGTCATCCCCATGAAGCCCAGTGCATACAGCGGCATAAAGGCGACGAAGAAACCGATGATCCAGAACCAGAATGCGCGGATACCCCAGGTCTCATTCAGACGGAAGCCGAAGGATTTAGGGAACCAGTAGGTCAGGCCAGCGAAGCAACCGAACACCACACCACCGATAATCACGTTATGGAAGTGGGCAATCAGGAACAGGCTGTTGTGCAGCACGAAGTTGGCACCCGGTACCGCCAGCAGTACGCCGGTCATCCCACCGATGGAGAAGGTGATGATGAAGCCCACGGTCCACAGCATCGCGGAGTTAAGCTGAATACGGCCTTGGTACATGGTGAACAGCCAGTTGAAGATTTTCACCCCGGTCGGGATGGAAATGATCATCGTGGCAATCCCGAAGAAGGCGTTAACGTTGGCGCCTGACCCCATGGTAAAGAAGTGGTGCAGCCAAACGATAAACGACAGGACGGTGATCGCGATGGTTGCCCATACCAGTGAGGTATAGCCGAACAGGCGTTTCTTCGAGAAGGTGGCGGTCACTTCAGAGAAGACACCGAACACTGGCAGAACCAGAATATACACCTCTGGGTGACCCCAGGCCCAAATCAGGTTGATGTACATCATCATGTTGCCGCCCATATCATTGGTAAAGAAATGGGTGCCCAGATAGCGATCCAGGGTCAGCAACGCGACGGTGACGGTCAGAATTGGGAAGGAGACGATGATCAGCACGTTGGTACACAGTGCTGCCCAGGTGAATACCGGCATCTTCATCATCGGCATGCCAGGGGCACGCATCTTCAGGATGGTGGCGAAGAAGTTCACACCGGTCAACAGGGTACCCAGACCGGAAATCTGTAGACTCCAGATCCAGTAATCGACCCCGACGCCAGGGCTGTATTCCTTGCCTGATAACGGCGGATAGGCCAACCAGCCGGTCTGCGCGAATTCACCGACACCCAGCGAGATGTTGATCAAGACCACACCGACCACGAAGAACCAGAAGCTCAGGGAGTTCAGGAACGGGAAGGCAACGTCGCGTGCACCGATTTGCAACGGGACCACCACGTTCATCAGACCCACAACGAAAGGCATCGCCATGAAGAAGATCATGATGACGCCGTGCGCGGTAAAGATCTGGTCGTAGTGGTGCGGCGGCAGGAATCCGGCCTCACCGGCAGACGCGAGCGCCTGCTGGCTACGCATCATGATGGCATCAGCAAAACCACGCAGCAGCATAACCATGGCCACGATGATGTACATGATACCAATTTTTTTATGGTCGACCGAAGTCAGCCATTCGCTCCACAGCCACTTCCATTTGCCGAAATACGTGATCAGCGCCAGCAGGGCTAGCCCGCCAACGATGATTGCAGCAACGGTGACCATGATGATCGGTTCATGCAACGGAACCGCATCAAGTGTTAATTTTCCCAACATCAGATTATTCCTCGGCTCCGGCGTGAGCATGTTCACTCATGTCCATACCCTGGCTCATGTCCATGCCCTGGTGCGCGGAAGCTTCTGCGCCTTTGTGCATGTGCATATCACCCATGAATTTGCCAATAGTCTCTTTGAACAAATTCGGTTTGACACTGGAGAAGTACTCAACCGGGTTGTTTTCACTCGGCTCTGCCAGTTTGTTAAAATCGCTGGTGGCGTTAAGGGTATTAGACGATTCTTTCACCTTGGCTACCCACTGATCGAAGTCGCCTTCGGTCGGGGTGACAATGGCGGTGAATTTCATGCCGGAGAACCCGCGGCCACTGAAGCTGCTGGAAATACCGTCGTATTTGCCTGCTTCGTTGCCGATCAGGTGCAGTTTGGTCTGCATCCCGGCCATCGCATAAATCTGCCCACCTAACTGAGGAATAAAGAACGAGTTCATTACCGAGTTAGAGGTGACTTTGAATTCGACTGGAACATCTTTCGGGAAAGCCAGCTCATTAACGGTCGCGATACCCTGCTCTGGGTAGATGAACAGCCACTTCCAGTCTAACGACACCACTTCGATGGTCATTGGCTTTTTGTCGGCGACAATCGGCTTGAATGGATCCAGCGCGTGGGTTGTTTTCCAGGTTATGGTGCCAAGGATGGCGATGATAATGATTGGAATGGTCCAGACGACCGCTTCAATCTTGTTGGAGTGTGACCAATTCGGACTGTACTTGGCGCTCTTGTTGGAAGCACGATACTTCCAGGCAAAGGCAAATGCCATGAAGATCACTGGCACCACAACGATCAGCATCAAGCCGATTGCCGTGAGGATCAGTCTTCGTTGCTCAACACCTATTGCTCCTTTGGGATCCATCAACACCATATCGCAACCGCTTAGCATAACGGTGGCGACAATTAAGGATAACATCCCAATACTTTTATTGTATTTCTTAAGTCTCATCTAACGACCCCAATTACCAAGGCTCTATATTGTCGTTTCATGTGTGCGGGCATTTTACGGGAAGGTTGCAGTACTGTAAACATACTTAAGAGAGTGTCAGCGGCTTGTTGACACTTTCTGTTAAGGGGGTCACACATGTAACGTAAGGTGACAATTTACTAATGGCAACAACGTGTTGGCGAGCTGAATCGTTCCGGGGGGATGCTATGTCATGGAAAACCAAGGGTATGTCAGGATATTGCGTCAGCGGTGGCGATGTTTGAATAGGCGCAAAAAGGTTTATTTAATGTAAAATTTTTGTTTTGTTGAGGTGAATTAAAATCTATTTCCGAGCGTTTTACTCGGGTAAAAAAATAGCTTTGGCGAAAATATTAAATTTTTAACGAAATAAATTCGTTTTTCTGATGCTTTTTTGTTGGCCGAATTTTATCGGCCAACAAAAAAATCACGCTAATTGCGTTCGGCGCAACGCCAGGTAGTCCAACAGGCTACCCATGATAATCCCCACCAGGCTCAGCATGGCACCGGTTTGCAGCAGCTGCACGGCGAGGTTGGGCCAGTCAGTCCAATCCAGCGCGTTGGCGATCAGCAGCAGCAACCATACGCCTAGCAGCGAGCAACCGGCGCCCAGCAGGCGTAGTGCCCAGCGATAGGCGGCACGAAACTCGGTACGTGGCATAAAGTTGTCGGTACGTTGCGTGTACTCCAAAGTCTGGCGGCAGATTAACAGCAGCAGCAGGCCTGGAACCGCCGCCGCGATGGAGAACAGGTAAAACAGTGGCCAGCCATGAGCGGTCACGAACCAACCGGCAATCGGCCCGACGTAAACACGGCCAACGGCGGAGAGCGCCGAGAGCAGGGCAAACTGGGTGGCGGAGAAGGATTTGTTGCACAGGGTCATCAGCAGAGCGACAAAGGCTGCCGTGCCCATGCCGCCGCACAGGTTTTCCAGGAAAATGGCGCTGCCCATTGTGAGGATGTTTTTAGCGGTGATCGCCAACAGCCAGTAACCGATGTTGGAAACCGCCTGCAAAATGCCGAACAGCATCAGCGCTCGGAACAGGCTGAGACGCTGCATCAAGACGCCGCCGAACAGGGCCCCGACGATGGTGGCAAACAGACCGAGCGTTTTATTTACCAGACCGACCTCGCCGGCATCGAAGCCGACGCCGCGGATCAGAAAGGTGGTGCTCAAACTCCCGGCAAAAGCGTCACCCATCTTATACATCACGATCAGCAACAGGATCAGCCAGGCATTGTTACGGGCGAAGAAGTCACGCAGCGGAGCGACTACCGCCATCTCGAGGGTGCGCGGCGCAGGAATGCCGTCGTCCGGTTCTGGTGCCATCAGCGTAGCGGCTACGCCAATTAGCATCAGCCCGGCCATTAACCAGTAAGTCGCCTGCCAGCCGAAATAGCGATCGGCCAGCCACAGGGCCAGCCCGCCGGAAACCAGCATCGCCAGGCGATAACCCAGTACCGACACTGCGGCCCCGGCCCCGCGTTCTTCGGCCGTCAGCAGATCGGTTTTGTAGGCGTCAAAAACAATATCCTGTGAGGCAGAACAGAATGCTACCACCACCGCCAGCGTGGCCAGCCACCACAGATGCTGTGACGGATTCATAAACCCCATCGCCACGATGGCCACTACCAGCAGCAACTGGCTGATCAACAACCAGCCACGCCGCCGCCCAAGGAACGGGGGAGTGTAGCGATCCATAAACGGTGACCAGAGGAACTTGAACACGTAGGCCTGACCTACCAGCGAAAAGATACCAATGGTTTTCAGATCGAGGCCTTCGACGGTCATCCAGGCTTGCAGTGTGCCGGAGGTTAATGCCAACGGCAGCCCCGAGGCAAAGCCCAACACCAACAGGATGACGGAATTACGCTGGGTAAAAATATTCAGATACTGTTTCGACATGAGATCCCGATCTGCGCTGCCCCGTAAACCGAGCAGCGCGAGGCATTGCCTGATTAACGTGCGTTTTGCTTGATAAAGTCGTTGACGCTGGTGTCTTGAGCCATATCGGCGATGACGTCACCCAGCACGGTGTTGACCGCATCGGTGATTTTTTCATTGCTGGCGGTGAAGGCACCCTGCACGTTATAGGTAGAACGGTAGTTCTTCACCTGCTTGTTGCCATTTTTGGCCTGCGCGATGATTGAAATATCCGCTTTGGTGGTGATGTTGTAGCGCAGGTTACCTTGGGAAACGTCGGCAAACAGCGTATTGACCACGATCTGCAAATCAACCGCACCGGATGGCCCAATCATATAGCCACGCGCGCCCATTTGCTTTTCCAGCACTTCTTGTAGCAGGAAGCGCAGGTCGCGTGATGGGGTCAGGGTGATCAGTTGGCCGTCACGGTTCACTTTTGCCAGCGCCTGATCGGGGCGTTGGTCTGCACCGTTAATGCTGATGGTGATCCCTTGCAGGGTGGGATCCTGCTGTGGCAACACGATCTTCGGGGTTACGTTCAGCGTATTGGTGCTGGTAGCACAGCCAGCCAACAGAAGTACAGCCAGCAGCGGAAGACAAAGTTTTTTTAACATTATTACTGTCTCATCAATCGTGGTTTTATACCCGGTGCTGTTCAAGCCCGCGGGCAGGGTTGTGGGTGCTTGATAATCAAAGCGCTAGAGTCAACGATAAATTGCCGCCATCATAGCATTGCCAACAACGGGGGGAAGTGTTGAAGGTGGCCGTGACGTAAATTTTTCCTCAACCAGGATAAAAACAGGCTTTTTCGTGAGGCTCAATCGGATAAACCTCAACTGAGCTGCTTTATTGATGCTTTTTACAGCGAAGAGCGGTGCGATTTACGATAGCCATGTTCTGGCGAGGGCAAAACCGACTAATATTAAAGTAGAACCTGGTAGCCTGCCGGTGTTGTAAGGAGATCCTATGATCCGCGAGCAAATAGAAGCAAAGTTAAGGGCGGCGTTTGAACCCGCGTATCTGGAAGTGACTGATGAGAGCTATCGGCATAACGTTCCTGCTGGATCCGAAAGTCATTTCAAAGTGGTGTTGGTGAGCGACCGCTTTGTCGGCGAACGGTTCCTGACCCGGCATCGCTCCATTTATGGCGTGTTGGCGGAGGAACTGGAAAACGGCGTACACGCGCTGGCATTGCATACCTATACCCTGAAAGAGTGGGAAGGGTTGCAGGATACGGTTCCGGCCTCACCACCTTGTCGTGGGGCGGGCACATTGGCTTAATACCTAAAATTTACGGTATCAGTGGAACTTTTACCCGTATTTAAGGTATTACTACTGACGAATTTTGCAACGGCCTGCGGGCCGTTGCTGTTTTTGACGACGACAAAGCCGAAGGCGTTTGCAGCTCTGATGGCCATGGCATCAAGGTATTTGGGCGAAAAATCGGCAAAAGTGTGATTTTTAACGCGCCAGTGCTGCCTTGCCATCCTCGACTAGCTACGCTTGCGCCGCTATAATGTCGCGTCTATTTTTTCCGGAATGGTTTCGGAACGCTCTCGACATCAGGGAACTCGGTTTTTAATGTAGCCGTCCTGGTTCTTGGAACGGAGTTGACCGAGCACTGTGATTTTTTTGAGGTAACAAGATGCAAGTTTCAGTAGAAACCACTCAAGGCCTTGGGCGCCGTCTCTCTATTACTGTACCCGCTGATGTTATCAATCAGGCAGTAAAGAAAGAGCTGATCAACGCAGCTAAAAGCGTACGTATCGACGGTTTCCGTAAAGGCAAAGTGCCGATGAACATCGTCGAACAGCGTTATGGCGCCTCCGTCCGTCAGGACGTGCTGGGCGATCTGATGCAGCGCAACTTTGTTGACGCGATCATCAAAGAGAAAATCAACCCGGCCGGTGCACCAAACTACGTACCGGGCGAGTATAAAGAAGGCGAAGATTTCGCTTTCACCGTGGAATTCGAAGTCTATCCAGAAGTTGAGCTGAAAGGCCTGGAAAGCATCGAGGTTGAAAAACCTGTGGTTGAAGTTAACGACGCCGATGTGGATACCATGCTGGAAACTCTGCGTAAGCAGCAAGCGACCTGGAAAGACACCGACGGCGCAGCCACTGCTGAAGACCGCGTGACCGTTGACTTCACCGGCTCTATCGACGGTGAAGAGTTTGAAGGCGGTAAAGCTGCCGATTTCGTTCTGGCTATGGGCCAGGGCCGCATGATCCCAGGCTTCGAAGAAGGTCTGGTGGGTCATAAAGCCGGTGAAGAGTTCACCATCGACGTCAACTTCCCAGAAGATTACCACGCAGAAAACCTGAAAGGGAAAGCGGCCAAGTTCGCTATCGTGCTGAAGAAAGTTGAACAGCGCGAGCTGCCAGAACTGACCGAAGAATTCATCAAGCGTTTCGGCGTGGCTGATGGTTCTCTCGCCGGTCTGCGTACTGAAGTGCGTAAAAACATGGAGCGCGAACTGAAAGGCGCCGTGCGTAACCGCATCAAGACTCAGGCTATCGACGGTCTGGTCAACGCTAACGAAATCGACGTGCCAGCGGCACTGATCGACGGCGAAGTCGACGTTCTGCGTCGTCAGGCTGCACAGCGTTTTGGTGGCAACGAGCAACAAGCGTTGGAACTGCCACGCGAACTGTTCGAAGAGCAAGCCAAACGTCGCGTTGTGGTCGGTCTGCTGTTGGGCGAAGTGATCAGCACCAACGATCTGAAAGCCGATGAAGATCGCGTTAAGACCCTGATCGAAGAAATGGCTTCCGCCTACGAAGATCCGAGCGAAGTTGTTGAGTTCTACAGCAAAAACAAAGAGCTGATGAACAACATGCGTAACGTTGCTCTGGAAGAACAAGCGGTAGAAGCCCTGCTGGCTAAAGCGAAAGTGACTGAAAAAGCCACTACCTTCAGCGAGCTGATGAACCAGACTCAACAAGCGTAATGCTGGTTGATGCCAGGAGCGACCTGATGGCAGGTCCATTGCCGTAGCTGGGAGTTCCTTATAAGGCCCGTAACTTTGGTTACGGGCTTTTCTTTTGCCACGTGACTGATTAATCTCGGCTTAACTGTGGCAATATGCACTATATTTATTGGGTCGAGGATGAATGGCGGCGGCGGAAGGACAGTGGTTGTGACCTTGCCTGCCACACAGGGATGTTGGTGAAATTGTTCACCGGGCTTGAAATTCGCTCTGTGACCCCCCAATTCCTACAACAGTATGGGCCGCTTTATCCGCCTGGCGGAATGATAGCGCTGTCAAATCAGTGTGGAGCCTGTCGATGGCTTGAACGTAGTCATGATGGCCGTTCTCAAGTAGAATCGACAGACAATGGCGCCAAGGCAATTTCTATTAGGAGACGGTAATGTCATACAGTGGCGAACGAGACCAATTTGCACCTAACATGGCACTGGTGCCGATGGTGGTAGAGCAGACTTCGCGCGGGGAGCGTTCTTACGATATTTATTCCCGCCTGCTGAAAGAGCGCATTATCTTCCTGACCGGCCAGGTTGAAGATCATATGGCTAATCTGATCGTGGCGCAGATGTTGTTCCTCGAGGCAGAAAGCCCAGAAAAAGATATTTTCCTGTATATCAACTCACCGGGCGGCGTGATCACGGCGGGTATGTCAATCTATGACACCATGCAGTTTATCAAACCGGACGTCAGCACCATCTGTATGGGGCAGGCGTGTTCCATGGGGTCGTTCCTGCTGACGGCAGGCACCAAGGGCAAGCGTTTCTGCCTGCCAAACTCCAGAGTGATGATCCACCAGCCGCTGGGCGGCTACCAGGGCCAGGCAACGGATATTGAAATCCATGCGCGTGAGATCCTGAAGGTGAAGGCTCGCATGAATGAGTTGATGGCACAGCATACCGGCCAATCGCTGGAACAGATCGAACGTGATACCGAACGTGACCGCTTCATGACGGCGGAAGAATCGGTAGAATACGGTCTGGTCGACAGCATTCTGACGCACCGCAGCTAAAACTATACCCAAAGGGTCGCAAGCTGTAGTGCGTACCTGCCGCCTGAAGGGTTATGGGTAGCGCGCGGCTTGCGGGCCGATAGGCTATAGTATTCAGAGCGGGCCTGGCTCGCTTTAAACAGCGTTATCGGCGTTCCCGGTATAAAGTTTGGGCGCATTGTCGCCGCGTAATGGTGCGGGACAAAGACAAAAGAAGAGGTTTGACTCATGACAGATAAGCGCAAAGACGGTTCAGGAAAGCTGCTGTACTGCTCTTTCTGCGGCAAAAGCCAGCATGAAGTGCGTAAGCTGATTGCCGGTCCGTCAGTGTATATCTGCGATGAATGTGTTGATCTGTGTAACGACATTATTCGCGAAGAGATTAAAGAGGTTGCGCCGCATCGCGAGCGTAATTCATTGCCGACACCGCACGAAATTCGTCACCACCTGGACGATTATGTTATCGGCCAGGAACAGGCGAAAAAAGTTCTGGCTGTGGCGGTCTATAACCACTACAAACGCCTGCGTAACGGCGATACCAGCAATGGCATCGAACTGGGCAAAAGCAATATCTTGCTGATCGGCCCAACCGGTAGCGGCAAAACCTTGCTGGCAGAAACGCTGGCACGTTTCCTGGATGTGCCTTTCACCATGGCCGATGCCACGACGTTGACCGAAGCTGGTTACGTGGGTGAGGATGTGGAAAACATCATCCAGAAACTGTTGCAGAAATGCGACTACGACGTGCAAAAAGCCCAGCGCGGCATCGTCTATATCGATGAAATTGACAAGATTTCACGTAAGTCAGACAACCCGTCCATCACCCGTGACGTTTCGGGCGAAGGCGTGCAGCAGGCGTTGCTGAAGCTGATCGAAGGCACGATTGCGGCGGTTCCACCACAGGGTGGGCGTAAACATCCGCAGCAGGAATTCCTGCAGGTAGACACCTCCAAGATCCTGTTTATCTGTGGCGGTGCGTTTGCCGGCCTGGATAAGGTGATTGGCCAGCGTGTTAACACCGGCTCCGGTATCGGTTTTGGTGCCACGGTGAAGGGTGAATCTGAAAAAGCCACCGAAGGCGAACTGCTGTTGCAGGCAGAGCCGGAAGACTTGATCAAGTTTGGCCTGATCCCGGAATTCATCGGTCGTCTGCCGGTGGTTGCCACCCTCAGCGAACTGAGCGAAGAGGCACTGATCCAGATCCTGAAAGAGCCGAAAAACGCCCTGACCAAGCAGTATCAGGCGTTGTTCAATCTGGAAGGGGTAGATCTGGAATTCCGTGAGGAAGCGCTGAATGCCATCGCCAAGAAGGCTATGACGCGTAAAACGGGTGCCCGTGGTCTGCGTTCGATTGTCGAAGGCGCGCTGCTGGACACCATGTACGATCTGCCGTCGCTTGAAAGCGTAGATAAAGTGGTGATCGACGAATCTGTGATCGCTGGCCAATCCAAGCCGTTATTGATTTACGGCAAGCCGGAAGCGCAGGCTTCTGGCGAATAATTAGCCAGTCAAACCAGAAAGTTAATCGTAAAAGGGGGATTTTATCCCCCTTTTCTTTTTCTCTACATTGTTACCGTTGAATGTCAGAGATTCATCCCCATATACTCATAATCCAGATTTTGTGAAACGTTTGATGCTTGCGTCTCATGAGATCCCCCTAATCCTGGCGGAAATTAAACTAAGAGAGAGCTCTATGAACCCTGAGCGTTCCGAACGCATTGAAATCCCCGTGTTGCCATTGCGCGACGTGGTGGTTTATCCGCACATGGTGATCCCGTTGTTTGTTGGCCGGGAAAAATCGATTCGGTGCCTCGAAGCCGCAATGGATCACGATAAAAAGATCATGCTGGTGGCGCAGAAAGAGGCCTCGACGGATGAACCGGGCATTAACGATCTGTTCTCGGTCGGTACCGTTGCATCGATTTTACAGATGCTGAAACTGCCGGACGGCACGGTCAAGGTGCTGGTCGAAGGTTTACAGCGTGCGCGTATTACCACGCTCTCCGACAGCGGCGAGCACTTCGCTGCCCAGGCTGAATATCTTGAATCACCGGCTATCGACGAGCGTGAGCAGGAAGTCCTGGTGCGCACGGCGATCAATCAGTTTGAAGGCTACATCAAACTGAACAAAAAAATTCCACCGGAGGTGCTGACTTCATTGAACAGCATCGACGACGCTGCGCGCCTGGCGGATACCATCGCCGCGCATATGCCGCTGAAGCTCAGCGACAAGCAGTCGGTGTTGGAGATGTTCGATATCACCGAGCGTCTTGAGTACCTGATGGCGATGATGGAGTCGGAGATCGACCTGTTGCAGGTTGAGAAGCGTATCCGTAACCGCGTCAAGAAACAGATGGAAAAGAGCCAGCGCGAGTACTATCTGAATGAGCAGATGAAGGCGATTCAGAAAGAACTGGGCGAGATGGACGACACGCCGGATGAACACGAGGCGTTGAAGCGCAAGATCGAAGCGGCCAAAATGCCGAAAGAAGCGCGTGAGAAAACCGAAGCGGAACTGCAAAAGCTGAAAATGATGTCGCCGATGTCTGCGGAAGCGACCGTCGTGCGTGGCTATATCGACTGGATGATCCAGGTGCCGTGGAATGCGCGCAGCAAGGTGAAAAAAGACCTGCTCAAGGCGCAGGAAGTGCTCGATACCGATCATTACGGCCTGGAACGCGTCAAAGACCGCATCCTTGAGTATCTTGCAGTGCAGAGCCGCGTCAGCAAAATCAAGGGGCCAATCCTGTGTCTGGTAGGGCCTCCTGGCGTGGGTAAAACCTCGCTGGGGCAGTCGATCGCTCGTGCGACCGGCCGCCAATATGTCCGTATGGCGCTGGGTGGCGTACGTGACGAAGCGGAGATCCGCGGTCACCGCCGGACTTACATCGGCTCCATGCCGGGTAAACTGATCCAGAAAATGGCCAAGGTTGGGGTGAAAAACCCGCTGTTCCTGCTCGATGAGATCGACAAGATGTCATCCGACATGCGTGGCGATCCGGCTTCAGCCCTGCTGGAAGTGCTGGATCCGGAACAGAACGTGGCGTTTAACGATCACTATCTGGAAGTGGATTACGATCTGTCCGACGTGATGTTCGTGGCGACCTCGAACTCGATGAACATCCCGGCACCGCTGCTGGACCGTATGGAAGTGATCCGTCTTTCCGGCTACACCGAAGACGAAAAGCTGAACATCGCCAAACAGCACCTGTTGCCAAAGCAGCTTGAACGCAACGCGTTGAAGAAAGGCGAATTGACGGTAGATGACAGTGCCATTATCGGCATCATCCGCTATTACACCCGTGAAGCCGGGGTGCGTAGCCTGGAGCGTGAAATTTCCAAGCTGTGCCGTAAAGCGGTCAAGTCGCTGCTGATGGACAAGAAGCTCAAGCACATCGAGATCAACGGCGAGAACCTCAAGGACTATCTGGGCGTTCAGCGTGTTGATTACGGCCGTGCAGACACCGAAAACCGCGTAGGCCAGGTAACCGGGCTGGCGTGGACGGAAGTGGGCGGCGATCTGCTGACTATTGAAACCGCCTGCGTACCGGGCAAAGGCAAGCTGACCTACACCGGTTCTTTGGGTGAAGTGATGCAGGAGTCGATCCAGGCTGCGTTGACCGTGGTGCGTGCACGTGCAGAGAAGTTGGGCATCAACGCCGATTTCTATGAAAAACGTGATATCCACGTCCACGTGCCGGAAGGGGCGACGCCGAAAGACGGCCCAAGCGCCGGTATTGCCATGTGTACCGCGCTGGTTTCCTGCCTGACAGGCAACCCGGTGCGCGCCGATGTGGCGATGACCGGTGAGATCACCTTGCGTGGTCATGTGTTGCCGATTGGCGGCCTGAAAGAGAAGCTGCTGGCGGCACACCGTGGCGGTATCAAAACCGTGCTGATCCCTTACGAGAACAAACGCGATTTGGAGGAGATCCCGGACAACGTCATTGCCGATCTGGAGATCCACCCGGTACAGCGAATCGATGAAGTTTTGAACATTGCACTGGTCAATCCGGCCTTCGGCGCACAGCCGGTAGCGGTAAAATAGTGACGTATAGCAAAAACCATTGATAAAACTCATGCTGGCAAGCCAATTCGGACTTGCCAGTATTTTTTTGTGCCGCTAAGTTAGATCCCTGTCGGCTCGCGTTTCGTCGCCGTTTGGTGGCTTGCCAAGGCACGACGGGATTGATATAACAGCAGCGCTGTCGTAACCGTAGGGATTTTTTCGGTGCGACGTTTTGAATTCTAGAGGGGATGATAGAGTGAATAAGTCACAACTGATCGACAAAATTGCCGCGGGTGCTGATATTTCTAAAGCGGCAGCAGGGCGTGCTTTGGACGCAATTATTGCTTCCGTTACCGATTCCTTGAAAGAAGGGGATGACGTGGCTCTGGTTGGTTTCGGTTCTTTCACCGTGCGTGAGCGTTCAGCTCGTACCGGCCGTAACCCGCAAACGGGTAAAGAGATCAAAATCGCGGCAGCCAAAGTTCCGGCTTTCCGTGCAGGGAAAGCCCTGAAAGACGCAGTAAACTGATTACCGCGTTTAATCGCATCGCGTCGCCGGTAAACAATCACCTGACGCAGCGGTATTGGTAAGGTAAGATATAAGGCGCATCAGGTTGATGCGCTTTTTTTATTTTTGTCGCAGGGAACGCGCCTGCACAAGGGTTGTTAATCCACATCACAGCGGAGTGTTGTCACACTATGATGGACAATTTACGCGCGGCTGCTAACCACGTCGTGCTAAAAATCATCCTGGGGCTGATTATCTTGTCATTTCTTTTGACTGGGGTGGTCAGCTATCAGGGAAGTGCCGGCGATTACGCTGCGAAAGTAAATGGCCAGGTGATCGAACGTGCCCAGCTGGAACAGGCTTTCCAGAGTGAACGTAGCCGTATGCAGCAGGAACTGGGCGACCGTTTCTCTGCCATGGCTGGCAACGAAGGTTATATGCAGCAGATGCGCCAGCAGGTGCTGTCTCAACTGATCGACAAGTCGCTGCTGGACCAGTACGCGAAGACGCTGGGCCTGAGTGCCAGTGACGATCAGGTGAAAGAGGCCATCCGTCAAGAAGCCTATTTCCAGACTGACGGCAAGTTCGACAACGCCAAATATCTCGACCTGATTAACCGTTCGGGCTTTAGCGCAGATCAATATGCGCAATACACGCGCCAGCGGTTAATCAACCAGCAGATGATCCAGGGCTTCGGCGGTTCCGATATCGTCCCACCAAGCGAAGCACAGTCTATGGTTGCCCTGGTTCTGCAAGAGCGCGAGGTGCGTCTGGCGACGATCGATCTCAATGCCATGATGGCCAAGCAAACCGTCACCGACGAAGAGCTGAAGGCCTTCTTCGAGCAGAACAAGAACAGCTTCATCGCACCAGAGAAGGTGAAAGTGAGCTTTATCCCGCTGGATGCCGCAGCATTGCAGGATAAAGTGACCGTTACCGAAGCGGATATCAGCGCCTATTACGACGAGCATCAAAGCAGCTTTGGCCAGCCGGAACGCAAAAAATTCAGCGTGATCCAGCTGAAAACCGAAGCGGATGCCAAAGCGGTATTGGAAGAGCTGAAAAACGGTGGTGATTTCGCTGCGTTGGCGAAAGAGAAATCCACCGACATCATCTCGCGCCGTACCGGTGGCGAAATGGACTGGATGGAGCCAGACACCACGGCTGACGAACTGAAACAGGCTAACCTGACCGAGAAAGGCCAACTTTCTGGCGTAGTGAAGTCTTCAGTGGGTTACCTGATCGTGCGCCTGGACGATATCAAGCCAGCGCTGGTGAAGCCATTGAGCGAAGTGCATGATGCTATCGCCAAGCAGCTCAAGCAGGAAAAAGCGGTAGATGCCTACTATGCGCTGCAGCAGAAAGTCAGCGAGGCGGCGACCAGCGATAACGAGTCCCTGGCCTCAGCGGAAGAAGCTGCGGGTATTAAGGCGGCTAGCACCGAATGGTTTACCCGTGACTCGGTTCCTGCTGCGTTGAACTTCAAGCCGGTTGTGCAGGCCATCTTCGATGGTTCGCTGATTGGCGAGAACGGCGCACCAGGCAGCAACTCTGACGTCATCACCGTTGACGGTGATCGTGCGTTCGTGGTTCGCGTTGTGGCCCATGAGCCGGAAGGGATTGAACCTTTCGACAAGGTGAAAGATCGCGTAACCGCGATGGTCAAACACAACAAGGCACTGCAAGAAGCCAAGCTGCAGGGTGAAAAACTGCTGGTTGAGTTGAAGCAGGGCAAAGGCGATGAGGCGATGAAAGCCGCTGGTCTGAGCTTCGGCAGCGTACAGAAAATGGCGCGCGCCCCGGAAGACAGCCAACTGGTGGAAGCCGTATTCGCTCTGCCGCACCCGGAAGCCGGTAAAGTGGTTTACGGCATGTCACAGGATGCTCAAGGGAACGTGGTGTTGATCGCACTGGATAGCGTTAAGCCAGGCACGTTGCCAGCAGACGAAATGAAAACCTTCGTCAGCAACATGGAGAAAGGAAGCGCTAGCGTGACCTTCGATGCCTTGCTGACTAACCTGCGCAAAGAAGCCAAGATCAAAATGGGTGCCGCTGAGCAGCAACAGCCGTAACTTGTCCCCTATGGATTTCAAGTTGCAGCTAGGCGACAAGCTTGTTCATCCCCAGGAGCTTACTTTTCGTAAGTGACTGGGGTGAGCAAGTGCAGGTAACAACGCTGCAGCTTGAAAGACGACGGGGACTCGCACCGCATTTTTTTGCAACAGCTTGAAAGACTCAAAGGCCGCTTTCGCGGCCTTTTCCACATTTAAACTCTGCCATTTGCCGATCTTCCGCCGCTGCGGCAAGGTAACCTTGCTGTCAAACACAAGGAGGATACAGCATGCAACTTAGCGAAAATAAAGCCATTATCCGTTTTACCGTTATCTGCCAGCTACTCTTGGCGGCGGCGCTGTTTGGCCTGATAGGGAGCTCGGCCATTGCCGCAGAGAAACCCTCTCAGGGACAACCACAGGCCGCTGCGGTATCGCCTAAGGTCATCCCTGAAGCGCAAAGCGAGGGTGAAGCCCAGGTCAGCATTAACCAGGCAGATGCCGAGGCGCTAGCCACCGTGTTGAACGGCGTAGGGCTGAAAAAGGCAGAGGCCATAGTGCGCTACCGCGAACAGAACGGGCCGTTTAGCGAAATAGACCAGCTACAGGAGGTGCCGGGGATCGGTCCCTCCCTGGTGGAAAGGAATCGTGATCGGCTGAAAATGTGATCCCGCTCGCGGCTGCGTGGCAAAGTGACCTCGCAGCCGCGCTGCTCTGCTACATTTTACAGGTCATACCAGTCATCCATCGCAAACTCTTTGCCAAACCCTGCTGTATAAGCATGCTGCCAGCAAGGAGGGATAACACTGAACGGGTATGCCGGTATTAATTCGCTATCACCAGAGCAGGAGCGGTTGTTTCACTATGCAGACTTATATCAAAGTTCGTGGCTATCATCTTGATGTCTATCAACACGTTAATAATGCCCGGTATCTGGAGTTCCTGGAGGAAGCGCGCTGGGAGTGGCTGGAGGATCTGGATGCTTTCCACTGGATGACGCAAAACAACATCGCGTTTATCGTGGTGAACATCAATATCAATTATCGTAAGCCTGCCGTATTGGGGGATAAGTTGCGTATCGATAGCCAGATGCTGCAACTCAATGGCAAGAGCGGTGTACTGAGCCAGCAGGTATTGCTGGAGCCGGAGGGGACAGTGGTTGCCGACGCGACGCTGACCTTTGTCTGTATCGATTTGAAAACCCAGCGGGCACTGCCGATTGAAGGCGCACTGCGTGAACACCTGGTGGCACTACAGCAGAAAGATGCTGAGGCCTGATTAAGCATCGTGCTGGTCATGGCCCCGGTCTGTACACTCCCACAGGGAGAGGGGACCGAACGTGCCAGCGGGTATTTCTCTCACGGCCTGACCATCGGTAAATGAAAGGGTCGGTGCTACAGGGATAACTCAGTACCCGATGACAACATCGTACATGGCACATGTAAGGGATAGCTCTTGCCTTGATGGCAACTCTGTACCCTCTCCCTCTCCCTTAACAGGTGTCCATGTAGACCCCTGTCTTTACATTGGGAGAGGGCTGGGGTGAGGGGATCTTGCAATTACTACAGATAAACTCCGTTCCCAATTCCGGCTCTGCACTAGCTCCCTCTCCCTGTGGGAGAGGGTTGGGGTGAGGGGATCTTGCAATTACTACAGATTAACTCCGTTCCCAATTCCGGCTCTGCACTAGCTCCCTCTCCCTGTGGGAGAGGGTTGGGGTGAGGGGACCCAACGATGGCTTAATCTGACTTATTGAGCGGCATTGCAGCCGCCCATAAACTGGCTTAAACCAAGCCGGTTTTCCGCTTCAGGCTGGCCATCACGCCGACCTTGTCCTGCTGATACTGCTGCAACCCGTTGGCGCGCAGGTGGCAGGCCGCACATTCACCACAGCCGTCGCCTTGAACGCCATTATAACAGGTGAGCGTCTCATGGCGGATACGTTCCAACTGTTGATAATAGTCCGCCAGCGCCCAGGTCTCAGCCTTGTTGAGCCACATCAGCGGGGTTTCAAAGCGAATATCACGTGCGATCCCCAGCACGATGGCCTGATTCAAGGCCTTAACAAACTCGTCGCGGCAATCCGGATAGCCCGAGAAATCAGTCTCGCACACGCCGGTGATCACGGCTTCGGCTTCCACCTGGTAGGCATAAATCGCCGCCAGGGTGAGGAACAGGATGTTGCGCCCCGGCACAAAGGTGCTTGGCAAGGCATCGGTCTGTGAACTGTCGTAGGCGGGTACTGGAATGTTATCGCGAGTCAGGCTGCTGATGGCCAACTCATTGAGCAACCCAACGTCCAGAACCTTGTGCGCCTTGGCTCCCAGAGTTTGGCATAAGGCCTGGGCCACCTCGATTTCGGCGCGATGACGCTGGCCGTAATCGAACGTGATGCAGTGAACTTCATCATACTGTTGCAATGCCTGGATCAAGCAGGTCGTGGAGTCTTGTCCACCGCTAAAAACGACGACTGCGCGTTTCATAAATCTACCTTCTGGCTAGGGCCATTCCCGATGCACATTCGGGCGGCCGGTTTATGCCCTTTGTTGTCAGGCTACAGTGTTGCCGGTCTGAGCCTGACGCTATTGGGCTTCATGACACATGTGGGGATGCTATCAGAAATGCTCGCCACAGCGTAGGGCAACCTAATCATCCAGCGGCGGTGGCAGCCAAGCCTGGCAAAAATCAAACCAGCCGTAGGCGGTGAGCATCACACCATGTATACGGGGAGGGGCACTGACCTGATACTGATAGTTGAATAGGGGAGTGAGGATTGCGGCCCCCATCAACTGTTGATAATACGCTTTTAGCTGGCTGAAGCGCTGCTGCGGTGCTGGGCATTGCTGGATCTGTTGCAGGGTCCGCTGTTGGTGTTGCCAATCCTCTTCTTGCAAAATCCCTTGCCACAGCAAATCGCGACGTAGCCAACTTTCTAACGTCGCTTCCGGAGCTTCACCAATCAGGTTATCGGCCAGCAACAGATCGGCTTGGGCTATCTGCTCGGTACTTTGCCAACGTTTGCCGGAATAATAGCGGATCTCTAATTGGCAGCCATGCTCCGCCAGCAATTGTTGCAAAGCCTGAGTCACGCTCTCTAGCTCGATCGGCGGATGGTACAGCAGCGTCAACCGAGGGGGGAGCTCAACATCCTGTCTGACATCATGCTCAGGGATCGCCCAGCCGGGCAGCATTTCATGGCTTGGCATGATCACGCCCTGCTGGATGGGCAAGCTGGCCAGCAGGCCGGAGCGCTGGATCAGCATCAGCAGCTTTTGCCCTTGGGCCTCAGTCAGTACGCCACGACGCTGGTTAATCGCCAGATAGCACCACCCTTGGCTCATACTGCGTTGTACCGGCCGCGCCTGTGCCAGTTCTTCCTGCTGGCCGATGGTGATGCGTACCGGGTGCTGGCAACTGGTGTCGGTACTGCGGGTTGTTAACTCTGGCGTGATCCAATATTCGATGCTTTCCAGATAAGGATGTTGCAGATGGTAGTAAGGATGTTGTTCCAGCCGCACCATATGCGGCTCGTTTAGTGCCAACTTAAAGGGACCTGCGCCGAGGGTTGGTAACTCTGGGTGCGTCATCAGGCAGGGCAGTTCTGCCAGCCGGTGCGCCAGCCAATAATCGGGCATTTGCAGATCGAACTGGACACATAGCGCATGCGGCAGGCTGATTGCCGCCACGCTGCTCAATAATGGCTGGCTGCGCGGATGGTGTTGCAGGGCGTTGAGGGTTTGCAATAGCTGTTGGCCCGTTAAGGCTTCACCGTTATGCCATCGCAGCTGACTACGCAGAAAGAACTGCCAACGCAGGCCGTCTTCGCTAATCTGCCAGTGATGGGCAAGATCGGGCTGCGGTTCTGGGCAACCGGTATTGAAGCGTGTCAAACCGGCATAGACGGTCGCGACCAGATGCTGTTCCGCACGGCCGCTTAGCGTCAACGGATCGAGCTTTTCCAACGTACGGTAATAAGGGATACGCAGCGTAGGGCTGCCTTCCTGCCATTGGCCCCCGAGGTGGGGGCTCAGCAACTCTTGCAGATGCTCTGGCGCCAGCTGCGCCATTTCCAAGGCTCCCTGATGATCGCCCAGTTGCAGTAAACGTTGGAGATGCGCAGTCCGCAGTTCATCGGGGGTTTTCAGGCACTGCAACTGCGCACGTTTCCCCCTTCCGGCCTGTGATTGCCAACTTAGCCAGCCTTGTTGCTGCAACTGCTGCACCAGGGTGCGAGCATGCCGCTCGCTGCAATAGAAGATCGCAGCTAATTCACCGATCGTGATCGCCACCGGCGCGCTGCCTAGCTGGTGGTACAAACGTTGATACTGACCGAGGCGATGAACCAGGCGCATAGCGGTATCCTAGGTGTTGCAAGCGATGAAAGATAAATCAGGAAGCGTTTAGGCAAATTGTTCACTATTACTTCCGCAAATACCACCCCATACTGCGGTGATTGCCATTGTGCTCACATTTACGAGGTTCCTATGTATCGCCTGGCCGCTTTCGATATGGACGGCACCCTGCTGACTCCCGATCACCGTGTCGGGCCGGAAACGCTGAGCGCGTTAAGGCAGCTTATCGACAGGGAGATGGTGGTGACCTTTGCCACCGGGCGGCATTACCTCGATGCCCAGCCGATCATGGCGCAACTGGGACTGCAAGGTTACCTGATCACCGGTAACGGCACTCGCGTCTATGACCAGCAAGGGCAGCAACTGCATGCTACCGACTTACCGGCGGAGATTGCCGAAGAGGTGCTGCATACCCACTGGCGCACCTCTGCCAGCATGCATGTGTTTCGTGATGAGGGGTGGTTGACCGAAACCGCGGTGCCGGAAATGCTGGCTGCACATCATCTCAGTGGCTTTCATTTCCAACTCACCGACTTGCGCCGTCTGCCCGCGTTTGGCAACAGTAAGGTCTGTTTCCGTGCTCCCCATGAAGAACTGGTCAAACTGCAGGCACAGTTGAGTGAGCATTTTGGCACCCGTGCCGACCTTTGCTTCTCGGCCTATGATTGCCTCGAAGTGCTGCCAAAGGGCTGCAACAAGGGAACGGCATTGGATAGGCTGAGCCACCATCTGGGGCTGACGTTGGCTGATTGTATGGCCTTCGGCGATGCGATGAATGATAAGGAAATGCTCGCGGGAGTAGGGCACGGCGTGGTGATGGGCAATGCTCTGCCACAGTTGAAATCGTTACTGCCCCAACTACAGGTTATCGGCCACTGCGAACAGCAGGCGGTGGCTCACTATTTACAACATTGGCTGCGTTCACCACACCTCACCTATTCCCCCGAATTCTGAGGTATTACTCTTACAGCCGGCCGGGTATGACTACCCGGCTTTTTTTTCCCCTTCGTCTTTCAAGCTGTAGCGTTGTTGGCAGCGTACCCGCACCCCAGTCACTTACAAAAGTAAGCTCCTGGGGATGAGTGTCCTTGCCGCCTAGCTACAACTTGAAATCCATTGGGGAGGGTTATTCACTCAAAGCTTGGTTAACTGAACGGCATAAGGTGTCAAGTCACCGATATTGTTGTTGACCCAGTCGCTATTGTAATAGGTATCCAGATAGCGCTCGCCGCTGTCGCATAGCAGGGTGACGATGGCACCTTGCTCGCCTTTGTCCCGCATCTGCTTGGCCAGTTGCAGCGCTCCCCAAACGTTGGTCCCGGTTGAAGCACCTACCTTGCGACCCAGAATGTTTTCCAACCAATAAATGGTGGCGATACTGGCGGCATCTGGCACGCGCAGCATGTTGTCGATCACCGAAGGGATAAACGACGGTTCGGCGCGTGGGCGGCCAATCCCTTCGATGCGGCTGCCACAGCTGCCGATAATGGTGCGATCGCCATGATGGAAGCAGTCGTAAAACACCGAGTTTTCCGGATCGACCACCGTGAGCTGGGTATCATGCCCTTGATAGCGAATGTAGCGCCCCAGCGTTGCCGAGGTACCACCAGTACCGGCACTCATCACGATGTGTTTCGGAACGGGGTGCGGTTCGCGCTCCATCTGGCGGAAAATACTGTCGGCGATGTTGTTGTTGCCACGCCAGTCGGTAGCACGTTCGGCAAAAGTGAACTGATCCATATAATGGCCGTTCAGCTCTTTGGCCAACTCTTCTGACACCGCATAAATCTGGGCCGCATGATCGACAAAATGGCTGCGGCCACCGTAAAAGGCAATTTGCTCGACTTTACGTTTGGCGGTGCAGGAAGGCATCACCGCGATAAACGGCAGGCCGAGCAGGCGGGCAAAATAGGCTTCAGATACCGCCGTGCTGCCCGAAGAGGCTTCAATAATCGGCGTGTTCTGGTTGATCCAACCGTTACACAGCCCATAAAGGAACAGCGAACGCGCCAGGCGGTGTTTCAAACTGCCGGTGGGATGGGTGCTTTCATCTTTCAGGTAGAGATAGATGCCTGGAAATTCCGGCAGGTTCAGGCGGATCAAGTGCGTATCGGCGGAGCGTTGGAAATCCGCTTCTATTTCACCAATAGCATATTTTACCCAAGCGTTTGTCATAATCTGGCCTCAAAATAGGGGGCTTAAACCCGCCGCTTTGCAAGCTGTAGCTTGAAATCCAGCAGGGATGTTTGAGGTGTAGCATAGCGGTTCAGCGAGAAAAAAGGATTGCCATTTTTCCTGTTTAATCGCCTAATGGGAGAAATATTTTCTATGAAATCACCTTATGTTGGATAAAACAGACCGTAAACTGTTGTGCATGCTGCAACAGGACTGTACGCAATCGCTGCAAGTACTGGCCGAAGCGGTGAATCTGACCTCAACGCCTTGCTGGAAACGGCTAAAAAGGCTGGAAGATGAAGGTTACATTCGTGCGCGTGTCGCGCTGCTGGATAATGAAAAGCTCGGGCTTGGCCTGACGGCGTTTGTGCTGATAAAAACCCAGCAGCACAGCAGCGAGTGGTATCAGAAATTTGTCGATCTCACCGCGCAGATGCCGGAAGTGTTGGCGTTTTACCGTATGGCGGGGGAGTATGATTACCTGATGCAGGTCGAGGTGGCGGACATGAAAAGCTATGACAATTTCTATAAACGCCTGGTGACCGGCGTGCCGGGGCTGATTGATGTCACTTCCAGCTTCGCGATGGAAAAAATCAAATACACCACGGCGCTACCCGTGCCAGAGTGAAATCGTCACTCAACTGTTGAATGTTAAGGTTGCAGGGCTGCAGCCGGTAATTTGTCGGATACTGTCTGGAATAAAACTGCGTGAGACTCTTTGCTCAAATCGGCTGGTATTTCCGCCGCGAGTGGCGCCGCTACCTCGGGGCCGTGGTGCTACTGATTGCCATTGCCATACTGCAATTGCTGCCGCCTAAGCTGGTTGGCATCATTGTTGATGGTGTCACCAAGGATCAGATGTCCAGCAAGGTACTGATGGCCTGGCTGGGGTTGATGATTGGTACCGCCATTGTGGTTTATCTGCTGCGTTATGTGTGGCGAGTGCTGCTGTTTGGGGCTTCCTACCAGTTGGCCGTTGAACTGCGGGAAAACTTCTATCGCCAACTCAGCCGTCAGAACCCGGCCTTCTATCTGCGTCACCGAACTGGCGATCTGATGGCCAGAGCGACCAATGACGTCGACCGTGTGGTGTTTGCCGCCGGTGAAGGCGTGCTGACGCTGGTGGACTCTCTGGTCATGGGGCTGGCGGTGCTGATTGTCATGAGCACCCAGATCAGTTGGCAATTGACCCTGCTTTCCCTGATCCCGATGCCGATCATGGCGATCGTCATCAAATATTATGGCGATCAGCTGCACCAGCGTTTCAAGTCGGCGCAGGCCGCGTTCTCCAGCCTTAACGATCAGGCACAGGAGAGCATGACCAGTATCCGTATGATCAAGGCTTTTGGCCTGGAGGATCATCAGTCCAACCAGTTTGCCGAAGTGGCCGCGCAAACCGGCGCGAAGAATATGCACGTGGCGCGAATTGACGCGCGCTTTGACCCGACGATTTACATCGCTATCGGTGCGGCCAACTTGCTGGCGATCGGCGGTGGTAGCTGGATGGTGGTTAACGGTTCCCTCACGCTGGGCCAACTGACCAGCTTTGTCATGTACCTCGGCCTGATGATTTGGCCGATGCTGGCACTGGCCTGGATGTTCAACATCGTCGAGCGCGGCAGTGCCGCCTATAGCCGTATCCGCAGCCTGCTGGAAGAGGCACCGGCCGTGAAGGATGGTGAACTCGATCTGCCCGCCGGGCGCGGCAACCTGAGTGTAGAAATCAACGCCTTCCATTATCCGCAAACCAATAAACCCGCGCTGCATGACGTGGCGTTACAGCTGCAGCCTGGGCAAATGTTGGGATTGTGTGGGCCTACCGGCTCGGGCAAATCGACGTTGCTTTCGTTAATCCAGCGTCAGTTCGATATTGATGACGGCCATATCAGTTATCACGGCTTGCCACTTACCCAGATCAAGCTCGACGAGTGGCGTTCACGCCTGTCGGTCGTTAGCCAGACGCCGTTCCTGTTCTCTGATAGCGTGGCCAATAATATCGCCTTGGGCAACCCGGCGGCCACTCAGGAACAGATTGAACAGGCCGCGCGCCTGGCCAGCGTGCATGAAGATATTCTGCGTTTGCCTCAGGGTTACGAGACCGAGGTGGGTGAGCGAGGCGTGATGCTTTCTGGTGGCCAGAAACAGCGTATTTCCATCGCGCGGGCGCTACTGCTGGAAGCGGAAATTCTGATCCTCGACGATGCTCTTTCGGCGGTGGATGGGCGCACTGAACACCAGATCCTGCATAACCTGCGCAGTTGGGGGCAAAATCGCACGGTGATCATCAGTGCGCACCGCCTTTCGGCCCTGACGGAAGCCAGCGAAATCCTGGTGATGCAACACGGCTCGGTGGTACAGCGTGGGCAGCATGGGCAATTGGCTAGCGAGCCTGGCTGGTATCGCGACATGTATCGCTATCAGCAGCTGGAAGCCGCGTTGGATGAGGCCCCTGATAGCACCGAGGAGGTTTTGGCCGATGAGTAAGATACAAAATATGTGGCCAACGCTGAAACGTTTGCTGGCCTATGGCTCGCCTTATCGTAAACCCTTGGGGTTGGCGGTATTGATGCTGTGGGTAGCGGCGGCGGCGGAAGTCGCCGGGCCAATTCTGATCGGCTACTTTATTGATAACTACGTTGCCAAAGGGCAGCTGCCGCTGATGATTGTCAGCTCCCTGGCGGTGGCTTATATCCTGCTGGAACTGCTCGCTGCGGCGTTGCACTATTTCCAGGCCATCCTGTTTAATCGGGTGGCGGTTGGGGTGGTACAACGGTTGCGCACCGACGTGATGGACGCGGCCCTGCGCCAACCGCTGAGCGCGTTTGATACCCAGCCTGTCGGGCAATTGATCTCGCGGGTAACCAACGATACCGAAGTGATCAAAGATCTGTATGTGATGGTGGTGTCCACGGTACTGAAAAGTGCGGCGCTGATCGGGGCGATGCTGGTGGCGATGTTCAGCCTGGACTGGCGCATGGCGCTGGTGGCGATCTGCATCTTCCCGGCGGTGCTGGTGGTGATGGGGATCTATCAATATTACAGCACGCCGATCGTGCGGCGGATGCGTAGCTACCTGGCGGATATCAACGACGGCTTCAACGAAGTGATTAGCGGCATGGGGGTGATCCAGCAGTTCCGCCAGCAGATGCGGTTTGGTGAGCGTATGAGTGCAGCCAGCCGCTCGCATTATACCGCCCGGATGCAGACGCTGCGGCTGGATGGTTTCCTGTTGCGGCCGCTGCTTAGCCTGTTCTCTGCCCTGGTACTATGTGGCCTGTTGATGCTGTTTGGCTTCAGCGGTGAGGGCGCGATTGGCGTGGGGGTGCTGTATGCCTTTATCAACTATCTTGGCCGTTTGAACGAACCGTTGATTGAGCTGACTGCCCAGCAATCGATATTGCAGCAGGCCGTGGTGGCCGGTGAGCGTATTTTCGAACTGATGGATCGCAGCCAGCAGAGCTATGGCAGTGACGATCGTCCGCTGGCGAGCGGCCGCATCGATATCAGCGACCTGAGCTTTGCCTACCGCAGCGACAAGAAAGTGCTGCAGCACATCTCTTTGCAGGTACCGTCACGGGGTTTTGTTGCCCTGGTGGGGCATACCGGCAGCGGAAAGAGCACCCTGGCTAACCTGTTGATGGGCTATTACCCGCTGAGCGAAGGGGAAATTCGTCTGGATGGTCGTCCGTTGTCCAGCCTTTCACATCGCACCCTGCGCCAAGGCATTGCTATGGTGCAGCAAGATCCGGTGGTAATGGCGGAGTCGGTGCTGGCGAACGTCACGCTTGGTCGCTCTATCGGTGAAGAGGCGGTCTGGCAGGCGCTGGAAACGGTGCAACTGGGGGAACTGGTTCGTAGCTTCCCACAGGGCATCCATACGCGCCTGGGGGAGCAGGGGAATAATCTGTCCGTAGGACAGAAGCAGTTGTTGGCCTTGGCGCGCGTGTTGGTCCAGGCACCGCAGATCCTGATCCTGGATGAAGCGACCGCAAACATCGACTCTGGCACCGAGCAGGCGATCCAGCGTGCCTTACGGCTGATCCGCGAGCAGACGACGCTGGTGGTGATCGCCCACCGCCTTTCAACCATTGTGGATGCCGACTCTATTCTGGTACTGCATCGCGGTCATGCCGTGGAGCAGGGGAACCATCAGCAGTTGTTGGCACATCAGGGTCGCTACTACCAGATGTATCAGCTACAGCTGGTGGGTGAAGAGTTGGCAGCTACGACGCGCGACGAAACTCAGCCCGCATAATCTTAAGCAAGGGCTCCGCTCCAGGAGCCCGCACCACCAACAGGCAATAGCGCTTTTCAACTCCCTCCTACTGCACTTTCCCAACGCGTAATGCACCAAAAAGGTGCGCAATCTCCAGGTGGCGATCTCTGCTTTCGTCCAGTGCTGGCCTCTTATCGTGGGTGTTTCTATATAATTAATTGAATTTAAATGAAAAATAATTTGTGGCACAGCCTTTGCTTTATATGACTCGTACCGGGGGTAAGTTTTTGGGCTTAATCGTGGAGAGGCAATATGAAGCTGGTTACCGTGGTGATCAAACCATTCAAGTTAGAGGACGTGCGTGAAGCCTTATCCTCTGTAGGTATTCAGGGGCTGACCGTAACCGAAGTCAAAGGCTTTGGCCGCCAGAAGGGTCATGCCGAGCTCTATCGCGGGGCAGAGTACAGCGTCAATTTCTTACCTAAGGTCAAAATTGATATCGCTATTGCCGATGACCAACTGGATGAAGTGGTTGATGTGATTAGCAAGGCGGCCTACACCGGCAAAATTGGTGACGGCAAAATTTTCGTTGCCGAATTGCAACGTGTGATTCGAATTCGTACCGGCGAAACCGACGAAGCGGCTCTGTGATCGCAGGCTCAGTCAACTGAATGGGGATGGATTGATAATGAAAAGACTGTTATCCACGTTGGGCCTGAGTTTGGTAACCCTGGTTCCTTCTTTGGCACTGGCCGCTCCGGCGGTGGCAGACAAGGCGGACAACGCCTTTATGATGATTTGCACCGCGCTGGTGCTGTTTATGACCTTACCGGGCGTGGCGCTGTTTTACGGCGGCCTGCTGCGCTCCAAGAACGTCCTCTCAATGTTGACTCAGGTGACCGTCACCTTTGCCCTGGTGTGCGTGCTGTGGGTCATTTACGGCTACAGCCTGGCGTTCAGCGAAGGTAACGCCTTCTTCGGTGGCTTCCAGACGGTGATGCTCAAAGGGATCGGGATAGACAGCCTGACCGGCACCTTTAGCCAGATGATCCACGTGGCGTTCCAGTGCTCCTTCGCCTGTATTACCGTGGCGTTGGTGGTGGGCGGCTTTGCCGAACGCATTCGCTTCTCTGCGGTGGTTATTTTTGCCGCCATCTGGTTCACGATTTCCTACCTGCCGATTGCGCATATGGTTTGGGGCGGTGGTTTCCTGGCAGCTGACGGCGCGTTGGACTTTGCGGGCGGTACCGTGGTGCATATCAACGCCGCCAGTGCTGGTCTGGTAGGGGCCTATCTGTTGGGTAAACGCGCTGGCTATGGCAAAGAGGCCTTCAAGCCACACAACCTGCCGATGGTATTTACCGGAGCCTCTATCCTGTATATCGGCTGGTTTGGCTTCAACGCCGGTTCGGCCAGTGCGGCCAACGGTATTGCGGCGCTGGCGTTCCTCAACACGGTAATAGCCACTGCCGGTGCAATCCTCTCCTGGACCTTTGCCGAGTGGGTCGTGCGTGGTAAACCTTCTCTGCTGGGAGCCTGCTCGGGCTGTATCGCGGGTCTGGTTGCGATTACGCCAGCGGCGGGTACCGTGGGTGTAGGTGGTGCGCTGATTATTGGCCTGGTAGGCGGTGTCGCGGGGCTATGGGGCGTGGTAACGCTGAAGAAATGGCTGAAAGTAGACGACACCTGCGATGTGTTTGGTGTGCACGGGGTGTGCGGTATCGTTGGCTGTCTGTTGACCGGCGTCTTTACCGCTTCATCACTGGGTGGAACGGGTTACGCCGCTGGCGTCACCATGGGGCATCAGGTGTGGATCCAGTTGCTGAGCGTTGTTGTAACGCTGGTGTGGTCAAGCGTGGCCGCGTTTATCGCCTTTAAGGTCGCCGGGGCCGTGGTGGGGCTGCGCGTACCGGAAGAGCAGGAACGCGAAGGCCTGGATGTGAACAGCCACGGCGAGAATGCTTATAACCAGTAAAATATGTTGAATTAAACTCTGAGGGGGCGATGGAAACATCGCCCCTTTTTCAATTAAACATCGCGCTTGCGGATCACGCCTTCTTGCACCGTCGTCGCTACCAGCACACCGTCGCGGGTGTAGAACTGGCCGCGCACAAAGCCACGGGCACCGGAGGCTGAGGTGCTTTCTACCGCATACAGCAGCCAGTCGTCCATGCGGAACGGGCGGTGGAACCACATGGAGTGGTCAATGGTCGCAACCTGCATGCCCGGCTCGAGGAAACCGACGCCATGTGGCTGTAGCGCCGTCAGCAGGAAGTGGAAGTCAGAGGCGTAGCCAAGCAGATACTGATGGATCCGCAGGTCATCTGGCATGGTGCCATTGGCGCGGAACCACACATGACGATAAGGCTCTTCCACGCTGCCTTTCAGCGGGTTGTGGAATTTCACCGGGCGCATTTCGATCGGCTTCGGGCCAATGAACTTGTCGCGCACTTTTTCCGGCAGCATATGCGACAGCTTTTGTGCAATTTCTGACTCCGACATCAATCCTTCCGGCGGCGGGACATCCGGCATGGTGTTTTGATGTTCAAAACCCTGCTCTGGGCTTTGGAAAGAGGCCGTCATGTAGAAAATGGGTTTGCCATTTTGAATGGCGCTAACGCGGCGCGCGCTGAAGCTATTGCCGTCGCGCAGGGTTTCTACGTCATAAACAATCGGTTTACTGCTATCCCCAGGACGCAGGAAATAGCTGTGGAAGGAGTGAACGATACGCTCCGCAGGAACGGTTTGCTTGGCAGCATACAGCGCCTGGCCGACCACCTGACCGCCAAAGACCTGGCGTAACCCCAGATCTTCGCTTTGGCCACGAAATAAACCTTCTTCAATTTTTTCCAAATCCAGCAGTTCGAGGAGGTTGTGCAGTGCCTGGCTCATAAAGTGGCGATCCTTTTAGTCATCATGTTGCGCAGTGTGCTGAATATGATGGCAGGACGTCAATATATTGCGTTATTTCTGCGGCGGCAGCTGTCGCAGCCAGGGCCTTTGTCATGAGGCCTTAGGGCTATTTAGGCCTAGTCCGATAGGCAGTTGTTAGTATTTTGTGCTAGGTTTAATCAGTGTAGTGGTTTAAGCCACCAACATGTGACTAATAATAAAGGAGACCGACCCATGAAACTCTGGCAAATGGTAGGGGGAGCAGCCGCATTGACGATCACACTGGCAGGCTGTGCCCACAAGAATGCGGATGTGCCAACGCAGACGGCTAACGCTGCGGCCTCGCAAACGCAGATCCAAGGCCCGGTGGTGCAGGGCTCAGTTAATATTCGCCAGCGTATCGCGCTGCCACCGGATGCGGTACTGACCGTGACCCTGTCCGATGCATCACTTGCTGATGCCCCTTCACGAGTGATTTCACAGCAGGCGATGCGTACCGAAGGTCTGCAGAGTCCGTTCCGCTTTACGCTACCGTATAACCCTGCGGACATTCAGCCTAATGCGCGTATCATCCTGAGCGCGGCGATTACGGTGAATGGCCAGTTGATGTTTATCACCGACACCATTCAGGAAGTGATCAACCGTAACGGGACTCAGGCCGATCTGCTATTGGTACCGGTACAAAACGTTCCGGTTCAGGTCGCACCAACTCCAGCTCCGTAAGCAGCAATGCCTGCATCTGACAGCCTTTGCGCCTTTGGCCAAAGGCTGTTTTTTTACCAGTGCCAGCCATACAGTTCAAAATCAATCGTGCTCTGCGGGCCGAAAATAATTCCCTCAGCCAGTAACGCCTGCCGTTGGCGCTGAAAATCTTCACCCTGCTGTGAGATTTGCCCGTGGCGGTTAATGACCCGGTGCCAGGGCAGGGTGCTGCCCTCTGGTAAACGCCGTAATACACCACCAACCTGACGTGCTGCACGGGGTGAGCCTGCCAGCCGCGCAACTTCGCCGTAGGTGGTTACCTTGCCAGGAGGAATGGCGGCCACGATATGGAATACGCGTTGGCTGAAGGTAGCATCTTCTGGTTGCATGGCTGTTTATCCTGTGAGATGTGTGGAAACGCGGCATACAGCAAAATGGGCGCAGCATGCGGCGCTCCTACCCATTGAGCAATATCTCCACTGGGTCATCAATATTAACTAGTGTGCCACAGGGAAGATGGGTAAGAAAACAGCGGTTGCTCCCGGTTGGCTTGCTATTTGCTTGGCCATCACCGATAATGCCCACCGCTTCGCAATTCAAGAAGCCGTCAATGGGGGCCCTGTTGGTTCTCCCGCAACACTAACTGGTGAACTCGGTCAGATCCGGAAGGAAGCAGCCGTAGCGAGTGACGTGTGTGCCGGGATGTAGCTGGCAGGGCCTCCACCAATTTCTAGCCTCCCCCCCCCAAAAAAAAGCACCGACAATCTGCCGATGCCTTACCTATTTGATGTTTATGCCTGGGTTTCCCAGCAGGCAACCAGCGGATCGACGATCTGGCGTGTTGTGCCGTCGGTCAGGCCCAAATCCGTCAGGTGCGGTCCGGCATTGCATGCCAGGCAGGTGCCCTCAATCGCCTTGAACACCCGGTAGGGCGGTTCCCAGTCTGCAACCTTGGCACTCAGATCGCGCAGGTTTTTAAACTGCTGCGCCAGCTGTGCGGCGGGGAGATCGGAAAGCATACCGGCGATCGGCATGGCCACCTGCGCCAATATTTCACCGTTCTGGCTGAGAGCCATGCCGCCGCCGGTAGCGATCAGCGAGTTGGCGGCCAGCGCCATGTCATGAGGATCGCGGCCCAGCACCACCAGATTATGCGAATCATGAGAGTAGCTGGTGGCAATCGCCCCCCGTAATTCGCCCCAACCTTCCAGCAATGCCAACTGAGGCTTGGCTGGGTGCCGGGCGTGGCGATGCTGTACCCAAATCAGACTGAACCCCGGCGGGAGCTGTACCTTGCCGTCGCGCACTTCTACCGTGGTTTCATTCCATTGGGTGAAACGTGCCCCTTTGATATGGCGCAACGTGGCCTGACCGTGACGAATGGCCGCAACGCGCATGATGAAGTCATCTGCGGCCAACGGTGGCAGATGGAGCGTGTCACGTGGTGCGGATACGCCAGGTGCGGCCTGCACTGGAGCCAGCATTTTTCCCTGCTCTGCCAGACACTGGCCAGCAACGTAAACCCGCTGGGCCTGGAGGTGTTCCAGGGAGTCAAAGACGACGAGATCGGCGATCCTTCCTGCGGCAATCAGGCCCAGATCGTTACGTTGCAAGCGAATGGCGGCGTTGAGCGTAGCCATCCGTAGCGCATCGGTGGCCGGTAATCCGTGCTCAATCAGCAGATTGAGCAGGGCGATAATGCCGCCTTTCTCCAGCAGCATATCGGGTGGCACATCATCGGTGCAGATGGTGATTTGGGAGGAGAAATGCGGTAGCGATTTTAATGCCGCAACAATTTCAGGCAGCAGATAAGGATGAGAGCCACGGATCTCCAGCGTCAACCCGGAGCGTAGTTTCTCCAGAGCATCGGCAGCAGAGGTCAGTTCATGATCGGAGGTCACGCCTGCGGCCAGATAGGCTTGCAACTGCGGGCCGCTCAAACCGCGCGCATGGCCTTCGATTAATTTACCGCTGTTAAGCCCGGCGTTAAGGATCTCCTGCATCCGTTCGCTGCCGTGCAGCACGCCGTGCATATCCATCACTTCCGCCACGCCGCCCACTTCGGGCCAGGCTAACATGGTATCCATCTCATTGCCGCCAAAGTCGGCACCGGACATTTCCAGCCCAGGCGTCGAAGGCACGCTGGAGGGGGCCGCACAGATCACCCGCAGAGGCAGGTTGCGGCTGGCATCCACCGCGTAGCGCACTCCCGCTACGCCAAGCACGTTCGCCAATTCATGCGGATCCCAGAAGATAGTGGTGGTACCTTGCGCGACGACGATCTCGGCATAGCGTTCTGGCAGCAGGTGGGAGCTCTCAACGTGCACATGGGTATCGATCAGACCTGGGCTGAGGTAGGCTCCCTCCAGGTCTTGTGTCCGATGTGCCGTTGGCAAGGAGCCACAAGGATGAACGCTGGAAATCAGCGGGCCGACAATGCCAATATCAACCAGGCGGATTTCCCCGGTGACCATGTCGATCAGGTTGGCATTGGTCAGCAAGAGATCAAACGGCGTATTACCCAGCGCAGCCTGTACGGCACGTTGGCGCTCACCGTTACTGACAGAAAAGGTGGTCATGATAATCCCCGGAATAAGAGTAAGGGAGTTACTGTAGGCGGGGGCGTAAGCTTTGCACAGATGATTTAATTTATTGCGTGATAAGAAACGTTTATGCTGTGGCAAACGTTTACCTCTTTTCCTGGCAGGTTAGGCTATGTCCGAGCCATGGCGACGGTTACCCGCGCTTTCCCTCAAGCAAATTCAGTACTTTGTGACCCTGGCGCAGTTACGACATTTCACCGATACCGCCAGCCGTCTGGCGATCAGCCAGCCCGCGTTAAGCAGTGCGCTGCGGCAAGTCGAAACGGTGCTTGGCGGGAAGTTAGTCAATCGAACGGCCTCTGCGGTGACCCTGACGGAACTAGGCACGGCGATCTTGCCGCATGCGCAACGGCTGCTGAATGTGGCTCACGCTACCTTTGATGATATGCAGCGTGTCATGTTGGCCGGAGGGGATGGCACGTTACGTATCGGTCTGGTGCCTTCGGTGAGCAACCTGCTGTTTCCTGCGGTACCGCGATTGCTGGCGCAACATTTCCCGCGTTTACGCGTAGAATTCCACGACCAAACCAATGATTCCCTGCTACTACAGTTGGAAAATGGGCAGATAGATTTTGGCATAGGGGCTTTGGACAGCTCGGTGCCAGATCGGCTTGAGATTTATCCGTTGCAGGAAGATCCGTTTGTGGCGGTGATGCGCCGGGACGATCCCTTGGCGGATCCACATCATCTGCCCTGGCGGCAATTGGCTAACAGAGATATTGCGGTATTTTCGAAAGGGAATAGCAGTCGATTAGTGTCGGCACTGGCGGAAAGCCATCGTCTGAACTTAACGGCGCGTTATCAGGTGGATTTTCTGGAAACGCTGTATGGTTTGGTGCGGTCACAATTAGCGGTGGCTATTTTGCCGCAGCTTTATACGACGCATTTAAACGATGAAGAATTAACCGTTATTCAATTGCAACAGCCATTACTTAGCCGCACTGTGGCACTTATGCGCAGCGCAAAACAAAATCACTCGCCTTTAATTGAAAACTGTTTCCAGTTGCTACTGCACGATTTTCAGCTCAGAGGCAAGTAAACTTGAATTTTTAAGATAATGCTTAATCTGCGCGACCATTGAGGCCGATAATATTATCGGCTCAACGCAAGGCTACTTTGATTATCTTACAAATTTCCAAACGGCGACCGGAATTTTATCGTACAGCTTGTTCATGGTCAGTTCGGCCAGGCGATGATCGGCGGCAGAGTAGAACAGCTCTAGCTCATCGTCAGAGAGTTCGTACTTATTTTTCTCGATCACTCGCTCAAGGGTTTCAATCGTGGTGCATTTACGCAAACGCATCAGATAGTCAATTTTTGTCATGATAACCTTTAGTCTTATTAACCATAAAATTATTTGAGGATAATTATCCCCTAAGTTTTCATCGTGGTACAGACGCCCTCTCCTGAGAACAATCTGAATGTGCGTGCCTTGGTTTTTTGCCAGCGACGCAAATCGGAGTCATTAATACCGTAGCTGCTAAACAGGGTATAGGTATCGTCGAGGTACTCTTCGACCAGTTCCGATAAATCACCTTCGTCCATGTATTTAATTTTAAAACTCATTACAAACGAAGCAATATGTTCGATCAGCTCATTAAGCTGCAGATTGACGGCGGACGTTGGATCGTTAACCCAGCCATGGTGGCTGTCACCCAAGGTAGCGATGCCTTCGTCGTACAAATTTTCACATAAGAATTTGAGTTGAGCAATATCGTGCCTTTTAGGCGAATACTCATCCATATCATCCCCCGTCAGTCTTAATTTCGGTGTTGATAACACTCTGTGAGTACATTGACTTAACATCATATGCTGTAAAGCTTAGCTCAGGCTTAATAAACTTTCAGCATATTAAATATAAATCATTTTTTGCCATCTAGCTTGTTACTATTACCGAAACTTACAATTCGTCAGCGGTTGATGGCCGTGAGTTGTCGATAACCTCAAACACCAAACCCTTTTCCGTCAGGGTAAAAGTGACAGAATCATTTATGTATTCGTCACCACTGATATCCAGGCATGCGTTAAAAATCGACCACTGATAGCGGTAACTCATTGAATACTCGCTATTACCGATGCAGTTAATCTCAATGATTTCTAATGAGCCTTCCACATAGCGTGCATTCTCGGAGTAAAAGCTTAGCCCACTGGTGAGCGCCGGTACCAAGTCAGATAATTGATTACCGACCACTTTCCTTAATTGTTTCACAGAAAGTGTGTCTACTTCGGAACAACGGCTTAGCGTCACTAGCATTTGGATATCTGGTTGTATCACATTCTATGCCTCTATCTTACTCCTTTTCCAGCCTTGATGGGCAAACTTTTCACTGAATAACGCTTTTTTACCCAGCTTTGAGATTTTTACCGTTCGATAGTTCTGCCACTCACCCAGCAGCACCGGCTCGATAGCCTGAAAATGTTACGTTCCGTTGCATTATTGGCACATGAACGACTTGAGGATCTCTAGTTTATGTGATGTTATATTATTACATTTACGTAATCTTTATGGCGATAACCATGCTGCCTTTCCTTCCCGTTACCCTGTTTACCTCAGCCGCGATTTTGCGCTGCGCAGCCGTTAGCGTATTGCTGGCCTTACTATGGCTAGCCATTGCGTGGGCGGTTGTGCTGCCATGATAACGCTGCAAAATGCCATCGTGGGTTATGGCCGAACCCCTTTGTTACCACCGTTATGCGGTTGTTTTGCCGCCGGTTCATTAACGGCGGTGATTGGTGTTAACGGCGCCGGCAAATCTACGTTATTGAAGTCGTTGGCCGGGTTGCATCCACTGCTGGGCGGCAAACTACATTTTGCGGGCGGGAAGGCTCCGGCGATGGCCTATTTGCCACAGCTGGTGGAGTTGGATCGTCAATTTCCTATTCTGGTTCAGGATTTGGTCGCTATGGGTTGCTGGCCGCAAAGCGGCCTGTTTGGCGGTGTGAATAAACGCTCCATGCAGCAAATTGCCGGTGCGTTGGACACCGTGGGCATGAGTTCCATGGCGCGTGAGGCGGTAGGGGAGTTATCCGGTGGGCAGTTGCAACGCGTACTATTTGCCCGTTTGTTGGTCCAGCAAGCGCCACTAATTTTACTGGATGAGCCCTTCACCGGCATCGATGCGGCAACTACTCAGCTGCTGTTGCGGGTGATTGCGCAGTTACACCGGCAGGGAAGAACGGTGATTGCCGTATTGCACGATATGTCTACCGTAGCCAACCATTTCCCCGAAGCGCTGTTGCTCACCCCCGAACGCTGCCATTGGGATAACGCTGAGCGCGTGTTAGCGCATTATTCGACGGCGGCTAATCAGAGGGGGGCCGCGTAATGACGCTATTCCATCTGCTGCTCGATCCTTTTGTCTCTTTCGGATTTATGCGCCGTGCATTGGTTGCCTGCCTGGCAATATCGCTGAGCGCTGCACCACTAGGGGTGTTTTTATTGCTGCGCCGGATGAGCCTGGTGGGTGATGCGCTTTCTCATGCGGTATTACCCGGTGCAGCAATCGGCTATCTGATTTCAGGCATGTCGCTGGTAGCCATGGGCGTAGGGGGATTTATTGCCGGGTTGGCGGTAGCCATGCTGTCCGGGCTGGTGAGCCGCAAAACCCCGTTAAAAGAGGACGCCAGCTTTGCGGGTTTCTATCTGGGGTCGCTGGCGTTGGGCGTCACACTGGTCTCTTTACGCGGATCGAGCGTTGATCTGCTGCACGTATTGTTTGGCTCGATCCTGGCGGTGGATGGGCAGGCGCTTGTTATGGTCGGCATTATCGCCAGTATTTCGCTGATGATGCTGGCAGTGCTGTATCGGGCTCTGGTGATTGAATCCTTTGACAACACTTTTTTACGTGTCAGTGCACCAGGCTCACTGGCGTGGATCCACGGGCTTTTTCTCGCCTTGGTGGTGATCAACCTGGTGGCCGGTTTTCAAATCCTTGGCACCCTGATGTCGGTGGGGCTGATGATGTTACCGGCGACCTGCGCCCGGTTCTGGGCGCGAGATTTGCCACAAACATTGGCCGTGGCGATGGGGATTGGGTTGCTCGCCAGCCTGGTTGGTCTGGAGTGGTCCTACTACGCTTCATTGCCCGCAGGCCCGGCGATTGTCCTCAGCGCCAGCGTGATGTTTTTAATTTCGATTTTGTTTGGGACGCGTGGCGGGATGTTGCGCCGTGCGCGTCATTGAGAAGTGCTATCTGCAAGGAGAAAACATGAAATCTTTACCCATAACGCTGGTGGCAGCTGCTCTGCTCGCCAGCCCGTTAGCGCAGGCGAAAACCGTTGAGGCCGTGGCCAGCTTTTCTATTCTTGGCGATATCGTCAAGCAGGTGGGGGGCGAACATGTGAAGGTCAGTACGCTGGTTGGCCCGGATGGCGATCCGCACAGCTTTGAGCCATCGCCGCAAGACAGCAAGCAACTGACGCAGGCCGATGTGGTATTTGTCAGCGGATTGGGGCTTGAAGGTTGGATCGATCGGTTGGTGAAGGCTTCCGGTTATCAGGGGCCGGTGATCACCGCATCCAAAGGGATCGACTCGCGCAGTATGGAAGAAGAGGGCAAACAGGTCACCGATCCACACGCCTGGAACAGCATGAACAATGGCGTGCAGTATGCGACCAACGTGATGAATGCGCTGATTGCTGCAGATCCTGAAGACGCCGCCTATTTCCGCCAACGTGGCGGTGAATATATTCAACAGCTTCAGCAGCTTGATAGTTGGGCCAAAGCCCAGTTCGCGGCGGTGCCACAGCAAAAACGCAAGGTGCTGACCAGCCATGATGCTTTCGGCTATTTTGGCCAAGAGTACGGCGTCACCTTCCTTGCCCCGGTCGGTTTTTCTACCGAGGCTGAAGCCAGTGCCAGCGATGTCGCCGGGTTGATCAAGCAGATCAGGCAGGAAAAAGTCCATGCCTACTTTATTGAGAATCAAACGGATCCGCGCTTGGTGCAGCAGATCGCGGCGGCAACGGGGGCGAAAGCAGGAGGTGAGCTGTATCCTGAAGCACTATCCAAACCGCAAGGCCCGGCGGCCAGCTATGTGCAGGCATTCAAACACAACGTCGAGGCCATTGTTGGCAGCATGAAGTAGATTTTATGCCCACCGCGTGCGGTGGGTTTTTCTCTTTGCCGTGGCATTTGGCAATAAAAAAGCCCCGTTGAGCAGCAACGGGGCTTTGGCTACTAATGATACTTTGGCTTAACGTTTCTTCTTACGTCCCTGTACCGCTTTAAAACGCGGGTTGGACTTACAAATGACAAAGATGCGGCCATGGCGGCGCACAACCTTGCAATCCGGATGGCGTTTCTTCGCCGAACGCAGTGAACTCAATACTTGCATCATCAACCCCGATTATTTTCTGCTGTTAACCAAATGGCCAAACCGCTGCTGGAAGCGCGCGGTACTGCCTTCTTTTGAGAACTCTTTCTGCTTGCCGGTGTAGTAAGGATGCGAAGCGGAGGAGACGTCTATGGTGACGTAGGGCCAGCTTTTACCCTCAAGCTCGATAGTGCGATCGGTTTTGATGGTCGACCCCACCTTGAAGTAGGTATCGGCGCTGAGATCGTGAAATACCACGGTACGGTAGTCTGGATGGATGCCTGTTTTCATGATGCTCTCAACTGTTATGTTATACTATAACAATTATTATGCACCTCTCTGGGATCGGGATCAACCCCCAAATAACGTTAATCAGCGTTGAGCCTGTTGGCTAAATAGCAGGCATAAAAAAGGCCGCTTGCGCGGCCTTGGTTGTCAGCAGGAAAGCATCAGTGATGCTTAACCGGATGGGCGTGTTCCAGATCTTCAGTCTTTTTACTGAAGCGGCGGCGAACCACCACGAAGAACACCGGTACAAAGAAGATAGCCAAGACGGTAGCTGTCACCATCCCGCCCATTACGCCGGTACCTACCGCGTTCTGAGCGCCAGAGCCTGCGCCGCTGCTGATAACCAGCGGCATAACCCCGAGGATAAAGGCCAGTGATGTCATCAGGATTGGACGCAGACGCATACGCACCGCTTCCAACGTTGATTCGATCAGCCCTTTACCTTCTTTATCCATCAGGTCCTTGGCGAATTCCACGATTAATATCGCGTTCTTCGCCGACAACCCAATGGTTGTCAACAGGCCTACCTGGAAGTAAACGTCATTTTCCATCCCGCGCATGGTCGCGGCCAACAGGGCACCGATGACGCCCAGTGGCACAACCAACATAACGGAGAACGGAATCGACCAGCTCTCATACAGAGCCGCCAGACACAAGAACACCACGATCAGAGAAATGGCGTACAGTGACGGAGCCTGGTTACCGGACAGACGTTCCTGATAGGACATACCGGTCCAGTCATAGCCGACGCCGTTTGGCAGTTTCGCCGCCAGCTGTTCCATCATATCCATCGCTTCACCGGTACTCTTACCCGGTGCTGCCTGGCCGAGGATTTCCATCGATGGCAGGCCGTTGTAACGTTCCAGACGCGGTGAACCATATTCCCATTTCGCCGTGGCGAAGGAGGAGAACGGTACCATCTGCCCGGTGCTACCACGAACAAACCAGTTATTAATATCTTCCGGTAGCATACGGAACGGGGCTTCAGCCTGTACGTAAACCTTTTTCACACGACCGCGGTCGATAAAGTCGTTCACATACGAGCCGCCCAGCGCGGTGCCGATGGTGGTATTAATATCGCTCAGGGAAACGCCCAGCGTCTGTGCTTTCTCCTGATCGATGATCAGTTTGAACTGAGGCGTGTCTTCCAAGCCGTTCGGGCGCATGCCGACCAGCAAATCAGAATGCTCTGCCGCCATGCCCAACAGCTGGTTACGTGCTGCTGTCAGTTTTTCATGACCCAGGTTAGCCTGATCGATCAACTGGAAGTCGAAGCCGGTCGCCGTCCCCAGTTCCACAATCGCTGGCAGGTTAAAGGCAAATACCAAGCCGTCTTTAATCTGCGAGAAAGCACCCATTGCACGGGCAGCAATTGCCGGCACCTTGTTCTCTTCACCTTTACGCTCAGACCAGTCTTTCAGGCTGACAAACGCCAAACCGGTGTTCTGACCCTGGCCGCTGAAGCCGAAACCATTAACGGTGAACACCGAGTTAATGTTGTCGCCTTCTTTCTCGTGGTAGTAGCGGTTAACTTCGTCCAGGACTTTCTGGGTACGTTCCTGAGTGGCACCCGCTGGCATTTGCACCATGGTCAGCAGGATGCCTTGGTCTTCGTCCGGCAGGAACGAGGAAGGCAAGCGCATGAACAGTACTGCCATACCAACCACGATCAGCAGGTAGATCACCAGATAACGCCCAGTGCTACGCAGAATGTTCGCTACGCTATCGGTATAGTGATGGGTGCTCTTCTCAAACAGGCGGTTGAACCAGCCAAAGAAGCCGGTCTTGATGCCGTGATCGCCTTTCGGGATCGGTTTGAGCATGGTGGCACACAGAGCAGGCGTCAGGATCAACGCGACCAATACCGACAGCACCATGGCGGAAACGATGGTAATCGAGAACTGGCGATAGATTGCCCCGGTTGACCCACCGAAGAAGGCCATCGGGATAAATACCGCTGACAGCACCATGGCGATACCCACCAATGCACCCTGGATCTGTTCCATCGATTTCTTGGTGGCTTCTTTTGGCGGCAGGCCTTCTTCGGCCATGACACGCTCAACGTTTTCTACCACCACGATGGCGTCATCCACCAGCAGGCCTATCGCCAACACCATGCCGAACATCGTCAGGGTGTTTATCGAGAAGCCAAACGCAGCCAGGATGGCGAACGTCCCCAGCAATACTACCGGCACGGCGATCGTTGGGATCAGCGTAGCGCGGAAGTTCTGCAGGAACAGATACATCACCAGGAACACCAGGATGATCGCTTCAATCAGGGTTTTTACCACTTCGTTAATGGAAATCTTAACGAACGGCGTGGTGTCATAAGGGTAAACAACTTTCAGACTTGCAGGGAAGAACGGTTCCAGTTTGGCCAGTTCTGCCTTGACTTCTGACGCCGTGTTCAGGGCGTTGGCACCGGTTGCCAGCTTGATACCGATACCAGCAGCAGGCTTACCGTTAAAACGAGCAATAACGTTGTAGCTTTCACCGCCCAGTTCAACTCTGGCCACATCTCTCAGACGCACCTGCGAGCCGTCCGGGTTGACTTTCAGCTGGATCTTGCTGAATTCTTCCGGCGAGGTCAGGCGGGTTTGCGCGATGATCGAGGCGTTCAGCTGTTGGCCTTTTACCGGTGGAGTCCCACCGAGCTGGCCTGCAGCAACCTGGTTGTTCTGAACCTTGATCGCAGCGATAACATCGCCCGGTGTCAGTTGGTAGTTGTTCAGTTTGTTGGGGTCCAGCCAGATACGCATCGCGTACTGGGAACCGAACAGTTGAACGTCACCCACACCAGAGGTACGGCTGATAGGATCCTTGATGTTGGAACCTACATAGTCCGCGATATCCTCTTGCGTCATGCTACCGTCTTCGGAAATAAAGCCCGCCACCATCAGGAAGCTGCTGCTTGATTTCTCAACGCTAACGCCCTGTTGTTGCACTTCTTGCGGCAGCAGTGGCATTGCCAACTGCAGCTTGTTCTGCACCTGCACCTGAGCGATATCAGGGTCGGTACCAGAGTTGAAGGTCAACGTAATCTGAACGTTACCGGACGAATCACTGTTGGAGGACATGTACAGCAGGTTATCGATACCGTTCATATTCTGTTCGATAACCTGAGTCACGGTATCCTGCACCGTTTTGGCGTCAGCGCCCGGGTAGTTGGCGGCGATCGTGACTGCTGGTGGCGCAATGGTCGGATATTGCGCAATAGGCAGCTTCATGATCGACAAGATGCCCGCCAACATGATGATGATGGCGATTACCCATGCAAATATGGGGCGATCTATAAAGAACTTAGCCATGTATTACCGGCTCCTTTTTATGACTTCTTCTCGGGTTCAGACGCAGTCTGTGGCTTGCTATCAGCTTCTTGCGCTTTCACCTGAACGCCAGGCCTGATTTTTTGCAGGCCGGTGACAATCACGCGATCGCCCGGTTTCAAACCAGCCGTCACCAACCACTTGTTGCCAATCGCCTGCGCGGCGGTCAGCGTACGTACTTCCACTTTATCGTCCGCACCGACAACCATTGCGGTAGCTTCACCACGTGGGTTACGGGTGACGCCCTCTTGCGGAACCAGCAAGGCATCGCTACGTACGCCTTCGTCCAGACGGGCGCGCACGAACATACCTGGCAGCAAGGCATCGTTAGGGTTAGGGAAAATGGCACGAATAGTGATGGAACCGGTGGTTTCATCCACGGTCACGTCAGAGAATTCCAACGAACCTTCTTGTGCATATTCCTGGCCGTTTTCCAGCAGCAGTTTCACTTTGGCCTTGCCGTTTTCCTGTTTCAGGGTGCCGTTAGCCAATTCCTGTTTCAGGCGCAGATAGTCGTTGCTTGACTGGGTCACATCGACATACATCGGATCCAGTTGTTGCACGGTAGACAGCGCATTGGCCTGACCGGAAGTCACCAGCGCCCCTTCGGTTACCGATGAAAGGCCGATACGACCAGAGATTGGTGAAGTCACTTTGGTGTAAGCCAGGTTGATACGGGCGGTTTCCACGGCGGCCTTGGCAGCGACCACGGAAGCGTTAGCCTGCATCAGGGTAGAGTTGGCATTATCGAAGTCTTGCTTACTGATGTAGCTAGTACCCAGTAAAGGCTTGTAACGGTTGACCGTCAGACGCGCGATTTCTGCTGCAGCCTGGGCTTTGGCCAGGTCGCCTTTGGCACTGTCATAAGCGGCTTGATAGGTCGCTGGATCGATTTGATACAGTGAAACACCCGCCTTGATATCGCTGCCTTCAGTAAAGTTGCGTTTCAGGATGATGCCACTAACCTGAGGGCGAACTTCGGCGATGCGGTATGCTGCGGTACGACCAGGAAGATCGGTAGTAATATTGAGAGGTTCAGCTTTCAGCGTCACCACACCTACGGCAGGAGCCTGGTGTTGGGCCTGTTGCTGGGTTTCTTTATCATTACATCCTGTAAGCACTAAGCTGCCTGAAAGCATCAGAACTGCCGCCAGAGGCGTTAACCCTCTGTTTTTGTTCATAGAAAAACCTCAAGTGTCCGATTTCAAATTGATCAATGGATCACAAGCTTTAAAACCCATTGCTGCGTTAATTTTATCTGCGTGCTATGGTACATACATTCGCGAATGTATGTAAATCACACCGCCCCTAAAAAACAACATCATGGCACGAAAAACCAAACAGCAGGCGCAAGAAACACGACAACAGATCCTCGACGCCGCAGTGAGGGAATTCTCCGAGCGTGGCGTTTCGGCAACGTCTTTGACTGATATCGCCACCGCTGCCGGGGTTACGCGTGGTGCAATTTACTGGCACTTCAAGAACAAGGTAGACCTGTTTAATGAAGTTTGGGAGCTCTCAGAATCGAAAATAGGCGATCTGGAGTTAGAGTATCAGGCAAAGTATCCCGATAATCCACTGCGTATTTTAAGAGAAATTCTGATTTATATTCTGACCGCTACGGTAGATGACTGTCGGCGCCGGGCATTGATGGAGATCGTGTTCCATAAGTGCGAATTTATCGGTGAAATGATGCCCTTACATGACGCTCGCAAGGTGCTTTACCTTGAAGGTTATGATCGTATCGAACGCGTTTTACGCAATAGTATGGATCAGGGGCAACTCCCTGCCGATCTGCATACCCGCCGGGCCGCAATCATCCTGCGTGCTTACATCACCGGCCTGATGGAGAACTGGCTGTTTATGCCGGAAAGCTTTGATCTCAAAGCCGAGGCGAGTATCTTGGTCGACAGCTTCCTCGAAATGGCGCAGCTTAGCCCTTCTTTACGTGTGAACGTGCCAGTCCTGTAGACCTCGATAAGGAGAATCCCAATGTCATCTCTGTTACTGATTGCCAACGGTGCGGCTTATGGCCAGGAATCGTTATTCAATGCGCTACGTCTGGCGATCACCCTGAAAGAACAGCAGCCCGAGCTGCAGTTGAAACTGTTTTTGATGTCCGATGCGGTTGTGGCGGGCATTGCCGGGCAGCAGCCGCGTGAAGGCTATCATTTGCAGCAGATGCTGGAGATTCTGACGGCGCAGCAGGTGCCGGTCAAACTGTGTAAAACCTGTGCCGATGCCCGTGGCGTCAGCCAACTGAAGCTGGCCGATGGCGTAGAAATTGGCACGCTGGTGGAATTGGCCCAGTGGACGCTGGCTGCGGAGAAGGTGCTGACTTTCTGATCCCCTGTGGTTCATTAACTGCAATGCTTTTCTTATTCATTGCCAACCTGCGATCGTGATAACCTTGACACTTCATTGTTAAACCGACGTTAAATCATGAGTCGCAGGCGTATTCTCCCCGTAGTCCAAACTGTTTCCTTGTCTTACGCTGCGGGCCAATTCCGCAATATCACACTAGGGTTTTTGTTGTTGGCGGCGCTGGTTCTGCCTTTGGGCGCGTTCGCGGCACAGAGCGGCGATCTCCCTGCGCGCAGCGACATTCAGAGCCAGATAGAGGCGCTGAACAAGCAAAAAAACCTGACGCCGGTTGAAAAACTATCCCTGCAAGATTTAACCCGCACGATGGAGTTGCTGGACGGCCTCGAACGCACCAAGCAAGAGCTCAATCAGCTTAAACAGCAGGTTCAGCAGGCACCGGCCAAATTACAGCAGGTCACGCGCGATCTGGAATCGCTGAAGAACCCGGCTGATGAAGCGGTGACGCGAGCCGAACTGTTGCCGCTGTCCCTGCGTCAGTTGGAAAGCCGCCTGTACCAAACGTTGGACGAACTGCAGGACACGCAAGAAAGCCTCTCGACCTACAACAGCCAGCTCATCTCATTACAGACCCAGCCCGAACGTGTGCAAAGTAGTATGTACACCGCCTCCCAGCGCCTGCAGGAAATCCGTAACCTCCTTAGCGATCGCGCGCCGGGGCAAGAGGTGTTACGCAACACCCAACAGGTCATCAGATTGCCTCCGGGAAACCTGGGCCTTTAGGCCGGGGAGGAAATGAGGCGGTTTTCAAGCTAACTTCTTTTTGTCTTTTCACTATAACTCCTGTAATTTTGTACATATGAAACGCGCCTACAAATATCGGTTTTATCCAACACAGGATCAGATTGAGTTTTTAGCTCACACTTTCGGCTGTGTGCGTTTTGTCTACAATTCAGTTCTTCGCTGGCGAACTGATGCGTACCGCGAACGACAGGAGAAGATCGGCTACATTCAGGCCAATGCCCGACTAACCGCCCTAAAAAAAGAGCCTGAATTTACCTGGCTGAATGATGTTTCCTGCGTCCCGTTACAGCAGACTCTTCGCCACCAACAGACCGCCTTTTCTAACTTCTTTGCGGGGCGTGCCAGGTACCCAGCATTCAAAAGCAAACACCACAAACAATCTGCTGAATTTACGGCGAGTGCCTTTAAATACCGTAACGGCACGCTGTACATGGCTAAAAGCACAACGCCACTCCATGTTCGCTGGAGTCGTGAACTCCCCTCGACACCTTCAACCGTCACCATTTCCAAAGACGCATCAGGTCGATATTTCGTGTCCTGCTTGTGCGAATTTGAATCAAAATCACTGCCTGTTACCGCAAAAATGACGGGCATTGATATGGGTTTAAAAGATTTGTTCGTCACTGATAGCGGATTTAAAACCGGCAATCCCCGCCACACGGCGAAGTACGCGAAACGTTTAGCATTGTTACAGCGCCGATTGAGCAAGAAGCAAAAAGGTTCAAGGAACCGTGCTAAAGCAAGATTAAAAGTCGCAAAGCTCCACGCTAAAATTGCTGATTGCCGAATGGACAGCCTGCATAAGTTGTCCCGCAAACTGATAAACGAGAACCAAGTTGTTTGCGTTGAATCCCTGAAAGTGAAAAACATGCTCCGTAATCCCAAACTGTCGAAAGCGATATCCGATGCCGGATGGGGTGAATTTGTGCGGCAACTACAGTACAAGGCGAAATGGTCTGGACGTTCTGTCGTTGTCATAGATCAGTTTTTCCCGTCCTCAAAACGCTGTAGCTGTTGCGGCTTCACCATGGAAAAAATGCCACTTGATGTTCGTCACTGGCACTGCCCTGAGTGCGGTGCTGAGCATGATCGAGATATCAACGCGGCGCGTAATATCAAAGCTGCCGGGCTGGCAGTGTTAGCCCACGGAGAGCCTGTAAATCCTGAATCGCAGCACGCGGCTTAGGTTCGGCTCTATGAAGTGGGAGTCCTCGCCCTTTAGGGCGGGGAGCAGTCAAGCTTAATACGGAGCAGGTGTTGCTGAATGACGAGATAGACCTGCAACGAAGAAGGTTGGAGGCTAATACCACGCTACAGGATCTGCTCCAGAAGGGAGCCGAAGGCAACGAGCCGGTAGAGGAACCCCCTCTGGCGCTGGATCAAATCAACCAGCAGTCGCTGCGTTTGACCACCATGGTGTTGTTTCTGATCTTCGCCAGTGCGTTTTATGCGATATGGTCGGATCTGGTAACGGTGATCTCTTACCTCGACAGCGTTACCCTATGGCATTACTCCAGCAGCGTGGCGGGCAGTGTGATACCGCAGGCGGTAACGCTGGGCAATATGATGGTGGCCGTCCTGGCGGTGATCGTCGCTTACGTCATGACGCGTAACCTGCCGGGTTTGCTGGAAGTGCTGGTGTTATCCCGCCTGCAGTTGCGACAGGGGGCGTCTTACGCCATCACCACAATTCTGACCTATCTGATCACGGCGGTGGGGACCATCACTGCGTTAGGATCGCTGGGCGTCTCTTGGGACAAACTCCAGTGGCTGGTGGCGGCGCTGTCGGTAGGTTTGGGCTTCGGTTTACAGGAAATTTTTGCCAACTTTGTTTCCGGCCTGATCATCCTGTTTGAACGCCCGGTGCGGATCGGCGATACCATCACCATCGGCACGTACTCCGGGACGGTCAGCAAGATCCGTATTCGCGCCACCACCATTACGGACTTTGATCGCAAAGAAGTGATCATTCCTAACAAAGCGTTTGTCACCGAGCGGCTGATTAACTGGTCACTGTCAGACACCATTACCCGCGTGCTGATTAAAGTGGGGGTGGCCTATGGTTCCGATCTGGACAAGGTCAAGGCGGTGCTGTTGCAAGCCGCGCATGAAAACCCACGCGTGATGACGGATCCTGAGCCGATGGTCTTTTTCCTCAACTTTGGCGCCAGCACGCTGGATCATGAGCTGCGGTTATACGTGCGTGAGCTGCGCGATCGTAGCTATACCGTGGATGAACTGAACCGGGCGATTGACCGCCTATGCCGTGAGAACGACATTAATATCGCCTTCAACCAGTTGGAAGTGTATCTGCATAATCAGCAGGGCAACGAAGTGCAGGAGGTCAAGCGGACGCAGGTTCCAGGCATCGGTGATCAACCCGCGGTGTAGGAACCTGACAAGAACGCTAGCGGGCCATGTTCATTGGCCCGCGGGCAAATATGGTGAGGTGATGCCCGCACGCTGCATCTTTTCCTGATAGTCTTTTCTGACGATATCCAGCGCGGCCAGCGCCGTTGCCGGATCGATCTCGTTGCATTCCAGCAGGTAAATCAAGTCTACCGCCAGTTGTAATTCTGGGGAGGCATTCTCTAGCGACATAAGTCCAACGTTTGTGTTAGTAAAGGGTTCTTCCCGTGTTTTAAACGCGGGAGAGACGGGATTGTGCTTTGGCTGAGTATAGTGAACCTGGCGCGGGGAGGGGAATAATCATTAAAATAATGTGACAAATATTCAAAAACCGTTTTCTTTTCTCTCGATACTGCGCTCTATGCGCGCCAACGCTTGCCGACAACGCACTAATCTGCCCTCGAATGCGGCCAGTTCCTGTTGTAATTTCTTCTGCGCGGCGAAGGTGGTCTGTTGCCCTAACAGACTTTCGCGGTCCTGGATCATGGCGATCAGGCGGCGTTCATAATCCTGATGTTCGGCGAGCTTATGGTACAAATCGACCACCGCCACTTCCTTTGGCTGATTTTTACGCCGTATTGTCTGGGTCGCCATTTCGCGCTGTAACGCGGTGAGCTGTGCCACCAGCTTTTCTGCCAGAAAGGCGACGTGAGCGGTACGGTTGTCTTTGACCGCCGTTTGTAGCTGGGCAAAGTTCTTTTGTATCTCGGCCAGATAATCTCGTAACCGCGTGCCGTGGTTGGAGAACAGGGCAACGTCAAACCGCGCCTGCGAGATCGGGGTATCACCTCGCGGTTGGATTTCGCTGGCCAGGGCGGCGATCTGTTGTTCAAGCGCCTGTAATAAGCGGTGCGTAGTCACGTGAGATCCTTCGATAAGGCAGTAAGTGCCTAAGCTTGCCCGTGAAAGGGCGATCAGACAAGCTTCGGATGGATAAAGCCGCCAACTGGCAGCATTATGGCCAAGGATGCTACAGTAAACGGGCCATCATGATAGGTAAGGACAGGCATGACTCGTTGGTTGTTGATTATACTGGGTTGGTTAGCCGTGGTGCTGGCAACGTTGGGCGTGGTGCTGCCACTGCTGCCAACGACCCCATTTCTGTTGCTGGCTGCCTGGTGCTTTGCACGTTCTTCACCGCGTTTTCATCATTGGTTGCTGTATCGCTCCTGGTTCGGTTCTTATTTGCGCCATTGGCAACAGCATAAGGCGTTACCGCCCGGAGCCAAGTGGAAAGCGGTGCTGGTTATTGTGGTGACGTTTGCCGCTTCCCTCTGGTTGGTGAACCTTTGGTGGGTACGAGGTGTACTGCTGGCGATCCTGATTATTTTGCTGACCTTTATGCTCCGGCTGCCAGTTATTGACCTGCCGCAACAAAAACAGCGCTGATCGTGCGGCGTCAGTTGCATTTATCCGCCTTTTTGCATAGATTTGGGCGTTTTCGTGCGCAGGTTTCCTCCCGACGTTTTTTTGTTCAAAGCGTGGTGGTTGAAGGCCTGTGTGGAAGTTATCAGGTAGTTTTATCAGGCAATAACTATGACCGCGACTGCGCAACAGCTTCAGTATATTAGAGACAGTATCAAAACCATTCCCGACTATCCGAAGCCGGGTATTCTGTTCCGTGATGTGACCAGCCTGTTGGAAAACCCGCTGGCGTATGCTTCCAGTATTGAACTGCTGGTCGAACGTTACCGCGATACGGGCGTCACCAAGGTGGTGGGTACTGAAGCGCGTGGTTTCCTGTTCGGCGCACCGGTGGCGTTGGCGCTGGGCGTTGGCTTTGTGCCGGTACGCAAACCGGGCAAATTGCCGCGTGCGACGCTGAGCGAAAGCTATGAGCTGGAATACGGCACCGACAAGCTGGAAATTCACACCGACGCTATTGTTGCTGGCGACAAAGTCTTGGTCGTTGACGATCTGCTGGCCACCGGTGGCACGATCGAAGCCACCGCCACGCTGATCCGCCGTTTGGGTGGTGAAGTGACCGACGCGGCATTTATTATCAATCTGCCGGACCTCGGGGGCGAAACGCGCCTGAATAATCTGGGTATTAATTGCTACTGCCTGCTCGACTTCGCCGGGCATTGATACCTTCTATAGACAACCCCGCGGTTCGCTGCGGGGTTGACGTATAACCACGACTTCTTCGTATTCTCCGCTGTATTCTGACATTTTCTGTTTCGCCCCCATCTGTCCTTGCTAAAAACGCCAAAGCGCTCCCTATGTTGACGGGCTAACAGGTTTGCACCTGGCAGGCATGATGCAAAGTTATAGGAATGACGGCGGGCGTACTGTTACACTAAAGTGTGAGTGTCCATCGGACGATAAAGGGTATCGGTTCAACCTCGGTACCCAGCAGGCTGCTCACATGGCAATGTCCTTGACGTTGTGATGTACTACTTGGGTTGAAATTACTCCATAAATCAGTGATGAAGTCTTAATGAGCTATCAGGTTCTTGCCCGTAAGTGGCGCCCCCAAACGTTTGCAGAGGTTGTCGGACAAGAGCATGTCCTGACGGCGCTGGCTAATGGCCTCTCTCTGGGGCGGATCCATCACGCCTATCTGTTCTCCGGCACACGCGGCGTGGGTAAAACCACCATTGCGCGGCTGCTGGCCAAAGGTTTGAACTGCGAAACAGGCATCACCGCGACGCCCTGTGGCCAATGTGATAACTGCCGTGAGATTGAGCAGGGGCGCTTTGTCGATCTGATCGAGATCGATGCCGCCTCCAGAACCAAAGTGGAAGATACTCGCGATCTGCTCGATAACGTGCAATACGCCCCGGCGCGTGGCCGTTTCAAGGTTTACCTGATCGATGAAGTCCACATGCTCTCGCGCCACAGCTTCAATGCGTTGCTGAAAACGCTGGAAGAGCCGCCTGCACACGTCAAGTTCCTGCTGGCGACCACCGATCCGCAGAAGCTGCCGGTCACTATTCTTTCCCGCTGCCTGCAATTCCATCTTAAAGCGATGGACGTGGAACAGATCCGCACGCAGTTGGAAACCGTCTTGTTGGCAGAACACATCACCAGCGATGCCCGCGCGTTGCAACTGCTGGCGCGCGCCGCAGATGGCAGTATGCGTGATGCCCTCAGCCTGACCGACCAGGCGATTGCCATGGGGCAAGGGCAGGTGACGACCGACACCGTCAGCCAGATGCTGGGGACGTTGGATGATGAGCAGCCGCTGGCCATCCTGGAAGCCCTGGTGAGTGCCGACGGCGAAAAAGTGATGGTGCAGGTCGCCCAGGCGGCGTCACGCGGCGTGGATTGGGAAAACCTGCTGGTGGAAACGCTGGCGTTGCTGCACCGCATTGCGATGGTACAACTGCTACCCGCGGTGCTGGATAACCATTACGCTGCCATTGAGCAGCGGTTACGTGAGCTGGCGCGCACCCTGCCGCCAACGGACGTACAGCTTTATTATCAAACCTTGCTGGTTGGCCGCAAAGAGCTGGCCTATGCGCCGGATCGCCGTATGGGCGTTGAGATGACCCTGCTGCGCGCGCTGGCGTTTCACCCAAAAGCGGTGATCCCGGAGCCGGTGGCCATGGTGCAGATCGCGCCCGCACAGCCACTGGGGAATATGGCCGTTGCGCCACCTTCACCCTATCCGGATGCCCCGCCTCCCTTAGGGCAGGCTGCGTCGCCGCAGAATACTCAACCAACCAATTTACCGGATGCTACCGCGCAATTACTTAAAGCGCGAACCCAGTTGCTGCGGCAACAGGGGGCATCCACCGCAAAAAAGAATGAGCCGGCGGCGCCAGGAATAGCGCGGCCGGCTAACTCGGCACTAGAGCGTTTAGCCTCGGTAACCGAACGCAGCCAGAAGCGTCAGGCCGAAAAGATCGTGACGGAGAAACCGGCCAAGCCGGAGGCCTATCGCTGGCGCGCGCTTACCGAACCTGAAGCCGCGCCGGAACCGCTGGCTACGCCAAAAGCGTTGCGTACGGCGCTCGAACATGAAAAAACGCCTGAGCTGTCGGCTAAACTGGTGGTTGAGTCCATCGAGCGCGATCCTTGGGCGGCAGAGATCGACCAGCTAAAAATACCGAAACTGGTGCAGCAACTGGCGTTAAACGCCTTTAAGCAGCAGCTGGCACCGGACAGCATTTGTCTCCACCTGCGGTCTTCGCAGCGTCATCTGAATTCGCCTTCGGCGCAGAAGACGCTGGCGCAGGCACTCAGTGAGTTACATGGCCGCACGGTTGAACTCAGCGTGGTGGAAGACGATAATCCGGCGGAGCGGACTCCGCTGGAGTGGCGGCAAGCCATTTATGAAGAAAAACTGGCACAGGCTCGCCAGTCCATCGTTGCGGATACCAATATCCAGACCCTGCGTCGGTTCTTCGATGCAGATCTGGATGAAGAGAGTATTCGCCCTATTTAACGCGGCGCACAGTGCGCGGCCAATGCTATGAGAGACGACTATGTTTGGTAAAGGCGGTATGGGTAACCTGATGAAGCAAGCCCAGCAAATGCAAGAAAAGATGCAGCAGATGCAGGAAGAAATTGCCAAATTGGAAGTGACTGGTGAATCCGGCGCAGGCCTGGTGAAAGTGACCATCAACGGTGCGCATAACTGCCGCCGGGTCGAAATCGATCCAAGCCTGATGGAAGACGACAAAGAGATGCTGGAAGATCTTATCGCTGCCGCTTTCAATGACGCAGCACGTCGCATCGAAGAAACCCAGAAAGAGAAGATGGCGTCGGTTTCCAGCGGGATGCAGTTGCCGCCAGGCTTTAAGATGCCGTTCTGATGCAAACCAGCCCGCTCCTTGAATCATTGATGGAGGCACTGCGCTGCCTGCCGGGCGTTGGCCCGAAGTCGGCGCAGCGTATGGCGTTCCAACTGCTGCAGCGCGATCGCAGCGGCGGGATGCGGCTGGCACAGGCGCTGACCCGTGCCATGTCGGAGATCGGCCATTGTGCCGATTGCCGTACCTTCACCGAGCAGGATACCTGCACCATCTGCAATAATGTGCGCCGTCAGCAAAACGGCCAGATTTGCGTAGTGGAGAGCCCGGCGGATATTCACGCCATCGAGCAGACCGGCCAGTTTGCCGGGCGCTACTTTGTGCTGATGGGCCATCTGTCACCGTTAGACGGCATCGGCCCTGGCGATATCGGCCTGGATCGGCTGGAGCAACGGCTGGAGAAGGAAACCATCACCGAAGTGATCCTGGCCACCAACCCGACGGTGGAAGGGGACGCCACGGCCAACTACATCGCCGAGATGTGTGGCCAGTATGGCGTGCTTGCCAGCCGCATTGCCCACGGAGTTCCGGTAGGTGGTGAGCTGGAAATGGTGGACGGTACCACGCTGTCACACTCCCTAGCCGGACGCCACGCGATCAAATTCTGATGATTCTGTACGGGGCAGCCCTCTGCCCCGTCATTCAGTTGACAAAAAATTCCCCGCCAGCCGCTTGAAAAACCACAGAGTTAACCCCATCTGATCCTCATTGCATGATTTGGTCATTACTGTCTTTGAGGTAATCAATGAGTATGAAAGGTCAAGAAACCCGTGGGTTCCAGTCTGAAGTCAAACAACTGCTTCATTTGATGATCCATTCGCTGTACTCCAATAAAGAAATCTTCCTGCGTGAGCTGATCTCCAACGCCTCCGATGCGGCGGACAAGCTGCGTTTCCGCGCGCTTTCCAAGCCGGAACTGTATGAAGGTGATGGTGAGCTGCGCGTGCGTCTGTCTTTCGACAAAGAGAAGCGTACTCTGACGATTGCCGATAACGGCATCGGTATGAGCCGCGAAGAAGTGATCGAAAACCTGGGGACGATTGCCAAGTCTGGTACCAAGGCCTTCCTGGAGTCTATCGGCTCCGACCAGGCGAAAGACAGCCAACTGATCGGTCAGTTCGGCGTGGGCTTCTACTCGGCGTTCATCGTAGCGGACAAAGTCACTGTACGTACCCGCGCGGCAGGTGCTGCGGAAGATCAAGGGGTGTACTGGGAGTCTGCCGGTGAAGGTGATTACACCATCGCAGATATCAGCAAGGCCGATCGTGGCAGCGAAATTACCCTGCACCTGCGTGAAGGCGAAGACGAATACCTCGACGGCTGGCGTCTGCGCTCGGTGATTGGCAAATATTCCGATCACATTGCGCTGCCGGTAGAGATCGAAACCAAGAATGAAGAAGACGGTACCGTCACCTGGGAGAAAATCAACAAGGCGCAAGCGTTGTGGACTCGCAGCAAAGCTGACGTGACCGAAGAAGAGTACAAAGAGTTCTACAAGCACATTGCCCATGACTTTACCGATCCGCTGAGCTGGAGCCACAACCGGGTGGAAGGTAAGCAGGAGTACACCAGCCTGCTGTACATCCCGGCCCAGGCGCCGTGGGATATGTGGAATCGCGATCACAAACACGGCCTGAAGCTATACGTTCAGCGCGTGTTTATCATGGATGACGCCGAGCAGTTCATGCCGAACTACCTGCGCTTTGTTCGCGGCCTGATCGATTCCAACGATCTGCCACTGAACGTTTCGCGTGAAATCCTGCAGGACAGCCGTGTTACCCAGAACCTGCGTGGCGCGCTGACCAAACGCGTGTTGCAGATGTTGGACAAGCTGGCCAAAGACGATGCGGAAGCCTACCAGAAGTTCTGGCAGCAATTCGGTATGGTACTGAAAGAAGGCCCAGCGGAGGATGGCGGCAACAAAGAGGCCATCGCCAAACTGCTGCGCTTTGCTTCTACGCACAATGACAGCTCGGCGCAAACCGTCTCGCTGGAAGAGTACGTTGGCCGCATGACCGAAGGCCAGGACAAGATTTACTACATCACCGCCGACAGTTATGCCGCCGCCAAGAGCAGCCCGCACCTGGAGCTGTTCCGCAAGAAAGGCATCGAAGTTCTGCTGCTGTCTGACCGTATCGACGAGTGGATGATGAGCTACCTGACCGAGTTTGACGGTAAGGTGTTCCAGTCGGTCAGTAAAGCGGATGAAGCGCTGGATAAACTGGCGGATGAAACCGAAGAGCAGAAAGAAGCCGAGAAGCAGCTGGAGCCGTTTATCGAGCGGGTCAAGACGCTGTTGGGTGAGCGCGTGAAGGACGTGCGTCTGACGCACCGCCTGACGGATACCCCGGCCATCGTCACCACCGATGCCGACGAGATGAGCACCCAGATGGCCAAACTGTTTGCCGCTGCGGGGCAGGCTGCGCCGGAAGTGAAGTATATCTTCGAGCTGAACCCAGAGCATGCGTTGGTCAAACGCGCATCCGATGTGGGCGATAACGAACAATTTGCCGAATGGATCGATCTGCTGTTGGATCAGGCCCTGCTGGCAGAGCGTGGGACGCTGGAAGATCCAAACCAGTTTATCCGCCGCATGAATAAGCTGTTGTCCGCTTAATCAGCAAAATACGCCCCAGACCCTAGGGTTTGGGGCGTAATCTCTTCTATTCCCGTTAAATTTTTCTCCTGCTTGCCTCGTTTCAGCCCGATCTTTCCGCAACCGATTTCCTCTCGCTACCTTGAGCCACCCCCCTCAGAAATGGTAAGGTTGAGTGTTTTCGAAATTTAATAAAAACTCAAACCCGATAGACTTCCGGCCGCGGCCCGAAGAATGAAGGGAAATACATAGCAAGGGGATTTACGCAATGCGTATCATTCTGCTGGGCGCTCCAGGCGCTGGTAAAGGCACTCAGGCTCAATTCATCATGGAGAAATACGGCATTCCGCAAATCTCCACGGGCGATATGTTGCGCGCAGCCGTTAAGGCCGGTTCTGAGCTGGGCAAAAAGGCGAAAGAAATCATGGACGCCGGCAAGCTGGTGACCGATGAGCTGGTTATTGCGCTGGTCAAAGAGCGTATTACCCAGGAAGACTGCCGTAACGGTTTCCTGCTGGACGGTTTCCCACGCACCATTCCACAGGCCGATGCGATGAAAGAAGCCGGCATTAAAGTGGATTACGTGCTGGAGTTCGACGTGCCGGACGAACTGATCGTTGACCGTATCGTTGGCCGCCGCGTGCATGCGCCATCTGGTCGCGTGTACCACATCAAATTCAATCCGCCGAAGGTGGAAGGGAAAGACGACGCCACCGGCGAAGAGCTGACCACCCGTAAAGACGATCAGGAAGAGACCGTGCGTAAGCGCCTGGTGGAATACCATCAGATGACCGCGCCGCTGGTGTCTTACTATCATAAAGAAGCCGAGGCGGGTAATACGTCTTACCACAAGATCGATGGCACCCGTAAGGTGACGGAAGTGAGCGCTGAGCTGGCGGCCATTCTGGGCTAATCGGTGTCAAGGCTGTAGAAAACGCTGGGCTTGCTGTTGCTGCCCGGCGTTTTTTTTTGCCGCTTCATGATAGCTTAAAGGTGCCACCGTTTCGTTCGACAGGAAGAGCCGCATGCCCAGGCAGACAAATTTTTTGCAAGAAGCGACCGCGCGCCAGATCGTGCAACGTGCGATGAGCATCATTCACCATTCGGTCAACGTGATGGACAGCAACGGCGTCATCATTGCTTCCGGCAACGCCTCGCGCCTGTATCAGCGCCACGAAGGGGCGGTATTGGCCCTGACCGAAAACCGGGTAGTGGAGATAGATGAGGCCACGGCACAACATCTGAAGGGCGTGCAGCCCGGCATCAATCTGCCGTTCAGCTTTCGTAATCAACTGGTGGGCGCGATTGGGGTTTCCGGCGATCCGGCCCAGGTGCGAGCCTATGGCGAACTGGTAAAAATGGCGGCGGAGCTGATGGTGGAACAGGCTGCGATGCTCGATCAACATCAGTGGGAAAAGCGTTACCGGGAAGAGCTGGCCAACCAACTGCTGCAAGGGCACAGTGAACCCGGTTCGCGCGAGGCGATGGCGGCCTATTTAGAGCTGGATCTGCAACAGCCACGCATTGTCTGGCTGCTTGAGCTGTATGAACCGCAGCCGCAGGTACTGAGAGGCTTGCTGGCAGAGCTGGAGATCACTCAGCGTGAGGCGCTTATCACCATGACCAGCTTTAATGAACTGGTGCTCTTGCGTCCGGCCTGTATGAAACAGGAAGTGTGGGATGTGCAGCAGGAGCGCAAGCTGGCCCAGCAGCTCCAGCATGAGATCCAGCAACGCTTTGGCCTGCGGTTGATCGTCGGTGGCTTTTACAGTGGTGAGGAAGGCGTCTACCGCTCTATCCAGACCGCAAGAGCAGTGCAAACCATGGCGCACCGTCTCAAACTGGTCCAGCATACGCTGTTTTATGATGACTATCCTCTACCCTCGCTGCTGTGCGATTTAGGGGAGGATTGGCGAGCCCAGGAGCTTTCACGGCCCTGGCGGCAATTGAGCGCCCAGGATGAAAAAGGGATGCTGAGAAACACGCTGCGCCACTATTTCAATCAGAATTGTGACCAAACCAAGACTGCGGCACAGCTGCATATTCACGTTAACACCCTGCGTTACCGCCTACAGCGCGTAGAAAAAACGACTGGCCTGAAGATCAATCAATTGGCGGACGTCTTGCAACTGTATATCGGTATGTTGATGCAGGATTGAATTGTGTGAATGCACAAAATAACGTTCTTTTTTACCCTTTTGTTTGTGTCTATCGCTAAAGAATTTCCGTTGTCGGCAAGGTATGGTATTCACTAACCGATGCAGTGGCATCCTCTGAAGATTAAGGCACTGTCGATGAACACCCTACAGAAAGTGGTAATTGCCCCCGACTCCTTTAAAGAGAGCCTGAGTGCTCAGGGTGTCGCAGAGGCTATCGAGCGTGGTTTCCGGCAAATCTATCCGCAGGCGCACTATGTGTTGCTGCCCATGGCGGACGGAGGCGAGGGCACCGTCGATGCGATGGTGGCCGCCACCGGTGGGGAAATCGTCAATGTGCAGGTGAGCGGGCCACAGGGCAAACCTACCGCAGCATTTTATGGTCTGCTCGGGGAAGGGAAAACCGCAGTTATCGAAATGGCGGCCGCGTCCGGGCTGCATCTGGTGGCGGGTGACGAACGCGATCCGTTAGTGACCACCAGCTTTGGTACCGGTGAGCTGATCCTGGCAGCACTGCAACACGGTGTAGACTCGATCATCTTGGGGATCGGCGGCAGCGCAACCAATGATGGCGGGGCGGGCATGATGCAGGCGCTGGGCGCTAAGCTCCTCGACCACCACAATCAAGAATTACGGCCCGGTGGCGCGGCGTTGGCGCAACTGGCGCATATCGATCTCAGCCAACTGGATCCCCGCTTGCAGCAGGTGAAGATCACGGTAGCCTGCGACGTGGATAATCCGCTGTGTGGCGATCACGGGGCTTCAGCAATCTTCGGCCCACAAAAAGGGGCCACGCCGGAGAAGGTGCAGCAACTGGACAAGGCGCTGCATCATTACGGCACGCTCCTGGAGCAGAGCACCGGGCGCAAGGTATTGCAGGTGCCAGGCTCGGGTGCTGCCGGGGGCATGGGAGCGGCATTGATCGGTTTTCTGGCAGCTGAGCTGCGGCCAGGCATCGAAATCGTAATCGAAACGCTGCATCTGGAAGACGCGGTACGTAATGCTGACCTGGTGATCACTGGCGAAGGGCGGCTCGACAGCCAGTCGATCCACGGCAAAACCCCAATCGGCGTTGCGCGGGTAGCCAAGCGCCACCAATTACCGGTGATTGCCATTGCCGGTAGCCTGTCAAAAGACTATCAGGTAGTGCATCAACACGGCATCGATGCCGCTTTCTCGGTGATCGACCGCATCGTGACGCTGCCAGAGGCGCTGGCGGACGCGGCACATAACCTGGAAGTCACGGCGCGCAACGTGGCTGCCGTCTGGCAGTTGGCGCAAAAATAACCCCCTTTTTACCTGTTACTGATATAGGTTCCGGTCCGGCGCTTTTCCGTTACAATAGGCCGCATGAGTGGCTGTTAATACGCTGAGAAATAACAGGGTATTTGCCGGGAAGGACAAGGGGATCGGAATGAAGCAAGAGAAACACGGGGTATTGCTGGTGAATCTGGGTACGCCAGAGGCACCTACCCCGCAGGCGGTAAAACGCTATCTGAAAGAATTTCTCAGTGACAACCGGGTGGTCGACACTGCGCCGCTGATCTGGTGGCCAATTCTTAATGGCATCATTCTGCCGATCCGTTCACCGCGTGTGGCAAAACTTTATCAATCCGTCTGGATGGACGAAGGTTCGCCGTTGCTGGTCTATAGCCGCCGCCAACAGCGGGAGCTGGCAGCGCGTATGCCGAATACCCCGGTGGAGCTGGGCATGAGCTACGGTTCACCCAGCCTGGCACAGGCGATCGACAGCCTATTGGCGCAGGGCGTGACCAATCTGGTGGTGTTGCCGCTGTATCCGCAATACTCGTGTTCGACCAGCGCCGCAGTCTGGGATGGTGTTGCACGGGTGCTGAAAGGCTATCGCCGCCTGCCATCGATCGGCTTTATCCGTGACTATGCCGAGCACCCAGCGTATATCCTGGCCTTGCAGCAAAGCGTTGAGCGGGCATTTGCCGAACACGGTAAGCCCGACCGCCTGGTGATGTCGTTCCACGGGATTCCCAAACGCTACGCCACTTTGGGTGACGATTACCCGCAACGCTGCGAAGATACCTACCGCGCGCTGGCGGCGGCCATACCGCTGGCCCCAGATCGGGTGATGATGACCTATCAATCGCGCTTCGGTCGGGAGCCTTGGCTGACGCCGTACACCGACGAAACCCTGAAGAGTCTGCCAGCGCAAGGCGTGAAGCATATCCAACTGATCTGCCCCGGCTTTTCTGCGGATTGCCTGGAAACGCTGGAGGAGATCAAAGAGCAGAACCGCGAAATCTTCCTGGAGGCGGGTGGCGAGAAGTTTGAATACATCCCGGCACTTAATGATGACGCAGCCCATATCGATATGATGCAACAGCTGGTGGGGCAACGCCTGTAAATCAGGCTCAGATCCCTACTGTAGGGGTGCTGCATGCTGCGCCCGTTCAGATATCAATGCGTTAGTTCGGGTGCCTCTACAAATTCGGTAACATTGCTACTTTGTCATCAGCCTCGGGCAGGAATGTGCTAACATTCCTGCCTGTTCACCGCAACTCACCGCCAATCACATGAAATTTCCTGGTAAACGTAAATCCAAACATTATTTTCCGGTTAACGCACGCGATCCGCTATTGCAGCAGACACAGCCTGAAAATGAAGTCAGTACCTCTTATGTCGTCGGTATCGATCAGACGCTGGTGGATATCGAAGCTAAAGTGGATGACGCGTTTGTCGAACGCTACGGCCTTAGCCTGGGCCATTCGCTGGTCATTGAAGACGATGTTGCCGAGGCGCTGTATCAGGAACTGAGCGACAATAACCTGATCACTCATCAATTTGCCGGTGGCACTATCGGTAACACCCTGCACAACTACTCGGTACTGGCGGACGATCGTTCCGTGCTGCTCGGCGTGATGTGCAGCAACGTTAAAATTGGCAGCTATGCCTATCGCTATCTGTGCAACACCTCCAGCCGTACCGATCTTAACTACCTGCAAGCGGTGGATGGGGCCATTGGCCGCTGTTTTACGCTGATTAGCGAGAGCGGCGAACGCACCTTTGCCATCAGCCCAGGGCAGATGAACCAGCTACGCCCGGAAAGCATTCCTGAAGAGGTGATCGCAGGGGCTGCCGCATTGGTACTGACTTCCTATCTGGTGCGTTGCAAACCCGGTGAGCCAATGCCGGAAGCCACCATGCAGGCGATCGCGTTTGCCAAAAAGCATGATGTGCCGGTAGTGCTGACGCTGGGCACCAAGTACGTCATTGCGGATAATCCGGTGTGGTGGCGTGATTTTCTCAGGGAACATGTTTCCATTCTGGCGATGAATGAAGATGAGGCGTTGGAACTCACTGGGTTGAGCGATCCGCTAATGGCCTCAGAGATGGCATTGGACTGGGTAGATTTGGTGCTGTGTACCGCTGGGCCAAACGGTCTGTATATGGCGGGTTACACCGAAGAGGCCAACAAGCGTGAGACCCAGCATCCGCTGTTACCGGGCCATATCGCCGAGTTTAACCGCTTCGAATTCAGTCGTGCGATGCGTCGTGAAAGCTGTGAAAACGCGCTTAAGGTCTATTCGCATATCGCCCCGTATATGGGCGGCCCGGAAAAGATCATGAATACCAACGGTGCGGGCGACGGTGCGCTGTCTGCTCTGCTGCACGATATTGCTGCTAACGGCTATCACCGCAACAACGTACCAAACTCCAGCAAGCATGTGCGTAGCTACCTGACCTATTCGTCTTTGGCACAGGTATGTAAATACGCCAATCGCGTTAGCTATCAGGTGCTTAACCAGCACTCGCCACGTTTGACCCGTGGGTTGCCGGAGCGGGAAGACAGCCTGGAAGAGTCTTACTGGGAACGGTAACCAACAACCGGCAAGAGCGCTGTTTTATCGCTCTTGCCGGCTTAATGGCTTCAGATTGGGCAGGCGGCGAGCTTCTCTTCGTCCGACAGCGTATCCAGCTTGAGGATATTCAACATGCTGTTGGCGATCTCGCGTTCACCCATCACCACCTGATCGGCACCCCGGTCGGAAATATACGAAACCTCGTCGTCGTAATGAGCGCGGGCGATAATTTCCAGAGTAGGGCGCTTGGTGCGGGCCGAGGCCACGATCTCACCGGCTTCATAGCCGTTGGGAATGGTCAGCAGCAGCCAGCGTGCGCAGTCTAGCCTTGCCAGTTCCATGATCTCCGGATTTGCCGCGTTGCCTAACACCGCTTTGATCCCTTGAGCACGCAGGGCTTCAACCCGTGGGCGAGAGTTTTCTATCACCACCATCGAGACGCCTTCTTCGGTCAGCTTGGCCCCTAACAGGCTACCAACCCGGCCATAACCCACGACGACGGCATGATTGCAGATATCGACCGGGATCTGCTTCTCTTCCTCCACTGCTTCTTCCAGGATCTGATCCTCGATGGTTTCCGTCTTGGCCAGATAGCGTTCCAGCAAGGTAAACAGCAGCGGGTTGAGCATGATTGACAGGATCGCCCCGGCCAGCACCAGATTACGGCCATGCTGATCCATCATGCCTAGCGTGACCCCCAATCCGGCCAGGATAAAGGCGAATTCACCAATCTGTGCCAGGCTGGCGGAAATGGTCAGCGCGGTACGCTTGGAGTGACCGAACATTTTGACCAGCGCGAAGGCCGCCACCGATTTACCAAACAGGATAATCGCCAACGTTGCCAACACCGCCAGCGGTTGGTTGATCAGGATCATCGGATCGAACAGCATACCGACCGAGACAAAGAACAGCACCGCAAAGGCGTCACGCAGCGGCAGCGTATCGTGCGCTGCGCGGTGGCTCAGTTCCGATTCGTTCAGCACCATACCGGCAAAGAAGGCACCCAGGGCAAATGAGACGTCAAACAGGCCGACAGCGCCGTAGGCAATACCCAGCGCCAGTGCCAACACCGCCAGCGTAAACAGCTCGCGCGAGCCGGTACTGGCGGTTTTTGCCAGGATCCAAGGCACCACTCGGCGGCCAACGATAATCATCAGCGCGATAAAGGCGATAACCTTGCCAATGGTGATGGCCAACTCGGTGAGCAGCTGTGTGGTGCTGGCGGTATCGCTGTTGAGCATATTGGCAAACGCAGGCAGCAGCACCAGGGCCAACACCATGGCCAAATCTTCGACAATCAGCCAGCCGATGGCGATCTGCCCGCGTTGGCTGTCGATCAGTTGCCGTTCTTCCAGGGCGCGCAGCAGTACCACGGTACTGGCGGTGGACAGACACAGGCCGAACACCAGGCCGGAAACCAAATCCCAGCCCATCAGTTTGGACAACCCCATCCCCAACACCGTCGCGACGGCGATTTGGGCAATGGCCCCTGGGATAGCGATATTTTTTACTGCGAGGAGATCTTTAAGCGAGAAATGGAGACCAACACCGAACATCAGCAGGATCACCCCAATCTCCGCGAGTTCCGGCGCCAACGAGGTATCAGCAACGAAACCGGGGGTAAACGGGCCGGCAAGTACGCCTGCGGCCAGATACCCTACCAACGGGGAGATGCGCAGGCGGTTTGCCAGCATTCCGAAGAGGAAGGCGAGTACTAACCCTCCAACAATAGTGGTGATCAAGGGTGTTGAATTATGCATCCATACTCCTCTGGTTGTGCTCACGGGTGTTACGAAAGGATACATTTAGTTTATTGCATTTGTGCGTTAATTGCTTAGCTAATTTAGGCTTTTGTGTAAAAAACCAGACTATTCGTCTATTTTGGCAGAAGGAAGGGGAATTATGGCGTAATTGACCGGATTAAATGGGGTTTCGGAGTGGATAACCCGGTTTAACTTCTGCGCTAAACCGGGGTTTTATCAGGGTTATTGCTGGTTATGCTCCATATTTGGTAGCAATGCGGTGATAATGCCGATAAGCGGCAGGAATGCACAGATTTGATAAACCAACTCGATGCTGGTCAAATCGGCGACATAACCAAGAACTGCCGCGCCTAACCCGCCCATACCGAAAGCAAAACCGAAGAATAGCCCGGAAACCATCCCCACTTTGCCGGGGATCAGCTCCTGCGCGTACACCAGAATGGCCGAGAAGGCCGAGGCCAGAATAACCCCGATGATCACCGTCAAAATCCCGGTCCAGTAGAGAGAAGCATGGGGTAAAGCCAAGGTAAAGGGAGCAGCACCCAGGATGGAGCCCCAAATTACATATTTACGTCCAAACTTATCACCCAAAGGCCCGCCAATGATGGTTCCTGCCGCTACGGCAAACAGGAAGGCAAACAGATGGAATTGGGCATTCTGTACCGAAACGCCGAACTTATGTATGAGATAAAAGGTGTAATAGCTGCTAATGCTCGCCAAGTAGAAGTATTTGGAGAAGATCAGCACCAGCAGGATGCTTAAGGAGAACACCACGGTACGTTTTGGCAGCGGTTTGACCAGGGAAGCGGTTTTTGGCTTGCCTTGGGCTGCCCGATGTTGCTGCTTATACCATTTACTGACCTGCAACAAGACCACAATGGCCAGCAGCGCAGCCAGTGAGAACCAGGCGATATTGCCCTTGCCGTAGGGGGCGATAATCAGCGCGGCCAACAGCGGGCCGAGGGAACTGCCGAAGTTGCCGCCCACCTGGAACAGCGACTGGGCCAAACCGTGCCGTCCACCGGATGCCATGCGCGCCACGCGGGATGACTCAGGATGGAATACGGAGGAACCGGTACCCACCAAGGCGGCCGCCAGCAGCACCAGAGGGAAAGTGTTGGCCACCGAAAGCAGCAGTAAGCCCGACAGGGTGAATCCCATGCCGATGGGTAGCGAATAAGGCTGCGGGTGTTTATCGGTGTAATAACCAATCAGCGGTTGTAGCAGCGATGCGGTGAGCTGATAGGTCAGGGTGATCATCCCGATCTGCACAAAGCTGAGGCTAAAATCGGCTTGCAAAATCGGGTAAATCGCCACGATCAGCGATTGCATCATATCGTTAAGCAGGTGAGAAACGCTGATAGCACCGAGAATAGAGAACGCCGTGCCTTTGGCCGCGCTGCTGGTTACCGGTGGAATGTCCGTTTCACTACGGTCAGTCATATTATTATTAGCCTGGTAAGTGAGAGAGGGAAGAGCCGACATCTTATAACGTTCATCTTTCGTCCGACAACGGGGTAGCTGATTCTCTCTCGATCATTATGTGCTATTGGGGGCGCCGATAAAATTCGGACCGGCCGTGCCTTTCCGACATAATTTGACGTATGTCGCAAAAATTTGAAATTAGTTGCAGCCGATTCGCGTTACAATTTCGTCCTTATCAAAAAATACCCATTATTAACAATGGAGATCTGCCATGCACTTTTCGCTTCACACCACCGCATGTGCGTTGGCTGTTTCCCTGACGTTGTTTTCAGGAACGGTCAGTGCCTGGGAAAAGGATAAAACCTACGATATCACCATCCTGCACACCAACGATCACCACGGCCATTTCTGGCAGAACGATCATGGCGAGTACGGCCTAGGGGCGCAAAAGACGCTGGTGGACAGCATCCGTCAGGAAGTGGCGGCGAAAGGCGGCAGCGTGCTGCTGCTGTCCGGTGGGGACATTAATACCGGCGTGCCAGAGTCGGATTTGCAGGATGCAGAACCCGATTTCCGTGGCATGACGCTGATCGGCTACGACGCGATGGCGATCGGCAATCACGAATTCGACAACCCGCTCAGCGTGTTGCGCCAGCAGGAAAAGTGGGCTTCTTTCCCGCTGTTGTCCGCCAATATCTATCAAAAAAGCACCCAGCAACGCCTGTTCAAGCCTTATGCCCTGTTTGAAAAGCAAGGGGTGAAGATTGCGGTGATCGGCCTGACCACCGATGACACTGCAAAAATCGGCAATCCGGAATACTTTACCGATATCGAATTCCGTGTCCCGGCGCAAGAAGCCAAACAGGTGGTGGAGCAGCTGCGTAAAGATGAAAAACCGGACGTGATTATCGCCGCCACCCACATGGGCCACTACGACGATGGTAATCATGGCTCCAACGCGCCGGGGGACGTGGAGATGGCACGTAGCCTGCCTGCGGGCTACCTGGATATGATTGTCGGTGGGCATTCGCAAGATCCGGTCTGTATGGCGAGTGAAAACCACAAGCAGGTGGATTACGTACCGGGCACGCCTTGCGCGCCAGATCGCCAAAACGGTACCTGGATCGTCCAGGCTCATGAATGGGGTAAATACGTCGGCCGTGCCGACTTCCAGTTCCGCAACGGCGAACTGAAACTGATGCATTATCAGCTGATCCCGATCAACCTGAAGAAAAAGGTAGAGAAAGCCGACGGCACCAGCGAGCGGGTGTATTACACCCAGCAGATCCAGGAAGATCCGTCGATGATGAAGCTGCTGACGCCGTTCCAGGACAAGGGCAAGGCTCAGTTGGAAGTGAAGGTGGGCAGCGTCAACGGCAAACTGGAAGGGGATCGCAGTAAAGTCCGCTTCGTGCAGACCAACCTTTCGCGTGTGCTGTTAGCTGCGCAGATGGAGCGCGCCAACGCAGACTTCGCCGTGATGAGCGGTGGAGGCGTGCGTGACTCGATCGAGGCCGGTGATATCACCTATAAACACGTGCTCAAGGTGCAGCCATTTGGCAACACGCTGGTGTATGTCGATATGAAAGGCAGCGAGGTTGAGCCGTATCTGGCAGCGGTAGCCAATATGAAGGTGGATTCCGGGGCCTATGCGCAATTCGCCAACGTCAGCCTGGTGGCAGACGGCAAAGGCGTTAGCGACGTCAAGATCAAGGGCGAACCTTTACAGGCAGACAAGACCTATCGTATGGCGACGCTGAACTTCAACGCACTTGGCGGCGACGGTTATCCGAAGATTGATACCCTGCCAAGCTACGTCAACACCGGCTTTATCGATGCGGAAGTGCTCAAGCAGTATATCGAGAAGCACTCACCGCTGGATGCGGCGGCGTACGAGCCTAAAGGCGAGATCGTTTACAAGTAAGGTGACATAGGCCGTTGCTGAGGAAGGTAACGGCCTACTGTGTTCAGTCCCGCTTGGCGATTTCGGCGAAGGTGCCGGACAGTAAGCGGCAGAGATCGCTAGCCGCCAATTCAATATCCAACCCGCGCTTGCCGCCGGAAACGAAAATGGTGGCAAACTGTTGCGCTGGGCTGTCGATCACCGTGGGCAAGCGTTTCTTTTGCCCGAGTGGGCTGATCCCGCCAACAAGATAACCCGTCACCCGTTGAGCGACTGTCGGATCGGCCATTTCGGCTTTCTTGGCACCTAGCGCTTTCGCCACCTTCTTCAAATCCAACTGGGTAGCTACCGGCGTTACGGCGACGGCCAGATTTTTCGCATCACCATTGAGGGCCACCAACAGCGTTTTGTAGACCTGTTCGGCGTTCAACCCCAGCTTTTTTACCACCTCGTCGCCAAAGTTGGTTTCTTCGCTATCGTGGTGATAGGCGTGGAGGGTGAAGGCCACCTTTTGTTTTTCAAGCAGAACCACTGCGGGTGTCATAATCTCTTTTCCAAAACTGTGGGAAGTTGTCATCGGTGGCAACGAAACGATAAAAGTGGAGCCGAATGAGCAACCTGTGCCAAGGAGGATGAAAGGCAGTTGCCAATAGGTTCGTCAGGTTGCTACCCTGTCTATTGTAATCGTTAACACGGTTACAATGCGTATAACTAAAATATGAAAAATTCCTCTTTGACTGGCCAATAGCGATATTGGCCACTTTTTTATCGTGCCAGCAGCATGGCCGGTAAATTGTCTTCGCCATACAGATGCAAAGCACCGACCGCCACCACATAGTTGCCTGGCGGTAACGCTTCCAGCTTTTGCTGCCAGTGGCGATTGCGGCGGTGCATCAAGACGTCGTACAGCTCGGCACTGAAGGTGGTGGGCAGCGTTTCCAACGTGGCGTTCGGCTTGGCGTCCAGCCACCAGCTCACCATGGTTTGCAGCAAACGGGCGTTGGTGTGCCAGTGCTCTAGCGTATCGTGTAGCAGGGCCATGCCGCCTTCTGGCAACTGTTCCAGCATGCTTAGCTGTTCTTCGGCCCCTTCCAGTTCGATTACTGGCATCTGCTGCACTTTAGCGGCTTGCAACAGCTGATAATCAATCCCGTATTCGGCACGTAAACCCAGCCGCTGTGCCTGCCGTGCTTGCATCATCAGCGCTACCTGCCAGCCGGGAAGAGCAGAGAAACTCTCTACATCCGCCCCCAGCTCCTGGCATAGCACTTGCAACCGTTGGAATTCTTCATCGCCCAGACGCTGTTCAAGTTCGAGTTGCGGCTCGGCGTGGCCAAATGGCGAAGAGGAGCCGGTAATATCGGCCTCAACGATTAACGCATCGGCCTGGCGCAGGCGTGCTGCCAGCCGGGCAGGCAGGGGAGACATATCGACGGTGCCCATGTGAATGCTGCCGACCAAATGCAGTTGGCGATTTCCCGTCAGCCTGATGTCCAGGGCAGGGTAGGTGTAGCTCTGTGGGGAAATAATACCGAGAAAGGTAGCAATGCGGCGTAACAGTTGACCCATACAGCGTGGCTCCTGATCCTTTCCACCAGCGTGCAGGATGGCTGCTGGCTTTTCCCCATGCTAAACGCTAAGTGGCTGACAATAAAGCCCGAGGGCAGGTGAATTATCTCAAAAGGCCGGAGCGCGATGGGTTGCGCCCCGGCTGAGGGTTACTGCTTGGGTTTAAAACGCAGCAATCGGTTGGCGTTGCTGACCACGGTAATGGAGGAGAGTGCCATTGCCGCGCCAGCGACCACTGGGCTGAGCAGGGTGCCCGTCAGCGGATACAGCACACCGGCGGCAATGGGAATGCCAAGTGCGTTGTAGATAAATGCCCCGAGCAGGTTCTGCTTCATATTACGCAGCGTTGCCTTCGACAAGGCCAGCGCGTCCGCCACGCCGTTCAGGCTGTGACGCATCAGGGTGATCGCCGCAGTTTCGATGGCGATATCACTGCCGCCGCCCATGGCGATCCCGACATCGGCCTGAGCCAGAGCAGGGGCGTCATTGATGCCGTCACCGACCATCGCTACCCGGTGGCCCTGAGCCTGCAACTGCTTGATCGCTTCGGCCTTACCGTCGGGTAACACGCCAGCAATCACGCGGTCGATACCGGCCTCTTTGGCAATCGCGTTAGCGGTCACCGGGTTATCGCCCGTTAACATCACCAGTTGATAACCTTGCTGATGCAGGCGCTGTAGTGCGCTCACGCTGTCACTGCGTAACGGATCGCGGATGGCGATCAGCGCGGCAGGTTTGCCGTTGGCGGCCAACAGTACCGGCGTGATACCGCGTTCAGCCTGTTGCTGTATCTGATGTGTGAGCTCATCAGTCGCGATCTGATTCTCTTGCAACAGTTTGGCATTACCCAGCAATAGCTGAACACCTTCAACTTCACCGCTGACGCCTGAGCCGCGCAACGTCCGGAATTGCTCTACCGTAGGCAGTGTCTGCCCTTTAGCCTGTTCGACGATGGCACGTGCCAGCGGGTGGTTAGCCCCTTGTTCCAGCGCGGCGGCCCAACGTAAGGCCTGCTGTTCATCCACTTGGTTAAAGGTGATGATTTCCACCACGCGCGGCTGGCCTTCCGTCAGCGTACCGGTTTTATCGAACACCAGCGTATCGAGATTGCTGGCCTGCTGCAGCGCATCGGCGTCACGCACCAGCACGCCAAACTCCGCGGCCCGGCCAACGCCAGAGATAATTGACATCGGCGTGGCCAGCCCCAAAGCGCAAGGGCAGGCGATGATTAGCACCGTGGTGGCGATCACCAGGGTGTAGACCAACTGCGGTTGTGGGCCAAAGAAATACCAGATGGCGGCGCTGAACAGGGCGATGGCGACCACGGTGGGCACAAATACCGCCGAGATGCGGTCTGCCAGCTTACCGATTTCCGGTTTGCTGCTTTGCGCCTGGCGCACCAGCTTGATAATACGTGCCAGCGTGGTTTGGGTGCCAATGGCGGCCGCGCGAAACAGCACGCTGCCGTCGTCTACCACCGTACCGGCATGCACCGTATCACCGACGCCTTTTTGCTGCGGCAACGCTTCGCCGGTCAGCATGGCTTCATCGATCCACACTTCGCCCTGCACGATTTCACCGTCAACCGGGATGCGATCGCCAGTCGTCAGGCGCAACGTCATGCCCAATTGCACCTCTGCCAGCGGGATACTTTGTTCACCCAGTTCTGTGACTAGCCTGGCGGTTGGCGGAGTGAGATCCAGTAGCCGTTCCAGCGCCTGGGAAGAACGCTGCCGCGCGCGCTGCTCCATGGCATGGCCAAGGTTGATCAGGCCGATGATCATCGCACTGGCTTCGTAATACAGATGCCGTGCCTCCATCGGGAAGAAGTCTGGCCACAGGTTGACGCTGATGGAGTACAGCCAGGCGGCACCGGTCCCCAAGGCGACCACCGTATCCATGGTGGCGCTGCCGTTCATCAACGATCGCCAGGCATTGCGGTAGAAGTGGCCACCGGCAAACACCATTACCGCCAGGGTAATGATGCCAACCATCAGCCACGGCCGCTGGGTTTCTGGCGTCAGCGACATACTGCCGCCAAACACGCCCCAGGCCATCAACGGCACGCCCACTGCCAAGCCTAATGCGGCCTGCCAGCGAAAGCGTTTCATATTAGCCTGTGCGGTTTGCTGTTGGCGTTCACGGCGCTTGGTTTCGTCCTGGATCATCTCGGCGCCATAGCCAGCTTTTTCTACCGCAGCGACCAACGCCTGCGGTGTGGCCTTGCCGGTGATCAGTGCGCTGCGCTCCGCCAGGTTTACCCGCGCCAACTCAACGCCCGGGACGTTCTGTAACGCCGTCTGGACTTTATTGACACAGCTGGCGCAGGTCATACCGTTGAGCAACAGCTGGATGCTGTCGTCGGTCTCTGTTGCCGGAAGGGAAGACGGGGCCGCTGCCTGGGTTTCCGGCAAGGTTGGGGCAGATTCAGTCAGCGGCTCAGTTTTTGGGTGGCTATTGGCTCCCGCCTGGCTGGCGTGATAGCCCGCATCCTCGATCGCAGCAATGAGCTGCTCTGGAGTGGCATCGCCATAGACTTTGGCGCCCTCAAGGGTAACGTCGGCGGCGATCACGCCCGGCACCGCTTCCAGCGCTTTGCGGGTGCTGCCCACGCAATGCATGCAGGAGAGTCCGGAAAGTTGTAACTCGGTGTCTGCCTGATGGGCGATTTCTGCCTGGAAGCCTGCGGCAACGACGCTGTCAATCAGCTCGGCCGCCGGGGCTGCACCGGTGATTTTAGCGTAGTGAACGTTGACGTTGGCCTGTTCGACATCCGCGCGACTTTCCAAGGCTTTTTTCACCTTTTGCGCGCAGTTCATGCAGGAGAGTCCCTGCAACGCCAGCACGGTAGTTTGTGACATGATGGTTTTCCTCGCAAAATAATGGCGGTTGACCGCCTAGGTTCTTTTTATTGAGAATGATCTTAAACCTTCCAGCAAGGGTAAGGTCAATAGAATATTACATTGATAGAAAAGGATTTTTATTAACGCGGTCCACAACGCAGCCACGCTTCGACATAAGGCCCGAATTTTGCGGGGTTTTCTTTGGCTATAAAAAAACCAGCCTGAAGGCTGGTTTAAGCGTTTTAGCAATATTTTACTTCATGTTGTTCGCTGACCACACTCCCGTGATTGGTCGGGCAAACAGCGCCAGCACAGCGATAAGGCTCACTTCAATGGAGATTGACCAGCAAATGTGACCGATCATTTCACTCCAGAATTCATACCCATTCAGGTTCCAGAGCCAGCCAGTTTCACCTGAGAGATAGGCCGGATGCCTGAATCCTAGCGCCGGGATAAGGAAACCGTGCATGACCAGCGTGATCACAATACCGTAAGCCGCACCATACCAGAGCCTGATTTTGGGCGTATAAGCCGAAACCAGAACGTAAAGGCCCGCAAAGATGAAGCTGAACATCCAGTGATAAAGCATCACTGCGCCGGGGATCGTTACGCTCTGGTAAACATAATCCATAGAATGGGAGTTAATTCCCAGCCAGCCAAGCCAGGCATCAATGTTAAGGGCGGGCGGCGATGCCTCACCGACGATGCGCGGCGGCATATTGGCCTCAGAGCCTGACTTTACCAGCGAGCTGATCGCACCACCGATGAAAGTTGCCCACAAAAAAATACGTAAATTAACTTTACTACAAATGTTCATAACTCCACGTCCGTGAAAAGGAAAAATGAACCCTAATTATATGTTACGAGCGTGTTGCTGCGTATTACTGAAAGCATCGAGATATGACAATTTTTTCAGGTACAGCCCCGTCAGGCGATATACGGGCTGAATTTGGTGAGCCGTTGCCCAGTGTCTTCGCCCCTCGTTGCCGCAACCCTATTTCCCAGGAGGTTGACGATATTATCAAAACACGAGGAGCCGGGCGGATGCGGTAAGTTTAAATCCTCTTACTAGCATATCCCTATGCGTCCACAGACAGAAGGTCAAAAGGGGGTAATTGGGGAGTAATGGGGTTATAATTTATTGAGTTACTACTGTCACTTGGGTGCAGTGGGGTACATGGACCTTCCAGCAAAGGTAAGGTCAAGGGGGATAAAGTGAATATCAGCGACGTTGCCAAAAAAACCGGTTTGACCAGCAAAGCCATCCGTTTTTATGAAGGGAAAGGATTGGTGACCACCCCGATCCGTACGGACAACGGCTACCGCAGCTACAGCGCCAGGCATATTGAAGAACTGACGTTATTGCGTCAGGCTCGTCAGGTGGGCTTCAATCTTGACGAATGCCGTGAACTGGTCGCGTTGTTCAACGATCCGGCGCGGCACAGTGCCGATGTCAAAGCCCGCACGCTGCAGAAAGTTGCTGATATCGAAAAGCACATCAGCGAACTGGGGGAAATGCGCCAACGCCTGCTGGCGCTGGCGGATCAATGCCCTGGCGATGAAGGAGCAGACTGCCCGATCATTAATAATCTGGCAGGCTGCTGCCACCAAGGCTAGCGCGTAATGGCGCGGATCACCAAGGTAGTGCCTTCGACCGCCACCACTTCAACCTCGGTGCCGATCGGCAGATCCTCGTTGGCTTGCGCGCGCCAACTGCTGTCGGCGATATTGATACGGCCATGGCCGTTATGCATCGCCTCGGTCAGCGTGGCGCGGGTGCCGATCAGTTGACGGTTACGCTGGTTGAGCACAGGGGAACCGCTGGTTGCCGCTGGCCGCTTGCGCAGCCAGTACCACCACAGGTAGGCCACGGCAATGGTCATCACGGCAAACAGGGAACCCTGCCACTCCCAACTCAACTCCGGCAGCAGCCAGATAATCACCCCGACAATCACCGCAGAAACGCCGCTCCACAGCAGATAGCCGCTGGCACCGAGCATTTCCGCGGCCAACAGCAGCCCGCCTAGCGAGATCCAGAACCATTGTGGGTTTGCTGCGATCTGTTCCAGCATAATTACTTACCTTTGCTGTCTTTCAGCAATTCGGTAATACCGCCGATAGAGCCCAGCAGGCTGCTGGCATCCAGCGGCATCATGATCACTTTGCTGTTATTGGCCGAGCCAATCTTCTGCAATGCGTCGGTGTATTTCTGGGCTACGAAGTAGTTAATCGCCTGGATATTACCGGTGGCGATGGCGTCAGATACCAACTGGGTTGCCCGTGCTTCTGCTTCGGCGGCACGTTCACGCGCTTCTGCCTGCAAGAACGCCGACTGGCGCTCGCCTTCGGCTTTCAGGATCTGTGATTGCTTATCCCCTTCGGCGCGCAGGATCGCGGCTTGACGCACCCCCTCCGCTTCCAGGATGTCGGCACGTTTGGTTCGTTCGGCCTTCATCTGGGCGTTCATCGCCACAATCAGTTCGGCTGGTGGACGAACGTCACGGATTTCGATACGGGTAATTTTGACGCCCCAAGGGTTGGTGGCTTCATCGACGATATGCAGCAGGCGGGTGTTGATGCTATCGCGCTGTGACAGCATTTCGTCGAGCTCCATGGAACCGAGCACGGTACGGAAGTTGGTCATGGTCAGGTTAACGATCGCCTGCTCGAGGTTACTGACCTCATAGGCGGCGCGAGCCGGATCGACTACCTGGATAAAGCAGACGGCATCGATTGCCACGTTAGCGTTATCGCGCGAGATAATCTCCTGAGAAGGGATATCCAGCACCTGTTCCATCATATTGATCTTGCGGCCAATACGATCCATAAAAGGCACTACCAGGTTTAAACCCGGCATCAGCGTTTTGGTATAACGGCCGAAGCGCTCTACCGTCCATTGGAAGCCCTGCGGGACAATTTTGATGCTCGAGAAGACGATAATCAGCGCGACAACGATCACGATCGGAATAATGGTAAACATGGCACAACCTCCTGTCAGACATATTGCTAGATATTACGCCAGCGACAGGGGGAATGCCTAATACATCACCAGGATAAGACTGCTTTTTGCAGAAAACCTGAGGATCTCACGGCGAATACGCCATTTTTATCAGGTTTATCTGGGGACGTCTTAACGCTGCCATGAAGTGATAATGGAGACTTCTTCAGGATCCGCGTCGAATTTGCTCAGCGTCACCGTTTGTCCGTCGGTCAGCAACACGCTGACCGCCATGCCGATCACGCCGGACTGCAGAGCGGTCTGCTCGATGTGCTGAAGCGCTTTAAGACAAACGAATTGCTGCATCTCGGGCAAATGTTTGAATCTGTCGGTTTGGGATTTTTTCAAGAGGGCTATCCTTTGGCGCTGCCGACGATTTGGCCATCACGCAGCAACACAATCTTGTGTTTCTGTCGGTACCAGATGGCGGTGTAAACACCTTTCTGATAAACCTGCGCATACTGGTTTTCTTCGGTCAACGCGGCTGCCGTTTGCTCAATGTAGCCCTGCTTGATATCTGGCGAGATCTTGATGTCTATCCCGGCAATGCGTGCCTGCAGTGTCTTGCTCTTTGCCGATTGCGCGTACTGTTTTGCCGCATTTTCCAACGCCTGCTTCTCTGCCGCAGCGTAAATGGCGGTCTGGCGGTTTTGTTCGGCCAGATAGCAGGTATCTTTGGAAACGCCCTGTGCTTCACATTCAGCCATGCGCGACGCCGTAGAAGTGCAGCCAGCCAGCAAGATGGCAATTACCACGGTAGACAGTGTCCTAATCATCATTTTTAGTTCTTCGAGTTAGTCAGGATGGCACCGGAGTGTTCCTGTGTTTATTTATGCGTTTTATTAGAAGCTATTAGCTACTAAATAAAGCGATGTTTAGCCTGGTTTGTTGATTTACCGAACTGATGCTACAGAATATTCTTAGACAAGCATCACGTTTTAACCATTCCGTTGACTAATGTCAATTTTTGTCAGCTACTGAGAACAGATCTCAAAAAACATTTACATGTAGCTAGTAGCTCCTTAATTTGAGTTAAATTAACCTTGTGTCGGAATTTGCGTAGCTGTGGGGGACGGAATTAATGTGCTAAACTGCGGCATGTCTGTAGAGAGCAAGAGGAAATCGCAGGGTGGATAATCAAGCAGAGTTTAAAAGCTATCTGGAACGATTAGGCATTGAGCAGCCTGCACTGTGCATACTCTTGGGGGTGCAGCGCAGCACCCTGAATAAATGGGTGAATGGCACGGTAACCGCAATTCCGGCCATCGCCACGACCGCGGTCAAAATGCTGTGGTTTATCAAAGAGTCCAATCCGGAGCTGTTCCAGCGCTGGATGATGATCCAGGACTTTGGCGTACCGGCAGAGTACGCGACCAATGACAAGGCGTATGAGTTCCTGCACGTGCTGAAGCGGGAGCCGTCACCGCCGATTAAGAAACTCCGGGCCCAGGTGGCGGCCCAGAAGCGATAAAATCGCGTGTTAAACCGGTAAATCAATACTTTGCAGAAAGCCGGCGATGCGTTCATCGCGCCGTTGGAACAGCGTGACAATTTCTTCCACGGCTTTACCGCAGTCGTTACGCCAGGCCAGGGAGAGCGGTGACGGTTGCCGCTGATTGACGACGTCACGGGTGATCAACTGGCCGCTATCCAGATAGGGCTGGCACAGATTTTTCGGCAAGAACCCTACGCCCAGCCCCTGCAGGTGACATTCGAGTTTACTGCGCAGGTCTGGCACCTTGATCTCTTTTTGGCCGGGCAGCAGCCAGGCAACGCGTTTGGTTAGATTGCGCGAAGTATCTTCCACGTTGATCGCCGGGTAACTGCGCAGCCGATCTTCATGCAGTGCCGTGTCCTGGCAGGCCGCGAGCGGATGATCTGGCGTGACTACAAAAGCCCAACTAATCCCCCCCAATTTCAAGACGCTGACGTCATTGGCCAGTGATTCAGAGCCGGTGGTGCCAATGGCCAGCTGAAAATCCCCGTGCAACAACGAATCCCATACTCCCATATACACCTGACGCGAGATATGAAACTGCGTGAAGGGATAACGCTGTTGCAGGTAGGCCAACAGCCGGGCGACGCTTAGCGGGTTGTACAGCAGGTTGTTGATCACGATATTGACCTGATGCTCCACGCCGTCGTTGATCTGGCGTAGCTCATCGGGCATGGAGTCGAGCCAGTTGTGCCATTGGCGGCAACGTTCCAGCAGGTATTCACCGGCGGGGGTCAGGTTTACGCTGCGGGTGGTGCGGATAAACAGCTGGGTGCCGATGCTTTCTTCCAACGTTTTGATGCGGTAACTGATGGTGGCAGTGGTCTTGTGCAGTAATTCGGCGGCGCGGGAAAAGCTCTGGCATTCCGCGACTTTGATAAACGATCGAATTGTTTCGTGATCCAGCATAGCGCTTCCTTAACCGGTGCGGCCATCGTGTTCCTAGTGTTGCAAAAGAATTTACTTAGCTTAGTTGCCTTGGGTTAGTCATAAAGCCGCTTCCCGTGATCTCGCTCACGCTTTATTGCCCTTCCTCTGCAGAATACTGCTGAAAGTGACAACTCTGTTAACGAACTGTATCGCTGCGGTGTGTTTTTTAATGCCTTGATTATTAATTAAATATTTTCAACGCGGCACAAAAAATGTGCAGTAGATCGTGTTGTGGAAAATTTTTCCAATATTAACTTTTAAATTTCAGGCGACCTGTCTAGAGTGAACCCATTCAGTAATGTTCCTTTTTGAAACGATCCTGGAGAAACTGATGGACCTGATTGCCGTTGAGTTAACGCCTGAAGCCTTTGCACCCTATGGGAATGTATTGCAGATCGAGGGGGCGCCCTTTTTCCATATTAATGGTGGTAAAACAGAACGATATCATGATCTTGCCAATGTAGAAGTGGCCGATGATCATCGGGTGCTGGTTAGCATCAACCGATCTGAGCCTTGCGATCTGCCGTTGGAGTTCTCCGTGTTGGAGAAACATCCGTTGTCCTCGCAGGCTTTTATGCCGATGAAGGGGGAACGCTTCGTGGTGATTGTTGCTGAACCCGGGGAAGGGGATGAAATTCCGTTACATACTTTGCGCGCCTTTATCACCAACGGTAAGCAAGGGGTGAACTACCACCGCAATGTTTGGCACCACCCACTGTTTGCTTATGGCGCGATCACCGACTTTTTCACGGTCGATCGTGGCGGTGCCGACAACTGTATCGTCAAAACATTGCCGGAGACTTACCGGGTTGTGCTTGGATAGCGCTGTCCCCAAGCGCATAGGCTGTTTATTATAGCGGAGAAACCTTGAGCTAAATAAGGAAAGCCTGAATGAACGAAGTACGCAGAAAGGGAAGACCAACGACAGAAGCAGGGGCGACGAAAGGCGCGCAGGCGTTGGATCGTGGGTTGGAGATCCTGCAATTTCTGGCCAATGCCGGAGGAAGCTCGTCCGTTTCCGTGCTATCCGAAAAGTTGGAGTTACCGCTATCAACGACTTTCAGATTATTGAAAGTATTAGAAAAATCGGAATTCGTTTTTCAGGATCCGCAGCTTGGCTGGTGGCATATCGGCATCCAGTCGTTTACCGTCGGTGCGGCTTATATGAATGACAGGGACGTGGTCTCGGTGGCGGGCCCTTATATGCGGCGGCTGATGTTGCTATCAGGCGAAACCGCCAATCTGGCCATCAGGAATAACTTTGACGCCGTGCTGATCCGTCAATGTGAGTGCCAGGCCATGGTGCGGATGTGTGCGCCACTTGGCAGCCGCTTACCGCTGCACGCCTCCGGGGCTGGGAAAGCGCTACTGTATCCGCTGGCGGAAGAGGAGATGCTGGATTTGTTCGTACGTTCGGGGCTGCACTCGTTTACCCCGAAGACCCTGACCAGCGTAAATTTATTACGTAAGGATTTAGCGCAATCGCAGGCGCAGGGCTATACCGTTGATGCTGAAGAGCACGCTCTTGGCCTGAATTGCCTGGCTTCGGCGATTTTTGACCGTAGCAACAACGTCATTGCGGCCATCTCTATTTCAGGGCCTAGTTCGCGCGTTAGCAGCGATCGTTTCAAGGAACTGGGGGAGTTGGTGCGTGACGTAGCCAACGACATCAGTACCGCGCTAGGTGAGTCGCGCAGCAAGAAATAGTACGTTTAAAGTAAAGCCTGTGGTTGCGATCGCGGCTGCAGGATGAGGTTACCTCCCCGTTTATCACCTAAACGGGTTTTTTTGAACTCATTTTAAGTTTGGAAAATTTTTCCAAAATTTAGGAGAACGTTTAGATGGCTATTATGCGAGCAGTAGATGCGGCAATGTACGTGTTGGCGAAGGAAGGCGTGAATACCGCATTCGGCGTGCCTGGCGCGGCGATCAACCCTTTCTATAACGCGATGCGTCAACACGGCGGCATCAAACACTATCTGGCGCGTCATGTTGAAGGCGCTTCCCACATGGCGGAAGGTTACACCAGGGCCAAACCCGGCAATATCGGGGTGTGTCTCGGGACTTCGGGGCCTGCGGGAACGGACATGATCACCGCGCTTTACTCCGCCTCTGCCGATTCCATTCCCATTTTATGCATCACCGGCCAGGCTCCCCGGGCGCGTTTGCATAAGGAAGATTTTCAGGCGGTAGATATTGAATCGATCGCCAAGCCGGTCACCAAAATGGCGGTGACGGTCATGGAACCGGCGCTGGTGCCCCGCGTGTTGCAGCAGGCATTCCACTTGATGCGCTCTGGCCGTCCTGGCCCGGTGCTGATCGATTTGCCTTATGACGTGCAGATGGCCGAGATTGAGTTTGATCCGGACACCTATTCCTCGCTGGGGGCTTACAAACCGGCGGCCACTGAAGCGCAGATCGACAAAGCCCTGGACATGCTGTGTGCCGCAAGCAAACCGTTGTTCATCGCCGGTGGCGGGATCTTCAACGCGGACGCGGCCGACCTGCTGCAAGAGCTGGCGGAGACCTGCAACGTACCGGTGATCCCAACGCTGATGGGCTGGGGCTGTATCCCGGACGATCACCCGTTGATGGCAGGGATGGCGGGGTTACAAACCTCACACCGTTACGGTAACGCCAACCTGCTGGATTCGGATCTGGTGTTTGGCATCGGTAACCGTTGGGCTAACCGCCATACCGGTTCGGTAGATAAATACACCGCCGGGCGTAAGGTGATCCACATCGATATCGAACCAACCCAGCTTGGCCGCGTAATCTGCCCGGATCTGGGCATTGTTTCCGATGCCAAAATCGCCCTGCAAATGTTAGTGGCAAGAGCTCGTGAACGTGCGGATCAAGGGACGCTGCCAGATCGCTCACAGTGGGTGGAAACCTGCCTCCAGCGCAAACAAACTCTGCTGCGTAAAACGCATTTCGATAACGTGCCAATCAAACCTCAGCGCGTTTACGAAGAGATGAACCGAGCGTTCGGGCGTGATGCCTGCTACGTCACCACCATCGGGCTTTCGCAGATTGCGGCGGCACAGATGCTGCACGTGTTCAAACCACGCCATTGGATTAATGCCGGGCAGGCGGGCCCATTAGGTTGGACTCTTCCTTCTGCTTTGGGTGTGTGTGCCGCCGATCCGCAGCGCAAAGTGATCGCGCTGTCGGGTGACTACGACTTCCAGTTCATGATCGAAGAGTTGGCCGTTGGCGCGCAGTTCAAGCTGCCGTATATCCACGTGGTGGTCAACAACGCCTACCTGGGGCTGATCCGCCAGTCGCAGCGCGGTTTCGATATGGATTACTGCGTCCAACTGTCCTATGAAAACATCAACAACCCGGAAGGGGGCGAATACGGTGTCGATCACGTCAAGGTGGTCGAAGGGCTGGGATGTAAAGCGATCCGTGTAGTCAAGCCTGAGGATATCGCTCCGGCCTTCCAACAGGCGCAAGAGTTGATGCGTCTGCATCAGGTTCCGGTGGTGGTGGAGATTATCCTCGAGCGGGTCACCAATATCTCGATGGGGACTGAGCTGGATAACGTCACTGAATTCGAACCCGTTGCCGAGTCGCCAGAAGATGCGCCGACCTCGGTCAGCTACTTCAACTATCAGTAAGGAGCAGGCTCATGCCGAAGTTTTCAGCCAACTTATCGATGTTGTTTAATGAAGTCGATTTTATGCAGCGGTTTCGCTGTGCCAAAGAGCAGGGATTCACCGCGATTGAATATATGTTTCCCTACGATTATTCCGTGCAGGCCTTGAGGGGCGCTCTGGAAGAGAATCAACTCACGCAGGTATTACAAAACCTGCCTGCCGGGGATTGGGCCGCGGGTGAGCGTGGCATCGCTTGCTTGCCTGGGCGCGAGTCTGAGTTTCGTGATGGCGTAGGTCTGGCGGTGGAATATGCCCGTGCGCTGGGCTGTGCGCAGATCAACTGCCTGATCGGTAACCCGGATAAATCCGTCGCACAGCATAAGACCGATGAGATCGTGGTCGCTAACCTTAGCTATGCGGCAAGGGAGTTGGCCAAGGCCAATATCCGTCTGTTGGTTGAACCGATCAATAAATACGATATGCCCGCCTTCTATCTGCAAACCACTCGTCAGGCGTTGGAGCTGATGGATTGGGTCGCGAACCCTAACCTGTTTATTCAATACGATATCTATCACATGCAGCGCATGGAGGGCGAACTGGCCCAAACCATGGAAACGCTGTTGCAGAAAATCGCGCATATCCAGGTTGCCGATAATCCGGGGCGCCATGAACCAGGCACCGGGGAAATCAATTACGACTATCTGTTCCGCGCGCTGGACAAGATGGGCTATCGCGGTTGGATCGGCTGTGAATACAAACCTGCGACAACGACGGCTGCCGGCCTGTCATGGATTAAGCAATATCAACATTGAGGGACATATCATGAAAGTAGGCTTTATTGGTTTAGGGATCATGGGCACGCCAATGGCTGAAAAGCTGATCGCAGGCGGCCATCAGTTGTATGCCAACACCTTGAATAAGGTTCCGCCGGAGCTGGTGGAAAAAGGGGCCATCACCTGTGCTACTCCCAAGCAGGTGGCCGAGCAGGCTGACGTTATTTTTATCATGGTGCCTGATACGCCTCAGGTGGAAGAGGTGCTGTTTGCCGCCAATGGCTGTGCCGAAGCACCGCTCAAAAACAAGATCCTGGTGGATATGAGTTCTATCTCGCCTCTGGAGACCAAGGAGTTTGCCAAGCGCATCAACCAACTGGGTGCCGATTATCTGGATGCGCCGGTATCTGGTGGTGAAGTGGGGGCCAAGCAGGGCAGCTTGACCATTATGGTCGGCGGTGACGAAGGCGTCTTTGGGCGGGTAAAACCGTTGCTGGCCCTGATGGGGAAAAACATTACGCTGGTCGGCGGCAATGGCGACGGTCAGACCTGCAAGGTTGCCAACCAGATTATTGTGGCCCTGACGATTGAAGCGGTTTCCGAAGCGCTGATATTTGCTTCCAAAGCGGGGGCCGATCCGGCACGGGTCCGTGAAGCGCTGATGGGCGGTTTTGCCTCATCGCGCATTCTGGAAGTTCACGGTGAGCGGATGATCAAACGTACGTTTGAGCCGGGCTTCCGTATCTCCCTGCATCAAAAGGATCTTAATCTGGCGCTGCAGGGGGCGAAGTCGTTGGCGCTTAGTTTGCCTAATACCGCCACTTGCCAAGAGCTGTTCAACCTCTGTGCCGCCAATGGGGCCAAAGATCTCGACCATTCCGCGTTGGTACAGGCGTTGGAAATTATGGCTAACCATAAAGTGGCTGGCTAAAGAGTAAGGCATAACAAGTTGCAGGTGCTTTCCGCCTGCAACTTGAATTCTGGTTATCGTATAGTTGTTTAATGGTTATATTCCTGTCTATCTTGGCCGTATTGGTATTTGACTAATAGAAAAATTAGCACATCAGTTTGTTGTAATGATAATAGGCAAAAACACTCTACGCTATTTTCTTATTTAATATAAGAAGGACCTGTCATGGAATCTATTAGCAATAAACAGAGAGAGATTTACCAACGGCGCGGTTATCATGAGGATCTATTACCCAAAGAAGCAGATAAGAAAACCTGGAAGGGAATTAACTATTTTACCTTGTGGATGGGATCGGTACATAACGTTCCCAACTATGTCGCCGTCGGGGGCTTCTTTATTCTGGGGCTTTCCACCTTAAGCATTATGGCAGCCATTATCCTCAGCGCCTTTATTATTGCCTTTGTGATGGTGATGAACGGCGCTGCCGGTTCGAAATACGGTATTCCTTTTGCCATGATCCTACGTGCCTCCTATGGCGTGCGCGGCGCGTTGTTTCCAGGGATCCTTAGAGGCTGCGTGGCCGCCATCATGTGGTTTGGCTTGCAGTGTTACGCAGGCTCGCTGGCCTTCCTGATCCTGATTGGCAAACTGTGGCCACAGTTTCTGACCTTGGGCGGGGATTTCAACCTGTTGGGGATCGGCCTGCCTGGGCTGATTGCCTTCCTGATCTTCTGGGCGGTGAACGTGGCTATCGGCCTGGGAGGGGGCAGCATCCTCAACAAGTTTACCGCGATCCTCAACCCTTGCATCTACGTGGTGTTTGGCGGCATGGCCATTTGGGCTATCTCTATCGCGGGCCTGGACAACATCATCGCCTATGTACCCGCCAATGCTATAACGACTAACAATGGAGGCTTTATGTTCCTGGTAGTGATCAATGCGGTGGTGGCGGTATGGGCCGCTCCGGCGGTCAGCGCCTCGGACTTTACCCAGAACGCCAGCAGCTTCCGCCAGCAGGCCTGGGGGCAAACGCTGGGATTGGTGGTTGGCTACTTGCTGTTTGCTGTTGCCAGCGTCTGTATCCTGGCCGGGGCCAGTATTCATTACGGGGTTGATACCTGGAACGTGCTGGATATCGTGCAGAAATGGGACAGTATTTTCGCCTCGGTGTTTGCGGTGTTGGTGATCCTGATGACTACCATCTCCACCAATGCGACCGGTAACATCATCCCTGCGGGCTACCAGATTGCTGCCATAGCACCGAAAAAACTCACCTATAAAAATGGCGTAGTGATTGCCAGCATCATCAGCCTGATTATCTGCCCGTGGAAACTGATGGAAAATCAGGAAAGCATTTACCTGTTCCTAGATGTGATCGGCGGAATTTTAGGGCCGGTGATTGGCGTGATGATGGCGCATTATTTCATCGTGATGCGCAGTGAGATCGACCTCGACACCTTATATATCGAACCCGGTAATTATAAATACTATGATAACGGCTTTAACAGCGTAGCATTTGTTGTAACGCTGTTTGCCGTATTGCTGTCGTTGGGCGGTAAGTTCATTGAGATACTCGAACCGTTATCGCGGGTTTCCTGGTTTGTTGGCGTTATCAGCGCATTCTGTTTATATGCGCTAATCAAAAGTAGAACAGTAGTTAATCGGCAAGAATATACCTGAAGTGAATATGATAAAGAAGTAAATAACACTAAGCGTAATAATATGATACTTTAATTTCACGAAGGAGCATGACCATGTCATACGATTTAATTATCAAGAACGGTAAGGTTGTTTTAGAACATGATGCCATCATTACCGATATTGCGGTTAAAGAGGGCAAGATTGCCGCCATCGGCAATGGTCTTACCGGCGCTAAAACGGAGATTGATGCCAGCGGAATGGTGGTGGCACCGGGCATGATCGATGCCCATGCGCATATGTCAGAACCGGGCCGTACCCATTGGGAAGGGTATGAAACCGGTACGCGTGCTGCGGCCAAGGGCGGTATCACTACCATGGTCGAAATGCCGTTGAACCAGCTGCCAGCCACGGTGGACAGAGCCTCGATAGAAATGAAGTTCTCAGCGGCAGAAGGCAAGCTCACCATCGATGCGGCCCAGTTTGGTGGCCTGGTTTCCTACAACCTGGATCGGCTGCATGAGCTCGATGAGATTGGCGTGGTGGCCTATAAATGCTTCGTCGCGACCTGTGGCGATCGCAGCGTCAGCAATGACTTCCGCGACGTGAACGACTTCGAATACTTCAAAGGCTTGCAGACCTTGGCCAAGCTGGATCAGTTGGTGGCGGTACATGCGGAAAACGCCCTGATTTGCGATGCGTTAGGGGAGGAGGCCAAGGCGGAAGGGCGCGTAACGGCGCACGATTATGTCGCTTCTCGCCCGGTATTTACCGAGGTTGAAGCGATCCGCCGGGTGCTGTATCTGGCCAAGGTCGCGGGTTGTCGTTTACATATTTGCCACGTCAGTAGTCCGGAAGGGGTGGCGGAAGTGACTCGCGCTCGTCTGGAAGGGCAACAGGTCACCTGTGAGTCCTGTCCGCACTACTTCGTACTGGATACCGACCAGTTTGAGGAAATTGGCACCCTGGCCAAGTGTTCACCGCCGATCCGCGATGCGCAGAACCAAAAAGGGCTGTGGGATAAGCTGTTTAACGGTGAGATCGACTGCCTGGTGTCCGACCACTCGCCATGCCCACCGGATATGAAAGCGGGCAATATCATGCAGGCCTGGGGCGGGATCGCCGGGATACAAAACTGCGTCGATATCATGTTCGATGAAGCGGTGCAGAAAAGGGGCATGTCACTGCCGGTGTTTGCCAAATTGATGGCGACCAACGCCGCCGATATTTTTGGTTTGAAGCACAAGGGGCGCATTGCTGTGGGGAAAGATGCCGACCTGGTGTTCATTCAGCCCAACAGCAGCTACGTACTGGCAACCGGCGATCTCGAGTATCGCCATAAGGTCAGCCCTTATGTGGGGCGGAAAATCAACGCGCGGGTGGCCAAAACCATCCTGCGTGGCGAAGTGATTTACGATCTCAAGGCGGGTTTTGGCGTTCGTCCGATAGGTAAATTTGTGCTTAAACATCAGCAATAACGTTAGTTAATCAGCGCCCGTCACCGCGCGGGCGCATGGATGATGAGATATTGGATATGAAGGAAGCACCCATGAACGGGTTATGTGCCAGTCGTAGCAGTTGGTTATCGGGCTTGCAGTGGTTCTTTTTCATTTTCTGCAATACGGTGGTGATCCCGCCGACCCTGCAATCGGCATTTAACCTCTCCCCTGGTGTGACCTTCTGTATCACCCAATACACTTTTATCTCCACGGCGCTGGCCTGCCTGGCACAGGTGTTTTTAGGCCATCGGCGAGCCATTATGGAAGGGCCAACGGGCCTGTGGTGGGTGACCATCTTAACCTTGACCCTGGCGGAAGCGGCCAACGGCACGCCGCTGCCAGAAATTGGTGGCAGCCTTGCGGTGGGGATCCTGATCTCTGGCATTTTGACCATCCTGATTGGGGTTAGCGGCTTGGGGTTCCACCTGGCACGGCTGTTCCGTCCTGCGGTAATGGCCACGTTTATGTTTTTGCTGGGGGCGCAGTTAATCAGCATCTTTATGAAAGGGATGCTGGGGTTACCTTTTGGCGTTTATACCGGTGTCGTGACCATTAACTATCCGGCCTTTTACTGGGCATTGACGGTGTTGCTGCTGATTATCGCCATTATTGCCTTTTTACCGCGGGCGATCGGCAAATATGCGCTGTTAATCGGCACTCTGGTTGGCTGGGGCGTTTACAACTGGTGGTTTGCACCCACCGGTGCGCCGATTGCGGTCAGCGATTGGGTGCTGTTCCCACTTGGGTGGCCGCAGGAATTGCATTGGGGGATTGTGATTAGCGCCATACTGACCGGTTTGGTCAACGTGTCGAATAACTTTGCCGCCATTCGTGGTACCGATATTTTTTATGCGGATGGCCCGGCGGGCAGAAGCCTGTTCCGGCGTAGCTTTATGGTCTCGGGCGGGCTGACCTGTCTGGCTGCTCCACTGGGCGTGGTGCCTTTCTCGCCTTTTGTCTCTTCCATTGGCCTGCTGACTCAGACACAAGACAGCAGCCAGCGCTCGTTTATTATTGGCAGCGTGGTATTCCTGCTGGTGGGGATGTTGACGCCGCTAGCGCAATTTTTCTGCAGTATTCCGCTCACGGTCAGTAGTGCCGTCATGCTGGCCTCTTATCTGCCTCTGCTGTTCTCCTCGGTGCTGTTTATCAACAAGATCGAACTGAATAGCCGCAACATTTATCGGCTGGCGCTACCGCTGTTTTTGGGCGTGTTCCTGATGAGTATGCCTTCCTCCTTTTGGCAGGGGGTGCCGATCACTATCAGGCCGCTATTTAGCAATGGCCTGTTGATTGGCGTGCTGCTGGCGGTGTTGGTTGAGAATAGTATTCCGTGGGATAAGGTGAAACCACGCTAGCATTTATAATTCAGCAATTAATCAATATTGTTTAAATTTCCACCGCCCTGTCTTTGATAATCAGGGCGAGTTAATCCAATTACACTGAAATAAAATCTGAAATAGCAGGATGCCAACCAAGGAGATCCGATATGGCGACCAATAATGCTGCGATTGATCAAGCTATTCTAGCTAGTCCCGACAAGGCTAAACTCTACAGTAAAATAGCCTGGCGAATTATGCCGATATTACTGATTAGCTATATCGTCGGTTATCTTGATCGTGTTGGGATATCATTTTCAAAATTCCAGATGATGCCGGATATTCTGCAAGGTAATGTGTCAATGGCCGAGGCTGTTTATGGCCTCGGTGCCGGTGTGTTCTTTATTGGTTATATTATCGCCGGTGTGCCAAGTAATATCTTACTGAGTAAGTATGGTGCGCGAAAGGTCATTGCCCTGTTGATGTTGGTATGGGGCATGATTTCAATGCTGAGTATTTTCATTACCAATCCCACACAGTTTTATCTGGCGCGATTCCTGCTGGGGTTAGCCGAAGCCGGCTTTTATCCGGGGGTGATCCTCTATCTGACACTGTGGTTTCCTTCAAGCCAGCGGGCAAAAATGACGGCGTTGTTTGTTTGCGGGATACCGGTAAGTAACATCATTGGTGGGCCACTTTGCGGTTGGATTATTGAAAACATGAATGGCATGTTCGAGCTGTCCGGCTGGCAATGGCTATTTTTTATCAGTGGCCCGCGTGCGGTATTGATTGCGGTCGTCATTTTCTTCTTCCTGGATAATACCTATCAGAGTGCTAAATGGCTCAGTCCACAAGAAAAAGAGATGATCACCCAAGATATGGCGCAGGGAGCATCGAAAAAAGTGGGTGCTGATGGTACTGCCCAGGAGTGGACAATGAAGACCATGCTGAAGTCTTCCGCCTTCACTAAAATGTGGTTGATCTGTTTCTGTACGGTGATGGGGCAAGGGGGTTTGGCCTTCTGGGTGCCGACCATGATCCGTGATACGGGGGTCAGCTCGGTAATGGATATTGGTTTGCTGACCATGCTGCCGTATATGCTGGCCGTTGTCGCTATGCTAATGGCTGCGCGCAGCTCTGACAAACATCGAGAAAGGCGTTGGCATATTATTGTTCCTTTCTGTATTGCTGCGGTTTCGCTGATCTTTATCGGCCTGTTCCCAGATAATAAAGTCATCGTAATGGTGGCATTATGTATTGCAGTTGCCTCCAGCCTGGTGCCTTCGCCTCTATTCTGGAGTTTGCCAAATGCTATCTTTACCGGTACCTGCGCTGCCGCTGGGATAGCGCTAATTAACTCGATTGCCAATATAGGTGGCTTTATCTCCCCCTATATTATTGGTTACTTTAAAAATACCACAGAGAGTAATCTGGTCGCGATGTGTGTGCTATCCAGCATGATGATACTGGGGGCTATTCTGACCTATAGCGTTCCGGCGAAACTGGTTAATAAATAATATCCAATAGAATATCGGTTACTGACAGTAGCTCCGATTGATAAAAAACCATGCTCTCTGTGCCTATGTGGTGATCTATTTCATTGGCCGAGGGTATGGTTTTTTTATTGGCTAATGATGAAGAGGATAACGTTATGGTGGCGATATTAAAAGCAGAGTGAATAACAGGTGACTCGGTGTTGGCCCCTCACCCTAACCCTCTCCCACAGGGCTGAGGAATCCCCACAAAAAAATGAAAGGCACGATGAAGTGTGATCTACTGGTTGCGCTAACAAAACAGAAGAGACCTCATCGTGCCTTTACAAACAGT